>Ga0335078_10018135_pt1 | contig 10467 bp, 7 predicted proteins | sample Lox_Sample_32_FD_206711 | JGI IMG/M metagenome (GOLD analysis project Ga0335078, IMG submission 206711) | Soil microbial communities from Loxahatchee National Wildlife Refuge, Florida, United States - Lox_Sample_3.2 | ecosystem: Environmental > Terrestrial > Soil > Wetlands | place: USA: Florida...
GCGCCTCCCGGCTCGGCGAGGTCGCGCTCGTCCCAAGCCCGACCGCGATCGCCCGCACCGGGCGGTTGTTTCTGCATCCGCTCCTCGACGAGAACGCCTGCAGCCACCTCGCGCTTGGCGAGGCCTACGGCTTCACGCTGCGCATGCCGGATGCGACGGTGTTCAACCGCAGCCTGATCCACGTGGATCTGCCGCTCGACCCGGCCTGCGAGGTCGAGTTTGCCTGACGCGCCGCCGTCTGCTGCCATGACGCCTTCCATGAAGACGCCGGCATCGACCGCGGCCCTGGCGTTGGCGCTGCTTCTGCCCCGCCCCATGACCGCCCTGCCACCCCCCGCCATGCCATCGGAAACCCGCATCTCCCGCGCCGAATACCACGGCTGGCCCGACGCCGTCCGGCTCAGCAACGGGATCGTGGAGACCATCGTGGTGCCGTCGGTCGGCCGCGTCATGCAGTTTCACTTCTCCGGCGACGGCGGCGGGCCGTTCTGGGAAAATCGGGCGGCGGACGGCAAACCTCCGGCGCCCGATGCCCAAGGGTGGGCGAACTACGGTGGCGACAAGGTCTGGCCGGCGCCGCAAGCGGCCTGGCCGCGAATCGCGGGCCGCGGCTGGCCGCCGCCCGCCGGATTCGACGGCCGGCCCGCGGAAGTCGAGACCGGCGGCGGCGGCGTGACGCTCGTTTTTCCCGAGGATCCGGCCTACGGACTGCGGGTGCGGCGGCGCATCACGCTGGCGCCGGAGCGTCCGGTCATGACGATCACCACCACCTTTGAAAAACTCAGCGGCCCGCCGGTCGAGGCCGGTATTTGGACGATCACCCAGGCGCGCGAGCCGGTGGCGGTCGATGTCGAACTGCCCCGCGCCGCGCCGGGCCTGCCGTACGTGGCGCTCGGCGGCTACGCCCCGCCCGTCGTCAGGACCCGCGCCGGCTCAATTTCACTCAGCCGCGACCCGGCGGCCAACCACAAGATTGGCCTCCGCGCCGGCACGATCCGCTGGGTCGGGCGGGGCCTGGAGCTGCGCCTCGACACCGAACTGGATTCCAACGCCAGCTATCCCGATCAGGGCAGCGCGGCGGAGATCTACACCAACGCCGACCCCCTGCCCTATGTCGAACTCGAGTTGCTCGGCCCGCTGGCGACGATGAAGGCGGGCGACCGAATCGAGCAGACCGTCACCTACACGCTCAGCCGGCGCCGGGAAGGCGCGGTCCGCAGGCTGGCGGCACCATAGAGGCGCTGCGCGACGCTTACGGCAGCCAGGGGAACTTCCGGGCGGCCGGCGGACGCTTTTCGCGCTGGGCGCGGTGAAACTCCTTCGCCTCCCCGGTCATGTAGTACAGCAAGGTGGCATTGCCGGCCAGCTCCTGCAGGCCCGCCTGGCCGTCCACGTCGGCATTGAAGGCGGCCTTGAGGCAGCGGATAGCCAGCGGGCTATGCCCCAGGATTTCGCGCGCCCATCTCACGCCCTCGGGTTCCAGCCGCGCGACCGGCACGACCGCGTTGACCAAACCCATGGCGAGGGCCTGCTTCGCATCGTAGGGGCGGCAGAGGTACCAGATTTCACGGGCCTTCTTCTGGCCGACAATGCGGGCGAGGTAGCTCGCGCCGAAGCCGCCGTCGAAGCTGCCCATCTTCGGGCCCACCTGGCCAAAGACCGCATTGTCCGCCGCGATGGTCAGGTCGCAGACGAGGTGGAGCACGTGGCCGCCGCCGATCGCGTAGCCGGCCACGAGCGCGATCACCACCTTGGGCATCGAGCGGATGAGCCGCTGCAGGTCGAGCACGTTCAGCCGCGGCACCCCGGCCTCGTCCACGTAGCCGGCGGAGCCGCGCACGCTCTGGTCGCCGCCCGAGCAGAAGGCGTATTTGCCGTCGGTGTGCGGCCCCGCCCCGGTGAGCAGCACCACGCCCACGGTCTGATCCTCGCGCGCGTCGGCGAAGGCCTCGTGCATCTCGGCGACGGTTCGGGGACGGAAGGCATTCCGCTTCTCGGGCCGGTTGATCGTGATCCGGGCGATGCCGTCCGTCTTATGGTAAAGGATGTCCTGATAGGTTTTGACCGGGCGCCAGACGGTTTTCATGGCAGGGATCGTGCTGCAATTGGGCGCGATGTCGAATGGTTCGCGCATCCGACCGCCGATCCGATCCCCGGGCATTTCTTCCGTCTGGCGGCCGATCAAATCGACATGGACACGATGTGGATCCAGTTGATCATCATCGGGACATGAGTTCTCCTAACGACGCGCCGGCCAACCGGGCAGCGAAGCTCGCGCTGAGCGTGGGAGCGCTCGGCGTGGTGTTCGGGGACATCGGCACGAGCCCGTTGTACACGATGCGGGAGTGCCTGGCCCACATGCCGCCGGTGGAGCGTACCCAGGGAATCCTCGGCATCCTGTCGCTCATGTTCTGGACGCTCACCGTGATCGTCACGGTCAAATACCTGCTCGTGGTGATGCGCGCCGACAACCGCGGCGAGGGCGGCATCTTCGCGCTGTTAGCGCTCAGCCGTTCCGGCTTCGACAAACACGCGCCCGGGGGCATCGGCCTCGTTACCCTGACGATCCTCTTCGGCGCCGCGCTGCTCTACGGCGACGGCGTCATCACACCCGCGATCTCCGTCCTCGGCGCGGCCGAGGGCTTCACCAGCCTGAGCGACGCCTTCGCGCCGTACGTGGAGGCGATCGCCTGCGGCATTCTGATGTTGCTCTTCTGGTTCCAATACAAGGGCACCAAGGCCATCGGGAGTGTGTTCGGCCCGATCATGCTTTTGTGGTTTGCCACCCTGGGCGCGTTGGGCCTCTGGCAGGTGGTGCAGGTCCCCGCCGTGCTGGCGGCCCTAAATCCGCTGGCGGGCCTGCGGCTCCTCGCGCTGCATCCGCATTATCTGATCCCTCTGCTCGGCGTCCTCGTCCTCACCATTACCGGGGTCGAGGCGCTCTATGCCGACATGGGTCATTTTGGCCACAGCGCCATCGCCCGGGCCTGGCTGGCGGTGACCTTCCCCAGCCTGATTCTGAACTATTTCGGTGAGGGCGCCTATGCCCTGGCGCATCCCGCCGATCCGACCAACCCCTTTTTCGCCCTCGCCCCGGATGGCTTTCCGCGCCTGTTGCTGATCGTGCTCTCGATCGTCGCCGCCGTGATCGCCAGCCAGGCCCTGATCTCGGGCACCTACTCGCTGACGCGGCAGGCGATCCAACTCGGCTATTTTCCGCGCCTGACGGTCCGGCACACCAATCCGGACCAGCGCGGCCAGATCTACCTGCCGCTGGTCAACGCGGCGCTGGCTGTCGGCTCGATCACGATGGTGCTGGGCTTCCGCTCCAGCTCCAACCTCGCCGGCGCCTACGGCATCGCCGTCACCGGCACGATGGTGGTGACCACGTTCGCCCTCTACCTGGTGATGGTGCGGAACTGGCGGTGGCCCGCCTGGCGCGCGCTGCCGCTGTGCGCCTTTTTCTTCGTGGTCGATTTCGTCTTTTTCTACGCCAACCTCCACAAGATCACTGGCGGCGGCTGGCTCCCGCTCGCGCTTGGGGTCGGCATCCTGATCATCATGCACACCTGGAAGGTCGGCCGCGCCGAGATCCAGGACAAGGTCTACAGCGGCGCCGTCACCGAGCTGCAGCTGGCGGAGATCGTCAAGAGCAAGCTCATCGTCCGCGTGCCGGGCAGCGCGGTCTTCATGGCGGCCTCGCCCCGCGGCGTGCCCCTCGCCCTCCTGCACCACCTCAAGTCGAACAAGTGTCTCCAGCAGACGACCGTGCTCCTGACCATCAGCTTCGAGGAGATCCCGCAGGTGCCGCCCGAGGAACGCCTGATCCTCACCAACGAGGGCGAGGGCATCTGGCGCGCCGTGGGCTATTACGGCTACATGGAGGCGCCGGACGTCAGCGCCCTGTGCGAAGAGCTCCGGGCCCGCGGCGTGCCGCTCAAACCGCAGGAGGTGACGTTCTATTTCAACCGCGAGATGATCGTCACCGGCGGCGCGGCGCGGATGTGGGAGTGGCAGAAATCCTTTTACGCGTTCCTCAGCCGCAACGCCCGCCCCGTGAAGGATTATTACAAGCTTCAGCCCACGCAGGTCATCGAAATCGGCCTGCCGGTGCAGCTCTGAGCCCGCGGCGGCTCCCGGGCGCGGATTTGCTCGACTCGCCCCGCGGCCGCTGCTGGCATCAACCGTCCCTTCGACCTTCATGGAAATGCTGGGGCATCGCTTCTTCCGGTACTTCCCCCCGGAGCCCGCGGAACGGCTGGCACGCACCGCGCACCGCGTGACCTTTCCGGCCCGCAAGCAGATCTTCGACGAGCACGATCCGTCGGACGCGATCTACCTGGTGCTCTCCGGCCGCGTCGAGCTCCTCAAGCACTCGACCGGCGAACACTACCACACCCTCGCCTACGCGAGTGAGAACGACTACTTCGGCGAACTCGGCGTGCTCGACGGCAGCGGCCGCAGCGCGCGTGCCGTGACCCAGACCGAGGTTGAGGCCGCCGTGCTGCCGCGCCGCATCTTCCTCGACGTGCTCAGCCGGTGCCCGTGGGAGACCACCATGGGGCTCTTCATGAACGTGATCGAGAACCTGCGCACCACCGACGAGCGCTTTGTGCAGGAAGTGATCCGCAAGGAGAAGATCACACTCATCGGCGAGATGGCCAACAGCATCCTCCATGATTTCAAGAGCCCGGTGACCTCCATCCAGCTCGCCCTGGGCGCGGTCAGCAAGCGCCACACCGACGCGGTCACCGCGTCGTCCTGCGACATCATCAGCCGCCAGCTCCGCCGGATGGGCTCCATGGTGGAGGAGGTCCTGGAATACGCCCGGGGCGAGACCCGCCTCGACCGGCGTCCCGTCCATCTCGGCGAGCTGTTCTCCAGCCTGCTGGCGCTCAACGGCGACGCCCTCCGCCAGGCCGGGATCACGGTGCACGTCCGTGCTGCCAATCTCGTCGCCGTCCTCGATCACGACCGGATGATCCGGGTGCTCCAGAACCTCCTGACCAACGCGATCGAGGCCCTGGGCGGCCACAAGAACGGCGTCATCACCCTGGCGGCGCGCCGCCGGCAGGGCGCCTGCGAGATCACCGTGCGCGACAACGGACCCGGCATCCCGAAGGTGATCTGGGGCGCGCTGTTTCAGCCGTTCAACACGTTCGGCAAGAAAGGCGGCACCGGCCTCGGCCTGGCCATCGCCAAAGGCATCGTCGACGCGCACGGCGGCGAGATCACCTTCGAGTCCCGCAAGGGTGCGGGCACGACGTTCCACCTCCGCCTGCCGCTGCCGGCATGAGCGCTCCCGCCGCCTGGCGCCTGCGGGTGATGACCGTCGCCGACTACGACGAGGTCCTCGCCCTCTGGCGGGCCTGCGCCGGCATCGGATTGACGGCCGCGGACGAAAGGCCCGCGATCGCCGCCTACCTGGCGCATAACCCGGGGATGAGCTTCGTGGCGGAGGCCGGCGGCCGCATCGTGGGCGCGGTCCTCGGCGGCCATGACGGCCGGCGCGGCTATCTGCACCATCTGGCGGTGCAGCCCGCCTGGCGCCGCCGCGGCCTGGGCCGGGCGCTGACCGGCGCCGTGCTGGACCGGCTCCGCGCAGCGGGGATGGGCAAATGCAACCTCTTCCTCTACGGCACGAATGAGACCGGCCGCGCGTTCTGGACGAAGCACGGCTGGGTGCCGCGCGGCGACCTCGTGCTGATGCAGAAGAGCCTCGACTAGGACACGCCGCGATCCGCCGCCCGCGCCGCCGCCGCCAGCAGTTCGAGCCGCCGCACCGCATCGCCCTTGCGATCAGTGCGCACCTCCAGCACGCGCAGGCCCGCCGCGGGCAGACGCGCAATCAGCGCCGTGAACTGGTCCCAGTCCCGCACCCGCACGTACTCGGCTCCGTAAGCCGCGCACAGTCGCCCGAAGTCGGCCTCCTGCGGCGTCGCGAAGAACTCCTCGAACGGCGGGTCGAACTTCGCCACCGGCAACATTTCGAAGATGCCGCCGCCGCGGTTGTTGATCAGCACGATCGTCAGGCTGCCGCGCAGCCTCGGCCGCAGCAGGAAGCCGTTCGTGTCGTGGAGCAGCGCGAGGTCGCCGCAGAGCAGCACCGACGGCCGGTTGCCATGCGCCACGCCGAGCGCCGTCGACAGCGTACCGTCGATCCCGTTGGCCCCGCGGTTGAAGAACGGCTGCGGCCGGCGGTCGCCCGCCGGCCAGAAGTACTCCACGTCCCGCACCGGCATGCTGCTCGCGATGAACAGCGGCGTGCGCGCCGGCAGGTGCGCCCCCAGCAGCCAGCTGACCTTGCCTTCGAAGAGCGAGTCGAGCGCCGCAAACCGGGCGCCCAGCAGCCGCGCGGCCCCCCGGTCGGCGCGGCGCCAGGCGCGAGAATAGGCCGCCGCCCGCCGCACGGGCGACGCCGCGACGGTCAGCGCCTCGACGGTGCAACGAAGGTGGCGCGTGCGACCGTGCAGCGCGTCATGGTTGCGTTCGTCCGGATTCACGAGCCAGGTCCGGGCGTCGGCGGCGGCCAGCCATTGGCGGAGCACCTTGCTGGTCGGCCATTCGCCGAGACCCAGGACGACCTCGGGCCGCAGACGCGCCGCCCGGCGCGGCGACCGCAGCACCGCGTCGTAGTGCGCCACCAGCAGCGGATTCCGGCGGGCGCGACCCCGCAGTGGTCCCAGGCCGTCGGCGAGCACCGGCCAGCCGAGCCTCGCCGCGATCCGGGTCACGGCCGCGGCATAGGCCGCCGCATCCGCCGGCTGCGCGGGGCCGGCGACGATCAGGCCGCGGGAGGTCACCGGCGGGGCGAATACTGTGCGCCGACCGGGGGCCGGCGCCGGCGGCGTCACCTGGGCGAAGAATGTCTTTGCGTCCAGCGTGCGACGGAGCTTGCCGGCCGACCCGTCGGGCACCGGCGCCAGCGGATCCCCGAACGGCGCGTTGAGGTGCACCGGGCCGGCGGCCGGCGCGAGCGTCCGCTCGAACGCATGGACGATGACCTGGCGGAGGTACCGCAGGCGGTCGACCGCGGCCTCCGGCACCGCGAGTTCGTGGTAGAAATTCACGTGGCCGCCGTAGAGCTTCTGCTGGTCAATGGTCTGCCCGGCGGCGCAGGCGCGCAACTCCGGCGGGCGGTCGGCGGTGAACACCAGCAGCGGCACCCCGCTCTCCTGCGCCTCGATGATTGCCGGCAGAAAATTGGCGGCCGCCGTCCCGGACGTGCACACCAGGGCCACCGTCCGGTGGTGCTGGCGCGCCAGGCCGAGCGCGAAGAACGCCGCCGACCGCTCGTCGAGCACCGGCACCGCCTCGATTCCGGGGCGCCGCGCGAACGCGATGGTCAGCGGCGTCGACCGTGACCCGGGGGCGCTCACCACCTGCCGCAGGCCCAGCCGCACCAGCGTCTCGACCATGACGCTGCCCCACAGGCTGTTCGTGTTGCGGAAATCGAGCGTGGAGGCGGCCATGTACGCCCATTGAACGCGATTCCGGACTGCTGGCCAGTTTTCTTGTCACTCCCCTCTTCCGCCTCGCCGCCGTCGCCGCCAATTGCCTGGCGGGTCACCTTTCGTGCCGACCATGAGAACCGGGGGGCGAGGAATCCCGCGCCGGGGGACCACGAAAAGCCATCCGCCAGCGGCCTTCGGCCCGCCCCGCAGCCATGCAGCGACGGACGGTTTGACGGCCTGCGGCAGCGGCGTTGTGCTGCCCTTCGACCAATTGAGGAAATTCCGAACGATTGGTTCGCCGAAAACCGCACCTCTTCCCCGTCCCATGCCTTCGGGCCATCCCGCCACACAATCGATGAGTCGCCGGCCTCCCGCCGTCCGGCTGCCCGCCCTGGCCCTCCTGGCGGCCCTGTTCGCCGGCTGCGCGCATGCCCCGCGCAACGTGCCGCTCGCCCGGATCGATCCGGCCACGGGTTACCGGTTCCAGACCGGGCCGAACCAGGCGGATGGCACGGGGTTGATGGTCGCCCTATTCTTCTCCGGCGGCGGCACCCGGGCGGCGGCGTTCTCCTACGGCGTGCTGCGCGAACTCGCCGCCACGCCGGTGGCGGGCGACCGCCGGATGCTCGATGAGGTGACCACGATCAACGCGGTTTCAGGCGGAAGCTTCACCGCCGCCTACTACTGCCTGTATGGCGACCGGATTTTTGGCGATTACGAGCGGCTGTTCCTGAAGCGCGACGTCGGGGACGCCCTGCTCCAGCGCTGCCTTTCGCCGGTCAACTACGTGCGGCTCCGCTCGCCCTACTTCGGGCGCAGCGACTTGGCGGCCGAGTACTACGACGAACTCCTGTTTCACGGCGCCACCTTCGGCGACCTCGCCAGGACCAGCGCCGCCCGGCCGTACCTCGTGATCAACGCCACGGACATTGCGACCTTCACGCCGCTGCAGTTCACCCAAGATCAGTTCGACCTGATCGGTTCCGATCTCAGCCGCTTTCCGATCTCGCGCGCCGTGGCGGCCTCGTCCGCCGTGCCCTTCATCTTCACGCCCGTCACCCTGCGGAATTACGCGGACCAGGTGCCGGCGGCCGACTCTTTTCTGCTCCCGCGCGCCGGCAGCTCCGACGTCTTCGCCGCCTACCGGGCGGTGCTCACCGAAACCTCCCGCGACTATCGCGACGTGGCGAAGCATCCGTACATCCACCTCATGGACGGCGGCCTGACCGACAATCTGTCCCTGCGCAACCTGCTGGATGGGGTGATCCTGTCCGGAGGATGGGACGCCGTGCTGGACCGCGTGCGCAAGCGGGGCATCACGAAACTGGCGATCATCGTCGTCAACGCCGCGGTGGCGGTCCAGCAGGACTGGGAGCGTCTGGAAGAGAAGCCCGGCTCCACCGCGGTCAGCCAGGCGCTCATCAGCTCGTCGATCGACCGCAAGACCAAGGAAACGGTCGCGCTGGTGGAAGGCAGTCTGGCCCTGTGGCAGGCGCAGCGGGCGGCGCAGCGCGGCGGGGCCGGCGACCAGCCGAAGATCTACTTCATTCCCGTCGATTTCCACTCGAGCGCCGATCCCGCCGAGCGGGCTTTCTTCGATTCGATTCCAACCACCCTCTATCTTCCCGGGGAAACCGTCGACCGGCTGATCCAAGCCGGGGGGCGGCTCCTGCGCGAATCGCCCGCCTACCGGAGCCTGCTGCAGGATCTGGCGCCCGATCAGGGTGCGCCTCCCGTGCGGCCTATTCAGTCAGCGATTCGAGCAGTGCCCTGAACTTCAGCTCGGTCTCAGCCAGCTCCTTCTCCGGATCGGAGCCGGCCACGATGCCGCCGCCGGCGTAGACCAGCGCCCGGGTGCCGTCGACCAGCGCCGAGCGGATGCCGACGAAGAACTCGCCGCCGCCGCGGGCGTCGAGCCAGCCCATCGGGCCGGCATAAAAGCCGCGGGGAAAACCCTCGAGCTCGCGGATCCGCGCACAGGCGGCCGCGCGCGGCGAGCCGCCCACCGCCGGCGTCGGATGCAGCCGCGCCAGCACGTCGAGCAGGCGCACGCCCGGCGTCAGCGCGGCCCGCACCGGAGTCTGCAGATGCTGCACGTTCGCGAGGCGCAGCAGCGCCGGCCGCGCGGGATGTTCGGGCTGCAGGCCCAGCGGCGCCAGCCGCCGGAGAATCGACGCCAGCACCATGCCCTGCTCACGCAGATCCTTCTCGCTGCGGAGGAGCGCGCCGCCGAGCGCGGCGTCCTCGCTGGCCGTGGCCCCGCGCCGGGCCGAGCCGGCCAGCGCCTCGGTCAGCAGTATTCCGGCCTCGACGCGCAGCAGCCGTTCCGGGCTCGCGCCGATGAAGCTGGGCCCACGGCCGTCGGAAAACGAAAAGGCATAGCAGTCGGGGAAGCGCTGGCGCAGGCCGTTGAGGACCTGCAACGGGTGCAACGGCCCCGCCGCGGCCAGCTCCCTGCGCCGGGCCAGCACGATTTTTTCGAACTGCCCGGCCGCGATCATCCCCAGCGCCCGGACCACGGCGTCGCGATAGGCGTCCGCCCCGCCCGCCTCGCTGACGGCGACAGTCTCCGGCGGCGCCGCCGGGCGCTCCGAAAAGTCCGGCGCCGAATAGTCGAAGGCGCGGAACTTGGCGTGCGCGCGCCACACGCGGTCGGCCAGCGGGCCGAGCTCCGCGGCGGGCTCCACCAACAGATTAGCCACGGCCACGGTCCGCTCCGGCGTCCGCGCCACCTGCCAGCGCGGCACGAAGAGGCGCGCCGCCGGGAACGGCTCCCCGGGCTCCACCTCGTCGAAGAATGAAAACCCACCGAGAAAATGCGGTCCGGAAAACGGCCGTTCCACCACGCCGACCGCGATCGTCCGGTCCAGCACGTCGTCGACGAACCGCTGGCCCGCGACAAATCGTTCGGCCCCGTGCGCCGTGAATGCCACCGCCGCCTCGGCGCCGGCGAGCGCCCAGCCCTGCGCCGGCCGTTCGGCAAAAAAATGCAGTTCGCCGGGCTCGAAGATCG
>Ga0335078_10018136_pt1 | contig 10467 bp, 13 predicted proteins | sample Lox_Sample_32_FD_206711 | JGI IMG/M metagenome (GOLD analysis project Ga0335078, IMG submission 206711) | Soil microbial communities from Loxahatchee National Wildlife Refuge, Florida, United States - Lox_Sample_3.2 | ecosystem: Environmental > Terrestrial > Soil > Wetlands | place: USA...
TCGACTATGACGACGTGAATCAACGCGGGAACAACGGCTTTTGGAACCTCTCGCGCCACCACACGATGTACGGCAATGCCTCGCAGCTGTGCGCCTTTCGGCTCATGCCCCTCGAGCCGCAGTTCCGCCCGAAGCTCGAGGCGCAGTGGAGCTGGAAGGTCGTCGACATGGACCGGCGCCTCGTGGCGTTCAAGGATCTCTCCGTCGGCAACATCACCGCGTGGAAATGGGATTTCGGCGACGGCACCACCTCGACCGAGCAGAACCCCCTCCACCAGTACCAGCAGCCGGGCAACCTCGTCGTCGTGCTGGACGTTTCGGGTCCCGACGGCACTTCCCGCCGCTCCAAGGTCTGGGACGTGCAGCTCAAGTAAAACGTAACTTGTCAACTATTAGTTGACACGTTGACCAAGCCAGGCCCGACCCGCGGCATTGCCGCCGAGTCACATTGCCATAGACATTCCCCACCGTGCGCTTCCCGCGAGAACTGACCCTGGAGACGCCACGCTGCCGGCTGCGGCACGTCAGCGAAGCCGACTTCCCGCACGTCTGGTCGGCGTCGCGCGTGCCGGGATTCAACGACGGGATGCGGTGGGAGCCCCCGAAGGATGAGTCGGAGCTCCTGGTTCCCTACCAGCAGACGCTGCAGTGGTGGGCGGACGACGGGGCGTATCAGTTCACGATCGAAGAGCGATCCGACCGCCGGTTTCTCGGCCGGATCGTGATCCGGCGTCTCGCCGAACCGGACGTCTGGAACCTCGGCTTCTGGACCCATCCGCGCGAGCAGGGTCGCGGTTACATGACGGACGCCGCCCGACGGATCCTGCGTTTTGGCTTTGAAGAGCTCCACGCCGTCCGGATCGAGGCGGACCACGCGGTCTGGAACCGAGCGAGCGAGCGCGTGCTGCAGAAACTGGGCATGACTTTCCGCGAGCACCTGCCCCAAGGATTCCAGAAACGGGGCCAGTGGGTCGCGGAAAACCGGTTGGCGATCACCCGCGAAGAATGGCAGTCGCGGCGATGTTAGAGCGGATTAAATGAAACCGTGGCCGAAGCAATCCAGCTGGATCGCCACGGCGCGCTTCGCGCACCTCGCGATGACCCAATTGGGAGGACGCGGCTACAGCGCAGGCTAAACCGCTCTGGTCTGCCGTCGCGCCCCCGGGCTGATGCGGTCGATCCGCCGGGTCGTGGGCCCGTTTGCTTTGTCATCGCGAGGCCCGCTGGGCGGCCGCGGCGATCCAGCGCTGAATGCCATGCGGTCGGCCTGAATTGACCCGCCGCCCTCCTCCGGAGGGTCGCCTCGTGAGCACCAGCTGGACGAGCAGCATCCGTTCGCGTCACTTGTCAACTATTAGTTGACAAGTGGCCACGGCGGCCGGCGGTCAGGGACTTGAGCCGGGCGTAGAGCTGTTCCAAATGCGGCATCGCGGCGCCGGCGGCCCGGGCGCGGCGCAGCGGTTCGCCCCAGATCGCCTCGACCTCCACCGCGCGGCCCTCCTGCCAGTCGATCAGGCTCGACGGCCGGTACGGGCCCATCGCCGCCGTGTGGTCGAGCTGCATCCGGATGAAACCCGGCGGCACGGCGTAGCCGAGGCGGGCGGCCGCGGTGACGATCTCGTCCATCAGGGCGTGCGCCTCGGCGCGGAAGCTGGCGTCGCGCATGATGACATCCGTCGTCACGCCGCCGGCGGCAATCGCCAGCCCGTTGAACGGCACGTTCCAGATCAGTTTCTGCCAGCGCGCCTCCGCCAGGTTGCCCGCCAAAACGGTCTTCACCCCGCCGGCGGCGAACCGGTCCGCCAGATCGCGCAGGCGGTCCGTCGGCGGCCCCGCGAACTCGCCCAGTGCCAGATAGCCGGGCAGCGTGCAGGTGATCTCGCCGGGCGCGGTGCGGTTGAGGCAGACGAAGCAGAGACCGCCGAGCACCCGTTGCGCCCCAAAGTGCCGGGCCAGGAACTCATCACCGCCCAAGCCGTTTTGCAGCAGGAGGAGCGCGGTGCGTTCAGCCAGCAGCGGCGGCAGCAGGTGAAGGAGCTGGTCGTTGCCCGTGGCCTTGATGCCGATGATGACCAGATCCACCGGACCGATCTCCGCCGTGGAGCCAAACGCGCGCGCCGGCTGTAGCGTGATGTCGTCCGCCGGCGGCTGCTTGATGCGCAGCCCGTGTGCTTTGACCGCCGCCAGATCGCGCCGGAGGAGAAAACTCACCTCGGCGCCCGCGCGCGCCAGCTGCGCGCCGTAATAGCCGCCGACGGCGCCGGCGCCGACGACAGCGACCTTTTGAGCCACAGAGAACACCGAGACCAAAGGAGAGCACTGAGCCGGAACTTTCAATCCTGCTCCGCGCCCTCAATCCTCCTCCGCGGCCACGGTGGCGAATGCCGGAGTCAGCTTACCGGCCTCCGAGCTGCTTGAGAATCTGGTCGGCGAGCTGCTGCACGAGCGCCTCGACCTGCGCGTCGGCCGGCTCGCCCGAGGCCGGCCCGGAGCCTTCCTCCTTCGCCGGCACCGCGCAGACGACGCCGGGGCGAAATTCGCTGTTGTCGCACAGCTCGCACTCCTTCAGCCCCTCGCGGCGGTCCTGCATGCCGAGGGTCTTCCGCAGGGCGATCAAATCCTTGAGCTTGTCCGCGCCGATCGAGTGCAGGCTGCCGCCCAGCTGGGAGGCGATCCACACCGTCTGGCAGTAGGCGTCGGTGTTCTCCAGCTTCCAGTAGGCGTCCTCGACATCCTTGCCCCAGACGATGACGCCGTGGTTCTCCATGATGATCGAGCAATGGTCGATGCCGACAGTGCCGACCTCCTCGGCCACCGCCGGCGTGCCGGGCGTCTGGTACTTCGCATAGCCGATCTCGCCGAGGAACACCTCGGCCTCGGGGATCATGCACGTCGGCGGCCGGACGCCGGCGACGGCAAAGGCGGTGGCGTGCGGCGGATGGGCATGCACGCAGGCCTTCGCCGCCGGCTGACGTTTTATGATGGCGAGATGCGTCATCGCCTCGCTGGTGCGCTTGCGCGTGCCGGCGAGCTGATTGCCGTCGAGGTCGATCAGGCAAACGTCGGCCGGGGTCATGAAGCCCTTCGAGATGAGCGTCGGCGTGCAAAGCACGAGGTTGTCGCCCACGCGGACGGTAATGTTGCCGCCGTTGCCGTCGACATAGCCCTTCTCCCAGATGCGGCGGCCCATGTCACAGATGCGCTCCTTGAGCTCCTGGATCGGCGGTGAGTTGAAGAAGCGCTCGATCTCGGCGGGCGATTTCGGGTCGCGCCCGGGCGTCCATTTGAACTCGTAGTCCGGGACCGGGAACTCCTTCTTCGCGCCGCGGGGGGCGGGGGCAGCGGCCGCGGGGCGCGTCGCGGGCGCGCCGCCGAGCTTGACGTGGCCCAGCAACAGGTCGCGCGCGGAGGGCGTGAGAATGGCATCGGCCGGGGCCGGCTCGCCCTTGCGGAGGAGCTCCTCGGCATCCTTGGCCGTGATGACTTTGCGCATGGCAGAGTGAGAGTGAGAGTGAGGGGAGAGTGAAAGGGGATTACTTTGGCGGAGTGTAGAAGATCTGATCGACGATCGCGGCGTTGTAGGCGTCGACCGGCGTCGGCTGGTCGAACGGCATCGCCGCCTCCGAGCCCTCGGTGAAGCCGACGATGTGCCCCACCCCGGCGCCGAGGTTGTCGTAGACGACCAAGCTGTTGCCCTTGGCCACCGGCGTCATTGCCGCGCCCTTGAATTGCTCCTTCGACAACGGCTGCACGAGCAGGAAACGCCCACCGCGGTAGGCGGGATCCTGCTTGGCGAGGGTGACTCTGCCGATGACGTGGCCGAGGCGCATTCCGGTTTTAGGTTTAAGGTGTAATGGGCAAGGCGGCTGTTCGCTGCCGTGGCTCAGTTCATGTTACTTGCTCCTTGGCGCTTGTTACTTGGACCGCCGTCAGGCGGTGCCCTCCGGATCGACGACGCCGATGATCATGTTGCGCAACGGCGACTTCGGGTCCTTCACGAACTCGCGCGTCGCCGAGCCGTCGGTGGAAAGAATCACCCGCTGGTGGAGGCCCGCGCCGTGCGGGTCGATCGCCAGGAGTGGCGCGCCGTCGTCGCGGCCCTGCTCGTCGAGCGGCTGGCAGACGACGGTGCGGCAGCCGTGCAGGCTCGGATGGCTGACCGTGGACACGATGACGCCGTCAACGCGGGCGAGGGTCATCGGCCCTCCTTTGCTGTCATCCTCAGCGGAGCGCAGGATCGAGAGAGAGCCGGCGGGCTGCATCGCTCTGGATGCTTCGCTTCGCTCTGCATGACCGTTCGAACGCCGGTAATATCGAGATTGCACGCCATGGCCGTCAGTAGATGCGCAGGTTATCGACCATCACGCAGCGCCGGGTGCGGGTGAAGGTCTTCGGGTTGGTGATGCCCTCGCCGGTGGTGGTGGCGATCGAGTAGCTGAGGTAGCCCTCGCCGCCGAGGCCGAGACCGGCGACACACGGCCCGTTCTTCACGAACAGCGTGGTGTCGACGGCGCGGGCCATCTGCGTCATGTGGTCGACGTTGAGCGAGTGGATCATGGCCGAATGCTTGTAGCCGTGCTCGGAGCGCACCGCGGCCGCGATGCCCTCTTCCACGCTTGGCACCCGCACGACCGGAATCATCGGCATCATCTGCTCCTCGATGACAAACGGGTGCGCGGCGTCGGTCTCGGCGAAGAGCAGCGGCGTCTTCTCCGGCACGCTGGTACCGGCCTCGCGGGCGAGCACCGCGGCGTCGCGGCCGATCAGCGCGCGGTTGAGCACCGGGTGCGAGCAGCCGCCGGCATCCTTCGCCATCGTGAAGGCGGCGGCGGTCAGCTTCTCCAGCTGCGCGGCGGTGAGCTTCACCGCGCCGGCGGCCTGGAGCGCGGCGAGGAATTCGTCGGCGACCGAGGCGAGAACGAAGACCTGCTTCTCGCCGATGCAGAGCAGATTGTTGTCGTAGGCGCCGCCCTGGATGATGTCGCGGGCCGCCTTCTGCAGGCAGCCGGTGCCGTCAACGAGCACGGGCGGATTGCCGGGCCCGGCGCAGATCGCGCGCTTGCCGGACTTCATCGCCGCCTGCACGACGCCGGGGCCGCCGGTGACACACAGGATCCGGATGACGTCATGCTTCGCAAGGGCGTCGAACGACTCCAGCGTGGGCTTCGCCACCGTGCAGACGAGGTTTTCGATGCCGAGCGCGGCGTGGATGGCCTCGTTGTAGGCGCGGATCGCGAGCGCCGCCGACCGCGCGCCGCCCGGATGCGGGTTGAAGACGACGGCGTTGCCGGCCGCGACGATGTTGATGATGTTGCCGCTGAGCGTCGGCACGGAATGCGTCACCGGCAGGATCGCGCCGACCACACCGTACGGCGTGTACTCCTCCATGGTGATGCCGTGGTCGCCGCTGAGGCCGTAGGGATGCAGCCACTCCACCCCCGGCACCAGCTTCACGATCTGCAGCTTCTCCACCTTGTGCTCGAGGCGGCCGATCTTGGTCTCCTCGAACTCGAACCTGCCCCACGCGACCGCGTTGGCCGTCACCAGCTCCTTGACAATCTCGACCACTTTCGCGCGCGCGGCGACGCCCTGCTCCTTGAGCTGGAGGAAGGCGTCGTGGGCGGCGACGCAGGCCTCATTGGCGTCCTCGAACACGCCGAAGCGGGAGCCCTTCGCGGGCCGGCGCGCCGGCGCCGATGCCGCAGCCCGGGCGCCGCCGTCAGCCGGCGCCGCGGACGCCGGCGGCGGGTTCCGGCCAAGGCCGCGCAGCACCTCCGTCACCACATTACGGAGGGCGTTTTCGTCAAGTTGCAGGGGCGTGCTCATCGCGAACATGGCGCCGGGGCGGCGCCCTGGTTATTTTTTCCCGGGATAGATTTTCTGGCTCAACACATCGACGGTATCGACGATGCCGGTGATGACGGCGTCGACGGGCAGCGACTTCATGCCGGCGGCCTGCCGGGCGGAGCTGCCCTGGCAGAAGAGCACCACCTCGTCGTTGCCGGCGCCGAGGGTGTCGACCGCCACGATGGTGTTCTGCCCCGGGCGGAACTGCCCGGGATTGGATTCGTCGACGAGCAGGGGCCGCAAAAGCAGCAGTTTGCGGCCCCTCATCGTCTCGTCTTTCTTCGTGGCGACGACCTGGCCTATCACGCGTGCGAGAAACATGGGAAGGAGCGCGCGGCGGACCCGGCGGCGGGAGTTGGATCCCGGTCCGGGGCCGACGGCGCGCGACGGAGGTTATTTCTTCGGGGAGGCCGGCCTCGGGAGCACGACCTGGACTTCATCGTGCGGGCGCGGAATCACCTGCACGCTGACCACTTCGCCGACGGCGCGCGCGGCCTGCGCGCCGGCGTCCGTGGCGGCCTTGACGGCGGCCACGTCGCCGACAACGACGGCGGTGACGAGCGCGTTGCCGACCTGTTTGACGGGACCGACGAGCGTGACGTTGGCTGACTTGAGCATGGCGTCGGTGCCGGTGACGAGGGCGGTGAGGCCCCGAGTTTCGAGGAGTCCGATGGCTTTGGACATAAGATGAGCGGAGGGTTGAGGGTTGGGGGGAGAGGGTTGCAGGATACAGGTTGGCGGGTTGCCAGACGTGTCAGTTGCGGGCGGCGATGCAGCGGAGGGTCTCGCGGGCGACGACCAGCTCCTCGTTGGCGGGGATGACCAGCACCTTCACGCGGGACGATGGGGCGGAGATCTCCCCCTCGGCGCCGCGCAGCGCCTCATTGCGCGCCGGATCGAGCACGATGCCGAAGCCGCCGAGCTCGCGCAGGATGGCGGCGCGCAGATCGGGGTTGTTTTCCCCGATGCCGGCGGTGAACACCACGGCCTCGCAGCCCCCGAGCTCGAGCAGCAGGGCGCCGAGCCAGTGGCGGGCGGAGTGGACGAACACCTCGAGCGCGAGGCGCGCCCGGGCATTGCCCTGCACCGCGGCGGCGCGGATGTCGCGCAGGTCGTTGCCGACCCCGGAGAGGCCGAGGAGGCCGCCCTCCTTGGTCATCTGCCTCTCCACCTCGGCCAACGGCAGGTTGAAGGTCTTGAGCACGAACGGCACCGCGGCCGAGTCGAGATCGCCGACGCGGTTGTTTTGCGGCAAGCCCGACTGCGGACTCAGGCCCATGCTCGTGCCGATCGCCACGCCGTCGCGGATGCCGGTCAGGGAGCTGCTGCCGCCGAGGTGGCAGGAAACGACGCGCAGTGGCGGACCGGCCACCGGCGTCGGTCCGGCCTGGTAGAGATGGCGGACGCGCTCGGCGACATCATCCCGGCCGAGGAGCTCGGCCGAACGCTCGGCGATGAACTTGTGGCTGGCCCCGTGGAAGCCGTAGCGCCGCACGCCCGCCTGGTGCCAGGTCTCCGGGACGGCGTAACGCGTGGCGGCCTCCGGCATCCACTGGTAGAACGCGGTCTCGAACAGCGCCACCAAGGGCACGCCGGGCAGCTTCTCCTGGAAGCGCCGGATGCCCGCGGCGTAGGGCGGATTGTGCGCCGGGGCGATCTCGCGGAAACCCTCGAGGGCCGCGATCACGCGCTCGTCGGCCGGGACGCAGCCGGTGAGGTTGCGGCCGAGCACCGTCTTGAATCCGACGCCGTGAAGATCGGCGGCCGACCGCACGTGGCCCGCCGCCTGCAGTTCGCCCAGGCAATCGTCGATCGCGCGACCGTAGTCGGTGACGCGCTCGTAGCCGCCCTTCGCCAGCAACGCCGCTTGCGCCGCCTCAAATCGGAAGAGGCGGAACTTGAAGGAGGTCGAGCCGAGGTTGGCGACGAGGATGTTCATGGACCGCGGCGGGCCGACGACACGCGCAGGCGGTTCGCGGGCCGGCAGGCGGGGCGGGGACGCGCGTTACGACGCGCCGGTGATCCAGCGGCCGAGCAGGGCGAGATCCTCGTGCGGGCGCGGAATCACCTGCACGCTGACCACTTCGCCGACCGCGGCGGCGGCCGCGGCGCCGGCGTCGATCGCGGCCTTGACCGCGGCGACGTCGCCCTTGAAGAACGCCGCCACGTAGCCGCTGCCGACCGCCTCGTAACCGGTCATGGTCACGTTGGCGGCCTTGAGGGCGGAATCCGCGGCCTCGAGCAGCGCGCAGAGTCCCTTCGTTTCAATCATGCCGAGAGCATCTGGTGTCATGAGGGGGAATCAGTTGGAGTTGCGGGTGGGGCGCCGGTTCACAGGCCGACCTGCTTGAGCAGCTCGGGATGCGGGCGCGGGATGACGTGCGAACAGACGAGCTCGCCGACGCGCTTGGCGGCCTCGCCGCCGGCCTCGACCGCGGCCTTGACGCTGCCGACGTCGCCTTTGACGACGACGGTGACGAAGCCGCCGCCGATCTGAATCTGGCGGACGAGCGTGACGCTCGCCGCCTTGACCATGGCGTCGCTGGCTTCGACGGAGCCGACGTAGCCACGGGTTTCGACCATGCCGATGGAATCACTCATATGGGTGGTTGGGTGAGGGTTGAGTTTGGGTTCGAAAATCGCGGGCAAATCACTTCAGGAGCTCGACCGGGGTGTCGGGCCGGAGGGCGCAGGCGTTGCCCTCGTCCGTGTCGATATGCACCTCGAGGCGGAAGTCGGCGTGCACCCGGACCAGGAGCCGGTCGAAGGTCGTCGCACACGTGCCGCCGATGCGCAGGCGCATGAAATCGCCCGGCTTCACGCCGTAGAACGCAGCGTCATCGGGGCTCATGTGCACGTGCGGCGCGGCGCGGATGACACCCTCCTTCATTTCGAGAAATCCGTTCGGCCCCATGAGCATGCAGCCGGGCGTACCGGTGATGTTGCCCGACAGACGGACGGGGACCTCAAACCCGAGCGCGATCGCGTCGGTCAGCGCGAGCTCGACCTGGTTGAGATCGCGGCAGGGACCGAGAATGCGGAGATTGGAGATCACCCGGCTGCGCGGACCAATGAGCGTCACCGTCTCCTGCGCCGCGTACTGGCCTTTTTGGTAGAGCCATTTCATCGGCGTCAGCGTGCGGCCCTGGCCAAACAGGGTCTCCACGGCCGCCGGGGTCAGGTGGCAATGGCGCGCACTCACGTTCACCACCAAAGGATTCGGAGCCAGCGCGAGCGGCGGCGGCTTCCGACCTAACTGCTGGTAAAGCGCGCGACGAACCAAGTGCTCGACTTCGGCTCGGTGGGGCAAAGAGGCAGCAGGCAACATGAGAGGATGTGGCAGATTTCCTCCACAAAGCTGGTATATATTGACAGGCTAGTCAAAGTTAAAGTTGCAATATCTGCCATTTACTTCCAATCTCTGTCAAGAAGATGCAATCAGAAGAGCGCCAAGCGAGAATTGAGGCCTACCTGCAGGAGGCTGAATTTGCGTCCTTGGAGGAGCTTGCGCAGCGGGTCGGAAGATCGGTTTCGACCGTGCGGCGCGATCTCGCCGAACTTGAGCGGGCGGGCAAGGCCCGCCGCACGCACGGCGGCGCCCGCACGCTCCAGCCGAAGACGGACGAGTTCGTCTTCAACGTGCGCGATACCCGCGAGGTCGAGGAAAAAGAGGCGATTGGCGCGGCGTGCGCCGCCCTCATCGGCTCCGGCCAGAATGTCATCATCGACAGCGGCACGACCTGCTTTCACGTCGCCCGGCACTTGCGCGAGGACGTGGCGCAAGTGATCACCAACTCGCTCCCAATCGCGAATCTCTTTTCCGGGTTGAGCCGTCAGGAGGTGCTGGTTTCCGGCGGCATCATCTATCCCCGGCTCGGCGTGCTGGTGGGGCCGCACGCCGTGGAAACTTTTTCCCGCGTCCACGCCGATGTCGCCGTTCTTGGCGGCAGCGGCATTTCCGAGGAAGGCATCTACAACTCCCACGCTCTGCTCGTGGACATTCAGCGCGCCATGATGGCGGGTGCGGCCAAGGTCATCTTCTGTCTCGACCACACCAAGTTCGCGCGGCGCTCGACGTTTTTCCTCACCGATTTCGAAGTGGTCGATGTGGTGGTCACCGACGGCCGCGCCCCGGAGGCGTTGGTCGCCACCCTCCGGACCAAGGGTGTTGACGTGATTGTGGCCCCTGTTGTGGCGGCCAAGGCCTCCTGACCGGGCTCCGGGAGCGGTCCGTCAACCGGCGCCCGCCAGGACGCGGCAGCGACTTCTTCACAAGATGCCTTCACCGCATCGTAACGTGAAAAATCAGCCATTTGTCAAAAAATCGACGGCCATTCGTCGCCCCGCCATTCGCGAACCCGGAGAGCCCGGACACCGGCGGCGGCGGCCGAGGGCGCATCAATGATCTCGGCACCCCCGCCGACCACCAACAACCACCTGCCGCAATCCAGCAATCATCGCTCGGATCGGCGGCGCATCACCTAGCTATTTCATTCAAATATAACCGGTTACAGTTAGCGTCCTCGGTGAGGACTAAACGTGCTTCCGAATATCTTCCCCCTCGCCATCGCGATGACGGCCGTGTCGCGTTGCGTTTCGGAATCCAGACATAATTCGCGG
>Ga0335078_10018137_pt1 | contig 10467 bp, 7 predicted proteins | sample Lox_Sample_32_FD_206711 | JGI IMG/M metagenome (GOLD analysis project Ga0335078, IMG submission 206711) | Soil microbial communities from Loxahatchee National Wildlife Refuge, Florida, United States - Lox_Sample_3.2 | ecosystem: Environmental > Terrestrial > Soil > Wetlands | place: USA: Florida...
AGCTTCTTCAGGTACTCCGAAACGGTGCTGTGGGCCAGCCCTGACCGCTCCTCCACCTCGCCCTGAGTCAGCGATGGGCCGTCGAGTGCGGCCAGGATCTTCTCGCGGCCGATGCCGTAGTCGGAGACCTCCTGTGCGTGGCGGTAGGCGCCTGCGAACGACAGGCCCTCCGCGGCGGGGTCACGGTCACGGAAGGTCTTGCCGACCGAGTACAGCTTGGAAATCTGGCTACGGGACCGGCCGAGCAGATCGGCCACGTCCTGCTGTGTGATCGCCGAAGCGGACAGCTCGGCGAAGATCAGCTTGGCCGCCGTCCAGTACTGAGGATCAGCGGAGCGCTGCCGTTCCTGACCCTGCTTGACCAGCTCATGGCCATGGGCGATCAGATCCTGTCCGTCGCTGCTGACGCGGTCGGCCGCGTCGAGTGCACGCTTGGCATCTGCCAGACGTGGTGTCAGTTCCCAGCTCACGGTTGGTGCTCCTTCAGGTCTTGATCAGCGAGAGGGACGGTGCCCGGGGCGAGGCGGTGCCCCGCACCAGGCTGGTGATCATGCGGCTTCAGGCAGGGTCGGGCCGAACATCTTGATGCAGACCGGGCCGATGCTGGCGCGTACCGACTTGGCGGCCTTGAGGGTCCGCTCGCAGACGATGCACTTGGCGTAGCGAGTGGATAGCTCCTCCGCTTCGGCCAGCGGCATCCGGTCGGTGACGGCCAGGTCGTAGATGACGCCCTTGGCGTACTCCAGCGTGAACGGGATCTCGGTCCCGGCCTCGGTGATGCGGGGAGCGGACTCGACCAGGCGCTTGGCGTACAGCCGGGCCTCAGCTGGGCGGGGGCACTCACCGTGCTCGCGGCACCACTTCCGCCAGGAGATGTAGTCACGGTTGCCCTTGACGACGTAGATCCCGCCATCGAGCTTGTAGACCCCGGGCACGAGCTGAGACTGGTCACCGGCACCAGGCTTGGCAGCCCGCTCGGCGTCTCGGTGTGCCCGCTCGGCCTCGGCGCGGGCGGCGATCTCGGCGCGCTCGCGGCGCTCGGTGGCGATCTGCAGCACGATCCGGAGCTGGTTGGGCGAGAGGATCTTGGCGTTATGCAGGTTCCGGATCATGTCCGACAGGAAGTTCGACTGCTCGGCGTCTGGATCCTGCCCAATCAGCCAGCCGATGTCTTCGGCGTGCTGCGCAGCCCACTCCTCGAAGGCGGCCCGCTCACGCTGTGCTCTGGCCTCTGCGCGGTGCTGGCGGCGCTCAGCGATCTTGACCAGCTCATCGCGGTAACGCTGAATCTCGCTCTCGACCAGCTCCCGGGAGTCGAGCAGCGCACCCTGGCCCCAGACCCGGCCGTGGTTGATGCCGCCGCAGCCGCAGGAGCAGAACGGGGATCGGGCGCCACGGCAGGAGCCGTCGCAGTCCAGGTGAGTGGTCACCGCGTACAGGCGCTCGCACGTGACCGGCAGCGTGCACCCGGCGAAGCAGGGGACCATCGCGGTCTTGCCCATGTCCACCGGGTACTCGAAGCGGACCGGGCGGTTGTCGGGCTCGCAGACGCCCAGGTAAACGAACGTCTTGGCAGCGGACTTGACGGCGTGCGCGGAGCGGAGGACTCGCTGCGCTCCCAGGTACTCGGGGCTTCCGGCGCGGTCGCTGTTCATGCACCCAAGTCTAATTTAGTGGTCACGTACGTGTCCACTTATTTATGATTGCTGTGTGGTCGTCAGGGCCCGCTCCACCGCGTGGCGGGCGCAGCTGGTGCCGCGCGAGATGCCGCAGCGGCGGGACAAGGCTGTCCGCCTGCCGTCGGAGTTCTGGGTGCGGCTGGCAGATGACCCGGCGGCCGTGGCCGCGTACTGGGACCGGGTGTACATCCGGCCGGGCCGGTGCTGGCCGTGGCTCGGGCCGGTCAGCGAGGACGGGCAGGCCAAGCTCGCGGTGACCGTGGACGGGCAGCGCCGGATGATCGCCGCGCCCGTGTTCGGCTACCAGATCAGCAGGGGCCTGCTGCGTCCTGGCCGCGACGGGCGGTTGCCCGTGATCAGGCACACGTGCGATGAGAGCGCGTGCCAGAACCCTGCACACTGGATCTTGGGCACCCGCCGCGAGAACGCAGCCGACTACCGCGAGCGCATCGCCGACCGGACCAGCCCGCTGGCCGACCGGCGAGGGCCGGGCGCCCGATCGCGGGCAATCCGTGATGCGATCATCAAGGCCCGCAAGAGCGGCAGCGACGAGGAGCAGATCGAGCGCGTGATCTTGGCAGCGTGCCAGCGCGGCATGCCTGGCGTTCAAGATCGGCTGTTCTAGCCCGGCCCATCGTTACCAAACCTCCACCATCAAACCGACTTAATAGTGGTCCCGTACGTGTCCACTAGAACTAGAATAGGAGTACAAACACAGCGACACCGGAGGCCACTGAGATGCACAGCTCATACGGGATCACCGAGACGCACCACAGCGACCTGTCCCTGCCGGTGCATGAGCGCATCGCCGATCTGCACAGCCGGTCCGCCCGTCTCGCCCCGGCCGTCGAGGACAGCGCAGCCGACAGCGGCTGCACCGACAAGACCCGCCGCGAGCACGGCCGGATGGGACCGCGCCAGGTGAAGGCCTGGGACATGGTCGCCGAGGCCCTGGGCTGGAATGCCATAAGCGACGACGCGGAGACGCTGAACGAGGCCGAGCGCTTGGAGCGCGAGGGCATCGCCTACCACCTGGAGTACGGCTCCGCAGGCTGGCAGATCGTGCTCGCCGAGCAGCCCGAGGACGAGCCTGTGGCGAACCCCCGCCCGTTCTCCGGCGGCCAGCCGCGCTGCACCACCTGCCACCGCGCGAACCACCGGCCCGGCGAGTGGCAGGGCCACTACTTCACCGGTCCCGAGCTCAGCCCGCCCGTCACGGGCGCCGAGTACTACGTGATCTTGACCGGTTTCCGCGCACCGGCCAACCGCCCGGCGGGCCGGTTCAGCTACAAGCCGGGGGAGGCTGGCCGGGCATTCGCCGAGGCCATGGCCAGCGCCGCGCACCTCGCGGCCCGGGACGCGGGAGCCCGCAGCTACGACGTGTACCACGCCGACACCGAGGGCCAGGTCTTGATCGTGACCGTGGCCGGTCACGGCGGCCTGTCCTGGCCGCGCCGCTGACCGCCCCGGACCCAGGCACCCAACCCGACTGATCGCACCTAGTCCGAGAGGAACGATCATGAACACCAACGCTGACATTCAGAGGGCCGTTACCGAGCGCATCATGGCCAAGCTCCGCGCGGGCCACATCCCTTGGGCCAAGCCGTGGCGCTACGCCGCAGGCGCGGCCGGGTACCCCGTCAACGTCGCGAGCCGTCAGCCGTACCGGGGGATCAACCCGATGCTCCTGTCTCTGGACGCGGCCGACAAGAACTTCGGCTCGCCGTGGTGGGGGACGTTCAGCCAGTGGGCCGAGCGCTGCGGCATGGTCAAGCGGACCAACCCGCGCACCAAGCGCGAGTACTGGTACAGCCCCGATGGCCAGCCACGGGGAGTAGCCAAGGGCCAGACCGGGACCAAGATCGTCCTATCCAAGAAGGTCTTCGTCAAGGAGACCGACCCGGTTACCGGCGAGGTCACCCGCAAGCGCGTTCCCCTGCTGCGGTTCTTCACCGTGTTCAACGCCGAGCAGTGCGGGCACGTCCCGCCGCGCTACCTGCCCACGGCGCAGGCGTGGGAGCCGGTTGCCGAGATCGCCGAGCCGCAGGAGGTGGCCGACCGCTACTTCGCGAACGGCGGCCCGCAGCTAGTGCACCAGCGCGGTGACAAGGCCGACTACAACTGGCGTACCGATGTGCTGCGGATGCCCGAGCGCGACCAGTTCACGACCCCGGAAGGGTACTACGGCGCGCTGTTCCACGAGATGGGCCACAGCACCGGGCACCAGGACCGGCTCAACCGCGAGCCCGCGCAACTCCTGGGCAAGTGGCGGAAGGGTGACAAGGTCTACGCCCGCGAGGAGCTGACCGCGCAGATGGCCAGCGCCATGCTGCAAGCCGAGACCGGGATCGAATGCCCCGAGGAGCTGAACCGCTCGGCCGCGTACATCGAGAACTGGCTTCAGGCCCTAGCCGACGACTACCGGCTGGTGCCGCAGGCCGCGAGTGCCGCACAGGAGGCCATCGACCTGATCATGGGCCGATCGGCCGCCTACAGCGACCGGGACGAGGACGACGAGGCTGAGCCCCAGGCCGAGGCCGCCTGAACCGCGACGGGACCCGCCCCGGGCCGACCGGGGCGGGTGACGCCGAAGCTCAGACACCAACCATCGAGAGGAGATCGATACGAGCAGGGCCACCAGGGCACAAGCCGCCCGCCGCACGGGGCAGGACCGACCGGCCGCGTTGCGTCTTCGGCAGCTCGGGATTGCAGCGGCCCTGGCCGACAGCGAGCAGCAGATCGCGACCGAGCGCAGCGCTCAGCCCGCCGCCGACCCGCACGACGTGATCGTGCATACGATCGTGGAGATGGCGCGTGCCTTCCCCGGAATGGACCACCCGACCGCCGCGCGGCTCCTGAGTGAGGCCGACCAGGCGCATCGCGAGGGACCGACCGCAGCCGACACGCTCGGCGCGTTCCTGGCGGAGGTGCGCGACCCGACGACGGGCGCGCTCGAAGCAGGGGCGCGCTACCGAGTCACCAAGATCGCGCACCGTGTCTACAAGGTGACCGTTCTGGCCGTGGACGAGTAACCGAACCGAGCCGCAGGCCCGGACCCTAGAGAGCTAGGAGCCGGGCCTGTCGCATGTCCGGCTAAAGCCCTGGGGCCGGGCAAGATCATCTGCGCGGCCTGACTAAGCCCAGGATCGGGCAGGACCGCGTACCGCGTCGACCTCGCCGCGCAGGCGCAACCGTAGCGCCGGCCGAACACCCAGGCGTTCCCCTACTGTCCGCCGGTCTGCTGACGATCCCGGCCGCTCTCCGAGACCCCACCCGTTCCGTGACCCTGTCTAGTTGATCTTGTCTCGTGGATCTTTGTCTGCGATCTTGACGTGGTCCCCCCATCCTGATCTTGGTGCCTCTGAGGCCCATGGACCGTTGCTATTAATTGATCTTGGTCCGCTCAGTGATCTTGGATGGAGGTGGCGGAGGAAATGACGGTGGTGACCCCCCGGGCTGGTTACGACCCCCGCTACTACTCCGACCGAGTACACGGCGAGAGGGCCCCCGGCGGTTACTACCTGAACGGGGCGATCAAGGGCGAAGCCCCGGGCCGGTGGCTTGGCGAGGGGGCCCTGGCGCTCGGGTTGGCCGAGTGGGCGAAGGTGGAGCGTGACCCGTTCCTGGCGGTCTACCAGCAGGTTCACCCGGTGACGGGAGAGAAGCTCGGGCGGGCGCCGGGTGGTTACCGGCAGTTCGCGGAGATCCTGGACGGGCTGCTTGCGGCCGAGCCGTGGGCGACGGAGTCGCGGCGTCTTGACCTGGAGCGGGAGGCCGCCAAGCTGTGCCGCCGTAGCCCGGCTTACACCGACATGACCGCTGCGCATGCCAAGAGCATCTCGGTCTTTCACGCGGCGATGCGGGAGCAGGCACGTCGGGCGCATATGCGGGGGGACCGGCGAGAAGAGGCGTTGTGGCGGGCTCGTGAGGAGCGGGTGCAGGAGATCTTGCAGGAGGCGAACCGGGCTGCGCTGGCGCACCTGGAACAGTGGGCGGGGTTCACCCGGACCTATGCCACGGCATCGAGGGAGATCGACGGAGTCCAGACCGGCCGGTGGGAGCGCTGCCGGATGGTGATCACGACGTGGCTGCAGGGCACCAACCGGGATGGCGAGCCTCATGATCACTCGCATAACGTGATCGCCCGGATGGGGCAGACCGAACGCGATGGCCTCTGGCGCGCGGTTGACACGATGGCCCTGCGTGAGCAGACCGGTTCCATGGCAGCGATCATTGATGGCCGCGTGCGGTCGGCACTGTCGCGTGAGTTCGGTGTGGCGTGGGTCAAGCGTGAGGACGGCCGGGGCTGGGAGATCAAGGGGATCGGCGCCGAGGTCATCGAGAAGTACTCCAAGCGCACGCACGGCGTGACCAGGGCAGCACGCAGGCTGGCGAAGGAGTGGGAGGCCAAGTTCGGCCGCGAGCCCAACGCACGCGAGATGCTGTTCATCAATGACAAGGCGCAGCGCATCACCAGGGCCGGGAAGCCCGAGAGGCAGGTGGACTGGGACGAGCTGGCCGAAGAGTGGGATGCCACGTTCGGCAACCAGCTCGCCGGCCTGGTCAACGCCGGGCGGTTCGATCACCAGGCCCCGGAGATAACTGAGGTTCCCCGGCAGGTCCGGGAGCTGACCATTGCAGATGCCCTGGTGCAGGTGCAGTCGGAGCGCTCGACCTGGACCCGCAGTGATCTTGCCCGTGCGATCGGTTGGAACATGGGACCCGCGTACGACCAGCTCGCCCCGGACGAACGCGAGGCCATGACCTTCGCGCTGACCGATGAGGCCCTGGGCGACACCGGGTTCGGAGTCGCGCATCTTGAGGCCCCGGAGTGGCCGCCGGCTCCGCCGCAGCTCATGAGACACGAGCTTGACCAGCGTTCGGTCTTCTACCGGCCCGGGACTGCGCGGTACGCCACACGCGGGCAGCTCGACATGGAGGAGCGCCTGGTGCAGCAGGCCAGGCGGATGGGTGCCCCGCGGCTGTCACGCGAGGACGCCGCCCGATTGCTCGGCTCGGCGCCCGACGAGCTAGAGCACGCGCTGCGTGATCGGTCAAACCACGCAGCCACGCAAACCACGCAGACCGGCCTCCGGCTGGATCAGGCCGCGGTGCTGTACGAGGCGGTCACGTCCGGCCGCCGGGCATCGGTGGCGGTTGGCCCAGCGGGGTCCGGCAAGACCTACACCATGGCGGCCGGGGCGAAGGCTTGGCAGGCGATGGGCGGCCTCGTGTTCGGGGTCACGTGCAGCCAGGCCGCGCGCAATGTGCTGGTACGGGCCGGGATCAAGGCCAGCTACAACAGCTCGCAGTTCCTGGGCCGGCTCGCCAAGGGCAAGCTCTCGATCCCCGAGGGGTCACTGATCATCATCGACGAGGGCTCCATGATGTCGAACGAGCACATGGCGGCCATCGTCTCGATCGCCGAGCGCCGGGGTTGCAAGGTGCTGGTGACCGGCGACCACGAGCAGCTCGCCGCGCCGGGGTCGGGCGGGGCGATGACGCTGATGGCTTCCCGGCTCGGCTTTTCTCAGCTCGCGGTGCCGGTGCGATTTAAGGCCGTATGGGAGCGGGATGCATCGCTGCGGCTACGCATGGGTGACGAGACGGCCCTGGAGCAGTACCTGATCAACGGGCGGATCACCGGCGCCGAGCGGGCGGAGCTGTTCAGCATGGCCCGGCGGGCGTACATCGCTGGCCGCCTGGCCGGTGAGGACACCCTGCTCATGGCCTACACCCGCGAGGACTGCCGGGAGCTGTCGCGCCAGATCCGCGATGACCTTGTGCACCTGGGCATGGTTGACGGGTCGGCGGAGGTGACCCTGTCGCACGGTGCGCGGGCCGGGGCCGGTGACCTGATCGTGTGCCGGAAGAACGATCATCACCTGATCACCGACCACGACGGCGGCGAGGCCCACGAGCTGGCCAATGGTGACATCTTCCGCATCGAGAAGGTTCTGTCCAAGGGCGTCCTGGTGCGGCGGGTGCTGGAGGCGGCCGAGGACGGATCGCCCCGGAACGCCGAGGAGCCGGTGATCTACTCCAACCGCAAGCTGACCAGCTGCACGGACCTGGCCTACGCGGTGACCGGCCACAACGGCCAGGGCGCCACGGTGAACCGGGGGCTGGCGGTCTTCACCGGCATGGAGCCGAAGCAATGGCTGTACGTGGCCATGACCAGGGGCAGGCTGTCCAACATCGCTCTGGTGCAGCGCATCGCGCGTATGGCGGACCCGGACCCGAAGACTCGGCCCGACCCGGAGCTTGCACGGGCCGAGGCTGTCGAGCGGGAGCGGGCCGGGCTGCCCCAGCGCGAGCTGTCGCCCGAGGAGCGGGCAGAGCGGGAACTTAACGAGCGAGAGCCGATAGCGATCATGGCCGAGGCGCTTGGCCGCGACGATGCCGAGGAGTCGGCGACGGAGTACGCGCGGCGGTCGCTGTCCAACGCCGACCACACTGGCGTGCTCGGCTCACGATGGGATGACCTGGCCAACAGGGCCGACCGGGAGCGCTACACGCGCCTGTACATGGACGCGCTGCCGGACGGGTTCAAGGCCCCGCCGAGCAGGGCGCAGACCTGGCTGTGGCGGTCGCTGCGGCAGGCTGAGTACGCGGGTCTGGACGCGGGCGAAGTGCTCCGGGCGGCGGTCAACTCCCGTCCGCTGTACGGGCTGGAGGATGTGACCAAGGGCGTCTATGCCCGCGTGTGCAAGATCACCGATGGCCTTACCCCGGCTCTCCTGAAGCCGTGGACTGAGCGAGTGCCGGACATGGGTGACACCGAGCTTCAGGAGTACATGCAGCGCATGGCCATGTCGCTGGAGGCCCGGCAGGAGCGGCTCGGCGAGCTGGACGCCATCGCTCAGCCTGCGTGGGCGCTGGAGTCGCTGGGACCGGTGCCCGAGGACCCGGTGGAGCGGCTCGATTGGGAGCGCCGGGCCGGGATCATGGACAGCTACCGGGAGCGGTTCGGCGTCCAGGGTGACGCGGAGATCATCGGCCGTGACCCGGGCGAGCACTCCCCGGCGCAGCGTGCGCATTGGTTCGAGGCGTTCCGCGCACAGCACCACGCCGAGGGGCTCGACTTCGCCAGGCTGCCCGACTCCACGCTGATGCTGATGCGCAAGTCCTACCAGGCCGAGACCGGCTGGGCGCCGCCGTCGGTGGCCAAGCACCTGCAGGCCGTGCGCCTGGCCATGGAGGAGGCGCGGCAGTCGGCGATCCGCTCCGAGGCCGAGGCGCAGCTCGCTGAGGAGGCGGAAGTCCGTGCACGGCATGAGGCGAACGCCGCGAGCGCCCGTGCACTAGGGGCTGCCTACGCGCCCCTTGAGTCCACGCTGGCCGATGTCCAGGCCGACCGTGACCTGTACGACAAGGTGTCCGAGGCGCCACGGCAGATCGCGGTGCAGGCCGATGCAGAGATGCGCAAGCGCTACCCGGAGCGCAAGCTTGCCCCGCTGCGCAGCGCCGAGCCCAAGGTGCCGGCCGAGCCTATCGACCCGTACGTGCCCCCGGCTTGGGTAGACACCCTGCCATCGCGCCAGGCCAAGTTCCGCGAGGAGTACGAGGTCCGCCAGGGTCTCCAGGTGCCAGCAGAGGATCCGCAGTTTGCCGACCAAGGCGAAGCCTTCCCGATCTGGCGCGAACAGCGAGAGGCCATCTTGCAGCCGCCCAAGCCCGAGATCGCGCCCGCCGAGCCCGTGGCCGAGCGGCAGCGCGAGGTGGACAAGGAACGGGAGTTGCAGTGACCCGGTCTGGCGATTGTCACACCTGGAGCGCACACTGTTGCGGAGGAGGTGGGGACATGCCCAGGCTGAGCATCGCCGAGTTGGTCGAGGTTATCCCTCGCTGGCCCGAGAACGAGCACGGCATCGAGGCCCCGGCGGGCATCTGCGGCGATTACGCCTGCGAATGCGCCGACGAGGCCCGGCGGGTGATGTCCGACGGCGAGTACCAGCTCGCGTTCGGGGTGCCCAAAGAGTTCGGGCTGTCAGCAGAAGATGCGGCCGGGACCACCGTCACCCTCACCGAGGGTTACTCATTGTCAGACTGACGCGCGGTCCAACGGATTGATGACAATGACGGTGGCGTCATCGTGGACTTTATTGCGCGGATACAGGCCCGCTGTCGGGTCCGAGTTCTCAGCATCGCGAACGTGCCTGATCAATCCGTCCGGCCCTTCATCCGCGACAACTGCGAATAGCTCGGGCCAGTCGTACAGCTTGAATGGTTTTACTGCTCTCGCGGCGCCGTCTGTCAAGAGGACAACTCGCCGGACGGTGCTTAGCGGCACTTGTCCCGTCAATGAATGGCTGACGGCATCTGGGTTGGTTGCTGCGATCCAGAATCCGCCGGGTACATTCCGAGCTGCAAGCTCTGCGTGTTTCATGCGTATAAGGGCTTCGGTTTTCTCTGGTGATCCGTCCAGGAGCGTATCAGCCGCAGCACGTTCCGCTCTTGCGGTGTTGTCAACCCGACTATCGGTAATGACTTGCAAGCCATCCGATGTATCGATAGCAAGCGTCGTATCGCCAAGGACGAGATATCGCAGCGACTTGCCGTTCGTTTGTGCGATTGCGATCGCTGCTGACGGCGTGGCCGGATGGTTCAGGTCACACGTTTCACGGTGCGCCGCTGCCGTCTCTGTGATTGCCGCCGCTAGCGCGTCGGCGGGCAGCAGTTCCGCGTGTTTGACCAGTGCCCCAGCAAGATTCTCTACGAACCAGGGAACGCCGTGAATGCAGCCCGTATCGGTTCGTGCGGTTGCCCCGTCGAGAATTGCCGCAAA
>Ga0335078_10018139_pt1 | contig 10466 bp, 4 predicted proteins | sample Lox_Sample_32_FD_206711 | JGI IMG/M metagenome (GOLD analysis project Ga0335078, IMG submission 206711) | Soil microbial communities from Loxahatchee National Wildlife Refuge, Florida, United States - Lox_Sample_3.2 | ecosystem: Environmental > Terrestrial > Soil > Wetlands | place: USA: Florida...
CGTCAACTGACCTCGATCGCAACAGAAGCGGGAGGTGAGCTTTGGTCTCCCGATGGTCATAACGTTCTATTCACCTCTGATGTCTATCCCGAATGCGACAGTGCCCCCAGTCTGATGGTGCTTAGTTGCAACTCCAAGAAAGCAAAAGCTGCGCAAGAGGCGAAGGTTAAAGCTCTGATTTTTGACCACCTGCTCTATAGGCATTGGAACGCATACAAGGAGGGAAAACGCACACACATTTTCGTAATTCTCTCCGATGTATGTAAGGGCATGGCCAAGGAAGACTGTCATCTGGAGGGAATCCCTCGCGATCTGACACCCGGTGACTACGACGCTCCTGTGTTCTCCCTCGGCGGGCAGGATGACTATGCTTTCTCGCCGGATGGAAAAGAGATTTGTTACGCGTCGAATCACGACAAGAATCCGGCGGCTTCGACCAACAACGATCTGTGGATCGTGCCGGTCACGGGAGGACCAGCGAAGAACATCACCGCCGACAATCCCGCCAGCGACACGTCCCCGCTCTATTCGCCCGATGGCAAATACATCGCCTACCGCGCCCAGCAGCGTCCTGGATACGAGAGTGACCGCTTCCGCCTCATACTCTACGACCGTAAGACGGGCGAGAAGAAGAATCTCACTGAGGACTTCGATCGCTGGGTGGGGACGTTCGTGTGGGCTCCTGACTCTTCGGCGATATATTTCGTCGCCGAACGTTCCGGTACATTGCCAATCTATCAATGGGTTGTCGACGGTGTGGGGCCAAAAGATAGATCCCGCGGGAACCCGGAGCTTATATTCGGTGCCAGAGGTTTCAAGGATGACTTGGGGATTACACCCGATGGCAGAACGCTTGTATTTACGGAAATGACCATCGCCTCGCCTACCGAGATCTATGCTGGAGGCCTGACACCACCTAAGGACGACAACGGAATGAGGAGCGTCACCGAATTTTGCGATGGGAGGCACCTGAAGGACTGCACGGTTGAAGAGCCCATCGGCATCCCGCTGACGCACCTTAATCACTCCGTCCTCTCCCAAGTCGCCATGTCGCCGCTCGAACCCTTCTGGTTCACCGGCGCCAACGGCGACAAGGTCGAAGGATTCCTGGTCAAACCGCCGAACTTCGATGCTTCGAAGAAATATCCCGTGAAGTTCCTCATCCACGGAGGGCCACAGGGGGCATGGGGAGACGACTGGTCGTTCCGCTGGAATCCAGAACTGTTCGCGTCACCAACTTCATCGCAGCCGTCGGGATACGTCGTCATCATGATCAACTTCCACGGCTCGACTGGATACGGGCAGAAGTTCATCGACGCCATCAACGGCGACTGGGGCGGCGCTCCGTACGAGGACCTGATGAAGGGGCTCGACTACGCAGAGAAAACTTACCCGTTTATCGATAAGACGCGCGAGTGCGCGCTGGGCGCGAGCTACGGCGGATACGCTATCAACTGGATCCTTGGGCACACCGACCGCTTCAAGTGCCTGGTGTCGCACGACGGCATGTTCAACGCCGAGTCGGCCTGGGGCACGACCGAAGAGCTGTGGTTCAACGACTGGGAATTCAAGGGTACGCCGTACGATAACCGCGAAGGCTACGTGAAGTGGTCGCCGCACCAGTACGCCAAGAATTTCAAGACGCCCACACTGGTCATCCACGGCCAGCGCGATTACCGGCTCGACGTGAGTGAAGGTTTCCAGCTTTTCACCACGCTGCAGATGGAAGGCGTCCCGTCGAAGATGCTGTACTTCCCCGACGAAGGCCATTGGGTGCTCAAGCCGCAGAACTCGCAGCTCTGGTACAAGACGGTCAACGATTGGGTGGATCAGTGGACAAAGTGAGTTAATCCCGAGTCCCGAGCTGTGAGTCCTGAGTTCCGAGTCCCGAGCCCCGACCATTGGACACGGCTCAACGCTCCTCGTCGCGCTCGTTTTGAAAGGGCGCGGCTTAAGCCGCGCCGCAAGTCATCCCAATATGATTCGCGGCTTTAGCCGCTGAGGGGCCAGGGGCCTCATTCGTCTCCGATCCTTAACCCGACAATCCTCAGCGGAGGCTTGCGGCCTTGTGGCGGATTGCTGGTAGAAAAACTGTTCTTGATCAGCGGCGCCGGTAGCGCCGCGAAGGTCTCTGATACCGACGCGCTTGTTCCCGCGCTTGCGGCGATATTGATTTCCAACGGCGCGCCGAATCCGCTGGTCGACGGCACGGTACTCACCAGTCCATTGATGTCACTGACGACCGTGCTCTGACTCACGTTCAGGATTACAGGCATCCCTGAATTGCCTGTGTTCGTTTCTCCTCCGCCGGTACCAGTCGACCCACCCGGACGGAACACGGTGCTCAGAAGGACGACAGCTGCCCCGATGACGGAATTTGGCGGCGTCGCGGAATCCGTTACCCGGAGAACCAGAGGCTGGAATCCCTGGCCCGTGGAAACCTGACCGACACCCGAGACTGGAACCAACTTCAGATTCGCCACCGGCACGGTCTTCACATAAAAAGGCTGGCAAGGTGCATTGGCCGGAGCGACGCAGGCGCTGACCTGCGCTGGCGCCGAGATTTGTGTGACCGACAAATTGACGGTCGCGTATCCGGTTGAGCTAGTTTGCGCGCTGGCAGCACTGAGCGTGCCCGATCCGCTCAAAATCGTATAGTTCACTTTTACATTGGTTTGCGGTACGCCATTGCTCAGAACGCGAGCGGTCAGGGGCATGCTCACCGTAGCTCCCTGGGCCAGCCACATGAGCGGCGCGACGAGACCAATGTCGGAAGATGTCTGAGTAGCTGTGAGATTAGTGCTCACCGATTTTGTAGAACTATAGACGCCCGGGGCGAGCGTCGCGGTTGTGACGGATGTCCCGACCGCGGTAGGCGTGAGCCACGTGGAGAGCGCGCCACTCTGGTCGGTCGTTGAGGTACAGGATGACAGACCATTGCAGATGGAAAGCTGCTGGCCGCCGGTTGCGCTCCAGCCCACGGTTGCGCCGCTGACGGGAGTGACGCCGTCCGCTGCCACGACTTGAATACGCATCGGGCTGGCGGACGGCGCACCCACCGGCGTTGGGGGGATGACCGTGCTCAAGAGAATGATGTTGTCGCTAGAGGCAGCGCCATAAGTGACGGCGCTGGAAATGACGCTAGATGACCCTGTCACGGGATCAGCGACCGTGATGTTCTGCGTCCCGTCGGACATCGCGGGCGCCATTACGATCATCTGCCCTGCGCTGTTCAAGAGTTGCGTAGCTGTAGTGTTGCCGAATGTGACAGTCAACCCAGACGTGAAGCCAACGCCTTGCAGCGTCACCGGGCCACCAGCGACAGAGAGTCGCGAGGGAGAAGCAGTGTCGGCGTAAAGGATGTGCGCGTGGTAGCTGTAGTCGGGACGGCCATCACCTCGCAGGTCGGCGATGCCGATCAGAAAGTTTGTGGAAGTCGCAATCTGGACGTCGAGACGGGTGAGGGCGGCGACAGTCGTGTTGAAGGAAATGGGAGTGAATGCGGGAGGCGCGGTGCCTTCTGGATCGCTCGCCGACCACATGCCGATGACGGGTTGCAGTTTCGATTCAGTTGCGACGCCGGACTCGTTGAGCGCCGTCACCGCAATAGATAGAGTGCGGCCCGCCTGAGCGGCCAGCATGTAGTAGGGCGTGGCTCCGTAGGTCCCGATGGAACCATTCCAATCTCCGCCAGCGGGAATCTGTGCCGGACTCGTCCAGGTAGAGGGTGGGCCCGAAATCGCCTGCGCCGAGCCGGTCATCAGGATGTCCTGCTGCACGTCCTGCCCGGGCGAGAGGGTGACGGTGATCGGTTGCATCAGGCCCGAAGGTGCAACTTGCCACGGCGCGTACGGGCCGACGCCAGTAGACAGCGCTGGATCGACCGGTTCGACTGTCAGCTGATATTGCGCACTGCCGCCGTTGGGAAATTCCAAGCCACCGAGATCGAAGAAACCTTCCAACGAAGAATTGTCCGATCCCCAGTCACTGAATGGGTTGCCGAGCGCGTCGTCCTCGCCAGTGATCGGATTGCCATCGTTTCCGCAATACAAAAATCCAGACACCGACGTTGCCACATAACGGCGCGACGGCTGATTCGTGCTGGGATCGATCCAGCGCGCCACGACGTTTACGCCTTGCATAGGCTGGACCAGTCCCCCGGATGAATCGGTGAACCAGACTGTCCCGTGAATGCGAGCCGTCGTCGAGGCGAAAACCTGCTTGCCGGAGAAAGTCGCCTGATTCTGCGGAGTCACCGGATATAGCCGCGAGATGGCGGCAATGTCGTCCATCGCGGGCGTGTAGGGATTCGAATAGCAAAGCGTAATGGGTATGCAGTTCTTCGGATCGCTGTAGTGCATCAAGGGAAATCCGGCGTAGTCGTCGCTGGTAGCAGGGGGATTGTTGGTCTGCACATTCAGATTCGCCTGCGACCATCCCAAGCCGAGAACGGAGCCGATGACGCGGACCAGGCGGTGTTCCACATCGTTGAGCTGCGAAGACTGCTGCGCGCACTGGCCGTTGATGACGATGAGCGCGTGCTGGTAGGAGGCGAAGGTGCCGAAGTTGTCGGTTCCGCCGAAGACGGCGTTGGAGAAGCACTGGCTCGATCCGCCCGCTCCTGCACCAATCAGATCGCTCGTGACGGAACCATCATAGTCGTACACGATGCCAACCGGTGTCGCGGTAGCCGACGACTGGATGTCGAGCGGCATGGAAATGGTGCCGTCGGAATTCACGATGACATTCGAGCCGTTGACGTCTTCGGCGAGTTGCCCGCCGCTCGTGGCGGATATGGCGGCAGTTGGAATCGAAGTCCATATGCCAAACGCGTTGGCCACGAATACGTTGGCCGCGGCGTTGGGCAAGATGGGACTGAGGTTGCCTTGATCGGTGTAATAGGTGACCGCGCCGCCGGGCCAAACGAGCGGCTGTCCGGCCGTGGTGGCGTCGAAGTAGTTCGTGCCGGCAACATACTTGGGACCGCCGGCGCGCGAAAGCAGGGTGAAGGCCAGGATGACAAAAAGGGTCAGGGCCAGCCTGAGGAGGAATGAGCGCGTGGTAAATGCCATGTGGGTTGTCATGGTCACCTCTGAGCTATTCCCCCTCCCTGGCCCGCCGCACCGCCAAGGCGAAATCGCTAAGTGTTGGGCGCGACTTCCCACCGAGGACGGGATCCTTACGGAAAGCGGAAACTTGTTCGGCGTCGAGAATGATGCGGCCGCGGGGATCAATGGCGAAGCGGCCGAGCGGGGCTGAGACGCAACTGGTGAGCCCGAGCTTGCTGGGCGGATACAGAAATAGGAGAACGCGCTCCCCGATGCGATAACGCTGCCCGCTGGTCCAGAGGCCGATCCACTGGGAGATGGTGAGGTTCTCCCCGGGAGTCGCGCCGCGCAGGGCGCTCTCTATGTGGAACGTGATGGCGACGGTTTCGACGGACTGGCCGGGTGTAGCGCGGCGGCGCTCCACGCCAATCACGGTGCCGGAAAAAATGGTTCCGGCCGGGCGAGCGATTTCGGAGAAGCCAATCGTGCCGGGAGGAACGGGCAGCGGCAGAGTCGGGAAGGGATCGCGCACCGGCGTTTGGATTGCGCGCGGAATCGGAAGCGCGAAATCGTGCGTTCCGGTGACAGGATCGGATTGCCCGCCGCTGAGGGCGGGAGACAGCAACAGCAACAGAAGCGCGAGCGAACGCGAGCAACTTCTCCCGTTCATGGGAGGCCCTCTCAAAAAAAGGTTCGCTCGAAAGGCGGCGCCGGGGACGCCGGGAAACTCGTCTAGCGTACTTCCAGTGCAACTGAATAGTCAGTGATGACTGTCACAAAACAGTCTGTGGATTCCTGATATGGAACTCAGGTTTGCGCTCCGTGACGCCGCAACAACGCCGCCATCTCCTCCTTTAATAAGGACGCCTCGTGCTTCTGTCGTGCGAGCTATCCCAGCAGCACGGTCAATTGTCAGTGACAAATTCCTGACATCCATCCTCTACAATTCCGCGCGGAGGATTCATGGGGAATTCACGGCGGCAATTTCTGACGGTAACGTCGATGGGAATTTTGGGGACGGCCGCGCTTCGCCTGCACGCGCAGAACCCGTCGGACTTGGCGCCGGGAGCGCCTCCGGCCTTTGGCACAGGAACACCGATCGGGCCCGAGGTTTCCGCAACGACATTCGCGGAGGCCGACAAACTCGTACAGTTCGAGATGACCGATGCTGATCGCGCGGTTGCGGCCGCGAGTTGGCGCAAAACCATGGCCGGACTTTACGAACGGCGTGTGGGACCGCGGAAAGTGGTGTTAGAAGACGGACTGGCTCCAGCGACGAAGTGGAATCCCGTGCTGCCGGGGATGAGTTCTGGACCGGACCGTGATCGGTTCGTGCGCAGCGAAACGGATCCGGGGCCGCTGCCATCAAAAGATGACGAGATTGCCTTTGCGCCCCTGACCAGGCTCTCCCGCTGGATCGAATCTCGGAAGCTGACCTCCGAGCGGCTGACTAACATCTATCTGAAGAGGATTGAGCAGTTCGATCCCAAGTTGCATTGCGTCATCACCGTGACGCGCGATCTAGCCTTGCGGCAGGCGAAGCAGGCCGACGAAGAAATTGCTGCAGGCAAATATCGCGGGCCGCTGCACGGCATTCCCTGGGGCGGGAAGGATCTTCTCGACACCGCCGGCATCCCGACGACCTACGGCGCGGAGCCATTTCGCAATCGCGTGCCGCACCGAGACGCCACCGTGGTTCAACGGCTGCACGAAGCCGGGGCGGTTTTGATTGCAAAGCTCAGTCTGGGTGCGCTGGCTTTGAACGACATTTGGTTTGGCGGCCAGACCATGAATCCGTGGCTCCTCGAAGAAGGATCATCGGGATCGAGTGCCGGGCCAGGCGCGGCAACTGCTGCGGGGCTTGTCGGATTCGCCATCGGCAGCGAAACAGGAGGAAGCATTATCAGCCCGTCGCAGCGCTGCGGGATCGCAGGCCTCCGTCCGACTTACGGACGCGTGGCGCGTACGGGCGCGATGACGCTGTGCTGGTCACTCGACAAGCTTGGCCCAATGACCCGCAGTGTGGAAGACGCGATGCTGGTGCTCCGTGCCATCACTGGCCCCGACGCGGGGGACGTGGCCAGCGTGCCCAGCCATCTGGATTTCGATGCGAACGCAAGCGTTACGGGCCTGCGCGTTGGATATTTTCCCAACTGGATGAATGAAAATCCCGCAACCGAGGTCGATCGCGCCGCCGTCGACGTGCTGAAAAAAGTGGGCATGGCCTCGACGGAAGTTTCGATTCCCGACTGGCCGTACGATTGCCTCGATCTGATTCTGTTCGCGGAAGGCGCGGCTTCGTTTGAGGAATTGACCTTGAGCGGCGGGCTGCGCGAACTCAAGGCTCAGGTGCCAGACGCTTGGCCAAACATCTTCCGCCAGTCGCGTTTCCTATCTGCTGTCGATTTTGTGCAGGCCGACCGCTTCCGCAGAAAAGTCGCTGAAGAAATGGTGAAGTTATTCTCGCAAGTCGATCTGCTGCTTGTGCCTTCGGTAAGAGACGAAATGCTCACCATCACGAACTTCACCGGGCATCCTGCCCTCGAGTTGCGTGCCGGATTTATTCAAGTGGGCAAGGCGCGCAGCGATTGGGCACCCGATCCGAACCATCCCTTGCCGACGTTTTCGCCGCCGCGGCGCGTTCCCCACGGCGTCACGCTGATCGGAAAAATGTTCGAAGAAGGAACGCTGGTCAACGCGGGCATGGCGCTGGAGCGGGCGTTCGGCGTGGTAGACGAGCGTCCGCCTGGGTTCTGAGACCATGCAGACCGCGGAGCAATCACAGAAGAGTAGCCTCGCCGCCCGCAGCGCACGGCGCATGGCGCTGACCCTCCTCGTGCTGGGTTTTCTGATATTTGCGCCCGCTCATTCGTTTCACTTCTGGCAAGCCTGGCTTTACTTGGGTCTGCAGACGGCATCCTGGGGATACTTCTTTGCCTACTTTCTGAAGCACGATCCGCAACTGGCAGAGCGTCGCCTGCAGAGCAAAGAGAGCGAGCCGGTTCAGAAGTGGGCACTCAAACTCTTCAGCATCCTGCTCTATGTCGGCTTTGTTTCGGTCGGACTCGATTTCCGCCTCGGCTGGTCGAGGCGATGGCACGGCGGCGTGCCCTTCGTTCTCGTTCTGGCCGCGCAAGTCGCGGTGGTTGTCGGATATGTGTTTGTGTTCTGGGTGATGAAGACGAATACATTCGCCGCCAGCGTGATCCGCGTGGAAGAAGGGCAGCGCGTAATCGACAGCGGACCTTATGCCATGGTGCGGCATCCCATGTATACCGGGATGGCCCTGACTTCGGTTGCCACGCCGTTGGCTCTGGCCTCCTACGTCGCGTTGCCGGTATTTGTGCTCATGATCCCAGTGCTGGTCTACCGGTTGACCCACGAGGAGAGAACGCTCCGCCGCGATTTGGCCGGGTACACTGAATACTGCGCCCGTGTGCGTTTCCGTCTTGTACCGGGACTCTGGTAGGCAATTCCCTTCCGTTGACTTTGCCACGCATCAACCCTAAGATGGCTCACCGGAAATTTCAGGCGTTGCGGGGAACGCTACTTCGACAAGATGATTGGCCAAAACATCTCTCACTATAGAGTGATCGAAAAGCTCGGCGGTGGCGGGATGGGGGTCGTCTATAAAGCTGAAGACACCCGGCTGCACCGCTTCGTTGCCCTTAAATTTCTCCCCGAAGATGTGACGCGCGATCCTTCCGCGCTCAGCCGCTTCCGGCGCGAGGCTCAGGCCGCGTCGGCCCTGAATCATCCCAACATCTGCACCATTTATGACATCGGCGAGGAAGGCGACCAAGCCTTCATCGTCATGGAGTACCTGGAGGGCGAGACGCTCAAGCATGTAATCGACAATCGCCCCCTGGATATCGAGCAAGTGCTGGCCGTCGGCATCGATGTGGCCGACGCCCTCGATGCGGCGCACTCCAAGGGCATCGTTCACCGCGACATCAAGCCCGCCAATATTTTCGTGACTCGGCGCGGTGCGAAGATTCTGGATTTCGGTTTAGCCAAAGTCACGCAGGATGCAAGGCAGGTGCTGGACCCGAGCGAGGTCACAAAGACCGCCGGAGAGAGCGCGCATCATCTCACCAGCCCCGGCTCAGCGCTGGGCACCGTCGCTTATATGTCGCCGGAGCAGGTGCGCGGTAAACCGCTCGATGCGCGGACCGACCTCTTCTCGTTTGGGATCGTTTTGTACGAAATGGCCACGGGAACCATTCCGTTCCGCGGCGAAACGTCGGGAGTGATCTTCGATGAGATTTTGAATCGGGCCCCGGTCACACCCGTTCGACTGAACCCCAAGCTGCCTGCCAAGCTGGAAGACATCATCAACCGGGCACTCGAGAAAGACCGCGACCTGCGCTACCAGCACGCCATCGACATCAAGTCCGAATTGTTGCGGCTGAAGCGCGATTTGGAGTCGGGACGAAGTGCGACGATCAGTTCGTCGGATGCGCACGCGCCCGCGCCGACAGAGACGTTGCCGGCTGCCCAGAGGACGAGCGGCTCAGGGAGAGTCGCGGCTGCTGCCCCATCGGGAACCGTTCCCGTTCCGCAAGAACCGGTCCTTCGGAGGAATTGGATCGCATGGCTGGTCCCGGCGGTGGCGCTGCTCGCGCTGGCGGTGATTGCGGCCGGCTTCTACATGCGGAGGAAAACCACCGTCGAACTCACCGATAAAGACCAATTGATTCTGGCGGATTTCAACAACACCACGGGTGATTCGGTTTTCGATTCCACGTTGAAAGAAGCATTGGCGATCCAACTGGAACAATCGCCGGTGCTGCAACTGGTCAGCGACGCCGAACTGCATACCAACCTTCCGTATCTCGGACAGACGCGCGATCAGAAGATCACTCCGGAACTGGCGCAGCAACTTGGACAACGCCTGGGTGTGAAGGCATACCTGGCGGGATCGATTGCGAGCTTGGGATCGTCGTACGTGATCCAGATCAACGCCGTCAACGTGGCGACCAGCGAGGTGTTTGCCCGCGAGCAGGTAACGGCGGCCGACAAAACGGGAGTACTGCAGGCGGTCTCGCAGGCGGCGACGGCGATGCGCGCACGCTTGGGCGAGTCGATGGCATCGATTCAGAAGCTGACTACGCCGTACACCAATGTCACAACCGCGTCGCTGCAGGCGTTCCACGCGTTTTCTTTGGGCGAGGATGAGCATCGTGTCGGGCGTGATTTTCCCCAAGCTGCGGCTTTCTATCAACAGGCGATCCAACTCGATCCTTCGTTTGCCATGGGATGGGCGCGGCTCGGCGTTGCATATGGCAATGTCGGCGCCGTGTCGAAAGCAATTGAGTATCTGAAGAAGGCCTACGATCTGCGCGAGCGCGTGACCGAACGCGAGCGCATGTACATCGAGGCGCAATACGAATTGCAACTCTACAACATGCCCAAGGC
>Ga0335078_10018140_pt1 | contig 10466 bp, 6 predicted proteins | sample Lox_Sample_32_FD_206711 | JGI IMG/M metagenome (GOLD analysis project Ga0335078, IMG submission 206711) | Soil microbial communities from Loxahatchee National Wildlife Refuge, Florida, United States - Lox_Sample_3.2 | ecosystem: Environmental > Terrestrial > Soil > Wetlands | place: USA: Florida...
GCCGACCCGGCCAGACTTCGCAAATGCCTCGGCGGCCTCCCGTACGCGGCGAGCGATTAGGTGGCGTTTGCGGTAGCTGGGGAGGCGTCCGGCCCCCGCCTCGGCGGCCGCTCCCGCGAGCCGGCAGGATGCTTGCATGGGATCTGGTTACTCCGCGCTCAGCCACCTGGACTGCTCGCGCTGCGCGGCCCGGCACGAGGCAGGCCGGCTGCAGGGAACGTGCGACTGCGGCGCGCCGCTGCTGGCCCGTTATGACCTCGGCGCGGTCGCAGACCGCGTCTCGCCCGCAGGCATCGCCGCCCGCCCGCCTTCGCTGTGGCGCTACCACGAGCTGCTGCCGGTCGGCAGCCCCGACGCCGTCGTGAGCCTCGGCGAGGGGATGACGCCGCTGCTGCCGATGCCGAGGCTCGGCCGCGCCATCGGGATTCCGGGGCTGCTGATGAAGGACGAGGGGCCGCTGCCGACCGCTAGCTTCAAGGCAAGGGGCGCGGCTGTCGGCGTCTCCCGTGCCGCGGAGCTCGCTGCCGCCGGGGTCGCGATGCCCACCAACGGGAACGCCGGCGCGGCGTGGGCAGCGTTCTGTGCCCGCGCCGGACTCTCGCTCCTCGTCGCGATGCCCGCCAGCGCGCCGGAGATCACGCGCGCGGAATGCGTCATCGCAGGGGCCGAGACCTACGTGGTGGACGGCCTCATCAACGACGCGGGCAGGATGCTCGCGCCCGTGGTCGCCCGCCGCGATGGCTGGCTGGATGTCTCGACGCTCCGGGAGCCGTACCGGCTCGAGGGCAAGAAGACGATCGGCCTGGAGATCTTCGAGCAGCTCGGCTGGCGGGCGCCCGATGTCATCCTGTGCCCGGTCGGCGGCGGCGTCGGCCTCATCGGCATCTGGAAGGTGCTGAGCGAGCTGGCCGGCCTCGGCTGGCTCGGCGGCACGACGCCGCGGCTGGTGGCCGTGCAGGCCGCCGGGTGCGCTCCGGTCGTGGCCGCGTTCGACCGGGGTGAGCAGACCACGCAGCCCTGGCTCGATGCGAGCACCGTCGCCTTCGGGCTGACGGTGCCCGCGCCGCTTGGCGGCTTCCTGGTGCTGCAGGCGATCGCCGAGACCGGCGGCTGCGCGATCGCGGTCTCCGATGAGGAACTGCTGGCCGCACAGGCACAGGTGGCCAGGGCCGAGGGCACGTGGATCTGCCCGGAGGGCGCGGCCTGCGTGGCTGCCGCGGGCCGGCTCCGCGAGTCCGGCTGGCTGTCAGAATCCGACGAAGTCGTCGTGCTCAACACTGGCGCCGGGCTCAAGTACCCGCAGACCGCCCCGGCTGACCTGCCCGTCGTGCCAGCCGGTGCGCAGCTGCCCGCCGCCGCGGGCTAGCGCGCGGACGCGCCCGGTCCCGGGCCATCCGGACACCGTCCGGATCAGCAGATCTTGTGCACCCAGCCGTGCGGGTCGGGCAGCCGGCCGAACTGGAGCCCGAGCAGGTGCTCGCGCAGCCGCATGGTGACCGGGCCCGGCTCGCCACTGCCGACCATCCAGTCGCCACTGGTGCTCTTCACCGCGCCGACGGGAGTGACGACCGCCGCCGTGCCGCACGCGAACACCTCCGTGATCGCACCCGACCTGCAGCCGTCGCGCCAGTCGGTCACCGAGATCGCGCCCTCGGTGGCCTGGATGCCGAGGTCCGGCGCGAGCGCGAGCAGCGAGTCCCTGGTGACGCCCTCCAGCAGCGTGCCGGTCAGCGCCGGCGTCATGATCTTGGCCTCGCTACCTGACCCGTAGACGAAGAACAGGTTCATGCCGCCCATTTCCTCGACCCACTGATGATCCGCCGCGTCCAGCCAGACCACCTGCTCACAGCCGTGGTCTATGGCCTGGAGCTGACCGACGAACCCGCCCGCGTAGTTTCCGCCGGTCTTCGCCGTGCCGGTACCGCCGGGCGCCGCCCGGATATAGCCGTCGGCCAGCCAGACCGAGACCGGCTGCGCGCGGCCGCCGAAATACCCGCCGGCTGGTGACGCGATGACGGCGAACAGGTAGGACGGCGATGGCCTGCTCACGCCGAGCCCGACGTGCGTGGAAATCATGAACGGCCGGACGTACAGGCTGTGCTCGGGCTGGATCGGCACCCACTCGCGGTCCTGGGTGACGAGCAGCTCGATGGCGTGCGTGAACGCATCCTCGGGCAGCTCCGGCATGGCCATCCGCCGGGCCGACTCGGCGAACCGGGCCGCGTTCGCGGCCGGCCGGAATGTCACGATCGGCCCGGCTGTCTGCCGGTATGCCTTCAGGCCCTCGAAGATCTCCTGCCCGTAGTGGAACACCTGGCACGCCGGGTCCAGGCTGAGCGGTCCGTACGGCCGCAGCTGCGCATCGTGCCAGCCGTCCGCCGCGGTCCACGCGATGGTCACCATGTGGTCGGTGAAGACGCGCCCGAAGCCGGGCTCGGCGAGCAGCCTCGCGCGCTCGGAGGCGGGAAGCGGCGCGGCGGCAGGGTGGATTGCGAACGAGATGTCCGGACGTGCGTCAGCGCTCATCGGGATCCTCCTTGATCAGGCCAGCGCGCCGTTGCGATGGCCGTCACTGCCAACCTATCTAGACCGCTACCCGCTCGGCGATGTCGTCACCGATCTCCGGCGTCGAGCGCGGCGACCACGCACCCTGACGTTCCAGGAGGTCATCGGATACGGCCTGCTCGATCCTGGCGGCCTCCGCGGTCAGCCCCAGATGCTCGCACAGCATCGCGGCGGAGAGGACCGCCGCCGTCGGGTCGGCCTTGAGCTTGCCCTCGATATCAGGCGCGCTGCCGTGCACGGGCTCGAACGTGCTCGGGGCCGTCCGGGCGGGATTGATGCTCGCGCTGGCGGCAAGCCCGATGCCGCCTGCCACCGCGGCGCCGATCGAGGTGAGGATGTCGCCGAACATGTTGTCGGTCACGATCACGTCGAACCGCTCGGGCTGGGTGAGCATGTACACCGCTGCCGCGTCCATGTGGCAGTACTCGGTCGAGACCCCGGGGAAGTCGGCCGCGGCCGCCGTGACCGCCCGGCGCCACAGGTCACCGGAGTAGGCAAGCACGTTGGCCTTGTGCACCATGGTGAGCTTGCGCCGCGGCCGCCGCTCGGCCCGCCGCAGCGCGTACCTGGCCACCCGGTCCACGCCGAACGCCGTGTTGATGCTCTCCTGGGTCACGACCTCGTGCGGGGTACCGCGGCGCATGACGCCGCCCGCCTCGATATACGGGCCCTCGGTGCCCTCCCGGACGACCAGCATGTCGACGGCCTCGCTGCGCACGTTGGCCAGCGGTGACACGATGCCTGGATACAGCCGCACCGGACGAAGGTTGACGTACTGGTCGAACTCGAACCGCAGCCGCAGCGTCAGCCCGCGCTCCAGCACGCTGCTGGGCACTCCGGGCGAGCCGACGGCGCCGAGCAGGATCGCGTCCTGAAGGGCCAGCTCGGCCAGGACCGAGTCGGGCAGCACCTCGCCGGTTCGCTCCCAGCGCGCCGAGCCCAGGTCGTAGTCCGTGGTCTCGATGTCCAGCGTCCCCAGCGCGCGCAGCACCTTGACCGCCTCGGCGACCACCTCGGGCCCGATCCCGTCACCGCCGATAACGGCCAGCCGGAGCCTGCGGCCCGGACCGCCGGCCGCAGTCGCATCAGTACCAGTCACGCAAGTACCTTACTGGCCCGCCCGCACTGCCAGGCAAGGTCCCGGCGGGCGGTAGTTTGCCCAGGTCTGCCCGCCCGTTCCTGCGTCGGGCTCAGTCCTCGGCCAGGTCCACGACCCTGGCCAGGCTGGCCCCGATCTCGTCGGCGATCGCGGCCAGCACGTCGGACGGGACGGCGGAGTCCACCGACAGCACGATCATCGCCTCGCCGCCCTGTGCGTGCCGGCACACCTGCATGCCCGCGATGTTGATGTCCTTGCCGCCCAGCAGCTGGCCCACGATGCCGACGATGCCGGGACGGTCCACGTAGCTGAAGAACATCATGTGGTCGGCGGGCGCGATCTCGGCGTCGAGCCCGTTGATCCCGACGATGCGCTCGGCCTGCCGGAGGCCGGTCAGCGTGCCGCTGATCGAGATCGGCTGGCCGTCGGCGGTCGACCCGCGGAGCGTGAGGATGTTGCGCCAGTCCTGGCTCACCTCGTCCGCGGTCAGGCCGACCTCTACGCCACGCTCCTTGGCCACCAGGGGCGCGTTCACGTACGTGACCGGCTCCTCGGTCACGCCGGCGAACAGGCCCTTCATCGCGGCGAGCTCGAGCACGCTGCCGTCGAGCCCGGCGAGCTCGCCGCGCAACTCGACCGACAGCGCCGCGGTGGCGCCGTCCGCGAGCGCGGAGAACATCCGGCCGAGCTTCTCGCCCAGCGGCAGCCACGGGCGCAGGTCCTCGGGCACGGCGCCGCCCTGCACGTTCACCGCGTCGGGCACGAACTCGCCTGCCAGCGCGAGCCGCACCGACCTGGCCACCTGAGTACCCGCCTTCTCCTGGGCCTCGTGGGTGCTGGCGCCCAGGTGCGGGGTCACCACGACGCTGTCGAAGCCGAACAGCGGGCTGTCGGTGCACGGCTCCTTCGCGTACACGTCGATGCCCGCGCCCGCCACCCGGCCCTCGCGCAGCGCCGCAGCGAGCGCGGTCTCGTCCACGATCCCGCCGCGCGCCGCGTTGATGATCCGCACGCCGGGCTTGACCAGGTGCAGCTCCCGGTCCGAGATCAGGCCGGTCGTCTCGGCGTTGCGCGGCAGGTGCACGGAGATGAAGTCCGACTCCGCGAGCAGCTCGTCCAGGCCGGCCATGCGCACCCCGAGCTGCGCGGAGCGGGTGGGCGGCACGTACGGGTCGTACGCGATCACGGTCATGTCGAAAGCGGCCAGCCGTTCCGCGACGAGGACACCGATCCGGCCGAGGCCGAGAATGCCGACGACCTTGTCCTGCAGCTCCACTCCGGTGTACTCCGACCGCCGCCACTGACCGCCCTTGAGCGAGGCCATCGCCTGCGGCACGTTACGGGCGACGGCGAGCAGCAGCGCGACCGCGTGCTCCGCGGCGCTGACGATGTTGGAGGACGGGGCGTTGACGACCATCACGCCGGCCTTGGTCGCGGCCTCGACCTCGACGTTGTCCAGGCCGACGCCGGCTCGCGCGACCACGCGCAGCCTGGGCGCCGCCGCGATGGCCTCCGCGTCGATCCTGGTCGCGCTGCGGACGATGACGGCGTCCGCGTCCGCCAGCGCCGGCAGCAGCTTGCCGCGATCCGCGCCGTCGGTGAACCTGACCTCGAAGGAGGACTCAAGGAGCGCGATGCCGGCCGGGGACAGCTCTTCGGCGACGAGAACGACTGGGGCAGGCAAGGGGTCCTCCGTTTACTGCGAGTCGGGCTTCATAGTTTATCGACCTGCTTGTGAACGACTTCACAACCTCCGGACGGGAACGTCGGGTCGCCCGGACCCGGCTGGCCAGCGCTCGCGGGCCCCGATCAGCCGGCCGGCGCGGGCGCGGCTGCCTCGGAATCCGACCCGGTCACGCCCTCCGTCTCCGCGGCCGCGAACGGCGGGCTCACCGGCGTCAGACCCGGCTGCGCGCCCGGCGCGGCTACGGCGCGCCTGCCGTTCGACAGGGACAGCGACTCGATGCCCTGCGCCGTCATCGGGCGCGCCACGAGGAAGCCCTGCCCGAGCCCGCAGCCCATCGCGCGCAGCAGCTCGAGCTGCTCGGGCCGCTCGATTCCCTCGGCCACGATCTCGATGCCCAGGTCGTGCCCCACCTGGACGATAGTGCGCGTGAGCATCGCCAGGGTGCCGTCACGCCCGAGGCCCGCGACGAACGAAGGATCGATCTTGATGATGTCGACCGGCAGCTCGCGCAGGTAAGCAAGCGACGCGTATCCGGTGCCGAAGTCGTCGATGGCCAGGCGGACGCCGAGCCCGCGCAGCCTGGCCAGTTCCTCGATCATCGGCGCCGGCGCGTCGATCAGCACCCGCTCGGTAACCTCCAGCGTCAGCGCGGAGCGGGGCAGCCCGGCCTCATCCAGCATCCCCAGCACGCTGTCGGCGAACCTGGCCGAGCTGACCTGGCGCGGGGAGAAGTTCACCGACAGGCCAACCTGCCAGCCAGAGTCCCGCCAGAGCGCCACCTGCGCGCAGGCCTCGCGCAGCACCCAGTCGCCGAGCGGGAGGATGAGACCAGACTCCTCGGCGATGCTCAGAAACTCGGCGGGCGGCACCGGATCGCCGCTGCGCGGCCAGCGCACCAGCGCCTCGACGCCGGCCACTCGCGAGGTGGTCAGCTCGACCAGCGGCTGGTACTCGAGCTCCAGCGCGCCGGCGGTGATCGCGTGCCGCAGGTCGGTGGCCAGCTCCAGCCGCCTGATCACGTCGGCATGCATGTGCGCGGCGAACACCTCGACGCGGCCACCGCCTGCCTCCTTGGCCCTCGCCATGGCCAGGTCCGCGTTGCGGAGCAGATGCTCGGCCGCGTCCGATCCGGCAAACGCCACGCCCAGGCTCGCGGTGATCGTCACGTCCCGGTCGGCCACCTGGAACGGCTCGGCGGCAATGGCACCGGCAAGCCGCTCGGCGATATCGACTACCTCCTGCGGGCCGCTCGCGTGCTCGACCAGCAGCGCGAACTCGTCGCCGCCCCAGCGAGCGACGGTGACGTGCGCCGGGACGAGCCCGCGCAGCCGCCGCCCGGCCTGGGCCAGCAGCAGATCGCCGGCACCGTGGCCGACGGAGTCGTTGATCGCGGTGAAGCCGTCCAGGTCCGCGAAGATCGCGGCGGCGTGCTCCGGCCCGGCCGCGCCCGGCAGCCGGGTCAGCAGGTCCTTGGCCCGTTCCTCCAGGTACGCGCGGTTCGGCAGGCCAGTCAGCCCGTCGTGGAACGTCAGGTGGGTGACCTGCTGGCGCAGCGCCACCTGGTCGCTCACGTCCCTGGCCGTCACGAGCATCGCGTTCTGCCGGTCGGCATCCGCGTACAGCGACAGGGTCGCCTGCACGTGCCGCCAGGTACCGTCCGCGGCTCGCACCCGGCAGGCAAGGCTCGCGGGCTGGTCGGAGCTGGCCGCCACGTCCGCCGCCGACCGCTTCGCGTTCTCCCTGTCGTCCGGGTGGACCAGGTCCGCCAGCAGGCGGCCGGACAGGTCGCCAGGTGCGTACCCGTACCTGGACACGGCCTGGCTGGCATAGGTCACGAGGCCCGCCTCGTCACACAGCAGGACGACGTCACTGGTCCGGTCCGCGAGCTGCCCGAACTTGCTGCCGGAGGCCGCCGCCTGGCGCCGCAGCGACATGACCCCGCGCAGCAGGCCGGCGCCGCGGACGGCCAGCGCAAGCGAGAGGACGCAGCACACGATCAGCGGCGCCGGGCCGCTGTTGCCCCAGGTGACCACCGCGAAGATGAGCGTGACGAGGCCGGCGAGCGCCGCCGTGGCGAGCCCGATGATCGTGCTCACCGTCGCCATCTTCGGGCTCCGCGCGGCCGCGGCGGCGCCGGCGAGCTCCGGTGCGAGCCCGGCCGCGCCCAGCAGGCAGAGCGCGAGCAGCCAGGCCGCCTGCGGCCAGCCGCCCGCGTGCGCGCCTGCCGCCCTGGCCTGGACCGCGGCAAGGTCGCCCACCGTGAGCGCGGCCAGGGCCAGATACGGCGCGAGCGCTACCCGGCCGGCCCGCAGCGCGACCGGCAGCGTGATGCCGAGCACCAGCAGGTCAGCCAGCGGGTGGATCAAGTCAACGGCAAACGACCCGGCCCCGACGGCCGTCGCGCCGTAGGCCGAGCGCAGCACGGCGATCCAGGCGATCCCGAACAGGCCCAGGCTCATCAGGCACCCGTCGGTGAGACGGGCGAGACCGCCCGGCGACCGGCCGGCCGGCGCCAGCCGGAACATCCCGACGGCAAACGGCGGCAGGCCGACGAGCGCGAGCAGATCGGTCAGCGACAGCTGAATCGCGTCCGGCGTCACCGAGCCGACGGTGGCCAGCTGCGCCACGAACGCGGCACCCCAGGCCAGCGCCGCGGCCGCGAGCCACCGGTATGCGGAGCCGCCCTGGCGCGAGCAGCGCAGCAGCACGACGACCGCGGCGACGCCAAGCAGCGCGCCGAGAACGGTCCAGGCTGGCGAGGACGGGCTCATCGCATACCCGGGCCAGCAAGCACCGGGCCGACTGGCGCCTGCGGTCCGTTCACCCGACCTCCTGTATGGCCAGCCTGCGGCAGACCGGCCAGCTTTAGCCCTGCGAACGGGCGAGCAATACCAGCGCCCCGCGGCGTTACGTGTTATCTCATTCGTGCCTGCGGCTCATCGTTGAGCAGCCAGCAGCACACGACTCGCCCAGTAGCTGCCGCGAGGTCCGGCAGACCCGCGATCGACCGTGGCCGCGCCGGCGAGCATGTGCCTAGAACTGTACGTGCCCGAGGTCACACTTCGATTGAGGTAGGGCCTACAGGAGGCGACAACTTCCTCAGCACCGGATCAGTATTCGCCGGTAATGACGTTGGCGAGCGGCTCGCCGGCCACGTACCGCTCGACCTGCGCGTGGCGTCAGCACCGCGACCGACACCCCGGCCAGGTCACCCGGTGCGTCGGCAACTGGCTGCATCGGCACCCAGGTGAGCATCAGGCGACCTCGACTCCCGCGCCGGACACCACCCGCCCGCCGCGCCGGCGCGCCCGCGGGCCCGCCGCCGTCGCAGGATACTGCGCCGTCTCGATCCGCGGGAAGATCGGACACGGCGCGGGCAGGGCGCCCGCCGAGTCGTTGCACGCGGCCGCGATCCTGGCGGCGAGATCGGGCAGGAACGGCCAGATCTCCGCTGCCAGCACCCGGCAGGTCGCGACGAGCGCGGACAGCACGGCGTCCAGACGTTCCCCCGCATGATGGTCTCCGGCCCGCTCGGCTCGGGCCAGATGCCATGGCTCGGCCGCTTCGGTGTACCGGTTGGCCTGCTCGACGATGGCCCACACGCCTGCGGCGGCCGCGCGGAAGTCGAATCTCGCGAGCGCCGCCGCGACGGCGCGTGGTGCCTGCTCGATGGCCGAGAGCAGGTCGCCGGCGTCGGCTGGCCAGGCCGGCCCGCCCGGCACGCCGCTCGGGGTGCCGGGGCCCGCCAGCCAGCGGCTGGTGCCTGCGGGCCCCTGGCACGGCGTGATCACGCCGCCCCGGCTGGAGTGCACGAGCGATACCACCCGGCTCACGAGGTTGCCGAGTCCGTTGGCGAGGTCCTCGTTCGCGCGCGTGACGAGGCGGTCCGCGCTGAAGTCCGCGTCGCCGGTCCGCGGCACTTCCCGCAGCAGCCACCAGCGGACGGCGTCGACACCGTAGGTGCCCGTGAGCTGGACCGGGTCGCTGCTCGCCGCGGTCCCGTCCGATTTGCTGATCTTCCGTCCGCCGACGGTCAGGTAGTCATGCACGAAGATCTCGGTCGGCAGCGGCTCGCCCGCCGACGCCAGGATGGCGGGCCAGTACACCGCGTGGAAGCGCAGGACGCCCTTGCCGACCAGGTGCACGCGGCGGTCGGCGCCGGCCCACCAGCGCTGGTAGCAGTCGGGGCTGGCAGAGCCGTAGCGCAGCGCGGTGATGTAGTTGGCGAGCGCGTCCCACCAGACGTAGATGACCTGGTCCGGGTCGCCGGGCACCGGAATCCCCCAGCCGCGCGCACGCTGCACCGACCGGGAGACGCTGAAGTCCGCAAGGCCGCTCGCGATGAAGCCGAGCACCTCGTTGCGACGGGCCGCGGGCTCGATCCGCAGGCTGCCCGAGCTGATCGCGTCCCGCAGCTGGCCGGCGTAGCGGGACAGCCGGAAGAACCAGTTCTCCTCGGCGACCGGCTGCGGCGGCACGCCGTGCTCGGGACAGTTGCCGTCGGTGAGCTCGGCCGCGGTGTAGAACTGCTCGCAGCGGACGCAGTACAGGCCCTCATAGCTCTTGCGGTACAGGTCGCCGCTGGCCTGGCAGATCCGCCACAGCCGCTCCACGCCGGGCCGGTGCCGCGGGTCACTGCTGGTGCGGATGAAGTCGTCGAAGCTGAGCGACAGATCGTCCCGCAGACCCGCGAACACGCCGGCGTTCCTGTGCACGAGCTCCCTGGTCGTGATGCCTTCCGCCGCGGCGGCAAGCACGTTGGTCAGCGAGTTGTCGTCGGTGCCGCTCTGCAGCCGTACCTCGTCACCGAGCCGGCGATGGTGACGGGCGAGCACGTCGGCCTGGACGAGCTCGAGTGCGTGCCCGATATGGGGCCGCGCGTTGACGTAGGGGATCGTGGTGCTGAGATACACCCGGTTGGCGGTCATCGGAACCTCCTGAGCAGTAGTCAGGGGCACCGACCCCGCACATGAATCGAGGCCCCTGCTGGGGCCTCGTGCGGACTGCGTCCTGGCGTGCTGAGCTGGCCCCGGCTAGCGGGGCATCATCACCTGATGCGCGCTGGACTGCATGTGCCCAGTGTACTTGATCAGGCCCGCCGAGGCCGCGGAGACT
>Ga0335078_10018141_pt1 | contig 10466 bp, 8 predicted proteins | sample Lox_Sample_32_FD_206711 | JGI IMG/M metagenome (GOLD analysis project Ga0335078, IMG submission 206711) | Soil microbial communities from Loxahatchee National Wildlife Refuge, Florida, United States - Lox_Sample_3.2 | ecosystem: Environmental > Terrestrial > Soil > Wetlands | place: USA: Florida...
CAGGTGAAGACGGAGCAGGAAGACAAGTCCGACGACTTTTCGCACGAGTTGGCGACGCAATATTACGCTACACCGCTCACCCCCTCGGTTGACCGGCACGCCTGGGAGGACAAGCTGCGCCGGTATACGGCGCCCTTCGCCCAATATGGGAACATCTACGCCGCCAATGCCTCGCTGAATCTCGACGTTGAAACGCGCTGGTACGTGAACAGCGAAGGCACGGAAACCATCGTCTCGCTGCCTTTCTATCATCTCTTCGTCTCCGCCTACACCAAGGCGGACGACGGCATGGACCTGCCGCGCTACGAATCGTTTTTTGCCTTCGAGCCGGAGGGACTGCCCTCGGATGCGGCCGTGCTGGGTACCGTGACGCAGATGATCAAGAACCTCCAGGCGCTGCGCTCCGCGCCGGTGGTAGACCCTTACACCGGGCCGGCCATCCTCTCCGGCCGCGCCAGCGGAGTCTTCTTTCATGAGGTGTTCGGGCATCGCATCGAAGGCCATCGGCAGAAGGGCGAGGAGGAAGGCCAGACCTTTGCCAGGAAGGTTGGCCAGAAGGTCTTGCCCGATAATTTTTCCGTCGTCTCCGACCCCACCTTGCAGAAGCTGGGGACCACCGACCTGGCGGGGTACTACGTTTACGACAATCAGGGGGTCAAGGGACGGCGGGTGACGGTGGTGGATCACGGCATCCTCAAGAATTTCCTGATGTCGCGCTCGCCTATCGAGGGTTTTCCGCATTCCAACGGTCACGGCCGAAAGCAGCAAGGCTATTTTCCGGTGGGGCGCCAGTCGAACCTGATTGTCGAAGTGGAACATCCCGTCCCGCCCAACGCGCTCAAGCAGATGCTGATTGACCAAATCAAAAAGCAAAACAAGCCCTGGGGCTTGTACTTCGACGACATCCAGGGCGGCTTCACGCTCACCGGCCGCAGCACTCCCAACGCGTTCACCGTGCTGCCGGTGATGGTCTATCGCATCTATACCGACGGCCACCAGGAACTGGTCCGCGGCGTGGACCTGATCGGGACACCGCTCACCACCTTCAGCCGCATCGTGGCCGGCGACAACGAGATGGCCACGTTCAACGGACTCTGCGGCGCTGAGTCGGGATCGATTGAGGTCTCGGCGTCGTCGCCCGGGGTTCTGGTGTCGCAGATCGAGGTGCAGAAGAAGGAAAAGTCAAGGGACCGGCCGCCAGTGCTGCCGGCACCCTTTTGAAGAAGTAGGCAGTAGGCGGAAGGCGGAAGGCGGAAAGGCGGGGGGCAGTAGATACTGGCTGAAATATATGGTCAGAGGGCACCGCGATCTTAAGGTTCATCAGCTTGCTTACAAGCTCGCGATGGAGATATTTACCTGGTCGAAGTCGTTTCCGCAGGACGAGAGGTACTCGCTGACAAGCCAAATCCGCAGGTCGTCATGTAGTGTGGCAGCGAACATTGCCGAGGGATTTCGTAAGCGCCAATATGCGAGCATGTTTGCAAGCAAGCTTGCCGACGCCGAGGCAACGGAAACCCAAGTTTGGCTTGAAAGCAGAAGGCAGTGGGCAGTAAGTAGGCAGAAGGCGGACTGGCTGAAATATGCAGCGCGGAAACAAGGTGGCTTTACGACCGGCGCAACGACGATATCTGCGTGGGACAACTTGAAAGGACGGGGGTTAGCGATGAGCGTTCCTGCAGATCAGTATGAGCTTTACGCGGAATTTGGCATTGCTGCTGAGAAGGCCCAGGCTCTAGAGGTGGAAGCCGGGAATGTCGCGCGGGGGCCCCTACATCACATTGACCTCCGGCTTTGTAGGATCACGAGGCCCTCCGAAAGGTCTGACGTTCCGTCATCAGCCTCGGCGCATTGATCCGCTACTTAGATCGCGTTGAAATTCAAGAAGCTCGACCGGCGCTCCGCTATCGACGATCATTGCCACCATAACGCCTTCCGATGGCGAGTTCGGTGCCGTGAGAATCTCCTTCCCTTCGATAGCGGTTTGGAGATCGTCCACTTCGAAGGCGATGTGAGGGACGGACTTGATCAAGGCGTGCACTGGGCTGTCGGGCTCGAAGCGCATCCATTGAATGCCACAGGGACTGGTCTCGAACCCGGAGACGTACATCCTGAACCTTTCCAGGTATCGCTCGCCGGGGCGCGGAACAACGGTCGGAATGCCAATATGGTGATATCGCCAGCCCTGTACGGAAGTAGCCGCGGGCTGCTCGTGGCCCTTTCGAGGAGTTCTCGGGTTATGAGGTTCTGAAATGCACATGATCTTTTCCCAGGCCAAGGGTACCACGGCACACTTCAAGCAGGAAGGGCCATGAACCGCCGGGAGGGATTAGCCACTGGCCCCTCTCCCACAGCCACCTGATGCTAGCTCCAGATTCACACGAATGGCACCAGCATCGCGGTCTTGGGTGCATAGGCGTCATCGGCATCTTCGCCCAGTTCTGTGCGCAAGAAGCACTCCTCCCGCAGCGCTTTTGTATAAAGGCCACGGTCATAATGGCGGCTCCGGGCAGCGCGAACGAGGTTCCTTTCTCGATTCCGGTTGCGAACGCGCGGCAACGATGAGGCCCAAATAGATCGGATGGCGCACGAGACGATAAGGACCTGTATCGACGACATGGTGACCGGCTTTCTTCACCACCAAGTCCGACCAAAGACGGCCCAAGCAAATCTGAGCCCACCAGGTGAACAAAAGACCGGCGGCCGTCAGCACCGCCAATATCCAGTTCAGCGCATCGCCAAGGTGCCAAAGCTGCGTTTGCCCGTCGTGGAGGCTCGGTGGAAACGCAAACATCAGGTGGGCCCAAGGCCTCCCGGCATACATGGTCCAGGTTCCCGTCTGCTTGGCCGTCGTCGGCAGCCCACTGGACTTGGGATCAAAGGGCCACATGATCATCCAATGGGGCGGATCTTTGATGGGCGTCCCGGTTGTGGCGTAGGGATCGGTGGCGCTCCAGTCGGTGCCTCCGGCCAGCATGAAGATGACGCCGGGCTGGGCATTCGTCGGCCTCGGCTTGTGCGCCATGAAATCCGTGACCCACTGCATCGACGGCGCGTCCGCGCACATGGCGACATCCCCGACCACGCCGGGATGTCCCGGAAAGCAAGTAAAGCCGTTGGTCCCTTCAATCCTGATTTTTCGCTATGCGCATCGGCCCCGACCGAGAATATACATCTGGCCGCCCCCGAGCGCAACCGCCCGAAGGGGGCCTGGGGCCTGCTGGCCTGCTCCAAAAGGGCGGTCCGGGAGATTGAAGGCTGCTTGCTCCTATCCGGAGTAAAATAGACAATCAAATGGCCAGTGCGAGTCCAGCTTCCTTCACCGATGTCTCCCGCCGTGTCCTCAGGCTTCAAGCACTCACGATTTTGTGGATGACGTTGGAGGCGGCATTTTCTCTCGGGGCGGCTTGGAATTCCCACAGCCCTGCCCTGTTTGCTTTCGGCGGGGACAGCCTGGTCGAACTGCTCTCCGCGGCGGCCGTCTTTTGGCGGTTTCGGTTCGGGTTCGACGAGGCGCGTGCCGCCCGGATTGCCGGAGCGTTGCTTTTCACCCTGGCGGGACTCGTGGTGCTGGCTTCCGTCTTGAACTTTGTCGGATATCGCGAAGCGCGGCAGAGCTTGGTCGGAGTGGGAATCTTGTTGGCCGCCGCAGTGGTGATGCCCTGGCTCGGCAGCCGGAAGCGGCGCTTGGCGGCCGTCACGTCGAGCGCCGCCCTGAAGGCCGATGCTGCGGAATCTGTCCTCTGCGGCTACATGGCCTGGGTTGCCCTGTCGGGCTTGGCGGTAAACGCAATCTGGCACAAGCCCTGGGCCGACCCTGTTGCTGCCCTGGCGCTCATTCCGCTGATCCTGCGTGAGGGGTGGGAGGCCATGCATGCGTCTCGGCTCGGGTGCGGATACCCTTAGAATCCTGAATAGACTCAGGCTTTCCTGACTTACAACCTGAGACTCGCAACTCAAGACTCGCCCCCGTTTAGGCTTTCCACGCGGCAATTCGCAATCTCCGGTAGTCAAGCTCCCAACTCCCATCGTGGAGCAACTCAGCCCTGCACTGCCGTTCCACTTCCTGAATCCATTGCCGCCCGTTCTCTTCGCCCATCTTTTCAATGAGCGTCTGCCGGAACACTCGAATCCAGTTTTCCAGTCCGCGCTCTCCTTCTTCCAGTATCGTCGGCCGCTCGAACAGCCACGCTTCACGCACTTCCACCCCGTGCTTCTCCAGCAGTCCCGCATATTCTGCAACGCTTGGGTAAAACGACGGGCTCACTCCGTCCGGCTCCCGCATTCCCAGCGCCGAGAATGCCCTGTGAAACCCCGCGACCAGCCTTCGAATGTTTCCCTTGCCCCCGAACTCCGCCACGAATCGTCCACCGGGTCTGAGCGCCTGCGCCATTCCGGCAATCACTTCCTCCGCCTCTGGAATCCAGTGCAGCACGGCATTGGAAAACACGGCATCGAACTTCGCGTTGAACCGAAGCTGCCTTGCATCCAACACCCCAAACGTCAGCGCAGGGAATTTCCTTCTTGCCTGCGAGATCATCTCCTCCGACCGGTCCACGCCCAGTACGTCGGCACCCCGGCCCGCGATCTCCGCCGTCAACGCTCCGGTCCCGCAGCCCAAATCCAGAATCCGTTCGCCCCGCTTTCGGTCCCAGCAGGTACACCAATCCGATGGCCTTTTCATACACAAAGGCATGTTTCGCGTCATACTGCTCCGCATTCCACTGATTCGTCACTTCCTCCCCCAATCGATACATGCAGGAGCGGCAGCTTAGACCAAGTTAAGCGGCTCCAGGTCCTTCAAACCAAGATACCGCCACGTCCAAAAGGCGGGCGAGTGTCAGGCCACCTGACCTCTGAAAACCGGCACCGCCTATGGCTCCAGCCCCAGCGCCCTCGTGGTGAACTCGACCAGCGGGAGCATCGGGAGCATCGCCCGGCACGCGGCGGAGAAGTCCTGCATGAGGCTGGGGCCGCACACCTGCGCCTCCGTGAGCCCGGCCGACGCCACGAAGTCCTTCCGCCCGATGTCCTCGATGAACCGGTGGTTCGGGTCGAATCCTCGGGGCGGCCGCTTCAGGCTGTCGCCCCCCAACTCCAGCTTCCGCCTCACCTTCGCCCATCGCTCGGGCCCGGCGGCAATCGCCATGCGCATTTTCGTCATAGGGCGCTGCCGTCAGGATGCCAGACGCCCGTGCAAATGTGTGTTGCGAACCCCTCAGATGTTAGGCAGAAGATCGAAGTATTCGTCATCCTCGTTCTTTCCGCCTTCTCCCTCGCCCAAGCGCTTCTCCGACTGGATGAATTCAATGCGCTCAATCCACTTGACCATCTTGTAGCCAAGCTGGTTCTCGACCCGCAGCCGCAGCGGAGCGCCATATACCTCCGGAAGCGGCTGCCCGTTCATCTGCGTGGCGAGCAGGCATTCCGCCTTCAGCACATTCTCTATGCTCTGCGTGTCGTAGTATGCGCCGCCATAGAGCGCCTCTCCAAAGGAGAAGAAGGCCAGGACCTTGGCTTGCGGTTTGGGGCGCACCAGTTCGATAAGTGCCCTCATCGGAATGCCGCCCCACTTGGCAATGCCGCTCCAGCCCTGGATGCAATGATGCATGGTGATGTGCTCGATGTGGCCCAGTTTCTCGATGTCGGCAAGCGAAAGCTCGACTGGGTTTTCAACCAGCCCCCCCACCTTTAGTTTGAAATCCCGGAAGCCGCGCTCGGCCAGATGCTTCCAGTCCGACCTCACCGGCGTCTTCCCGTTGGGCCAGAAGTATGGCGAGATATCCTGCTCGGAATACTCCTGGTGGGGTACCAGCCGGTTCAACGTGAGAAGTTGCATTGGATACGTCACGGATTTGAGCGCGTGCTGCAACCCGCGTGGGTGCTCCCACGAGATGTAGTGCGCCACAACCCACGAGAGCACGACCGCCCCTATGCCCACAAACCCCAGATACATGCCCAGGTGCCCCCGATCATCGGTGCCCAGCACGATGTGGTTCATATTCCGCGCAAACCCGGTCATCACGATCAGCGTTACATGCACCACGAGGAATGCCAGGAAACTAAGCATGGTGAGGAAGTGGATGGACCTGGCCGATTGCCTGCCACCGAAGATCATTGCGTACCACGGAAAGCGGTTCACCACCGCTGGCGACATGGCGATGCCGGTAGAAATGGCCAAAGGGCCGAACACAAAGAAGACCGTGAAATAGGCAATCTGCTGCAATGCGTTGTAGCCATAAAACCCGTTCGGCTCTGCGGGCATATGAAGGGTCGCGTAGTGTACGAAGGTGTTCCACGCCTGCAAGAACACAAGCGGTGAACTGGGCACGATCCGCCGCCACTGCTCGGTATGGAAGAGCATGAAGGCGAACACAATCCCAGTGATGATGAACCCATGGACGGTGATGAAGTGCCAAGCCCGCGCAATACCCACGGTGTGCCGGTAACCCGGCGTGCCGATGATCGGCGAAAGGTAACGGGCATCATCTTTCGCCGTCCAGATGCGGTCGCGAGGAACGTTGAGCGGCGTGAACCGCACCCATTCGCTTCCCGGCGTGCAGTCATCGTTGAAATAGAGGCGAGGATGATCCGCCAGAATTGACAGACCGCTGCGCATCAGCATCATCACAAAAAGGAAATTGAAGAAATGACAGTACCGGACCCAGAGCGGAAACCCGTGCGGCCCGGCGAAGTTGTTGGGATAGGTCTGGGGAACGGGTGGAATGTAAGGCAGGCCTGCCACGGCAAACTCAATCCAGGACGCGAGAACCGCCGCGAGAGCCGCCACAGCGATTCCAATCAAAATGGAGGGGCGAATCCAGATGCGGACGCGGCGATCCTTTGGGTAGTGCACTGCCCCATGTTCGGCATCGAAAGAAATCATAATCCCACTTTATGAACGCGACCGTCAATCTTCCCTGTAACGGCCTCGCACATCGTTTGGTGCCGGATAGCTCGTCGAGTTCGCGGCACGAGGATCAGTCCGCCGTCCCAGAGCATCTTCACCGCGTTCAGACCTATATCGATATTGATGACAGCGATGATCCGAGGATTCGCAGGCATGCCCCCTTGATCGGCAAAACAGGTGACACTTTCGACTCCGGCCCTCCTCGCCGTATGGGCCCGTGGCGCGTACCGCAGCAGCATCGCCAGGGCGCCATTCGAAGTCTAATCAGCGTTGCCACAGGATTCGAGTAGCTTCCAGGGGAACGGCAACGCCGGTGTAGTGCGGTATCACGCGCGCCGTATAATCGGTAGCCGGACGCGTCGCGGGCACACTGGCGCGATAAGCGTAGCCTCCGGCCGCGCCTGCCAATGGGCGAACGCGCTCCATTTCCTGCCGCACGGGACCGCCGTCGTCGGCGCCGTCAGCGTAAAGCTCCACTCGCGCCGCATTCGGGTCGAGGCTATTGAGGTAGACCTGAACCTCAAACACGCGCTGTTCCCCTTTGGTCTCGACCTGCATTTCACCGAAACGCAGCGCGGGCCACTCTTTTTCCACGGCGTGCTGCCAATCGACCATTTGCCTGCCCACTGCACTCTTATCGGCGGCACGCTCACGATAGGCTATCGCACTAGGGATGTAGCGCTGCTCGGTGTATTCGCGCACCGCGCGGTTCGCGGAAAAACGCGGTGTCAAGCTCGCCATGCTTTTGCGCATCCGCGCCACCCAAGCCGTGGGGATACCCTGCCCGTCGCGGGCATAAAACTCAGGAATCACTTCTCGTTCGAGCAGGTCGTAGAGCGCTTCGGCTTCGGCTGCGTCCCAAGCCGGATCATCGCCATGCTCCTGGCCGTCCCCCACTGCCCACCCCACTTCGGGCGTGTACGCTTCGGCCCACCAGCCGTCCAGTTCCGAGAGATTGAGGCCCCCATTCACCAGCACCTTCATGCCGCTGGTTCCGCTAGCCTCCCAGGGTCGTCGTGGCGTGTTGATCCACACGTCTACGCCCTGCACCAGGTGCTCCGTCAACAGCATGTCGTAGTCGCTCAGGAAGACGATGTGGGGTCGGGCCTCTGGCTGGCGGATGAAGTTTATCCACTCATGGATCAACGCCTGCCCTGCCCCGTCCTCCGGATGGGCCTTGCCGGCGATCATGAGTTGCACCGGGCGCTGCGGATCGCTCAGGATCCGTAACAGTCGTTGAGGGTCATGCAGCAGCAAGTTCGGCCTCTTGTAAGTGGCGAAGCGGCGGGCAAAGCCCAACGTGAGGGCGTTGGGATCAAAGAGATGCTTCGCGGCTTCGACCTGCTCGGGCGGCGCGCCGGAGGAGGTCAGTAACCGCGACAATCGTTCGCGAGCGTACTCCACCAGGGACCTGCTGGCGTCGGTCCGAAACTTCCATAGCCTGGCATCGGCGACCCGGCGGATGCCCGGCTCCAGGGACTCCGTCATCCCCAGCCAGCGCTCCTTTCCACAGGCTTCGGTCCAAAGGTCATCGGCGGCGGCCGAGTCCCAGGTGGGCATGTGCACTCCGTTGGTCACGTGTCCGATCGGGATTTCGTCCTCCGGCCAGCGCGGGAACAGGGGCAGAAAGAGGCGCCGGCTCACCTTCCCGTGCAAGCGGCTGACACCATTCACCGCCCCGCTCCCGCGGATGGCCAGATACGCCATGTTGAAGGTTTCCGCCGAGTCGTCCGGGTTCTGGCGGCCCAGGGCTAGCAAATCGTGAAGGGCAATGCTGAGCTTCTTCTCGGCGTACGCCCCCAGGTACTGCTCGATGAGGGCAGGAGCAAATCGGTCGAAACCGGCGGCTACTGCGGTGTGGGTGGTGAAGAGATTACCCGCCCGTGTCACCGCCAGCGCGGCTTCGAAGGGCTGCCCGGTCTCCTCCATGAAGCTGCGGGCACGTTCCAAGACGGCGAACGCGGCGTGCCCTTCATTCAGATGACAGACCTCCGGTTGGACCCCGAGCGCGCGCAGCAGCCGCCAGCCGCCGATCCCGAGGAGCATTTCCTGCTTGAGGCGCAGCTCCGGCCCGCCGCCATAAAGCTCGCTGGTAATCCCCCGGTGCGCGGGGAAGTTCGCCGCGTCATTGCTGTCCAACAGGTAAAGCTTCACCCTTCCCACCTGAACCTGCCAGGCGCGCAGCCAGACCGAGTATCCCGGCAACGCGATCTCCAACCGCAACCACTCCCCATTCGCTTGGCGCAACGGCGTGATGGGCAACTGACCGGGGTCGTTATACGGGTAGAGGGCCTGTTGCTCTCCGTTTTTGTCGATCGCCTGGCGAAAGTAGCCCTGCTGGTAGAGTAGTCCCACGCCGACCACCGGCACGCCCAGATCGCTGGCGGCCTTGAGCTGATCGCCGGCCACATTACCCAGCCCGCCCGAGTAGATGGGCAAAGCTTCGCTCAGCATGAATTCCATGCTGAAATACGCGACGCCGGTGAGCGGAGCGCCCGGATGATTCTGCTGAAACCACGCGGGCGCCGCCAGCTTGTGCCGCCTGGTCTCGACCAAGCCGTCAACGTTCTTACGAAACACGGGATCGGCCAACACGCGCTCGACCTGGTCGCGCGAGACCGTCTGCAGAACCACCCAGGGGTTGTGCGTGATCTCCCACAGCTCGGGATCAAGCTGCCGCCACACTTCGTCGGTGGCATGATTCCACGACCAGCGCATATTCAGGGCCAGCTCCGCCAGGGAATCGAAACCCTCGATCTCCGTGGGCAGAAGGTTGTAGATCGGGTGACTGACGCGGGTGTGTTCACTCATAGATTCTGCTCTCACGCTACTCCACTTGCGCTCGATCGGGCACCACCTTTAGATGCGCGTTTCTTGCCGGCGTCCCCAACGGCATGTGCTTCACGTCTCCTGTTGTCTGAAGCGCCTCTCAAATCCTGGATCTCGAATCTCCAATCCTCCACCCACGGACCGTGCCCGAATTCCTGATAGAGAGCCACGTCCCATCCATGCAAATTCCCTAATAATCGAGGTTAAAATCTCTGCAAGCAACTGATAACAAGTAACATGAGTTCGTTGGGTTTGTCTCGCCGATTTCTCAGTCATGCTATTGATAACCAGCGTCTTAGCTACTTTGGCTTTGTTTGGCTTTGCTGGCCTCCGCCCCAAATCGGCAATATAGAGGAACCCTTCACTGGTCCTAACTTCTCGAAAATCGCCCATGAAATCGCCGTAAGCGATCGATAAAATGGTTGATAGATTTAGTGGCTTCGTTTCTCCCATTTTTTTACTATCTAATTGACAATAAACGCGTTAAGCTCATTGGCTTCGTATGGCTTCGTTTCTCGAAATCGGCCCAGCGCCAAGCCGCGAGTTTCGGCACCAGATTTTCGAATTTCGAGTTTCGAGTTTCGATTCTCCATTTTCAAGTTTCCCAATTCAGCAAATCGGGAAGAAAAAAACGAGTGACTTTTTCCCGCCAACCGCTATCTATCCCCAACATAACAAAGGGCCCGTCGCTGAATATTTCGTTCGCTCAGAAATCGCTCATCTTATAGAA
>Ga0335078_10018142_pt1 | contig 10465 bp, 9 predicted proteins | sample Lox_Sample_32_FD_206711 | JGI IMG/M metagenome (GOLD analysis project Ga0335078, IMG submission 206711) | Soil microbial communities from Loxahatchee National Wildlife Refuge, Florida, United States - Lox_Sample_3.2 | ecosystem: Environmental > Terrestrial > Soil > Wetlands | place: USA: Florida...
CGCTTGGGAGTGCTGGACGGGCATCAGGGCTTCCTGATCGCGGCCATGGCGGCGCGCTACGTCCGCAGGAAGTACCAGAAATTGGGACACGGGGGCTGAGAGGACGGCGACCGCATCGGCACCCGATATCTGACTGGCATCCTGAGCGAAGCGAAGGATCTCCGCAGTACGCTCGCTCTTTCCACCCTCGGCCAACTGCAGCGATCCTTCGCTTCGCTCAGGCTGACGGCTGGAGCCCTCGCGTATCACATATGACTTCCTCCAGACCGCTTAAAATCGGGCACATCGATCTTGGCGAGACCCTGCGGGGCGGGCAACGGCAGTTGTTGAGCCTTGCGCAGGGGCTTCGCGAGCGCGGCCACTGCCAGATCGTGGTGTGCCGGGAGGAGAGTGATCTCGAAGCGTCTGCCCGCACGGATGGTTTCCCTACCTTTTCGCTCCCCGGGCACGACCTGTTCTATCTGTACGGAGCTCTGCTGATACGCCAAATGCTGCGCGCTACGCCCTGCGACGTTCTTCACGCTCATGACGGACACGGGCAGACGGTGTCCTGGATGGCGTCCGCTGGATTGCCGGTGCGGCGCGTGGCCAGCCGGCGCGTGGCCTTTCTTCCCCGCGAAGGTCAACGCTGGACATATTCACTCAAGTACGCGCACACCTGCGACGCAGTGATCGCGGTTTCAGATTTCATCCGCCAGGGGGCAATCCATTGCGGCCTTCCCCCGTCGATGATCGAAGTGATTCCGGATGGAATCGATTTGCCGGGAGAATTGCCATCGAAGGAGGCTCGAACTCGAGCTCGCGTCCGCTGGGGCGCCGCTGAGGGAGAGTTCCTGATTGGTCAGTTAGGGGCATTCACGCCTGAAAAAGGGCAGGATGTAGCCCTTCAGGCACTTAGAATCTTGCAGGAAAGCTTGCCCGAGGCGCGACTCCTGCTGGCGGGGGATGGACCGACCTTGGGCAGCCCTGGCGTGGCCCAGAGGTACTCGGCGCTGGGAGAACGGGTGCGTCTTTGCGGCGCGATCCATGACCTTGCAGAGTTCTTTTCTGCCCTCGACCTGTTCATTATGCCGTCGAAGTCCGAGGGCCTAGGTTCGTCGGCTCTCATCGCTATGTCGTACGGCGTTCCCGTAGTGGCAAGCCGGGTGGGGGGACTGCCGGAGGTGGTTGAGGAAGGGCGCACTGGAGGGTTGATTGAGCCAGGCTCACCCGTGGCGCTGGCGGAGGCTATCTTGCTTGCGGCGGCGGACCGAGCGCGCCTCCGGCAATGGGGTTTGAACGGCCGGGAGCGTGCGCGCCAGTTCACTGTTGATATAATGGTCCAGCGCACGGAGGCGCTTTACCGGCGCCTCTTGGCTGAATGATTCGGCGTCGCGCCCCACCACCACCCCCAAAACTGGCCTTACAGCGGGGGGACTGCGAAATTCCCCTCCTTTGTAAGGAGGGGCAGGGGTGGTAGATGTAAGTCAAGGCGACGGAGGGAAAGACCCGGTTAAATATGCCCTATATCGTCATTACGCTCTTCGGATTGCTTTTTGGCAGCTTCTTGAATGTGTGCATTATTCGCCTTCCCCACAAGCAATCGATCGTGCTGCCGCGTTCGCATTGCCCGTTCTGCAATCACACCATTCGGTGGTACGACAACATCCCGCTCGTGAGCTACGCTCTGTTGAGGGGCCGGTGCCGGGATTGCCATGCGCGGATCTCGCCGCAATATGCCATCGTTGAAGCTCTCACCGCGGTCCTGCTGGTCGCTACGTTTCGCCGTTTTGGGCTAAGCCCTGAATTCGTAAAATACTCCGCTTTCGTGATGCTCCTCATCGTCGTCATCTTCACGGACCTGAGGGAGCGGCTCATTCCGCATTCCGTGACCATCTTTGGAATCAGCCTGGGAGTGCTCTTGAGCCTTTTCATCGACGTCGACAGCCGCCCCCTGGGATGGCTGGCCGAACGAATGGGGTTGTTCCTCCCGGGAGCGGCGTTATCAGTTCTGGGCGCCCTCCTCGGGGCAATTATCGGAGGGGGTCTGTTCTACGCTGTCGGCACAGCCTTTTTCATTTTGGGGGGGCGGAAGAAGGATTACCTGGGGTTTGGCGATGTGATGCTGATGATCATGGTGGGGACTTTTCTGGGAGCACCGCTGACGCTGCTTACGATCCTGCTGGGCTCTTTTGCAGGGTCGATCGTCGCCGTGTCGATCACCCTGGCGGCGCCGCGCTTCCGCAACTTTCAGTGGCCTTATGGGACCTTCCTCGGGATCGCCGCTGTTTACACGGCCCTGGATGGTGCGCGACTTCTCGAAGTCTATTTCCGCTGGTCAGGGATAGGAGGATGAGATTTGCGGGCTAAAACACGCCTGCCGAAGCGCGGCCACAAGGTCGCCGATCCAACTGTTCTACTCCGTAATTTTGCCGTACATATACTCTCGAATGATTTCGCGGCTGGCCTCTGCGGATTCGATGAACTCGATCGAGGTGCGCGCCGTAGCGTCTTTGCCTCGGATCTTGCCGGTGACTTTTATGGTGCGCTTTGCATCGGGCATGCTGAATTCCAAACTGAGGATATCGCCAACCGCTGCAGCGCCCGAACCTTCGAGAGCCATGCCGCCCTCGCTGATATTGATGCTCATGGAAGTAAACCGCTGAGCTTCCCAGTCGACGTTGACGGCTGTGCGATACGGGAGCCGCGCCGTCCTGCGCCGTTCCGCCAGCATGGCGCCGCGCGCGGTACGGAAGATGGCGTAGATCTTTTCGCGCGAGACGGGCTTCCCGAGGAAGAAGGTCACTCCGGCTTCAAACGCCCGGCGCATGGTTTCCACGTCATCCATGCCGGTTAACATGATGATGGGAGCCTGCTGATTGGGCGGAGTGGAGCGAATCCGCCGGGCAAGCTGGAAGCCGTCCAAACCCGGCATGGCGACGTCCAGCATTATTCCATCGAACTTGTCGCGCTCCAGGATCGATGCGGCTTCCCGGCTGTCCGACGACATGCGCACTTCCACTCCCAAGGGCTCGACCAAGGTCTTGATCAGTTTGCAGATATCCGGTTCGTCGTCGACGAGAAGTATTTTCATGGGTCGTCCAAAAGCCGCAGGTAGTAAGTGGCTGGAGGTAGATGGGGTGTCAGACGCGGCAGGTTTGTACCCGGGTCGGGCTACCGCCAAGTTCACGCTGCCACTTTCCTGTTATCCTTTTCTACCCACCACCCACTGCATGCAACCTACCTGTTGAGCCACTTCACCAAATTCATGAATATCTTAAGCCCGTCCTGCGAGTAATGGGCGGGCAACGAAACGCGCTCCGGGTGCGGCATCAGTCCCAAAACTAGCCCCGTTTGGTCGGTCACGCCGGCGACTGATTCCGGCGCGCCATTGGGGTTGGCGGGGTAATCCATGGTGGGCCGCCCCCGGGCATCCGTGTAGCGAAAGACCACCCTTGTTGCCGCTCCGGGGCCATCGCAAATCAGGGGCCGGCCCTCGCCATGAGCGGTAGGCATCTCGAGGATTTGGCCTGCCAGACCCTCAGTCCAGGCGCAAGCCTCGGCTGAAACCACCAGCCTGATCTTGCGGTCTTCAAAATGAGCAGACTGGTTCTCGAGAAGAGCCATGCCGCGATTTCCCGGCGTGCGTCCGGGGAGAATACCCGATTCAGTGAGAACCTGGAAGCCATTGCAGATTCCCAGCAAGGGCTTGTGGGCCGCCAGGAACTCCTCGAGTTGCTCGCGCAAGCAGGCCACAAGCATAGTGGCGAATATGCGGCCCGCTCCCAGGTGGTCGCCGTAGGAGAAGCCACCGGGGATGACCGCCGCCTGGTAATCGCTGAGGCGCGCGCGGCCATCCAGCAAATCCCGCAACAGCACGAGTTGAGTGCGTCCACCAGCGAATTCAATGGCTGCCGCGGTCTCCTCATGGCAATTGGTTCCCGGGCTGTAAAGAACGGCAGTGACGCCCCGACTCATTCAATGACCTCCCGAAACACTCTGCTCCAAACCTCGCCAAGGGACGCGGTCGTGTCGTGCCACACTACGTTCGTCCGGTCCTGAAGAACCAATCGCGGCTCCGGCAAGACCTCGCCGATAACCTGGTAAGGCACGTCCGCCAATCGGCCATCCAGGTCAAACTTCGAGGGCACCTCGAGCAAGACCGATCCCACGAACTCCCCGAAAATCGCGCCGTCCTTCCTGCCGGGCGATTGTCCGGGCCCGCCATGGCGTGTTCCAGCGGCAGAAAAGGCGTCGAGGAAGATTCGAGCCCCAAATCCCGAACCCCAGGCGGCCTCAAAGAGGCGCAACAGGATTCCCCCCTCTGCGATAGCCGACGCCGACACGCAGCCGTCCTGGCGGTGCAGCGCGAGAAGCGTCTCCCACACCTTCCGAATTGAACTTGCATCGTACGCATCGAAAAGCCGATCCCCGCGCTGTCCGCAGCTATCGGCGTACACACTGCCGCCCAGCGCCGCGGAATCCCATCGCCCCACCAGGACAAGGCGATTCCCTGGGCGTTTGAATTCCTTGCTCACCGCTTTCCTGACATCCGGCACGCGCCCCATCGCTGCTACCGCGAGCGTAGGCGGCACATCGATGCGGCGGCCGGCCGTGGCGAATGTTCCCGAGCTCGAATCCTTGCCCGAAATGAACGGCACTCCCAGCGAGACCGACAGGTCGGAGATGGTCTCGACCATGGCGCGCAAATCCCAGGCTATCTCCGGACGCACGCGCGGCGTGTAAAAGTTGTCGCAAAGTACCATCTCGCGGTAGTCGGCGCCCGCAGCCACGGCCTTAGTGATGGCCTCGATCGTCATCAGGCGCGCCAGCCCCGCCGGATCGATTTCGCCATAAAAGGGATTGAAGGCCAGAGTGGTAATCGCGCCGTAGGGCTTGCCGCGCAAAGGCGCCGAAATATAAACATTGGTCGGCATCGTTCGGTTCTTGCCGCCATACGGTCCGACGGCAGTGCGCCCCTGCACGGTCGTGTCAAAACGGCAACCGGCAGCGCTCTGGTCCGCGCAGTGGTAATGTCCCAGCACGCCGCGGATGGCGCGAGACCACTCTGCTTGCGTATGCGGCTCGCGGATGCTCAGGGGGCGAAGGTCTCGCTCCGGCCGCGCCACCTCGAGAGGGTCGATCGGGCAGCCTTGCCAAAGGAAAGTCATCTCGAGGTCGACCACTGTCTGGCCTCTCCACGTAGCCTCAAGCCGTCCCGTTGCCGTAAAGTGCCCCAGGATCGAATAACCCACCTCGTACCTTTCGAGAATCGCGCGCGCCTCCTCGAGTTTTTCGGGTGCGACGGCCAGCAGCATGCGCTCCTGCGATTCGGAAAGCAGGATTTCCCAGGCCGTGAGGCTTTTGTCCTTCAAGGGAGCCGCATCCAGGTCGATGCGTACGCCCGTCTCGGAGCCCATCTCGCCCACGGCACACGAAATACCGCCGGCTCCAAGGTCCGTGATGGTCCTAATGCACTCCTGGTCGCGCAAAACCGGAATGGCCGAAGTGAACCTGCGCTCCGTAATCGGGTGCCCGATCTGGACAGCGGCGGATTCCTTTTGCAGAGTCTCGCCCGTCATTCCCGTGGAACTGGCCGTAGCCCCGTGAATGCCGTCGCGGCCCGTCTCGCCGCCGATCAGGAGGGCCACGTCCCCGGGCCGCGGGGCGTCTTTCACGGCGTATTTTTTGGGAATCAATCCCACGGAATGCCCCAGCGCGAAGCATTTGGCGTAGCCCGGATGGATGCGGTAAACCGGGTGCATCATGGGAATGCCCATGGGGTTGGTGTAATAGGAAGTGGCCCGGATCGATTCTGAAACGATCAACTGCGGGTGCAGCGCTCCCGGGGGAACCTCTGAAACCCGCGGGTCCATGGTTCCCATGACCGTTGTGCCGCCGATGGGGTAAGCGCCCTTGCCGAACCCCAGAGTATCGCGAATCACCCCGCCGTGCTTGGTGGCAATGCCGCCGAATGGAGCGATCGAGCTGGGAAAGTTATGGGTCTCACCCTTGATGGTCACGACCCAGTCTTCATAGAACTCCATGCCGCCCGCGTTATCCTTGAAGGAGGATACAACCAGGGGATGGTTGATGCGCGCCGTCGCCTCACTCAGCCTTTTCAGCAACCCAAGGCTCTTCCATGTGGTGTGATAGCAGTGATCGCTCCACGACTGCACCAGGATCTCGATCTCGGCATCCGTGTGCGGCCTGCCCTGGGTGAGTTCGTGCGCCAGGAGGGCCTTCATCTGGGAAAGGGGCGCGTACCATGAACGGGCCCCGGAAAGAGCGACCAGATCTTCATCACTCAAGCCGTGAAAGGAGATTGTGGACACCGGATCCGGTTCACCCGTGGGGCGCAGCGTCGTGATGGTTTCATTCGGCTCGCGGATGCGCTCCACGACGCGGTTGTACAGGTAGCGGGAGGCAATGCCTCGCGCCTCGGTTTCGTCCACACCCCAGAACTGGTAGCGCTTGCTGAGGCGAGCAAATTCCAAGCCGGCTTCGCCAAGGGCCCGCGCTCCGGCCAGGATCGAAGGTGTCTCCGGATCGGTCACTGCAGGCCGGTAGGCGATCTCGATAATCGGACCAAGCCCCGGATCGAGTTGTGAGCGATCTCCCGGCGCCTGATAAAGCGGGTTCACCAGCAGAGGCATCATACGGTCGAGGTCCACCGAACCCTCCAGCCAAAAAACCCGCTCGATCACCATATTCTTCAATCGGGTATGGCCATGCCGGTGAAGGAAGCTGAGCCAATTACGCGCCTCAGGGTCATCTTTTGAGAGTGTGTAAACGCTCTGGATTGGCATCGTGGCCTCGGGCCGGATTTCCTTCGGACTACCTGCGTGCTGCCCGGCGCCCGGCTGCATTAACCCTGGCGGAAGCCAGACAGCAGCCGACCGCGGGATTCATGAAGAAACAGACTGCTCATTATAGCCGGGAAGCGGTATGTTGTCTCTCTCCGTTGACGGTATGCCGAGAAGGCCGACAGCTTGTCATTCCGAGCGAAGCGAGGAATATTGTGTTGCTCACCGGCGTCGAGAGTCGAACTCCAGAGCGCGATTCCTCGCACCGCTCTCTCGAAAGTCTGTCTGTCATGCTTAGCGAAGCGAAGAATCTGCTTTAGCTCGCCCAGGAACGGAACTGCGGGTCCTTCGCTTCGCTCAGAGCCTGTGACTTTTTCAGCTCGACTTGCCACTGACTGGCAGAGCCAACCGCCCAACCTGTCATCCTGAGCCCGTTCGCTGTCACCCTGAGCGCAGCGAAGGGTCTGCAGTTTGCCCGCTCAGGGTAGACTTCGCGAAGGATCTGCAGTTCGCCGGGCATCGTGAAAATCAAGAAAATGCAGATCCTTCGTCGCCTTCGGCTTCTCAGGATGACATCCGCCGTGAGTTGTAGCTCTGTTAGCAGCATTCGCTGTTTCTTCGGACTGAAAAAATCACAAACTCTCAGGGTGACGGCGAGTTCCGTCTCCGTGCGGAGGCAACAAGCCGAACTCCGCGCCGAATGAGAGCCGACCTCCGTATTACTCCGGAACCGTCACCTCGATCGGCGTGCTGAGCACCAGGCTGCCCCAGGCGATTTTCATGGTGACATGCTTGATGGCGTCCTTCGGGTAAGAGAGCGTGATGGTTAGTTTCTCCGCCGGCTTATCTGTCTTGGCGACGTTCGACATCTGGGCATCGAATTCAACGGGCGCGCGCTCAACTTGAAATGCGTCGAGGTGCATCTTGCGAACCCTGGCTGGATCAATGAAGGCTAAACTCCACTCGGAGCCGTTATCGGAGCGATGTAGGCCGAGATAATAAAGACCCACCGGAACCGTCTTCCCGCCGATGGATAAGGGTAGGTTGGTGTCCAGAATCGTCCAGTAGTTGCTGCCCATCCGCCAGAGTTTCCCACGCGTCATCGCATCAAACCTGGCGGCGTCGTTATATTCCTTCCTCCAAACCGGCCGGCCATAATCGATCGCCACTTGTCCCGCGGCGGAATCGGTCTTGGTATTCCAGTAAAGTACGCGCGCTGAGGCGCGGTCATCCGGCGTGCCGCCTTCCGCCACGATGTTGGGCTTTTGCTGCGACCCCGCGATCAACGTGAACAGGAACATGGCGCCGACGAGCATGGCATTGCGTTTCATCGCGTTCCTCCTTATTAGGTTGTCAACATTTCCGAAGCGTGATTCTAACACGGGTCGCACCGCCGTGCGCGGATTGGCGCAGCGCGTATCGCGAGCCGTCAGCTGTGGCATGGATTTCAGAAGAAGAGCTCTGGAGAGACCTGGAAGCGCTCGCTTAGGCGCTCGATCTGGCCTTTGTTCAACTCGCGTTTGCCATTCAGGATTTCCGACACAACGCTGGCAGTCCCGAATACGTCCACGAGGTCTTTCTGCTTCAGACCGTGTTGGTCCACCAGAAAATGCAACACCTCCAGCGGCTTCGCATGAGGCAGACGGTAATGCCTTTCCTCGAAATCCTCGATGAGCAAGGTCAGGAGCTCTGCCAGTTCTCTCTCAGCGGGGGTAAGGTCATGGCTGCGCTGGTCCAAGTCGTGGAGCACTTTGGTGTAGGCGTCGTTTTCTTCCTGGGTGCGTATGACCTTTGGGGATACCCTTCTGAGCAGATCACCATAGTCGCTGTTCACCGTACGAGTGCTCATTTTCCCCAACCTCCCTTGCTGTACTCGGCATGAGGCAGCACATGGCGCAAGAAGATTCTCCCAGCTCGATAATTGATCTCAGTAATCAGTCGATATGAATTGCCCTTGATATTAAAAACCGTGAATTCCCCCCCTGCGTCTGCCGTGGGAAAAACCTTCCTTACGTCAGTCAGGTGCTTCCAATCAGCTCTTTTTGCCACACGGTACCATACATCCAGAGATGCGCTGATATCTCTGTGCTTATCCGCTGCCTCCAGAAGTTTCCTCCGCGTGATGACGCGCAATAATGGTCCTCTCCTCACGATCATTAAAATCGCAATAGGTTGGCTCGTCAAGCGAAATTTCGCAGATTGCGAATTCGTTTGAGTGTTGACTATGCGCCAAGGCGGGTGCAGAATCGGAGTTTGGGGTTGCGAAGGGTCCGAATGGCCTGAGCACCGGCTAGGGCGCCAGTCACAGTGAACTATGATAAACCGCAAGCTTAAATTTGGCATTGGTGTAGGCATTATTCTCGCCGTGGTGGGCTGGGAGGCGGTCTCGGGCTTCCAGGAGAGCAAGACTTACTACGTCACCGTGAACGAACTCATGCAGGGGCGGGCGGCGCGACCGCGTGTCCGCGTGGGTGGCACGGTCAAACCCGGCTCGGTCGAACGCAGGGCAGGGAAGGTCACTTTCCGCCTTGCCCAGGACGCTAACTCCATCCCTGTGACTTACGTGGGCAGTGACACGCTCCCGGACACGTTCAAGGACGGCTCGCAGGCCATCATTGACGGGAATTACCTTTCTACAGGCGAGTTTCAGGCAGAGAAGATCCAGGCGAAATGCGCTTCGAAGTACCAGGCGGCGCCGGTATCCCCCGCACGTAATGCCAAGGTGGCGGGTCTGTGACAATCGGAACCAGGGGCGGCTCGCGAGCCACCCTTGCTCTGCACGGCGAGTTTCTTTCTCCGCTATTGACAGGGTGTTTATGAACCAACTCGGAACCGTCGGACTCGTTGCTGCGTTGGCATTCGCCGCTTACGCGGTGGTCGCCGGAGCCGTGGGCGGCAAGTTCCGCAGTTCGCGCCTCGCGATCAGCGCGGAGCGTGCCGCTCTGTCGTTCTTCGTCATGCTGACGCTGGCTGTAGTGGCGCTGGAGTACCTGATCCTCACCAACGACTTTCACAACGCCTATGTTGCCGAACACTCGAACCGCGACCTGCAGACTTTTTACAAAGTCGCGGCGCTCTGGGCCGGCCAAGAGGGCTCGCTGCTTTTCTGGACTTGGCTGCTCTCCATTTACAGCGCTCTGGCGATTCTTCTGAACCGGAACAAGAACCGCCAAGTGATGCCCTACGTGGTTGCGGTGCTGATGGGGACGGGCGTTTTTTTCTCTTCGCTGGTGCTGTTTATTGCCAATCCCTTTCAAGAGCTCTCGCTCACCACCGCCGCCGGAACGCAGCCTTTCACTCCGCCCGACGGGAACGGGCTGAATCCCGTCTTGCAATACCACTCCATGGTGATTCATCCTCCCATGCTGTATCTCGGCTACGTGGGTATGGTGGTGCCGTTCGCTTTCGCCATGGGGGCGCTCATCACGCGGCAGTTGGGCGACAACTGGATCCGCACTACGCGGCGCTGGACAATGGTCCCCTGGGCGCTTCTGGGCCTCGGCATTCTTCTGGGCGGGAACTGGGCCTACGCGGTGCTCGGCTGGGGCGGCTACTGGGCTTGGGATCCGGTCGAGAACGCGTCCCTGTTGCCCTGGCTTTCTGGAACCGCGTTTCTGCACTCGGTGATGATCCAGGAAAAGCGCGGAATGCTGAAGGTCTGGAATGTGGTGCTGGTTATC
>Ga0335078_10018144_pt1 | contig 10465 bp, 11 predicted proteins | sample Lox_Sample_32_FD_206711 | JGI IMG/M metagenome (GOLD analysis project Ga0335078, IMG submission 206711) | Soil microbial communities from Loxahatchee National Wildlife Refuge, Florida, United States - Lox_Sample_3.2 | ecosystem: Environmental > Terrestrial > Soil > Wetlands | place: USA...
CTTCATTTACCTAATGGCGGCGTACGCCGAGACGAACCGGGTTCCCTTTGACTTGCCGGAAGCGGAGACCGAGTTGGTCGCCGGATATCACACGGAGTACAGCGCCATGAAGTTTGCCCTGTTCTTCATGGCCGAGTACGCCAACATGATCACAGTGGCATGCCTGGCCACTTTGTTGTTTCTGGGCGGCTGGCACGGTCCGGTGTTCGGGCCGGCGATACTGCGTGCGATCCTGCCGGTATTTTGGTTTGTATTGAAAGTATTTTGCTTCCTGTTTCTTTATATATGGGTGCGCGGGACCTTGCCCCGATTCCGTTATGACCAACTGATGGCCTTTGGCTGGAAATTCCTGCTGCCTTTGGCGATTGCGAACCTGGTGATAACGGCGCTGATAGTTGCGGCCAGGTCGTAGGAAGTTTCTCAGTTGTCGGTTTTCAGTTCTCAATGCGATGCTGCATCTGATCCTGTTTTCGGTGTTTGCGATTATCTGCGTCGCGGGTGCGATTAACCTGCTGGTGCAGCGCCATCCCATCAACAGCGCGCTGTCGCTGGTGGTGGTCATGGGATCGCTGGCGGTCGAGTTTCTGCTGCTAGGTGCGGAGTTCGTGGCGGCGGTGCAGGTGATCGTGTACGCCGGAGCGGTGATGGTTTTGTTTGTGTTTGTCATCATGCTGCTCAATGCCGGCGAGGAGGAACGCACTCGAGGCAGTCAGGTCGCCCTGCTGTTTGGAATTCCGGGAATGCTGATCGGCAGTTTGCTGATTGCCTGGGTGTTGGTGCAGTCGGGGACGCACTCGGTTGCGGTGGGAGCGCTTCCGGGGCCGCCGAAAACCATTGGGTGGCTGCTCTTCCACGACTATCTGCTGCCATTTGAAGTCACTTCGGTGCTGGTTTTGATTGCCATCATGGGCGCGGTGGTGCTCGCCTCCCCTCAGGAATCGGTCCAACGGAAGAGGAAGGAGAGCTGAATGGTGCCGCTTTCCTATTATCTGGTTCTCGGGGGAATCCTGTTTGCCTGCGGAGTAACCGGCTTTCTGATCAAGCGGAATATCATTACGATTTTCATGTCGATCGAGTTGATGCTGAATGGCGTGAATCTGTCATTCGTGGCGTTTGCGGCGCAATGGCACGCGCTCAGCGGGCAGGTTTTTGTGTTCTTCGTGATGGTGGTGGCGGCGGCGGAAGCGGCAGTGGGACTGGCGGTGATCATCGCGGTGTTTCGCACGCGTGAGACTCTGAATGTGGATCAGGTGAACCTGCTCAAGCTATGACGCCCAATCTCCATCTCTGTCTGATCCCGCTGCTGCCACTGGCCGGCGCCGCCATCAATGGTTTGCTGGGGAAGCGCTTTTCACGGCAATTGGTATCGGCGATTGCTTTGGGATTTTGCGGCGCCGCTTTTGCGATGGCGCTGTGGGTCGCGGCTGAGTTCTCCGCGCTGAATATTCCCCATGTGGAAACGTTGGCGGCGTGGATCCGGGCAGGCGGCTTCCAGGCCGACTTCGCTTTTTATCTCGATCAGCTTTCGCTGGTGATGCTGCTGGTCGTGACCGGCGTCGGATTTCTCATCCATATTTACTCGGTGGGGTACATGTGGGAGGAAGGCGGCTTCTATCGCTTCTTCGCCTACTTGAACCTGTTCATGTTTTTCATGCTCACGCTGGTGTTGGCCAGCAACTATCTGCTGATGTTCATCGGGTGGGAAGGCGTGGGCCTGGCATCATATCTGCTCATCGGTTTCTGGTTCACCAAGGACTCGGCCGCAGCCGCCGGGAGGAAGGCGTTCATCGTCAACCGCATTGGCGACTTCGGGTTCCTGATTGCGCTCTTCCTGATGATTCAGCAGTTCGGCTCCCTGAGCTTTGGGCAGGTATTTCTCGGCGTTGCGCAGAGGGGCGTCGAATCCGGGACAGGACTCCTGACTTCGATTGGCCTGCTGCTGATGGTGGGTGCGGCGGGCAAGTCAGCGCAGATTCCGCTCTATGTCTGGTTACCTGACGCCATGGAGGGCCCGACGCCGGTCTCGGCGTTGATCCACGCGGCCACGATGGTCACCGCGGGTGTGTACATGGTGTCGCGGTCGCACGCAATTTTTGAGCGTGCGCCAGTGGCCCTGATGGTGGTGGCGATTGTCGGTACTTTGACTGCTTTGTTCGCGGCGACGATTGGCATCTGCCAGACCGATATCAAGAAGGTACTGGCGTATTCGACGATTTCGCAACTGGGCTACATGTTCATGGCTTGCGGAGTGGGCGCCTTTTCCATGGGCATTTTCCACCTGATGACGCATGCCTTCTTTAAGGGCTTGCTGTTCCTGGCGGCCGGTTCTGTGATCCATGCCGTGGGAGGGGAACAGGACATGCGTAAGATGGGCGGATTGCGAACCAAGATCCCATGGACGTTTTGGACGATGACGGCAGCCACTTTTGCCATCGCTGGTTTTCCGCCGTTCGCTGGCTTCTTCAGCAAAGACGCGATTCTGTTTCAGGCCTTCACAAGCCGGTACGGAAGCTGGGTGTATTGGGCGATCGGCGTGTTCACTGCATTTCTGACGTCGTTCTACATGTTCCGACTTTGGTTCCTGACATTCTTTGGAGAGTATCGCGGAGAAGAAGCGTCTGGTCACGACGAACATTCGCGGACGGGGGCGCGCGCGCCACACGGGCATGGCGGGATTCACGAAAGCCCGAAAGTGATGTTGGTGCCGCTGGTGATTCTGGCGATGCTCTCGGTTTGTGGAGGATGGATTGGCAGCGTGCGCTTCGACAACTTTCTGTCTCCAGCCTTGCATTCGGTGTCGCCGGCGATAGAAAACGCGGCTGCGATGCGGAAGGAGGCAAGCGTTTCGGAGGGTCTGCTGACCAGCGTCTCGATCGTGGCGGCGTTGGGCGGATTTGGGATGGCCTGGTTGCTCTATCAGCGGCGCCCGCAGCTGCCGCGGGAAATTGCGGGGGCGTTGGGCGGTTTCTACGACGCGGTTCTCCACAAGTATTACGTGGATGAACTGTATGCGGTTTTGTTCGTCAAACCATTGGTGGATGGATCAACAAAACTGCTGTGGCATGGGATTGACCGGGACGTAATCGACGCCACGTTGGATAACAGCGCGGATGGGGCCCAGCGCGTCTCCGACGCGGCCCGGCACATGCAGTCCGGCAACATTCGATCCTATGCGGGATGGGTAGCGGCGGGGGCTGCAGCGGTCATCGCTTACATGGTATGGGTGGGAGTCCGATGAGCACGGCTTTGGACAGTTCGATTCTGACGCTGGTCACGTTCATCCCGCTGGCCGGAGCCTTGTTCCTGCTGATCTTTCCCCGCCGTGATCGCGACATCCGATTGTTTGCGCTGGTGCTCACGTTGCTCGATTTTGTTGTATCAGTGCATTTGCCGGTTTACTTCCATCGCGGGCTGATAGGTTTCCAATACGAATTGAATCGCGCGTGGATTCCCACTCCGAACATTCACTACCACCTGGGCGTGGATGGCATTTCCATGTGGCTGGTCGTACTGACCACGTTTCTTACGCCCCTGTGCGTTCTGATTTCCTGGAAATCGGTCCAGGATCGGGTCAAAGAGTTTTTCATCTTACTGCTGGTGCTGGAGACGGCGCTGATCGGGGTTTTCGTCGCGCTCGATCTGTTTCTTTTCTACTTCTTCTGGGAAGCCACCCTGATCCCGATGGCTCTGCTGATCGGCATGTACGGGCACGGACGCCGGGTGTACGCGGCGGTGAAGTTTTTCATGTACACCATGATTGCGTCGACCTTCATGTTGGCCGCGATTCTGTGGCTGTACGCGAAAACCGGCACGTTCGACTTCGTGACCATCCAGGCAGCCCTGCACACCGGGCAGGTTCATGGATTTGCCGGAGCAGCACAGTGGCTGTTCCTGGGCTTCTTCTTGGCTTTCGCGGTGAAGGTTCCGCTCTTCCCTTTCCATACCTGGCTGCCTGACGCTCACGTGGAGGCACCCACGGCAGGCTCCGTGCTGCTGGCTGGAGTTCTGCTGAAGATGGGGACTTACGGCATGGTTCGCTTCAACCTGGGGCTGTTTCCCGACCAGTCGCGCAGCAACGCCTGGTGGGTCATGATCCTGGCGCTGATCGGCATAATTTATGGCGCGCTCGTTGCCATGGTTCAGCCCAACATGAAGAAGCTGATCGCCTATTCCTCGATCAGCCATTTAGGCTTCGTAGTCCTGGGCATCTTCAGTTTCACTACCGCGGGACTCGACGGAGCGACCTTTGTGATGCTGGCGCATGGAGTCTCAACCGGAGCTCTCTTTATGCTGGCGGGGATTCTTTACGAGCGGCGCCACACCTACGAGATCAGCGAATTTGGCGGCCTGGCAACACCCATGCCCGTTTATGCGACGTTTTTCTCATTCATGGTGCTGGCATCGGTGGGGCTGCCTTTGCTCAACGGTTTTGTGGGCGAATTCCTGGTACTGAGCGGAGCGTTCCGCGATCGCGCAGTGTATGGCGTGCTGGGAGCGACCGGCGTGATTTGGAGCGCCTGCTATCTGCTGTGGATGTATCAGCGTGTCTTCTTCGGCAAGGTCACTCATCGAGTCAACGAATCGCTGCCGGATCTCAATGGGCGGGAGCGGGTGGCGCTATGGCCGGCGGCCGTGGCCGCGCTGGTCATGGGAGTAGCTCCGCTTTTGTGGCTGAATGCCATCGATCCCACGGTACAAACGGTGCTTGCGCCGCTAACGCAAATGGCCAGCAGAGTGGTGGGCCAATGAACCCGGCTTCGCAGATGACCCAGACGATCCCGCAGGCGGTGGACTATATTCGCCTGCTGCCGGAAATCGTGTTATCGATTTTCGGAATGATCGTGATGGGGGTAGATCCTCTGCTGGATGAACGGCGCAGCCAGCGTACCCTGGGAACGATCGCACTTCTGGGATCGTTGGCCACACTGGCAGCAGTGGTCTTTCAGGCGCAATATCCAGGCGCGGCTTTCTGGAACATGGTGCAGGTAGATGCGTTCAGCATCTTTTTTCATTTCCTGGTGGCCGCGGTGACCGCGGTGGTGATCCTCACTTCTTATGAGTACATGGAGGTGCAGGAGATTCGGGCAGGAGAATATTATGGCCTGATTCTGTTTGGCGCGGTGGGGATGAGTCTGATGTCGTCCGCCGTCGAACTGGTACTGATCTTTATCGCGCTGGAGATCTCCTCCATCTCAACGTATATTCTGGCGGGATTCCGGCGACGGTCAGCGACCAGCAGCGAAGCCTCGGTCAAGTACTTCCTGCTGGGTTCGTTTGCGACGGCGTTCTTTCTTTATGGGGTGGCGTTGATGTTCGGAGCCACCGGCTCGACGAGCATTCAGACGATTGGGGTTGTGCTCGGCTCGGAGAACGCTCCGGTGCTGGCTTACGCCGGGATCGCCCTGATGTTCGTGGGTCTCGCCTTCAAAGTGGCGGCGGCTCCCTTCCATGTCTGGACTCCAGATGTGTATGAAGGCGCACCTTCGCCGGTGGTGGGTTTCATGTCGACCGCACCGAAGGCAGCGGTATTTGCCGTACTGCTCCGCATTATGTTCGAGGCGCACGCGCCGGGACGACTCGGACTGATATGGGTAGTCGCCGCTCTGTCCATGACGCTGGGCAATCTGGGAGCGCTGGTGCAGGACAACGTGAAACGGCTGCTGGCATATTCTTCCATCGCGCACGCCGGGTACTTGCTGGTTGCCTTCGCGGCTTTTCCGGATAACGGGATTCCTGCCGCAATGTTCTATACAGCTTCTTACGCGGCGATGAACGTGGGGGCCTTTGCCGTCATTAGCCACTTTGGCAGCGCCGGCGAACGTTACGTAACGCTGGAGGATTACTCCGGTCTGGGACGCCGCTCGCCGTTGCTGGCGGCCATCCTGACAATCTTTCTGCTGTCATTGATTGGCATTCCGATCACCGGCGGTTTCTTCGCCAAGTTTTATGTCTTCAGCGCAGCGCTGCAGGCGAATCTGGTGGGGCTGGTGATTGTGGGCGTACTCAATAGCGCAATCGGCGCCTACTACTATCTGCGAATCATTGTGGTGATGTACATGCGAGAACCGCGCGGAGAGATATCGGTATCGCCGGTGCCAACCGGGCTTGGCGCGGCATTGGCTATCAGTGTGGCCGCGACCATCTACCTGGGTGTTCTTCCCGGACGAGTGTTGGCCTATGCGGCACGGACGGCGAGTGCGTGGATGCGCTGAGTCCGCTCACAAAAGCATGCGCTGGGACTCCTCTCAATCTCACTCCACCGAGACGGCAATATCCATGTAGGAGAAGATCCTGGCAGAGAGCAACCAGTAGATCAGTGTTTCAACCACAGCGAGTGTGACAGGAAGCCAGGAAACCTTGCCCGGCGAGCCAAACGATGAGGTGATCACCGTGGTGGCGAGCGTAGAGACAGGCATAAAGTATTCCAGATAACTCAGTCCAGCAAGACGGCTGAGAACAGCGGGGATGACCATGACGGCGGCGGTTGCTCCCGCCGCGAAGAAGGGATTGAGAAAGGTAGAGAACATCAGAGCGACTGTGCCCGCAAGGGTGCAGGCAGCGATGAGGCACACCATGAGGAACCAGACTTGTGACACGGGGAAGCCGGCTTCTCCCAGGGTCCAACTGCCGGTAATACCCAGGGCGAAGCAGTAGATGGCACAAGCGATCGTAATTCCCAGAACCAGGCCGGAGAGGTACTGTTGCCGTCCCACGGCTTTGGAGAGCACACTCAGGATGCGGCGGGAACGGCGCTCGTTGTAGATCGCGGAACAGCCAAAAAAAACGCTGAAGGCGACGAAGTATACAGCCAACTGCTTGAACACAAACAGGAGATCATCGCGCTGTCCCGCGGCTCCGGTAGTCAGGCCCAAGAATGCCAGAATCAAGACCCAGAGCAGCAGAACGAGAATCGGCCAGCGCTGTTCGCGGACAAAGTTTATGGCAATCAGGAGAACCGGCTTCACGGGGTACCTTTGTGGGTCAGAGATTGGGGCTCGGCCGTAGCTTCCAGAAAAATCTCTTCCATCGAGCGCCGCTGTGGGACCACGCTGATCACTTCACCGCCAAGCTCCCAGATTCGTTCCAAAGTCTTGCGCTGCTGAAGAGCAAGGACAGAGATTCTCACCAACCCGTCGAGCACCACGGCACCTGCGAAACTTGCCGGGCTTATACCTCGGGCCATAATTTCGGTGCGCTCGCTCGAGTGTAGCAGGTCGGCGGTTCTGCCCATGCGCACCAAGTGACCATGGTGAAGAACGGCCACGCGATCGCAGACCAGTTCCACTTCCGAGAGAAGATGGGAGCTGAGGAAAATGGTCTTGCCGGCCCTCCTGGCTGCGAGCAGCAGTTCACGAACGGTCACGCGAGCCACAGGATCCAGGGCGGAAGTGGGCTCATCCAGAATCAGCAGTTCGGGATTGTTCACCAGAGCCTGCGCCAACCCAACGCGTTGCAACATGCCGCGCGAGAAGCGACTCACATTGCGCTTGGCATCCTCCTTCAAGCCCACCATTTCCAGCACTTCGGCCGCGCGCTTGTGGAGTTGAGTTGTACTCATGCCGTTGATCGCGCCGTAGAAACGCACCAGCCGTTCGGCGCGACGAGGGTAGAGGGCAACGTTTTCGGGAAGGAAACCCACACGACGACGGGCCGCGGCGTGGCCAAAGGGCTGTCCCAATACCCGTCCGCTGCCGTGAGTCGGCCGCATGAATCCCATAGCCAGATGGATGGCGGTGGTCTTACCGGCGCCGTTGGGTCCGAGGAAACCAAAAATTTCTCCGGCTTCGACATGCAGGCTGAAATTATCGAGTGCACAAAATCGGCGGCGACTCAAGAAGCTGCGGTACTCTTTGGTAACCTTGTCGAACTCCAGCACGTAACCCATTGCATTCATTCTAAATGCTTCACGACCAGAATCCAGGAGCCTTGCCAATACACAACTTAGGGTTTGACAAGCGCATCGGACCCCGGCATGATGGGTGCGCGCCATAAAGTCGTCGTGGAGGAAGAATATGGCTAAGCTCATCCGAAGGCTCTGGTCAGAGGATCAGGGTCAAGATATAGCCGAGTACGCGGTGATGTTGGCGGTCATCCTGGTCCTGGTAGTGGGGACCATCCGGTTGATCGGGGGCAACGCCAACAATGCGTTTTCCGCGACCGCTAGCGCCATTTCACAATAACTTACGGGCTGCCGTGGGGATAGAGTGGCTGGGCAGATGCGGGAATACGTCCGACGGAATGTAATCGCCCGGGTCTAATGCAGATACCCACCCCAAAACCCCTGCCAGATTTTGGCGGGTGATCCGCTTAACCGACAGATTCCGGTGGCAACTCTGAGATCTGGAGAGGCCACCGGTTTCTCTGCCGGAGCTCGAGTTCAGGAGCGGGCAAGGGAATGTTGCCCGCCTCCACGAGCATGGGGGCTACATAGCGTAATGCTTCCACCTCCCGACGCACGCGCGTCAAGTCCAGTTCCTTCTGCCGCAGCACTTCGCGCACATTCCTCATCGATCACCTCACGGCGACGCGGCCGGGACGGTCGGCCTTCGAAAATAGAAATATCCTGAGTATGTCGCGGCTGGATTGATGGTGATTGTAATGCACAGCTTTCACATTTTGCTACTTCTCCGTAATATGAAGAACCTGCATTGGCAACTCACAGGGGGACGGCGTGGCGGTCCTTTGGGACCTGATGAACTGCGACGGAAAGCTGGCCGACGATGAGGTACACGTCTGGCATTTTTCTCTGCGCCTCCCCGAACGAACTTTTGACCGACTTCTAGAGCATCTCGATGAGGAAGAAAAGGAACGGGCGTCACGCTTCAAGTTCCCTGCTCCTCGCAATCAGTTCGTGGCCTCGCACGCGTTCCTGCGCACTGTGCTTGGGAGCTATCTGAAGGTCGAGCCGCGTGGCCTGCGATTTCACAATTCGCCCCACGGCAAACCCGAGTTAATCACGAACGACCTGCGTTTCAACCTGTCTCACACCGCTGGCGCGGCGGTGGTTGCCGTCACTCGCCGCAGGGCAGTAGGAATTGACGTGGAGCGGGTACGAGAAAATCTGAAGCCCCTGGAACTGGCGGAGCGGTTCTTCTCGCACACGGAAACCGACTGGTTGCGAGGTCAGCCCGAATCACAACGCTTTTCCGCTTTTTTTGCCTGCTGGACGGCAAAAGAGGCATACATCAAGGCTTGTGGAGGAGGCTTGTCCATCCCGCTGGCAGGGTTTGGCGTGATTCCACACCGTGGCCAGGCAGACTTGAGGTTGGAGGTGTACGGCGATCCGGTTGAATCGGAGCGATGGTCAATGTGGCAACTGCAGCTCGAACCGGACTTGCCCAGCGCGTTGGCGGTGGAGGGGAAACCTCCGATGGTGAGGGTTGGGCAGATCTTTGAACTTGAGACAAAAGTCTGACGCCCTCCAGAGTATCCCTCCTGCAGGGGCTACTGTGGCGCAGCCGGAACGTAAACCTGATTGGCTCCCACCAACTCAGCATTGGGTACTTCGGTTTGCAGGCGCACCCGCTGCATCCCAGCCTTCTTTTCAGGCTTCGCCGCGAAAGTGAGTAGATACTGACGATTGAGCCGGCGAGACAGATTATCCAGGTAGGGGCTGAAGCTCACCGGTGGGCCATAAAATCCGATCCCGTATGATTCGCCTCCAGTTTCATCAGCAACCTGCGCCAAAAAATTTTGTCCCCAGGTAGTCCGCCAATAGCTATGCGCGTCATGACCTTCGCCGGGTGTGTAAATCACCGAAACGAGGATGCCAGCGCGTTGCGCGTCAGCCACTGCGGCATCCACATAGGGATCAGGAGGGAGGCTGCCCCAGTAGCGGTCGATGCCGTCGGTGACCATAAGGATTTGGCGCCGCGCAGAACTCGCGGGCCATCGTTTCACCAGGTCCGAGAGAGCAAAATACGGGCTGGCATTGATTCCTGCGTCGCCCGCAGGCAGGCGCAGCGCCTTCGCGGCCTGGGCATGATCGCTGGTGAGGTTCTGCTCGATCCTGGCGATTCCATCTCGCATATAGGCGACGCCGATTTGTGTGGTCGACGGCTGCGCCAGGATGAACTGGCGAAGGTCTTCCAATTGTGATCCCAGGCTCGTATTGGAGGAGTCGTCCAGGAGAACAAACAGGTCGAGAGCGGCGTGATCGCCTTGCATTGGAACCCAGTCCAGAACCTGGTCACGATCATGACCTTCGTACACCATCACATCCCGCGAGGTTATTTCTGGAGGAACAGAACCATGCTGGGCTTCGACCGTGACCACCATGTGGACGGGAATGCCGGAGGATTGCTGTGCAACTGCCTGGAGCAAACCGAGGCTGATCCATGACCCGGCCAGAATCACATACACGAGGCAATATCGTTTCATAGCAACCTCCTTACACCCATTTTGATGTCTGGGAAGTGCTTCTGGATGTCAATCAGATTCCCGGGCTGGAGGGATCCTGCACCCG
>Ga0335078_10018146_pt1 | contig 10465 bp, 6 predicted proteins | sample Lox_Sample_32_FD_206711 | JGI IMG/M metagenome (GOLD analysis project Ga0335078, IMG submission 206711) | Soil microbial communities from Loxahatchee National Wildlife Refuge, Florida, United States - Lox_Sample_3.2 | ecosystem: Environmental > Terrestrial > Soil > Wetlands | place: USA: Florida...
GGGATTCTGCTGGTCTCGGTTCAAGAATCGAGTGCTGGCCAGGCTGGGATTTGAGCCCCGCTCCATCACGACGGCATCGGTCGCTCTGACCTTCAGCCTGTTCCTCGCGGAGGGGATATTTGTCGGTTGGCTCGCCGGCGGGATACTGATGTACCTATTGCGCCAACCCGGGCTGCGGGCCGTGGACTGGGCGCTACTGCTCGTGCTCGGTGCGGACTCCATCATGCGCTTTGGCCAATCCCTGAAATTGGACGTGGAAGATCATTGGGGGTTCTGCGAATGGCTTTGGCCGAGACGGTAGTTGACCGTCAGCCGGCTCGCGCTGCGCGCTTGCTTCATGGCTGGACGGTATGGCAGCATTGTCTCACCTTGTCGTTATGAATGCGATCCAGAAGTCCACTCTCTGCGCCTTGGCATTGGTCCGTTTTCTCTGCGGTGCGCTGGTCTTGTCCGCGCCCGGCGCGGGCGTTGAGTCGGCCGGCGTGAAGGCACTGTTCAAGAATCCGCCGCGCCAATACAGCACCGGGCCGCTGTGGGTCTGGAACGACATGCTGACGGAGCAGCAAATCAGAGATACGCTCCGCGACCTGGCCGGACAGAAAGTCAAGCAGGTCTGGGTCCATCCGCGGCCTGGTTTGATGACGCCCTATCTGTCCAGGGATTGGTTTAGGCTCTGGAAGGTCGCGCTCAAGGAAGCCGAGCGGCTGGATATGAACGTGTGGATTTACGATGAGAATTCCTACCCCTCCGGCTTTGCGGGCGGCTGGGTGCCGGAGCTGATGCCGGAATCGCGCGGACGCGGCCTGGCGTTCCGCGAGGTCAAGGCCGCGCCGAAATGGTCGGATGACCTGGTCGGCGCATATCGCCTTGACGGTGACAGCTCTGAGAACGTCACGGCCAAGATCAAGGCCGGCGAGGCGTTGCCAGAGGCGCGTTACCTCGTCGCCGCAGAAGTGCGCGCGCAGAACTCAGCTTGGAATGGCAACCGATGCTATGTGAACCTCTTGTCGCCCGGGGTGACGGAGAAGTTCCTGGAGGTGACTATGGAGGCCTACCGGCGTGAGATTGGGCAGCAGTTCGGCAAGCGTGTGCCAGGGGTCTTTTCCGATGAGCCGAACATTCACCCTGTCGGCGATCTGCCGTGGAGTGAAACGGTGGTCCGGGAGTTTAAGCGGCGCTGGGGCTACAACCTGCTCGACTACTTGCCCAGCCTCGCGCGGCCCGTCGGCGACTGGCGCAAGATCCGGCACAACTACTTCCAGGTCCTCAACGAGCGGTTCATTGAGCATTGGTCAAAGCCCTACCACGATTATTGCGAGTCGAACCACCTCGAATGGACCGGCCACTATTGGGACCATGAATGGCCCAACTGCATCGGCGTCCCCGACAACATGGCCATGTATGCCTGGCCTCAGCGACCCGGCATTGATTGTCTGATGAATCAGTATGCCGAACACACACACGCCCAGTTCGGCAACGCCCGCATGGTCAAGGAACTGTCCAGCGTCGCCAACCAGCTCGGCATGAAACGCACGCTCTGCGAGGTCTATGGCGCCGGCGGATGGGACTTGCGGTTTGAGGATATGAAGCGCATCGGCGACTGGCTGGAAGTGCTGGGCGTCAACACGCTCGACCAGCATCTCTCCTACGTCACGATCCGTGGCGCGCGGAAACGTGACCATCCGCAATCCTTCTCCTATCACGAGCCGTGGTGGGAGGCCTACCACGTCTCGGCGGAGTACCTCGCGCGCGTCTCGCTGGCCCTGTCGCACGGGGAGCAGGTGAACCCGGTGCTGGTGCTCGAACCGACCACCACCGCCTGGATGTATCAGGGCGACGCGGCCAAGCTCAAGGAGATCGGCGATTCGTTCTTCAAGCTGCTGATGGCCCTGGAAGCGGCGCAGGTGGAATATGACATCGGCGACGAGGACGTCATCGCAAGGCATGGTTCGCTTGACGGCGGGCACTTGCGAATCGGGAATCGCACCTATCGTAAGGTGATTTTGCCGCCTTTGATTGAGAACGTGAACGGCAAGACCAAGGCCCTTCTGGATCCGGTGGGAGTGGCGGCTACCGGCATGATGCCGGAGCGGGTGGACGGGGCCGCACCCCAACCCTCCGCCGGCCCGGCTAATGCCCTTCCCGCCGACTGGGAGCTGAAGGTCAATGCCATTGTGACCGATCTCCAGAACGACCAGAAAGAGGAGAGCAGCCACATCGTGCGCGCTCCGAGTGACCTGGGCATTCTCTTCCATCACCGCCGACAACTGGCGGACGGCGAGATTCTGTTCCTGGTCAACACGAGCATAACGAACTCGTCCAGCGGAGTCGTGCTCTCCCGTCTGCCCGGCGTCGAGTGGTGGAACCTCTATACCGGGGAGGTTAAACCGTATCCCTTTGCGAAGCGCGAAGGCGGCATTTCGGCTAAGTTCGACCTGCCGCCTTCCGGCAGCCTCCTGCTGTTCCTGTCGCAGAAACCTGGGGAGGCACAGTCTCCCCACGAGACCGTCACGACCCTGGCCGCCACCGGACCGGTGAGAATCGCCCGTCTCGCGCCCAACGTGCTGACGCTGGATTACGTGGAGATCACCGCCGGGGGCGAGACCAGGCGCGACCTTTACGCTTACCAGGCCAACCAGTTTGCCTGGCAGAAGAACGGCATGGAGCGCGATCCTTGGGATAGCGCCGTGCAGTTCAAGGACGAGCTGATAAGGAAGACCTTCCCGCCCGGCAGCGGCTTCACCGCGAGCTACAAGTTCCACCTCGAAGGGGCGGTGCCGAAAGACCTGGCGATCGTCATCGAGCGCCCCGACCTCTACGCCATCACCTGCAACGGTCAACCGGTAAAAGCCAAACGGGGCGACTGGTGGCTGGATAAGGCCTTTGGCCGGATCGGCATCGCTTCCGCCGCCCGAATCGGCGAGAACGTTGTCACGATCAAGGCTTCGCCATTCACGATGTTCCACGAATTGGAGCCGGCCTACGTGCTGGGCGACTTTGCGTTGAAGGCATCAGACACAGGCTTCGTCATTGCTCCGGCGCAGGCCTTGGTGTTGGGCCAATCCAGCCAGCCAGGCAGCGCTTCCGTTCGCGCGGGTTGGAATCTGCAAGGTTATCCGTTCTATAGCGCGGGTGTTTCATACAAGGAACGCTTCGACGTGAATGAGCCCACGGGCAGGTTCGCGGTCAGGTTGCCCGACTGGTATGGCAGCGTTGCCAAGGTGGTCGTGAATGGCAAACCGGCGGGGTTCATTGATGCGCCGCCGTGGGATTGTGATGTGACCAAATGGGTCAAGCGCGGGCGAAATGAGGTCGAGGTCGTCGTCATCGGCACTTTGAAGAACACGCTCGGGCCGCATCACGGGAACCCCGCGCTGGGCGCGGCCTGGCCTGGGAGCTTTCACGTGGGGCCCAGCCCCGGCCCGCCGCCGGGCGCCAGCTATTCCACCGTCGCCTACGGGCTCTTCGAGCCGTTCGTGCTGAGGCAGGCTTTGCCGTAGGCCTGATGTCGGCGAACAAACGGACCCCTCTCCCTAACCCTCTCCCCTTCGTAAGGGGAGAGGGGGAGCAGCGGCCGTTGAGCTATGAAGGGGGGGGTCATGGGAAGCGGGGTCGCACGAGAGAGCGTAGCGAGTCGCCGGCTCGTTCCGCTTGAGGCGTATGAGGGCCAGCACACGCACAAAAAAAGGCGGCTCCACCCGGAGCCGCCCGAACCTAACTAACCACCATTACAAGGAACGCAGGTAATCTAGCGCGCCGCACGTTTTCCGCTATGGGGTAAACACCCCATATCTGGAGTTTGAGCATGTTGGGTCTGGCACCCCTGTCCGGGGCGCTGGACCCTCCGACGCGCTTTTCCGGTGGTCGTTCCCCCTCTGCCCTGGACGACCGCCGGCTACCCGCTGCCAACCCTCCGGGTTGGCGACGCCACTGAGTTCCGAGGAGAATGTCCGAACTCCAGGCGCTGAATGAGGTCGGCGGCTAAGCTGTCTTGAACCTTGCCGGCCCCATTTTCGCCAGCGCGCGGAGGGTAGCGAGGTTCTCCACATCCTCGTGCAGGTCCTCGGATTTAGGCGTCTCCAGGCAGCCCGGGTGCTTCTTGAAGCGGGTGTCGTTAACAATATGGCGGAAGGCTTCTTTTCCGATCTTCCCCTTGCCGATGTGCTCGTGGCGGTCCACTCGGGAACCCAGATCGGTCTTCGAGTCGTTCAGGTGGAAGGCGAGGATCTGCCTCAGCCCAATCAGTGAGGCGACCTCGCGGATCGCGGCATCCCAGCCCTTGGGGGTTCGGATGTCGTAGCCGGCAGCGAAGAAATGAGCCGTGTCCAGGCAGACGCCGAGCCGCTCTGGTTTCTTCACGCGGTCGAACACCGCGGCAAGGTGCTCGGTCTTGTTGCCCAGGCATGTGCCCTGGCCTGCTGTGTTCTCAAGCGCGATGCGCACCGGCGACTTCTTCGTCCCGGCAAAGACCTGGTCCAGGCCGCTGACGATTTGTTTGATGCCCGCAGCCTCGCCCGCGCCCAGGTGCGCCCCGGGGTGCAGCACGAGAAAAGGCAGCTCCAGTTGGGTGGCGAGCTGCACTTCCTGTATGAGCGATTGGATGGAGCGGTCGCGATTCCCGGACGCCGGCCCGCCGAGGTTGATCAGGTAACCCGCATGGCCGAAGACGCACGCGAAGTGGTTCGCCGCCCGCTCGTTGGCATACAAGGCGAGGTCTTGGGGCGAGATAGGCTTGCCAAACCACTGCATGTTGTTCTTCACGAACACCTGGACAACGTCGCAGCGGATGCCGCGCCCGCGCTGCAAGGCCCGCCAAACACCGCCGCTAGTGGACATGTGGGCTCCGAATTTCATAGGCTGGGAACCTGCCTGCCAAAGCGCCTTCCGTCAATGCGGAGCCACCGGAATATTGAGACCGGGCCAGCGCCAGCCGGCGCTATTTGGTTGTGGAAGTCGCGGAACCTATCGGTTATTTTTGTGGCATGACGCCAACGCTTGAAAAACGCGTGGAAAAGCTGGAACACAAACTGGCCGAGTTGACCATCCGTTCTGCCGGCCGGGAGCCGCGGAAAAAGGATTGGAAGCGGACATTCGGATTGTCGCGCGGCGATGACGGCTTCCAGGAAATGATGCGTTTGGGACGCCAATATCGTCAGGGCCTTAGGGGCAAAGGCAACGGTGCTGATTCTTGATACAGAAGATGGCCTGCATCACACTTGTCCATGACGCCACTCTCCTGACCCGCAACGCGAGCGACTTCGCCAAAGTGCCCGGCTTGCGATTTGAAAACTGGCTGGACTGACGGCGAAGCTGGGGTCGGGATCGTCAGCGGGTCAGCTCCCGATGGTTGGACACCGTAAGCCGGCGCATTTGCGAAAGGTGCAGAATGACGTGGCTGCCGGTTTGATGGTCCACCTGGTAGTGAAAATACGCGCTGCTGATCCCGCTCCGGATTCCCCGTTGACAGGCGGAAGCAGGATGATAACATGCGCGCATGAGACGCGTTGCTGACAGCGCTCCGACCTTATCCTCGCGACACCTCCGGCAATCACATATTCGTATCGGCCAGCCGGCGTTCACGCTACTCGAACTGCTGGTGATCATTGCGATCATCGGCGTCCTGGCGGCGCTGTTATTGCCCGTGCTGGGACGGGCCCGGCTCAAAGCGAAGGAGATTGAATGTCTCAGCAACACGCGGCAGTTGACGATGGCCAGCTCCATCTACGTCAGCGACAACGAAAAGCAGCCGGTGTACAACGCGCCGGCGTTCCCGGACGGCAACTGGATGGGCACCCTCATTGATTACACCAAAAACGGCAAGGTGAAGCTCTGTCCGCTGGCTCCCTTGCGCAACCCCGCGCCGAGGTCGGGAAACCGGCAGGGCAGCGCGGACGCCGCCTGGGTGCGCTGGACCAGCGATGGCAAGACGATGTTCTACGGAAGCTACGGGTTTAATGGTTGGTTGTATTCGCAGGTGGTCCTGTTTGGTGGCGGCGCGCACCCGCATCCCGAACGCTTCTTTTCCAACCAGGGAAGTCTCCAGAAGCCGTCGGAGACGCCAGTGTTTTTCGACGAGAATTGGCTGGACACCTGGCCACTCGAAACCGACCACCCCGCCCGCGACCTCTACAATGGGGAGACCTTCGTCGGAGGTCCTGGGGTGTACGACATAGGCCGCTGCACGATAGCTCGGCATCATGTGCGCAGCCCGGCCAGCGCACCCCGCCACGTGGCTCCAGGGCAACCCCTGCCGGGCGCCCTCGAAACGGGCATGGCCGACGGGCATTCGGAGTTCGTGCGCTTGGAGCATTTGTGGGGCCTAAGCTGGCACTACAATTGGGAAACGCCCGCGCAGCGGCCGGATGTCGTGTTGTCACCCAGTGCTCCCGCATCGCCTGGCGGGGCAGAAGGCAAGCGGGATGATCTGCAATGCTCAATAGCACATTCTCATTAACTGATCCGCTTCATGGCCAACGATAAGGCTCATTCGGGTCAGAATACCACTTGCCCGCTTTGTCTGGGTCTCCGTGGCAGGCGTCATAACCGATCCCCTGAAACATTATCGAAATATACTCTACAATCTCCTGCTAGACGGGCTCGTCATCTCGTCCCGTTTGTTCCAACGACGCACTATGCTCACCTGTGGCGCATCCTGAAGCAAAGCAACCCGTCAACAAGACTGCCAGCCAAAGGAAGCATGATCGAAGAGCTTTCATAAGACTTGTTGCCAAAGGCCGCGCGTCAGCGAGCCCGCGCCGCTGGCGTCCTGCATGGAGGGGCGATCCCATCCGCGCTGTTGCCTGGAGGCGCCGGGTTCGAGCTCATATTTGTGGTTTGTAGGAATTCACTTCTGGGGCCTGGCGCTATCCGGTTGCGCTTTGTTTGCGGCGTGATTCTCTACTGGCGGGACTTGCCTAGCGGCCTTAAGCACGTCCGTAGCCGGAATAATGATCGAGGCGGCGTTTTCGCGATAATCATCCACTAAAGCCCCGCCAACTCGCATCACGATGAGTCCGATAATGTCGCCGTTGATCGAGAACACCGGGCACCCCAGCTTCGTCCCCTCGGAGGTCCCATCGTGCAGATAGTAGGGGCGGGGCTTGGTTACGACGGCAAGGATGCGTTCCGCGCAGGCGGAATAAGCGCGTCCAGAGGCTGCATTCAAGCGATTGAGCGCAACGACCTGCTCCAGGGCTTTGGCCGGAGCACACTTCGCCATATCAACCGCGGGGATTAAATGGACTGGCGCGACTTTGGGCCGCACGAAAGCCAAGTCCAGATCCTTGTCCCGGAGAACGACTTCCGCCGGCAGTTCCGTATCATCACCCAGCAGGATCTTCAGGCTCGTTATCTCGGATTGCACTTTGTAGTCCGCGTAGCCAGGCACTACCTTCCGGTAGAACTCCGCAGGATCGCAACCTGAGCCAGCGACGGCAGTCAGGCCCGACGGATCAATCACCGTCCCCGTAAGCTCGAACCTCGTTTCAGTCGGAGAGGTCGTTTGGCCGTCCTTCGAGTAGGATGTCTTTAGAACGACCTGCACGGTGACGACTGCCTGCCGGTTTTTGTCAAGAATCTCTTGCCCTCGATTCGCGACCTCATCTGGATAGCCGAGCACGGGGGAAAAAGCCAGCAATAGGGCGAGTGCTCTACGGGGAGCGTTATGCATGGTCATCATAATTTGAGAAAGCTCCTTTTCGGTCGGTCGAACGAAAACGCTCAGCGATGCGCCGCCCAGGGCTTCGGATTGCAACTGAGACGCGACCGGTGCATTCGCTGTTGCAAAAGTTAGCCGACATGGTTACTTTGTAATCCACTCGGTCTGGATTTGCTTTGCAGGCACTCCTCGCCATCTCATCGGAACGACAGCACGGCAACGAGGATGCTTGTTCACCCAATCGCAAAGGCTGCTTCGCCATCCCGTGCGTGAGACAAGGATCGACGCCATCCAAGGCTGCCGGATGTCCGGCGCGGGAATGGAAAATGTGTTCGACTCTCCGCGGCGCAAATATAGCTCGCCTGGAAAGGGAGACTGGCCCACAAGGGCACGCGGCTGAGCAACGACCTCACAGAGAGGAAACCTTTGGATGGGCGTTGAACCTCGGTTCGAGAGCACGAGGATGGCCAAGCGGCTTCCTGATGGAGGATTGGTGTAACCGGCAAAGGAGAGCGATACGCTTTGCTCCCACGGTGCCGCTCTGGGTAGAAGAAGCAACACGAGCACATTTATCGTGATGGCTCCAATTATTATGAATAGCGTATGCTTGTTCATCGGGTGAAATCGCTAACGACGAGAATAAGCGACCGACGCCGGGACGATTGCTTGAGCGCAAACGGCGCTTCCAAATGCCAGCCTTCGGTTGAGCGGAAGTTGGTGGTGGCGGTTCGCCTTCATTGGCTTGTTACGCGGCAGTACTTCGTCCCTAAACTTCACTCGTGGCCACCGTGCTGGCGAAGCAAGGTGGCCACATCTTTGTGGCCACATCTCGCCGCCAAGTGCAGAGGCGTCTGGCCCGCGTCGTCCCTGGCATTAACCTCGGCATCGTGAGCCAAGAGAAAAGCAACCAAATCCCGGCAACCATTTCGCGCTGCCTTGTGCAACGGCGTCTGGCCGCCCTTGTCTCTGACATTGATCTCGGTCTTGTTCGCTACCAGTAATTCTGCTACGTCTTTATGGCTTGCATCCACCGCCCGATGCAGCGGAGTCATACCCTCCCGGTCCTTGGCATCGGCCTCGGCTCCATTAGCCAGCAGTAGTTCTGCCACGGCTTTGCTCCCGCTGAAGGCTGCCTCATGCAAAGGCGTCCAGTCCCGGCTTTGCCTGCCGTTGACCTGGGCTTTCTTCGCCAACAGCAACTCGACCACCAGTTTGTCGCCCTTCATCGCGGCATCGTGCAGAGGCGTATCGCCGTTATAGTCCTGGCCATTGACCTCCGCTTTGTTGGCCAAGAGCAATTCCACCACATCGCTACGACCATTTCTGGCGGCTAAGTGTAAAGGCGTCATGCCAAGGCAGTCCTTGATATTAACCTCAGCCTTGTTCGCCACCAGCAATGCGGCCAGGTCCTTCCGGCCCTCCAGCGCTGCATAATGCAGAAGCGTCCTGCCACCACCGTCCTTTCTGAAAACCAAATCAGGATTGACTTGAAGGAGAGTTTTCACCTCTTCCAAGTCGCTACTGCGGGTTATGTGTTGAATCTCGCGACACAAAGCGAGGCTGCCCCAGCCTAGCATGGCCATTGTAACAATACCAATGTGGATGAGTCGAAACAGTCTTGTTTTCATAATGTGCGCCGTCCTACGTAACGTCCGGGCTCACTGGCGCGGCGCCAACGGGCTCTGGAATACAGACAGAACGCGATCGCCGCGTCCAGTGCAGCCCGATTGTTGGACGCCCTAGTCACGATGCAACCGCCTCGGCTGTAAGCGCCGTGCCAGGCTCGCAGAATCTGATAATGCTGTGCCGGTGAACAAATACCGGCTGGCCATTTGACTGCTCCAGCTCCACAAACGCGCTCAGGCTGTCAACTTTGTGGCGCGCGTAGAGGGACCTGATCCCTTTGAACTTCGCATTGCGATAAACGACAACCTGCGGACCGCGCTCGGAGCAATACACATCGTATCGCTTGCTGGTGTCAACCGGATCGTGGGCCTCTGGCCCGAGCGGGTCTGGGTCAGGATTGGTTCTAGAAAACATAACACACGCTGTCCGTCCAACTTTGATTATGCGACGGCCAGTCGTATATCCAGGACCGGGCCTTCCTGGTTGCCATTCTGTGTAAGCTGTTGATTACCAGCCTCATACGCGTTTTCCTCCACCCGTCTGGTTCGTATATCCCCAGCCGGACATTCTCCCCTACCCGTTTGCGTAAGCTGTCCATTTTCAATCATTTCCAGCCATACCGCACGAAAATACATGACCGCTGGTTCGTTTATCAAGAAAAGAGTTCCTGTGTTTTTCTGGAGCCTTGGACGGTTTTTGTCCCGCCCCCAGCGCTAAGCTGTTCCCATTTTACGATGGGCGAGACGCAGTTGCTGCTTTAGACTTTCAAGAAGGAGGGTGGCTAACCGGCCAACCTGATCGCACGGCTGCTGGGCTGAGTGATGGCCATCCTTTCAGGATGGTGGTACTGACCAGAAGCACCCAATCCGAAGGCTCCTGTAACCTTGACAACCTCTGCGGCGTCTGTAGATTATAGCCCTCGGCTGCGGGCGGCAGGAAGCGCGGTGGAAGTTTGACCGCGCCGGGTTCGGGTGGCGGGGAAAGAGGAGGCTGGAAAGCTAGGAACAAGCAAGGAACATCCTAGGAACATGCTTGCAACATGCTTGGAACTACGGCGTTGCCAAGGCGATGGTATGGCGGTGCGGTGGCGTTGCCGTTATACAGAGCGGCATAAGTCTTTGGGAGGGCGAGCGTCCTCGCGAGCCCAAATCTCTCTGGAGACGCAGCAAGTCAGGGCTCGCG
>Ga0335078_10018147_pt1 | contig 10464 bp, 8 predicted proteins | sample Lox_Sample_32_FD_206711 | JGI IMG/M metagenome (GOLD analysis project Ga0335078, IMG submission 206711) | Soil microbial communities from Loxahatchee National Wildlife Refuge, Florida, United States - Lox_Sample_3.2 | ecosystem: Environmental > Terrestrial > Soil > Wetlands | place: USA: Florida...
TATTCGCTCTCGGGCATGGGAAGTATAGCGGCGAGGAAGGTTCGAGCGAAGGCGTTCCCGCTCGTTGGCGGTCCAGGGTACACGCCCTTCTGCAGCAACTCTCCCCGGAGATCGCCGGACATCAGCCGCTCTTTATGATGAGGAATGGTCTTGTGCAGGTTCTCCCCTCTCGAGTCAACCAGTTGCATGCGATACTGAACCTTCGCCAAGTCGGGGCGCCAAACAGAAACCACTGTCTCGGCGGCAGACGGAAAAAGAAAATCGTCGGCATCAACAAAAATCACAATCTCACCCTTGCTGGCTAGAAATCCAGTGTTGAAGGCCGAAGCCTGTCCACCGTTCTTCTTGAAAACTGCGATGATCCGCTCCCCGTAGCTAGCGATGATCTCTCGCGAGTCATCGGTCGAGCCGTCGTCAACGGCGATGACCTCCGTGTGAGCGTAGGTCTGGCCCAGCGCGCTGTCGACTGCGTCGCGAAGATAGCGACCGTAATTGTAATTGTTGACGACGATGCTGACTAGGGGATCTTCTTTGCCGTTCTCCTGCGCGGGGCTCTCCGCAAATCTTCCGGTCTCTGATGCTCCTTCAGGCATAATCTTAACAAGTAGACCTAGGCAGGCTCGCCACTACTTCAGGCGCGACGGGCGAAATTCATGCCGGAAGGGTATGAATCTCTCAAGCCGAGGGCGTCGCCCCCGGGGAGCCAGCGCACGCCCCCTGGGACCTCCCTGACCCTAGAAGGGTCGCACTCCACCTCAACCTTTACCCGTGCGACCCGTTCAGGGGGCTGAACCGGGGGTGGGCCCGCCCTCTCCGGGGCGTTGGCCCTGGCTAAGCCGTGGCGGATGCCCAGGGTATGCGATGCCGTTCCCGGCCCGGACGTTAGCGTGATTATGAGACGCCACGCGAAGTTAACCCCGCACTTGGCTTTCACGCCTCTCGGTGAGAAGGCTCTGGAGGGCCAGAGCCGCTTCCCGCTGACCCTTGTAAGCCACATACCAGTCGATGGTCCGGCGGACGCCATCCCAGAAGGAAACCCCGGGCTCCCAGTCGAGGAGCCTCTTGCCCAGAGAGTTGTCTGCCACGCGATTGAGGGGCCCGGTGGGCATCTCGGGGTGCAGTTCGATTCGAGACTTACGCCCCAGGATGTCGAGGATAAAGTGCACGGCGTCAATCACGCGCGTTCGCTCCATGGTGCCGAGGTTGATGCCGGACCCATTCTCGATACGTTCCGCCGCCCGAATCGTCCCTTCAACGATATCGTCGACGTACGTCCAGTTTCGAACCTGCTCTCCGGTTCCCCACACCACAAAGGGGTCTTGTCCGACGTAGGCACGGGCGATCATGGCGATGACCGCGTGGTTCTCTACGCCGCGCGGTCCGTAGACGGTGAAGTAGCGGCAGCAAGCCGATTTCATGCCCCAATCCCTATAATAGGCTCGCAAAGTCATCTCCGCCATTAGCTTCGCCCAGCCATACATGTTGTCCGCGTCGTAGGGTGGTCCGACCATCTCCTCAGAAAGGTACAAGACCTGGCTTGGATCAGACTGGAGCCCGTTGGGATAAACGCAGCCCGAGGAAGCATAGACGACTTTATCCACCTTAGCTTGGTGGCAGGCGCGGAAGACCAGCCCGTCGAGCAGAAGATTGGTCGCGCAGGCAGCCTGATGGAGATCGACGTAACCGCGCCCGCCGTGGTCGGCCGCCAAGTGAAAGACGACACTCATCCCGGCAACCGCTCGCTCGGCCATGCCTGCACTACCCAGATCGGCCTCCATGAACTCCACACGACCGCTCTCGACGTTGGGCTGAATGTTCTCCAACTTTCCGCTGCTGAGATCATCGACGACTCGAGGGCACGCGCCTCGTTTCAGCAACGCTTCAACCAAGTGGGAGCCGATGAACGAGGCTCCGCCCGTAACCAAAACAGGGCGTTGTGTCCAATCCATATCATCCTCCAGCATTCGATGTCCAATTCTCCGGGGTAAAAACCCTGAAAGTACATAACCTTACGGTGGGCAATAACCGACGGTGACAGCGATGGGCCCATAGCCGCCGAGAGATGTCATAAGGATCGACCTTTGGTGAGCCCGATGCGTGCCATCAGGCCAGCAATGCTGCGCCGGCGCAGGCCAAGGGGGTGGCGGATAGGAGCGGTCAAAGCCAGTACAGGGACCAAAAAATACTGCTCAAAACGCACTTTGGCATCGCCAACGAGATGGCCAAAATTCCGACGGATTCCCTTCGCAGTCAAGGAATGAGTGGCGTGGTCCAGGCCGTACGCCCGCCGCCCGCCGGCCAGTTTCTGGTTGGCGAGGGCTTCTTCGCCCTGCCACAGGCCTGCTCTACCTTGAGGGTGCAGGTGATAATAGTCGTGGTTCTGATGAATTGCCAGCACCACCGCGGAAGTGTTCACCACAGGCACTCTCAAAGAACGCGCCTTCCACAGCATCCAGTTATCGTAGGCCGTCCGCCCAATAACGAAAGCTGGCATGGGCGAGTACAGACCACGGGCAAAAACAAAATAATCTATGTACGAGGGCGAGGCGACGACGCCTGTGTGCCGAGCAATATCCCGAAGACGCTCATACCACTCAGGCGATTCAAAATGCAAGAGTTGACTCACATCGAGGTTAGTCCGTTGGCCAACGATTAAGAATCGCTCACGCCAGGATTTCACACGTTGTACGGCCTCCATGAAATCGTCGAAGAGAAGAATGTCGGGGTTGACGTAGGCCAGCGTAGGATGGGCAGCCAGGGTCTGGGCCGTATCGAACATGTCGTTCAGAAATGGAGTGCCGTGTTGATTCCGCCGCACTGGCGGAACGTGCCGTAACCCTAATTCCTGAGCGATTTCACCCGTGCCTTCTTCGTCTCCAAACAGTATAATCTCAGGCTTGGGGCGCAAGAGCGACCAGCTTGTGATGGCGTTTCGCTGGATCACGCCAATGTGCCCGCGAAATGGTTTGGGGAGCCCGAACATTGTCAGCATGGTGACAACCTACCTCCGAACCGAGACGGCAAATTGCTACGCGCCTAAAAGCTGCCAGCCTTCTTCAGGAATCGTCCACCCCGCAACCTTTCCGTCGTAGGCATACGGTCGTCCCCTTTCCTTCCAGGTGGAGGGCGTCTCCAACCATACTGACCTCGAGATTAGGATACACCAACTTCATCAGGCTTTCTAAACAGCCAGACAATCAGAGGTGCTGTTGTAAGTTGGCACGACGATAGTAACTCTGGTTTGGGTCATCAGACAAGCCTTATGCGTAATGTTCGATCAGCTCCGGTTCTCCGAAAAGTTCGGGGAGTCACCTCGGCTGGCCCGCTGGCCATCTTCACTCTCTCGCTTCCTAGCAGAGCGGAGGCGCTGCGATTGCCGCACGGTCTTCGTCCGAAAGTGAGCGGCCGGCCAATTGTCGGTAGCGAGCCCGGAAGGCCCGAGCCACAGCCACCCAGGTTACGTCTTTCACACGCTCCCTGCCGCGCTCCACCAGCACACTGCGAAGCCCTTCGTCAACCGATAGTCGGCGGAGGCCGTCCGCAATTTCACGCGGCTGCTCGGGATCGAAGAGAATAGCTGAGTTCCCAGCAAAATCAGCAAGCGGCGGAATCCTTGAGCAGGCCGCTGGCGTTCCAATCCAAAAGGCCTCAGCCACAGGCATTCCCCACCCCTCGAACCTGGAGGGAAAAACGAGTCCCCTGGAGAGCCTGTAAAGGCACTGCAACTCCAGCGGACTCACGAAGCCAAGAAATCTCACCTGGTCTTGCATGTGTAGGTCAAGCATCCGCTTCCTGACCACAGGGAAAAAGTCATCGGTAGTCCCGGTGCAAACGACGGGAACGCGCAGGTGGTATTCATCCCTCAAAATGGCAAGTCCATCCAGCAGCCCGAGGTGGTTTTTGTGTGGCCACGTCCGTGCCGGATACAGAACAAACGATTCCTTCAAGTTGAACTTCTGCCGCGTAGCGCAAAGATCCTCCTCAACAGGTATCGGATAGGCCGAGAGTACCGGCCCCCACGGAATCACGTGGATCTTATCAGCCGGCAGTCCATAGTGTCGAATAAGATCGGTCTTGCCCCAGCTTGACATAACCACGACGATTCTCGCTTGCTCGCAGAATGCCCGATAGTAGACTTCCCGACAGGTTCTTTCCCGCGCGGAAAAGAACTGCGGGAGGTGGAGATGCTGAAGGTCGTGGGGCTGGTAAATGCTGGGAACGTCTGTCAAAAACGCCGTTTGCAAAGTAAAATGCATGACATCAACTCGCGCTTTTTCAATCGTCGCGTCCGATCGCTCCAGTCTAACCGCCTCGTCGACGACAGGCTTCAACTTGTGATAAAAGCTGCGCAATCTGGGAAGGGCTGCGCCCAGCCGGGCCTTCAGGGTTTGCTTCCTCGCAGGTGCATCGGGGCCCGGGAGAATGCGGCATCGCCCGCCAACGTACGGCTTAAGCCAATCGTTGCTGTCACTATAAGTCAGAAACAGATACTCCTCCTCTCCGTCATCCAGCTTGGAGAGCCCGCTCGCCAGGCCAATGATAGTCTGTTCGACTCCGCCTGATCCAATAGCCAGACGGGCATCAAGGCAGACTCGAAGCATACCCATTCTACCCTCCGGCATCGAAGGAACATGACACCCGGCCCTTCCTCATTAGACGGCTGAACGATCCGACTGGTCTTCCAGGCTCTGAAGCAACCCCTTCAAACAGAGCACCTGAGCCGGTTGAAGAACTCGATCTCGGACAATCTGACGACTTCGCATAGATCCGAATCGTCCGCATGAAACACACAGATGTCGCAGTAACGTTGCCCTCTCCGCCCAGAATAGAACTCATGAATGTCTTCGATCAATAGCTTGTTTTCGAGCTTACTCGTCAAGAGGTACTCTCCAGTGTTCTCGTAAAAAATTGCCGTCTCGTAGCCAATGCTCTGCAAACTCTCAAAGACCGTGAACCCATCATCCTTACACTGGCCGAAGAAATACGGGTCGTACTCGAAGAAGATCACAGGCTTAAGGCGGCATAGCAGCGCTAGTTCGCTGCGCAAAATACGGCAGTCGAACCCGTCTGTGTCGACTTTTATCATCTTTGACTGGGCGAACCTCGGGTGTGCCTTCAAAATGTCTGAAAGTGCCTTCGCGTGTATTGCCTCGCGTCTGCTCTCGTCTTCGACCAGATGGGCGGTCCCTCCCTGCGCGTTGACCCAGCCCTTGAATGTGCCCGTAGCCTCAGCGACAAAGGCATGTTCGAGATAAACGTCTCCCTGAAACTGAGCAACATTCTGTTGAAGAACGTGAAAGAAAGTGTCATCCCCCTCAATGCACAAAATCGGGAAATGACCCGTGCTGCGCAATATTGCCACGGTGTCCCCAACGTTTGCTCCGACGTCTATGAAAGTGAGATCGGCATACTTTGACTCGACGTGCCTAGCAATTCTCGCTATGTTCGACGAGTATTCTGGAAACGATCGTCGATGCACGGGCAAGTTGTGGGACAAGGGCAATAGAATCTCTGTTCCATTGAGTCGGTAGCGGATTAACGGATCTCCCGTACGAATCAGCAAGCCTCGACACGCAGCAAGAATTCTGATCTTGATTGTGTTCGTGATCCCATGCTCAGGTGTATTCAAAACACCTTTCAGCACAGTCTGCGCGAGCGCCGCTCTGTTCCAAGAGTGCATCCTGCTATGCTCGCTGGGCACGCTTCAGGGTTGCCAACAATCTGGGGGTGTAAACAGCAAGGGGTACAGCAGCACAAAAGGTGTAGGCGATCACGGTACCCCAAATCACTCCGGCACCTCCCCATTGGCGGGCCAACCAAATTTTCAAAACCAGCGCAACGCTCGCCATAAGAACCGCGCAAACCACCTGAAACTTCAGAATGTTGGCCCCGTTGAGAAACATCGCCAAGCAACTGCCCAACCCCCCGAGAACCGCCCAGATACCCATCCCCAAGAGGAGGAAGAGAGAGGGTTGGATCAGCGGCCCCACCCAGATGTGGACTATGTTCCGTCCGAACATGACCAGACAGACGGCTGGAATCCCACAGATCAGAAGCGTCAGCCGCAGAGAGCGAACCAAAGTGCGCACCACCCAACTGATATCTCCCCTCGCCATCGCTTCGCCGTAAGCCGGCCAGAGAGGCATAAAGGCGAAGCCTGCTATTGTTCCAAGAAAAGTGAACATGCGCATCGGAACCGAGTATTGGGTAACAGCTTTCGACCCGAGGACCTGCGCCAGCACAATGTTGTCTGACGCGTAAGCGGCAGCAACTGCAAGCTGAAGGATCACAAACAAGAGACCTGTTCGCATGATCCTTCGAGCGGCCCGTGTATCGTAGTAAGCCCACTTGGGAAACAGCCAGGGTCTTACCCAAACAAACTGAGTTATCCAATTGAGCAAGACCGCGAGCAGCGGCCCTCCCGAGGTAGCCGCCACGAGCCAGGGTAATCCGCCTTGAACGTGAATTACAAGCAGCAAGCCCGCCAGGCCTATAAGGCTGCCTACAACCTGCCACAGGTTAGTGGCAAACCCTTCCTGGTAGCCCATCTGCACTCGCTGGACAGTATCCAGGGGCAGGTTCAGCACGATGCAGGCAGCGAAGACCGCCGTCGCCGGGCCTGCTTCGTGGGCTGCCACCGCCGACGATACGTTGAACACGCGCGGCCACGGGATTAACCGGTACGCCAGTGCAAAAACTCCCGCAAGGCAGATCGCAATTCCGAGTAGCATGAAAAAGCCGCTTGTCACATACCTCCGCGCCCCCTCCGGGTCTTGTTTGCCATTCGCCTCAGAGATCGCATTGAGCAGACCGTTACCCATACCGAAGTCGGCGAACTGCACCAGGAGAGCGAGGGATACAATCGTCATCCAAAGGCCAAACCGCTCACTACCCAAGTACTTCAACGAGAGCGGTACCGAGATTAGGCTGGTCAGGATGCCGATGCCTCTGGCGGTTGTGGAGGCTATGGTGGTTAACGCCGCACGCCGGTATCTCTCCTTTGACCTACCTTCTCCAGTGGAGGTATCGAAAGGTCTGAGCAGGGCCGCTACGCTCTTTCGTACCGTTTGTATTGACCAGCCCGCGGTGGAAAGAGCCGCCCACACAGAAGGGAGCGGAGTGCCTGCGGGCTTAGCAGTTGCACATGGAGAACACATCTTGGGAGCCATGCCGTTGCTTTCTTTCTTCGCAGGTTCCTTCAAGAAATGCGTCACGCAACACTCCAGCGTCAGCCTAAGGTAGTCGGGCCGCGCGGAACGTCGGAATCGCAATCGTAACGAAAGGATCTGCCATCTCGAGCCGAATCAAACTATTAGGTAAATGTTAACAACACTCAGGTCAATACAAGAAAGGCGATAATCGAGAGCGGGTTCGTTGTCGCGCTGTCTTTCCCATTTCTTCGATCTGTTAATTGCCGAGTCTCCGCGAACGGCGGCGAAGGGTGTATCTTATCATGCAAAGGGAGAACCAACAACGAGCAATTCCTCGCTGTGTAGGTAGCACCCGATACGGCCGGTTCAATTCGCAAGGGAAAGGTCGCCTTGTAAGGCGGGGCATTGGTAAGGGTTCATCTTCGGAGGTGACGGGAGTTTGTATTGTACATTCATCTCCGCGCACGCCTCGATTTCAGCTATAGTTGCGTAATGGCCGGCAAGCTGCCGCTTGCGGCGAGTGAGGCCATATCTCAACCCCTATGTCAGTGATCCACATCCTGCCTGAAGCTGTTGCCAACCAGATCGCGGCGGGCGAAGTGGTGGAAAGGCCTGCCTCGATCGTGAAAGAACTACTCGAGAACTCGATTGATGCCGGCGCGGGGCGGGTCGAGGTGGCGGTGGAGGCGGGCGGCAAGCGTTTGATCCGCGTCACCGACGACGGCTGCGGGATGGCGCACGACGACGCGCTGCTGGCCTTCGAGCGTCACGCCACCAGCAAGATCCGGTCCGCCGAGGACCTGTTTGCCATCATCTCGCTGGGCTTTCGGGGCGAGGCGCTGCCCTCCATCGCAGCGGTCTCCCGCCTGCTCCTCGAAACGCGGCACGCCTCGGAGAGCGCGGGCACGCGGCTGGAGATCGCCGGCGGCCGGTTGCGCGACGTGAAGGAGATCGCATGGTCCAGCGGGACGCGAATCGAGGTCCGCGACGTTTTCTTCAATACACCAGCGCGCCGGAAATTCCTGAAGTCAGAATCGACCGAACTGGGCCACATTGCCACCCTCCTCACCCACTACGCGTTGGCGCATCCCGAGAAGAGCTTCCGCCTCGCGTCACTCTCCAACGAGATTCTCAATGTTGCTCCTGTAGCCGGCACTCGTGAGCGGATTTACCAGGTGATGGGCGGGAAGCTCCTGGAGCAACTGGTGGACGTGGCGCCGCGAGAGCGGGCGATGATTCCCGCCACGGACTGGGTGGAGGAAGAAGATGCGAGCGAGAAGGCGGCGGTTCCGGTTGCGCCGACGGTGCCGATAGTGCCAATGGTTAAGGTCCAGGGGTTCGTCTCGCGGCCTGAGGTGCAGAAACTCAACCGCAACAGCATCTACTTCTTTGTTAATCGGCGCTTGGTGCGCGACCGCGTCATCCTCCACGCCATCACTGAGGCCACTCGCAATATTCTTCCGCCTACCGTATTCCCCGTGGCCCTGATTTTCCTCGAGCTGCCGGCCAGTGAAGTAGACGTGAACGTGCACCCGTCGAAAACGGAGGTTCGCTTTCGGCACTCCGGGTTTATCCACGACTTCGTGCGCGATTCCATCCGCCAGGCCCTGGTAGCCTCGCGCCCGGTGGCTGCCTTCCCGGCCGGGAGACGCACCGGCATCCCGATGGAAGAGGAGGTCGAGGTAGCGGAAAAGCTGAGTGAGGAATCTCCGTTCGCGGGTGAGTCGGGACTCGGAAGTCGGGACTCGGGAGTCGGAAGTCGACAAGGCGAGCGTGGGTTTGTACGGCCGGCGGGCAACGTGCCTCCGTCCGGTCGCCGTTCGGATTTTCGGCTCACCCCTCCGCGTCCCGAGCCGCACACGGAACGCCTGCCGCTGGAAGGTCCTGCTGTGCCCTCGGCCATCTCTCCAGACGTCCCCCCAAGTACCCCCTTCGAAGCGCCGTCAGAGTTCCCCCAGACGACGGCGCGGACGATGCACGACGCAACCGCGCCGCTGCTCGGATCGAGCGAGACGGCTGCGGCCGGCGTCGATGAGTTTCCCACGGACCTGTGGCCGCTCGGCCAGGTCCAGCAGAGCTTCATCGTCGCCACCAACGCGGAAGGGCTCTGGATCGTCGACCAACACGTGGCCCACGAACGCGTGCTCTTCGAGCGGCATCTGCGTCAACGATTGGAAAAAAGAGTGGAGGGCCAGCGGCTGCTGATGCCGATCATCGTCGAGTTAAAGCCGGAGCAGGAGGTGACTTTTGACGAAATCGCCACCGAGCTCGTCGCCAACGGCTTTGACGTGGAGCCGTTCGGCCAGCGCACGGTGGCCATCAAGACCGCGCCCGCTGATGTTCGCGCCGACGATGCCGACCGGCTTTTGATCGAGATTCTGGACGGCGTGGGCCGTGAGGCGCGGGCCATCTCACTGGACGAACTGCGCGGTAGGATCGCCGCCTCGGTGGCGTGCCACGCCGCCATCAAGATCAATATGCCGCTCGACCGGAGCAAGATGGAATGGCTTCTCGGTGCCTTGGCCAAAACTCAATATCCGATGACCTGCCCCCACGGCCGGCCGATCGTGCTCCGCTACTCTCTGAAGGACATTCAGAAAGCCTTCAAGCGAATCTGAGGAATCGTGCGACGACCGATTGTGATTGCCATCGACGGACCTGCCGGAGCCGGGAAGAGTACCGTAGCGCGCATGCTGGCGGCGCGCCTCGGCTTGGACTACGTCGACAGCGGTGCCACTTACCGCGCGGCAGCACTCAAGGTGCTGGAGTCAGGTATCGAACCCGAAGATGAGCCGGCGGTGGCCACTGCGATCGGCGATGCAGAAATTCACTTCGCAACCGACTCGTCGGGCTCGCGCGTGTTTTTGGACGGGCAGGATGTGACGGCGAAGATTCGTACCGCCGCGGCGACCCTGACGGCGGCCAAGGTCTCGCGCTTGCCGGAAGTACGCCGCAAGCTTGTTGCCTTGCAGCGAGCCTTGGCGAGAGACCGGGGCGTGGTGATGGAAGGGCGCGACATCGGGACCGTGGTGTTTCCGGACGCGCCGCTGAAGATCTTCCTGAAGGCCGACCCCGAGGAGAGAGCCCGGCGCCGGCACCATGAAGATCAGCATGAAGGCCGCTCGACCACGCTCGAGCAGACGGCCTACGAGATCGGCCGTCGTGATCAGCTTGACGCGGAGCGCAAGATTTCACCGCTGGTGGCGGCGCCAGATGCGGTGGAGATTGACTCGACTCTGGTCACCGCCGAGCAGGTGGTGGAGCGGATCGTGGAACTGGCGAGGAAATTGCCAATTGCAGATTGACGATTGCC
>Ga0335078_10018148_pt1 | contig 10464 bp, 10 predicted proteins | sample Lox_Sample_32_FD_206711 | JGI IMG/M metagenome (GOLD analysis project Ga0335078, IMG submission 206711) | Soil microbial communities from Loxahatchee National Wildlife Refuge, Florida, United States - Lox_Sample_3.2 | ecosystem: Environmental > Terrestrial > Soil > Wetlands | place: USA...
TCGACTTCAAAGCCGCCTCGCACGACGGCTACGGCGAAGACTGGCCGCTCAGCTACAGCGACCTGGCTCCCTACTACGACATCGTGGAAGAGTATATCGGCATCACCGGTATTCCCGAGGGCGTCTATGAACTGCCGGACGGCAAGTTCCAGCCGCCCATGGGGCTCACCTGCGCCGAGACGTTGTTGCGCAACCGGGTGAAAGAAAAGTTCGGACGGACCGTCACGCTGGGCCGCTCGGCGAACCTCACCAAATCCATCAACGGACGCGCGCCGTGCCATTACTGTGGCCCGTGCGAGCGCGGCTGCGTCACCCACTCGTACTTCAATTCGGCGTTCACCACGGTGGCCGACGCGCTGGCGTCGGGCAATTGCACCCACATTGCCAACGCCATGGTCTACCAGGTGCTGATGGATACGGACCGCAGCCGCGCCACCGGCGTGCTCTACATCGACCGCATCACGCGCCAGCCCCAGGAGGTCCGGGCGCGGGTGGTGGTGCTGTGCGCGCAGGCGCTCGAGTCGGTGCGCGTTCTGCTCAATTCCGCCAACTCCCAATACCCGGCCGGCCTCGGCAACTCCAGCGGCGTGCTGGGCCACTATTTGATGGATCACATCACCGGCGGTGACGCCTACGGCGAGTTGCCGGAGATCACCGGCAAGCCCAACATCAACGGCCCCAACCGCCCCGACGGCATCTACGTGGTCCGCTTCCGCAACACCCACAATGGACCGCGCTCCAAGAGTTTCATTCGCGGATACGGCTTCCAGGGCGGCGGCGACGTTGGATTCAACTGGCGGGCGCCCGGCTTTGGCGCGGCTTATAAGAAGGCCATACTCGATCCTGTCACCGGCATCGGCCTGGGCGGATTCGGCGAGTGCCTGGCGCGCTGGGAGAACTACGTGGAGATCGACCGCAACCGCGTCGACGCCTACGGCATTCCCGTGCTCAATATCCACATGACCTACGGAGAGAATGAATTGGCTATGGTGAAGGATATGGCCGATTCGGCCGCGGAAATGCTGGAAGCGGCAGGCGCCAGGAACGTTCACAAGACGGTGCGGCCCTCCGCCCCCGGCTGGGCCATCCACGAGGTCGGCATTGCGCGGATGGGCAGCGATCCCAAGAAATCGGTGCTCAACCAGTTCCAGCAGTCGCACGACATCAAGAACCTGTTTGTCTGCGACGGCGCCGGCTTCACGTCGACGGCGTGCCAGAACCCCACCCTGACCATCATGGCTCTTTGCGTAAGGTCAATGGATTACCTGATACGGGAGATGAAGGCAGGGAATGTGTGAACAACTAATTGGCCAAGGCATCCGCGGTGGTGAGGCCTGATAGCGAACCAAGTTGGCCCCTCGGTCGTCAATTAACAGCCAATCTAGCCGACCTACCAGAAAGGCAGGACCGTCAAGCTCGATACTCAAGGGGCCGGACCCTCTCCAAAAGGAAGGTCCGGCCCTGAGTTGTTCGTTGTACGCGGCTCTGGCTAGTGCCCTCCGCGCAGCGGGACGTCAATTTTGCCAGGCGACTGATGATTGCTGGCGTACTCGGTCGTCTCGGGATGGGGAACGACGAAATCGACACTCACGCCGTATTGGCCCACCTCGACCGATCGCACGGCGTAACCATGCTCGGTCTCCACAAGAACCAATTGGCTGTGGTTGGAGATTGCGAAGGGATCGTGCGAGCCCACCAGAATCAATACGGACTTGCCTTCGCCTTGGACGCGAATGAACTGCGGCGCGGAAACAGAATCCACCTGGAGCGTGTAATCTCCGGCCGGCAGGGTTGCGCCACCCCAGCGAACCTCGAAGGGCAAAGTGAATGTACCCCTGAAGCCCTCAACCTGCGACTTCCCCACACCGGCGGAAAAAGCCAAGGCGAGAGCTACCAGAACCAAATGACTCGCGATCTTTAGAATCTTCATAGCCAGCCTCCTCTTTCACTTGCGATTCACGCGTTGAACTTTTCTCGCGTGTTGGTCGTACGTTGGCTTAGACGCAGGAGGCGTGTGGAAAAAATCTCAACTCTCGCTCAAGGATTTGTTGTCCGGCACCTTGTTACTCCGGAACGACTTAGGAGAGAGCAGGACGGCTGGTTGATTCGGGCGGGGCATCCCCCGGCTCGGTCGGCTCATCAATAAAGGGTTGGGTAATGTGAGTGGACAGGAGAATCCGCCCTCTACCATACGGTTCGGGGCCTTCGAAGTGGACCTTCAGGCCCGTGAGTTGTACCGGTGTGGCTTGCGGCTGAAAATCGAGGAGAAGCCGTTTCAGATTTTGGCCGCGTTGTTGGAGAGGCCCGGCCAGTTGATCGCCCGCCAGGAGCTACGCCAGAGGCTGTGGAACCCCGGCACCTACGTGGATTTCGACCGCAACCTCAACACGGCCATCAACAAGTTGCGCGACACGCTGGGCGACTCGGCGGAGAATCCGCGCTTCGTGGAGACGCTTTCCCGCCGGGGATACCGCTTCATTTACCCTGTGGAGATGGCCAAAGACGCGCCTCTGCCGACGGCGCCGGAATTCGAGGCCATCAGCTCGATTGCCGTCCTGCCGTTTGAAAACACCACCGGGGACCCCGAAGTCGACTACCTGAGCGACGGCATCACCGAGAGCCTCATCAGCAACCTCTCGCAGCTCGCCGGGCTGAGGGTGATGGCGCGGAGCACCGTGTTCCGCTACCGGGGACGCGTGGTGGATCCGCTGACGGTCGGCCACGCGCTTCGGGTCCATGCGGTGCTGACCGGAAGACTGGTACTGCGCGACGACACGCTGTTGATCGGCACCGAGTTGGTGAGCACCGACTCGGGTTTCAGGCTCTGGGGCGAGCAGTACAACCGGACTCCTGCCGACATTTTCGAGGTCCAGGAGGAGATCTCCCGAGAGATCTCGGAGCGATTGCGCCTGCACCTGACGGGGGAAGAGAAGAAGCGGCTGACCAGGCGATCCACCGAGAATGCCGGGGCCTACCGCGACTACCTGAAAGGCCGCTATTGCTACTTCAAGATGAGCGAAGAGGGACTGGGGAAATCCATCGGTTATTTTGAGGATGCGATTCAGAAGGACCCTCACTATGCTCTAGCCTACTCCGGCCTGGCCGACACCTACGGGCTGTATGGCTTTTTTGGTCTCCTGCCGCCTCGCGAGGTGATGCCGCGCGCGCGGGAATTGTCGCGCATCGCGCTCAGCCTCGACGACGGCCTGGCCGAGGCCCACGCCTCACTGGCGAGCATCAAGCAGAGCTACGAGTGGGATTGGGTGGGCGCCGAGAACGGATACCTGCGGGCGCTGGAGCTGAGCCCCAATTATGCCACCGGGCACCACCTGTACGCCGACTTCCTCTCGTCGATGGGCAGGAGTGAGGAGGCCATGCAGGAGATCCACACGGCGCAGGAACTGGATCCCCTCTCGCTGGTCATCAGCATGGAAGTGGCGTGGAACTGGTATATGGCCCGCGAGTACCAGCGCTGCCTGGAACAGTCCCTCAGGACCCTGGAGATTGAGCCGGACTTCACGCCGGCTCAACACACCCTGGGGCTGGCCTACGTACAATTGGGCAAATACACCGAAGCCATCGAGGCGTTCGAGCGGGCCAGGGAGAGTTCGGGAGGAAACCGGGTCACCGTCGCCGCTCTGGGCCACGCGTATGCCGCTGCCGGAGAGGAACGCGAAGCCGCCAAGGCCCTGTCCGAGTTGGGTAAGATGGCCCGGCGCAGCTATGTCCCGCCCTATTGGAGTGCCATCGTCCACGCCGGGTTGGGCCACCAGGACGAAGGGTTCGACTGCCTCGAAAAGGCCTGCGAGGAGCGCGACGTGTGGCTGGTCTGGCTCAAAGCCGAGCCCCGGTTCGACAGCCTGCGGTCCGGCGCTCGCTTCGAGAATCTCCTCCGACGGATTAGTCTAGTTCCGTAGGAGCGAGGTAGCGCGGTAGCGCGGACCTGATTGGTAGGTCCGCGGCTCGTTCAAGTACCCCCGGCCAAAGAGCTGCAAACTCAAAGAACGCGTCCGATGCCGTTAAAGATGCTGCTACGCTTGCTCAGCTCTCAGCAAGAAAGTTGGAGCCTGGCTGAGGTTGGTAGCTTGTGGAGAGGAATCCTTGCTGTAGCTCGGTCCTGCGTACATAACTCGCCTATTCTGCGCCAGCCATTCGGCCAAGCCTGCAATCGGCCGCCAAAAGCGTGGGTCCAGCCCCGAAGAAAGTGTGCAGAATAACTATTGACTTCGTTCGAGTCGGATGCTAGATTCCTCTCCGTAGGGCCGAGCAAGATAAAGCCAACGTAAGAACGGTCGATCGTGAGCGCGCCATGAGTCCTCTCGAGTTGGTTCGGCTTGCTGCGTTGATGGAACGTACTCAGGGCAGGCCTGAGATCGCGATTGCGCTGGTCGATGGGCCTGTGGCCTTGAACCATCCTGACCTCGTTGGCGCATCCGTTCGTTCACTTCCTGGTCGTGAGCTTCCCGGAAAACGTAAAGGAACGTGCAGTCTCGCTGACAGTGTTGCGTGCACGCACGGGACATTTGTGGCGGGTATCCTTTCCGCCCGGCGCGGTTCGGTGGCGCCGGCGATCGCGCCTGGTTGCACGCTGTTACTGCGCCCGATTTTTGCGGAAGCACAGAACGGCAACGGCCACGTGCCGAGTGCAACTCCGGAGGAACTTGCGGAGGCCATTATCGACAGTGTCGATGGGGGCGCGCGCGTCATCAACCTGAGTTCCGCCCTCGTTCAGCCTTCGTCGAAAGGCGAAAGCAAGCTGGAGGAAGCACTCAACCACGCGGCACACCGTGGCGCTATCACCGTGGCCGCCGCGGGCAATCAGGGTACAGTGGGAAGCTCCGCCATCACCCGCCACTCCTGGGTAATCCCCGTGGCAGCCTGCAATCTTCAAGGGAGACCGCTGAGCGAATCGAATTTGGGGAGTTCCATCGGCAGGCGAGGACTGAGCGCGCCGGGCGAGAACGTGACCAGCCTCGGGGCCAACGGTAAGCCGCAGACATTTGGCGGCACCAGCGCGGCGGCGCCTTTCGTGACTGGCGCGATTGCGCTGCTCTGGTCGGAGTTTCCGGGCGCCAGCGCAGCTCAGATCAAGCTCGCCGTGACGCAAGCTGGTATGCCAAGGCGGGGAACCATCGCCCCGCCCGTCCTCAATGCCTGGGCGGCCTACCAGGCGATGGCCTCGGCTCATAACGGGAGAACAGTGTCATGAACAGGAAAGAAGCAACAGAGAATCACGCCAAGGAAGCCGAACATCAGCCTCATCGGGTTCGTCTTCCTGGGTTCCTCATAGAGGAAGAAATAGGTCTGGGCGACGCCATCAAGCGAGTGACGTACGCCATGGGGATCAAGCCTTGCGGCGGCTGTGAGAAGCGTGCCGCAGCGCTTAACCGATGGATGCATTTCTCGCGATAGCCGATTTCTGCGCGCAATCTTGAGAGAGGAGGTGAGAAACGATGCGATTACCAGGATTTACGGCCGAACGAAATATCCGCCAAGTGGTTCCGAGTTACTCAGAAGCGCATTCAGCAGTGGGCGCCGCAGCGATCAACGGCCTAGCCGGCTCGGGAGGATTGGGTTACGTGTGCACGCCGGACAATCGGGCTTGCAGTTGTTCAGGGGCAGACGATTGCCTCAACTGCGCAAGAGATCCCAAGGCGTGCGGTGACATAACCAAGGGCTGCATATGCACTCCCAAAGCCTGTGGCTGCGCATAAGCGAGCTGCCAGTCTGGCCTGATGTGGCAGGGCACGTCGAAGGCAGGCGGCGGTGCGGGCCGTTTGAGTTATAACGTAGCGTCGGAGGTCACGTCACATGTTGCTGCACTAATGAAATCGAGCACCTAGTAGAAGGAAGTGCGGACCGACTCCGCACCAACCACAATCCGGACTTTCAAGTCCATAGGAGGAATCGCATGGAGCAACCAGAAGTGAAAGAGCAAGTGGCAAGCGTATCAGCCGGTGGGAATGACGCGCCGGCGTCGGTAAGCTCGACCGCGAGACCGGCGGCAAGCTCGCTCGCTCCCCAGGCGTGTCCTACTTGCGGCACTGCGCCGGCCGGTAACGGCGGGGCCGCCGCCGCTCCCAGCTACGTCTACGCGATTGGCAGGATTGAACCCCGCTTCCCGCGAGTTTCGGCGGAGAAGGAATTTGCCCAAGCCACCGGAAGGGCCGGGACGGCGGGGCTGACGGACCGCCAGGCACTTCAGGCCGTGCTCTCCAAGGCGGAGAACCGTTATCTTGTCCGGCAGCTCTGCTGGGTGATGACCATTGAAGGGCTGGAGACCTACATCCTGGTCCCGCGCGACCCGGCAGACTACAGCCTGCTGGTGGACGCATTACGTCCCACGCCGCAGCCCTGGGACCTTGATTGCGTCATTGGCTTTCGAGGACCCATGGCCCCCCCGGAAATGTGCAACGGGTTGATGGTCCCGATTGTGGCCTTCGATCAGATCTATTCCTTCGACCGCGAGGCGTTGATCAAAGCCATTCCCCGGCCCGAGAAGACCACGGCCAAAGACTTTGCGCCGGCGGCCGAGGAGTTGTTCGACCGGATCATGCAGATGACAGACAACGCCGGCTCCACCGACGAGCATCGCGCTTTGAATTACCTGGCGGTCCGCTACCAGGCCATCTATGCCAACGCCGCTGAGGCCTTCGCGCGCAACGCCTCGCTGACCGGTGTGTACGTCGTCCCGTCGCCTTTAAGCGGCACGCGCAAGGTGGTCGATGTGATTTTCTCTTACACCAACCGCAACACGGATGTGACAGAGAAGTTCTTTTGCCGCGTGGATATGACGGAGGAGTTTCCGTTCCTGGTCACGAAGTTGTCGCCGCATTACGATCGCTGAACTTGAAAATGGAGGCATCAGATGAACATCCCCAGATTCAATGCGGAAGCGTCGCTTTACCAGGCGAGCGGGTGCTATTGCGAGCCCGGCAGCCACAATAAGTCCGCAGGGACCGTACAGCCAGCTTTTGTTTCCGGTACTGCGTCGAATTACCCGACTCCGTCCGGGGGAGAATACTGCCATTCGGCCTGTAAAGGCAACGACTGCACTTGGCAAGTTTGCTGCGCTCTCGATGGCTCAGGATGCCGGGTTGCCGGGCCATTCTACCTGCAGTAGAGTGGGAGCAGGATTCGCAGCAAATCGGCGGCTTGGCCCGGACCTTCCGAGGTCTATCTAAAGGTTAAGCCTTTGCCGTATCCAAGTCGGCGAAGAGTTTCTGGCGGCCGCCGTTGGCGGGGTGTGTCGGCTGGCGCAGAGCGTCAGCTCTGCGGGTCATCGGGGGTACCTTCCCCTCGCCGTGTGATTGGTCCGTTGCTCCGCTGCAGGGACTGCAGCGGCGTAACAGCCGCAGAGTTTCGCCGGCGAGAAACTCTGCGGCTGTTGCCTTGAAAGAAGGAACCGTACTAAGGTCGTGCGGGCCTGGGTTCGGGTTGCATGCTGTTTTCATGTCCGCGACCAGAAACGCCGCAGACTGCGAGAAACGCGAAGTCTTTGCTGGCCCCTTCGCGCGCAGCGCCTCACTAACGGGTGTGTACTTAGTCCCGTCGCCTTTGAGCGGCACGCGCAAGGTGGTCGATGCAATTTTCTCTTACACCAACCGCGCAACACCGATGTGGTGGAGAAGTTCTTCTGCCGTGTTGATGTGACGGTGGAGTTTCCGTTCCTGGCGACCAAGCTAACGGCGTATTATGACCGCTAAGCTTCAATTCCATAAGGAGGCTACTATCATGGGAGTGCCCGGATTTACCGCGGAGGTCTCGGATTACAGAACGAAGAACTCTTACGCCGGACTGCACGGTGTTGGGGTTCTGGCCGGTCCGTCAGCGGCAGTCATTCAGCCCGCCCAATCCGGGTGTGTGTGGTCCCCCTGCGTTGGTGGTCGGCAGTTCTGCTGTTATCGGACTCACCCCTTGTGCATCGTGCGATCTTGCGTTGATTGCGATACCGTTTGTGCGCAGGGGCACCGGCCGCTTTGTTGCATCTGCCATGGCGGAGTGTGGACGGGACGCGAGTGTATTTGAGGCTCAGGCTGGCTAGCGGAGGCCCTTGCAACCCCCCGGCGGTCTTACATGGGCCGGAGCAGACCCTTCGGATCTGCGGACTCCGGTGCTTCGTCGCGAAGTTCTTCGTGCGCGTCGATGTGACCGAGGAGTTTCCGTTCCTGGGTCACGAAGTGGTCGCCGTATTAGGATCGCTGAACGTGAAAGTCTGAAGGGAATGAACGTATATGACCGTCAAATCTCTACTTTCGAGAGGAGGTGCATCATGAAGCTGCCGGGATTTACTGGCGAAAGCTCGGTTTACAGGACGAATAACTACTACCGGCTCGCTGCTGGTGGAAGTTTCCTCGGTGATGGGAACACAGGTGTAGTCCCTCAAGGATGTGGATTGTTCCAAGGGATCTTCTGTGGTGCAGTGATAGCATTTGGCTCTGCTGCATGTCTTGCCTTCTGCCTCTCCGGTCCCGCGCCTTGTTTTGGTTGCTGGACGATCGAGCTCGCGGGGTTATATGAGACCTGCAAGGATTGTATTCCCGCGTGGATGAAGGCTCTGATCGATGAATTTGAAGGGGGCGGCGGCAGCGGTGGTGGCGGTGGCGGTGGTGGCGGCGGCGGTGGAAGCATGTGTTGCCCAGCCGGCAAAAGGTGCTGTGGCGAATGCGTCAAGGTGGCCGGAGGAACGAAGTGCGACGGCGCCTGCGTGGGCCCGCATCAAGAGTGCCCTTAGCTGGGACAGGGCTGGTGGAGCGGCTAGACTAGTACACTGTCGCGGAGCGGCTTAGTCGTGTGCTGGGCATGCTCAGCAGTTGGAGCGCTGCCGAATAGGGCGGGGCAGCCTCTGGGGCTTGACGGGGGCACCGATCGCGGCGCGCCCGGTAAAGCCGAGGTTATCAGAACCTTTGTCATCGACCAACCAAGGGTGAAAGGAGATATCCTGAAATGACTCTTCCCGGATTCTACGCTCAATCGTCCCTCCAGGAAGCAGGCTACAACTACTGTTGCTTTGCTTACCGTGGCGCGGGCTCACTGATGCCAGTCGCGGTGCCGCAGTTATATAGGGCAGACCCAGGCCAATGCCAGCTGGTGTGCGATCCTAACGGAGGTTGCACGCTGGATTGCCCGTGGCCGGGGGTCAGCTTTGGCAACCCAGGGCCCGGCAAGAGCGCCCACCTTAATTGCATCAAGCGCTGCGCCAACAAATACGGTCCGGGGTCAGCCGCATACCGCTCTTGCATCGATAAATGCTAGTGAAAGGTGGGCGTACGCTGAAGGTATGGGGTGTCGCGGGCACGGCCACGCCGCAGTCGGGCGTGGGCATTTTCTGGCGCGTGGGTGGAACAACGAGTGAAACTCGAAGAGGAGGTAAAATAAGATGAGTCTACCAAACTATAGTGCTGAGTTATCTCTCCCTCCGCGGGCAGAGTCATACGCGGGCGTTGCGAACCTGTCTCAGAAGACAGGCGGCCGAGGAGTAGAGCCGCAGTTCTGCAGATGCAACGAGAGCGGCTATTGTACTTGCATTACCTGCTCCGACGGCTTTTGTTGGACCCATTCCTTCCATATCTATCGCCTGCAATAGGAAGATAGGTCCAGGCTTCCAGTGCGCGCAGTGACACAACTGGCGTGCCCGTCCTCTCGTGCACCTCGCGCGAAAGGGTGGCGAAACTCGGGCGTCGCAACCGGTCGCGCCAGGTTTTTGGAAGCCGATGGCTTATGCGATAACGGTGTTGGCTCTTAGCGCGCCCGTGAGTTTGGGCGCGCGGGGAGTGGTGTCGGCGGCCCTGATTGATTACCCAAGGCCAGAAGGAAAACCAAACTACCGGAGGATGGATCGCTATGCGCAAATCAGTGCAACTACTCAACAATGCAGCGCTTTTGAGCATAGAGCGCGGCAATGAGGTCAGGGTCATTATTGGCGGCAACGACGGGATTCTGATCACGATTGACGGCCAGGGCCACATTCACGTGACACCCCCGGAAGGCCCAGGGGATCCGGAGGTACGGCAGGCGGTGACTTCAATTGTCCAAGGGGTTACGGTGCTCAGCCGTTTGGGCGCTATCGAAGAAAACGCTGCCGGTGCCACGGCCTGACTGGGGCCACGGGCCGAGCCCGTTCCCTACGACGATCAGCACGCCCCATCGGGAAAAGGCTATCTTACTAGTCATCCCTGGGAGCGCGGGCATCTTGCCCGCTCTTGATCTTAAGGCCTTGCGCACAGGTAAAGAGCGGGCAGGATGCCCACGCTCCCGGGAAAGGGGGTTGGTGTGCCTTTTTGCTGCCCGGCCGTAATTTGACCGGAACGTCCCCAACGCTGGGGCTAACCCGGGCTAACCCCCCGCCCTTACAAAACCTCGCGAGAGATTCCAGTCAGTCAGGTTTGTTCCCGGGTTTGTTTCTTGGAAGGGCACTCCCACATCAATGAGTTACCAGGTTTGTTCCAGGTTTGTTTTTTCCGG
>Ga0335078_10018149_pt1 | contig 10464 bp, 6 predicted proteins | sample Lox_Sample_32_FD_206711 | JGI IMG/M metagenome (GOLD analysis project Ga0335078, IMG submission 206711) | Soil microbial communities from Loxahatchee National Wildlife Refuge, Florida, United States - Lox_Sample_3.2 | ecosystem: Environmental > Terrestrial > Soil > Wetlands | place: USA: Florida...
CGTGCCGTCGATGATCTCGAATGAGGGGGCCTTGCCAAGCGAAGCTCTACCCCCATCCGTCCCGCACACGGCAAAGGTCCCTCGCGGGTACCCGCCGAGGTGAACACGAACAACCTGGTCTGGGCCCTACGAGACGCATGCCTCATTAAGGCCATAATCAGACCGTCTTCACTTGTAACACGGAAGTAGGACAGTTAAGGACCAAAGTCGTACTAGCCGATCTACATGTAAGGTATAGGACCAGAGTTCTCTGAACCCGCTCCTGCGCGGTTCCGCTTTGCACCGAAACCCCCTGACTCTGCACCCGGATGCGTCCTACGCGCCAGGCTCCCGCGCCCCGTGCTTGTCTCGTTTACGATACACTGAACTTATTACGTGACACGAGAGCGGGGGCCTCGCTATGCGACTCACTCTATCCGTGGCAGCCGGCGCGCTGCTCGTCTTCGCGGCATCCGCCTGCGCGCAAGTATCCGCCAGTCTCTCCGGAACCGTCACCGATCCGTCCGGCGCCGCTCTCTCCGGCGCGGCGGTAGCGGCGAAAAACGTGGACACCCAGACGGTCCGCTCCGCCGTGACCGACGCCGAGGGCCGCTACCGGTTCTTCTCTCTGCCGGTCGGCGAATACGAGCTTCGTTGCGCCAAGGCCGGCTTCAAGGAAGAAGTGCGCACCGGAGTGCATCTGGCGGTGGGACAAAGCGCCACCCTGGACATGGAACTGCCGGTCGGCGAATCCAGCCAGCAAATCACCGTCAGCGGCGACGCGCCCCTGGTGGGCGAGACCACGGAAAGCATCGCGGGCCTGGTCGGCGAGCGCCAGATCAAGGACCTCCCCCTCAACGGCCGAAGTTACGACGAGTTACTAACTCTGAATCCCGGCGTGGTCAATTTCACCTGGGAGAAAACCGGCGGCATCGGCGTCTCGAACTCCACCACCGGAAACAACTTCGCCGTCGAAGGCAACCGGCCCCAGCAGAATCTGTTCCTGTTGAACGGCGTCGAGTTCACCGGCGCGGCGGAGAATAACATGCAGCCCGGCGGCACCAGCCAGGAGTTGCTGGGCGTCGACGCCGTGCGCGAGTTCAACCTGCTCGTCGATTCTTATGGCGCGGAGTACGGCAAGCGCCCCGGCGCCCAGGTGCTGATCGTCACCCAGTCCGGCACGAACCAGTTGCACGGATCGCTGTTCGAATTCCTCCGAAACAACGCCTTCGACGCCCCCAACTATTTCGACACCGGCTCCGCCCCCGGCTTCGAACGCAACCAGTTCGGTGGTTCGCTCGGCGGCCCGCTCCAGAAGAACAAGACCTTCCTGTTCGGCAATTACGAAGGCTTCCGCCAGCATCTCCACCAAACCGGCGTGGATCTGGTTCCCGACGCCAACGCGCGTCTCGGCTACTTGCCTTGCAAGCTGATCAGCCCCGCGCCCAGCCCCTGCCCCGCCTCCGGTCTGGCCTTCGTCGGCGTCACTCCGCTGATTAACGCATGGCCCGCGCCAAGCCCCGGCGCTCCCGACTTCGGCGGAATTTCCGAGGCTTTCAACAATCCTCTCCAGACCATCCGCGACGACTTCGCAACGCTCCGCCTCGATCACGTTTTTTCCGAAAAGGACACCCTGAGCGCCGCCTACACCATCGATGACAGCGGCGACTTCACGCCCACCAGCACCAATCTCTACAGCACCGACGTGGAGAGCCTCCGCGAGCAGGTGGCGAGCGCCGAGCAGACCCACGTCTTCTCCCCCTCCCTATTGAACACCGCCCGTGCCGGCTTTTCGCGCGCCGGCTATTTCTTCACGGGCGAGCCGACCCCTGGGACTCCCGCGGCCAGCCTGCCCGGCTTCCTCGCCGGCCGCCCCATCGGAGCGATCGTGGTCGGAGGCAGCGCGGCGTCGAATCCAACCGCCCAACTGAGCCTCGCCGGCAGTAACAACGGAAGCAATCTCGACGTTGCCCGCAATCTGTTCACTTATGAGGACCGCGTGTCCTTCACCACCGGCCGACATCAGTTCGACTTCGGAGCCTGGTTCCAGCGCCTGCGGTCGAACGAGAACCTGGCCCTCAGCCAGTATGGCCAGGCAACGTTCACCAGTCTGCAGACCCTGCTGAAAGGCACGGTGGGCACTCTTCTGTACGATCCCGCGCCCACGCCGCTCGGCTGGCGTTCCTGGTTTGGCGCCTGGTATGTCGAAGACGTGATCCGCCTGCGTCCAAGCCTGACCTTGTCGCTCGGCTTCCGCGACGAGTTCACCAACGGCTGGAGCGAGGTCCATGGCCGCGCCGCCACCTATACTTTCGCCGATGGCATCATCTCGACCCAGCCCACCGTCGGAACCTCGGCCTTCACCGTGAACCATGCGAAGTTCCTGCCGCAGCCGCGAGCCGCCGTGGCCTGGAGTCCTCTCCGCGGCAAGCGCACCACCGTCATCCGCGCCGGCTTCGGCATCTACAACGACCTCCAGGACGCGCTCGGCTATCGCACCGATCAGAACGCGCCGTTCAACCCGACCTACAGTCTTCCGAGCCTCCCCGTCTCTCAGTTGCCCGTCGTGCCGGATGCCCCCGTCCCCGCCACCGCGAAGCTGGTTCCCGGCGGAGTGCAGCCGGACATGCGAACGCCCAAGCTCGTGTCCTGGTCGTTTCGAATCCAACAGGAACTTACTACGAACACCGCGCTCACCGTCGGCTACATCGGCTCCCATGGTTATCACGAGATCATCGGCATCGACGCGAACGAGCCTTTTCCAGTGATCTGTCCGGCCTCGCCCTGCCCCGCGACTTATCCCACTAACTTCCCCGCCGGCATGGCCGGCTCACCGGTTCCGGCCGGCACTTACTACGTTCCCACGGCGACAAGGGCGAATCCCGCCATCGCCAACACCTGGACTTACTTTTCGTTGGGCGACAGTTCTTACAACTCCCTGCAGGTGGACCTCAACCGCCGCTTCAGCCGCGGCTTTTCGGTCCGCGGAGTCTACACCTGGGCGAAGGCGATCGACGACGGAGATTCGCTGAACGCCACCACCTCCGGCGGAGAGCCCGCCTTGGCCTCGAATCCCTTCGACCTCCGCGCGGACCGCGGCCTGGCGAACTTCGACGTCAGGAACGTCGGCGTGGTGAGTGCCGTCTACGCCTTGCCCTTCGGCCGCAAGACACGGGCCGGCGGCTGGACCATCAATTCGATCGTGACGCTGCAAGGCGGCTTCCCTTTCACGCCTCAGCTCAGCTACAATCCCTCCAACAACGGCGATACCAGGAACCCCGTGCGCCCCTACGTGAACGCGTCGTTCAGCGGCCCGGTGATCCTGGGAACCCCCGCGCAGTGGTTCAATCCTGCCGCTTTCCTGGCAGCGCCGAGCGGCAGCGGCTTCTATGGAAACCTGGGGCGCGACACCCTGATCGGCCCCGGCCTGGCCACGTGGGACTTGTCTTTCCTCAAGGACACGCCTCTTCGCGAACGCCTCAATCTTCAGTTCCGCGCCGAGTTGTTCAACCTGTTGAACCGGGCCAATTTCAACACTCCGAACGCCATCGCCTTCACGCCCACGGGAATCTCTCCCACGGCCGGCGTTATCACCAGCACCTCCACTTCGTCCCGTCAGGTCCAATTCGGCTTGAAGCTGCTCTGGTAGGAACGCCGATACCGCCGAACTCTCCCGCCCGAGCCGTCGTATAGTTCTCGGAGGAGGTCGATATGCTCAACCGCAGGAACTTTCTCGTCGCCGGCGCGTCTTCCGCCACCGCTCTGCTGGCCCAGGCTCCCAACCAGCCCGCCGCTGGGCCTGCCCCGCCCGCTCCCGCGTCCCCGTTCGCCGATCCCGATTTCGGCTTCACCGCCCTGATCGCGTTGGGCAGCTCCTACTATCGCCAATGCGACCCCGGCAAGCTGCTCGCGATTCTCTCCCAGATCGAGCCGGGCGACTTCGAATCCGCCTGGAAGGCATTTCACGACGCAGGCGTCGAGGCGCAGGCGCTCGCGCAGGATGCCGCAAGCAAGCGGCACACGGTGAGCGCGCGGGAGGCCTACCTGTGGGCGGCCGGCTATTTCAAAGCGGCGCTTCGCGCCGTGGATGGCAGCAAGGATCCCGACCGCGCGTATCCCTGCTGGAAGGAATATGCCGCCTGCTGGTCCGCCGCCGCGGGATTGTTCGACCCGCCCGCCGAGCGTCTCGAAATCCCATACGGAGATAGCCACCTCACCGGCTGGTTCCTGCGCGCCGACAACTCACGCCGCCGCAAGCCGCTCGTCATCCTCAACAACGGCGCCGACGGTCTCGAAAACAGCCTGTATGCGGATGGCGGCGCGGGCGCCCTCGCGCGCGGGTACAATTGCCTGATCTTCAACGGCCCGGGCCAGGGCGACTCGCTGTGGGAGCGCAAGCTCTACTTCCGGCCGGACTGGGAAAAGGTGATCACGCCCGTGGTCGACGCCATGCTGCGCCACCGCGAGGTCCATCCCAAGCGAATCGCGCTCGTGGGCGTCAGCCAGGGCGGCCATTGGGTCCCGCGCGCGCTGGCCTTCGAACCGCGCATCGCCGCCGGAGTGGCCGACCCCGCCGTCTGGGACGTCTCGGAGCCCTGGTTCGCCCACCTCCCCAAAATGGTTCGCGACATGCTGGACACCGGCAAGAAGGAACAGTTCGATCACGTGTTGGCCGGAGCCGCCGCGGCGAACCCGCGAACCGCGATGATGCTGCGCTTCCGCATGCGGCCCTTCGGGATGGCGTCTTACTACGACGTGTTTCGCGCCGTGCGGCAATACAACCTCGCCGAGGTCGCGCCCCGCATCAAGTGCCCCATGCTCATCACCGACCCCGAGAGCGAGCAGTTCTTTCCAGGCCAGTCGCAGAAGCTCTATGATGCGTTGCGCTGCCCCAAGAAGCTGGTCCGCTTCACGAGCCGGCAAGGCGCGGATCAGCACTGCGAAGTCGCCGCGCCCGGCCTCCGCGACTACACCGTTTTCAACTGGCTCGCCGAGACGCTGGCTTAAGGCCTACGGTTTGCCCGCTACCGCCGGCATCTCCAGCACGCCCGCCTGCCCCGTCGCCGCCCGCACCTGCCGCGCGAATGGCTGCACCATTCGCAGCGCGCGGATCATCGCCGTCGCTTCGGCGTCTTGCTCGCTCGATTCCGGCGTCTCGCCCGAGAGCGCGTCCATGAACGTCTGCCACGTAGTCTTCTTCCTCGGGAAGAGCTGCAGGCTCACCTCTTCGCCGGCCGGAATCTTCGCGGCCTTCTTCGCCAGCGCCAGCGCCTCCGGGAATCCGCCGAGTTCATCCACCAGACCCAGCGCCTTGCCGTCCTCGCCGCTCCAGATGCGCCCCTTCGCGATCTCCAGCACGCGCTCCTTGGGAAGCTTGCGGCCGTCGGCAACCTTGCTTGTGAAGTCGGCATACACGCGGTCGAGCCAGGCCTCGAAGCGCGCCCACTCGGCCGGCGAGTAATCCTCGGTTCCGGTCCAGTAAGTGGCGTTCGCGCCCTCGTGCACCTGGTCGAAGGTGATGCCCAGCATTTTCCAGAATCCCGTGGTCAGCATTTTCCCGCCCAGCACGCCGATGGATCCGGTGATCGTCGCCGGCTGCGCCACGATCTTGTCCGCCGCCATCGCCACAAAGTAACCGCCCGACCCGGCCAGATCGCCCATGGAGACGATCACCGGTTTGCCGGCCTTGCGCGCCCGCACCGTCTCTTCCCAGATGGCGTCGGACGCCACGTAGGAGCCGCCCGGGCTGTCGACCCGGAACAGGATCGCCTTGACCCTGGGGTCCTTCACCGCATCCCGAAAAGCGCCGCCCACCGTGTCCGACCCCATCGAAGCGGAACCGAACAGCGCGTCGAAGCCGCTCTTGCCGCGGCCCACCGCCCCCACTCCGTAGATCAACGCGATGGTCTTGCCGCGATTGTGCGGCCGTCCCGCGCGCTCCAGATACTTATTGAGATAGATCAGCTCCGAGCCCGCGCCGGCCATCTGTTTCACCTTGGTGTAAATCTCGTCGTGATACGCCAGGCCGTCGACCAGCTTCGCATCCACCGCCTCCTTCCCCAGCAGCGGCCCGCGATCCACCACCGCGCGCACCTGCTCCGGCGTGAGCTTGCGGCCCTCCGCGATCCCCTTCGTCAATTGGGAGGACCAGGAGTGCATCACCGCTTCCATTTCCTCGCGATGCGCCGGCGTGAATTTCTTCTCCGTGAACTGGTTCATCGCCGCTTTGTACTCGTAGCGATGATCCATGCGCGGAACCACGTTCAACTTATCCAGAGTGCCGCGCAGAAACTCGCTTTCGAGAATGACGCCCGTCAGGCCGATGTCGCCCGAGGGCTGCATCCAGACCTGGTCGAACGCGCTGGCCAGGTAATACGAGCTGCCGCCCGGACCGAATTCGCCGAAAGTCTCCGACCATGCTACGGCGAATTTCTTGTGCGCGCGGAAATTCCGAACCGCCTCGCGGATCTCCTGCGCTTTCGCCAGCCCCATGCTCGTCCCGCCGAACCGCGCGAACAGTCCTTTCACGCGGTTATCGGTCGAGGCGCGCTCGATGGCGTCCACAATGTCGCGCATCGACGGCTGGTTGCCCAGCATGGCCTTGGCGATGGCATCGTCGGGGATGTCCTCGATCACGCCGGACTCCAGGTTCACTTCAAGCACCGCGCTCGAAGGCACGCGGCCCTTGTAGGAACTGGCGGCGAACGCGATCACGAACAACAGCAAAAAGAAAAGGATCGCGATCGCGCCGATAACGGCTAAGCAACCCACGGTGAACTTGCGCATGCGTCTCGGCCCTCCCGGGCGCTACCCGATATTATGACGGAAGGCCGTCCGCCTCAGTTCCGCGCCTCAGGTCGCGGCCCCTGAGCGGACTCCCAGTCGACTACACCGCGCCCTCCCCGCCCCCCGGCTTTTGCTAGTCTCGGCACTATGGAGACACGCTTGTTGGGCCGAAGCGGCCTCAGGGTCTCGGCCCTTGGATTCGGAACCATGACCTTCGGCGGTGAGGGCTTCTTCGCCGGCGTCGGCCACACCCAGGTCGACGAGGCCCGCCGCCTGATCGACATCGCCATCGAGGCCGGCGTCAATCTGTTCGACACCGCCGACGTGTACTCGGTCGGCAAGAGCGAGACCATCCTCGGCCAGGCCCTGGGCGCGCGCCGCAAGGATGTCCTCATCGCCACCAAGGTCTTCGGCCGCATGGGCCAGGGACCCAACGACGTCGGCCTGTCCCGTTCCCACATCCTCGAAGCCTGCGACGCCAGCCTGCGCCGCTTGGGTACCGATTACATCGACATCTACCAGGCGCACTGCTTCGATTCCCTGACGCCTCTGGAGGAAACTCTGCGCGCCTTCGACGACCTCGTGCGCTCGGGCAAAGTCCGCTACATCGGCTGCTCCAACTACTCCGGCTGGCATCTGATGAAAGCCCTGGCCATCTCCGATCGCGAGCGCCTCGAGCGCTTCGCCGCCGAGCAGATCTACTACTCGCTCGCCGGCCGCGAGGCCGAGCGCGAGCTGATCCCGCTGGCGCTCGACCAGGGCGTGGGCGTGCTGGTCTGGAGCCCGCTGGCCTTCGGTTTCCTCAGCGGAAAGTACAAGCGCGGCGAGAGCCGTCCCGAAGGCAGTCGCCTCGCGCAGATGGATGTCGTGGAATTGCGCGACGAGCAGAAGGTCTACGCCATCCTCGAAGCGATCGAAGCGATTGCGCAAGCGCGCGGCGTGACCGTCCCCCAGGTGGCCCTCAACTGGGTGCTGCGCAGGCCGTCCGTGAGCTCGGTCCTCATCGGCGCCAAGAACGAGCAGCAGTTGCGCTACAACCTGGCCGCCGCCACCTGGGAGTTGTCCGCCGAAGAAATGACGCGCCTGAACGACGCCAGCGCCATCCCGTTCTCCTACCCGTATTGGCACCAGCGGCGCTTCGGAGCCGAAAGGAACCCGCAGAAGTGATCTTCAATGCCTCCGAGGCGGACGCCGGCAAGCGGCTGGACGTGTTCCTCCAGGAGCAGCTTCCCGAATACAGTCGATCGAGATTGCAGGACTGGATCAAGTCCGGCCGCGTACGAGTCAACGGCGAGGCCGAGCGCCCGTCGGTCCGTCTGCGAGGCAACGAATCCGTCGAAGTCGAGCCCGCCGCCCTCGCGCCGCTAAAGGCCTACGCGGAAGATCTCCCGCTCGAAATCCTCTACCAGGACGACGAGGTGATCGCGGTGAACAAGCCCGCCGGCATGGTGGTTCACGCCGGCGCCGGCCGCCACTCCGGAACGCTCGTAAACGCGCTGCTCCACCACTTTGGTGCTCTCTCCAAGGGCGGCGGCGAGGAGCGGCCCGGCATCGTCCACCGTATCGATCGTTTCACCAGCGGAGTCCTCCTGGTGGCCCGCACCGATGCCGCGCACCGCGGCCTCGCCGCCCAATTCGCCGCCCGCACCGTGGAGAAGGTGTACCTCGCCATGGTCCACGGCATCGTCAAGGCGGACCAGGGGCGCATCGAAAAACCCATCTCGCGCGACCCCGCCCGCCGCCTTCGCATGACCGCGCGCCGCGCCGAGGGCCGCCCCGCCATCACCGAATACAAGGTCTTGGAGCGCTTCGCCGGCTTCACCTATCTCGAGGTACGCATCAGGACCGGCCGCACCCACCAGATCCGCGCCCATTTCGCCAGCCTCGGCCACCCCGTCGCAGGCGACCGCCTCTACGGCGCCCCCGCTCAGCCTGCTCTCGACCGCACTTTCCTCCACGCCCACCGCGTCCGCTTCGCCCATCCCACCACCGGCGAGCGGATCACCGTGGAAGCCCCCCTGCCGCCCGACCTGACCGCCTGGATGAGGAATCTGGCGTAGGCCCTCCCACCCAAACTCGACGGAAACTCGAACCCCCACCCAGGCGTCGAACCTTACGTTCCCTTATAATTGATCGGGGACGGGACACGTTATGCGGCTCTTGGCTTTAGTATTGGCCGGCACCTTCGGCCTGGCAGCGCAGGCGCAGGAGCCTCCGGGCGCGCCCAAGCCCGCCTCCGACGGCAGCAACACCCGCATCCAGGTCGAGGTCAACCGCGTCAACATCCTCTTCACCGTCACCGACAAGAAAGGCCGCTTCATCACCGACCTCAACAAGGGCGACTTCCTGGTTCTCGAAAACAAGCTGCCCCAGCCCATCATGGAGTTCGCCGCCGAAAGCGATCTGCCCTTGCGCCTCGCGGTCCTGATCGACACCAGCAACAGCATCCGCGACCGCTTCCGCTTCATCCAGGAAGCCGCCATCGAATTCATCACCAGCGTGATGCGGCCCAAGGTGGATAAAACCCTGGTGGTCAGCTTCGACAGTTCCGCCGAGCTGGTCTCCGATCTCGACGGCGACCCGGACAAGCTCGCCGGCCTGGTGCGGGAACTGCGCCCCGGCGGCGGCACCGCCATGTTCGACGCCATCTATTTCGCCTGCCGCGACAAGCTTTCCTGGGAGCAGCCCCGCCACAAATTCCGCCGCGCCATGATCATCCTCAGCGACGGCGACGACAACCAGAGCCAGAAGAGCCGCGAACAGGCGCTCGAGATGGCGCAGAAGGCCGACGTCGTCATCTATACGATTTCCACCAACTACACCCGCCTCGAAACCGATGGCGACAAGATCCTGAAGTACCTCGCCAGCGAGACCGGCGGCCAGGCGTTCTTCCCCTTCAAGGTCGAAGACCTCTCGCAGTCTTTTGAAAACATCGCCAACGAGCTGCGGCACCAGTACAACATCTATTACCGCCCCGAGCACATGAAGACCGACGGCACCTACCAGACCATCGCGGTCCGCGTGAAGGACCGCAAAGACCTGGTCGTCCGCGCCCGCAAGGGCTATTACGCGCCCAGGATCCCGTAGCGGCACCCGCCCCTCAGCCATCCGCCACCGGCTGCTATAATCACGTTTTCATCAGGAGAAACCCATGGACGACAAGGAACGTGCGCGCGCGCTCAGTCTGACGCTGGGCCAGATCGAAAAGCAATTCGGCAAGGGCTCCATTCTGCGCCTCGGCACCAAGGAAGCCATCGTGCCGGTGTCGGCCATTCCCAGCGGCTCCATCTCGCTCGATGCCGCCCTCGGCGTCGGTGGCTTTCCCCGCGGCCGCATCATCGAGATCTTCGGACCGGAGTCCTCCGGCAAGACCACCGTGGCCCTCCATGTCGTGGCCAGCGCGCAGAAGATGGGCGGCATGGCCGCCTTCATCGACGTCGAGCACGCGCTCGACCCGCTCTATTCCAAAAACCTCGGCGTGGACGTCGACAACCTGCTCGTCTCGCAGCCGGATTATGCCGAACAGGCCCTCGAGATCGCCAGCGCCCTCATCAGCTCCGGCTCCGTGGACGTGCTGGTTATCGATTCGGTGGCCGCCCTGGTCCCCAAGGCCGAGCTCGATGGCGAGATGGGCGAGGCCGCCGTCGGCCTGCAAGCGCGCCTCATGTCCCAGGCCCTGCGAAAACTCACCGGCATCGT
>Ga0335078_10018150_pt1 | contig 10462 bp, 10 predicted proteins | sample Lox_Sample_32_FD_206711 | JGI IMG/M metagenome (GOLD analysis project Ga0335078, IMG submission 206711) | Soil microbial communities from Loxahatchee National Wildlife Refuge, Florida, United States - Lox_Sample_3.2 | ecosystem: Environmental > Terrestrial > Soil > Wetlands | place: USA...
CATCACAGCACCATCTTCCTCTCGGACGGCTCGAGCGAGTCGTAGTTGTAGAGCTTCTTGCCGCACACGAACTTCTGCAGCTCGGGCGGATCGCCGAGCCCGTAGATGCTGAACTTCCGCGTCACGAACTCCGTATCAGCGTCGGTCCACTCGCCCGGCACGCAGTCGATCCCGAGCGAGGCGACCTTGCCGCCGACGTAGAGCACGCCGTCGTACATCGAGTCACCGAGGCCATGGCCGGCGTTCCCGCAGATGATCTGGCGCCCGCGCTGCATCATGAACCCCGTCATCGAACCGGCGTCACCCAGCACGATCACTGTGCCGCCCTTCTGGTCGATACCAGTGCGTGCGCCCACCTTGCCGCGCACGACGACGTCGCCGCCGCGTAGCGCCGCCGCCGTCAGCGAGCCGGCATTGCCGTCGATCTCGCACACGCCCGACATCATGTTCTCGCACGCCGACCAGCCGACCCGGCCGGTGATGTGGATCTCGGGTCCGTCAAGGAGGCCGCACGCGAAGTAGCCGAGGCTCCCTTCAAAGGTCACGCGACACCGGGCCAGGATCCCCACCCCCAGCGAGTGCTTGGCGCCAGGATTTCGGACCGTCACCTCTCGTACGCCGAGGTCATAGATAAGCCGCCGCAACTCGAGGTTGATCTGGCGCGTCGTCAGATCGCGTGCGTCGAAGCTCGCGCGATCGCCGTCGATCTCGGAGTTTCCCGGAACGCGCTCGTCGAGCTCGACCAGGCCGCGCGGGTCGAAGCGCGCGGGCGGGGCTACCGTGTCCACACCATCACCTCGCTCTCATACGGGTCGTAGGTCTCGATCTCGCGGTCGATCACGGCACGGATCGCGATCTCTTCGGAGGCGAGCACGACCATGTCCTCGCCCTCGTACAGCACCAGCGGCTTGGCCGCGAGCTCGTCCTTGGCCATCCCGAGCGCGTCGTCGGACACGCAGATGTAGGTGAACACGCCGTCGAGGTCCTCGAGGCTCATGTGCATCGCGTCCTCGAGCGACGCGCCGTCCGACATCTTCTGCGCGAGGTACACCGCGATGATCTCCGAGTCGCAGTCGGACGCAAACCGGTGTCCCATCCGCTCCAACCGCCGGCGCCACTGGTGGTAGTTCGTCAGCTGGCCGTTGTGCACGACGGCCACGTCCGAGAACGGGTACGCCCAGTAGGGATGCGCGTTCGAGATGTCGACATCTGACTCGGTCGCCATCCGCACGTGCCCGATCCCGTGCGTCCCGATGTATCCGTCGAGCTTGTACGCCTTGCCGACGGTCTGGGCGTCGCCGAGGTCCTTTACGATCTCGAGCGCCGAGCCCGCTGAGAGCACCTCGGCCCCGGGCACCGACTCGACGTAGTCGGCGATGCGCTTGAGCTCACCGTCGTAGTCGAGCGCCGCCGCGATCGTGTAGTCGTTGATGTCCTCGATCGAGTCGATGCGAGCGCCGGCTGCGCGCAGCCGCGCCTCCACCTCGCGTCGTCGATGCCGGAGCCGATCGGCGTACTCGATGTCCCCGTTGGCTTCGCCGTCGGCCAGCTTGATCCGCATGATCAGATCGGCGCTCGGCCGGCGGTACAGCGCGTATCCGGTCGAGTCGGGGCCGCGGTGCTTCATCGACTGGAGCATCCGCGTCATGTCGGTGCCCAGCCGGTGGGCGCCGTTGCCGTTGCGATAGATGATCCCCGCGATCCCGCACATGGCTAGGGCAGCACTTCCAGGTACTCGTTGCGCTCCCAGTCGGTGACCGCGGCCAGGTAGCGCTCCCACTCGTCGCGCTTGTACCAGTCGAACACCTTGTACAGGCGACCCGGGATCGCGGCCTGGATCAGCTCGTCGGCCGCGAGCGCGTTCAGCGCCGCGCCGAGGCTCTCGGGCACGCGCTCGATCTCGACGCCCTGCTGGAGCAGCTCGTACGTGTTGCCCTGCTGCGGCGGGCCCGGATCGAGCTTGCGCCGCACGCCGTCGAGGCCGGCCTGGAGCAGCGCGGCCGTCGTCAGGTACGGGTTGCACGACGAGTCGACGCCGCGGTACTCGAACCGCCCTCCGGTGGCCACGCGCACCGTCGTGGTCCGGTTCTGCCAGCCCCAGTTCTTGTAGATCGGGGCCCAGAACCCGGTGTCCCACATCCGGCAGTAGGAGTTCACCGTCGGGTTGCCGATGCACATCAGCGCGCCGAAGTGCTCGAGCATGCCGCCGAGGAAGTTCCGCGCGATCTCGGACAGCTGCGCAGGGCCGTCTGGGTCGTGGAATACGTTCACGCCGTTCTCGTCGACGAGCGTGAAGTGGTGGTGGTGCCCGTTGGCCGACACGCCCGTGAACGGCTTCGGCATCCACGACGGGAGCACGTCGTGCTTGCGGCCGACCGCGGCGCACACCTGGCGATAGGTCGTGAGGTTGTCGGCGGTCCGCACCGGCCGGTCGAAGCGGAAGTTCAGCTCGAGCTGCCCGGGCGCGTCCTCGTGATCGCCGTAGCTCATGTCGAGGCCGAGCCGCTGGCCCCACTCGACCACGTCGAGCAGCACCGGACGGAGCTCTTCGAACTGGTGGATGTGGTAGCAGTAGGGCTTGGTGACGCCCTCGGGCAACTGGCCGTCCTCGGGCTTCTTCAGCCACATCGTCTCGGGCTCGATCCCGATCAGGAACTGGTAGCCGAGCTCCTGCTCGAACTCGTGCGCGACCCGCTTGAGGTTCTGGCGGCAGTCGGCGTCGAGCAACTCGCCGGTCTCGGTGTCGTAGCAGTCGCAGTACACCCGCGCGACCCGCTCGTCCCACGGCAGCACCGCGAACGTGTCGAGGTCCGCGACGGCCGCCAGCTCGGACTCCTCGGGCCCGAACCCGATGTAGTTGCCGTGGCGATCGGTGAACAGATTGGCGGTCGCGCCGTACACGAGCTGGTAGCCCTTCTCAGCGACCTGCGGGAAGAACGTCGACACGACGCCCTTACCCATCACGCGGCCGGTGACCGAGACCTGCTGGAAGAACACGTACTTGATGCCCTGCTCCTCGATCCGGCGCGTGATCTGCTCGATCTTCTCGCGCCGGCCGGGTGCGTTCCGCGCCTCCTCGAGCGTCGCCGGCGCCGGCGAGATCCGGGGGCTCTCGAGCACCGTCTGGACGGTCCCACCAAGCGGCACCGTCACAGCACTGGGGTCGCCGCCGTCGACTGCTACCGCCATCCTCCACTCCTTTCTGCACGCCGGCCGGCCACGCCAGCGAGCGATGCCACGGACGCTCCCTTGTACAAATTCGTACAGCCGCGGTTATACCAGTTGCCGCAGGTGGAGGCAAGCGTCGCGGAGGGTCCTTGACCCCGCGACCGCCGCATCGTATCCTCAAGCCGCCCATCGCGCAATGCCATTGCGCATAACGCAACACGAGGAGCGCATCCATGCCAGACGCCCTGCCCGAGTCGGTACCCGTCCTCGTCATCGGCGCAGGCGTCCACGGCCTCTCGACCGCCTGGCACGCCGCCCGGCAGGGCCAAGAGGTCCTCGTCCTCGACAAGACTGACGTCGCCGCCGGCGCCTCCGGGATCGCGTGTGGCGTGATCCGCAACAACTACTTCCAGCCTGCGATGTCCGAGCTGATGGCGGCATGCGTGGAGGTGTGGGAATCGGATCCGAAGGCACTGCGCTACCACGGCACGGGCTACATCGCGCTCGGCCCGCCCGCTCAGGAAAGCGATCTGGTCGAGGTGTACGCGCGCCAGCAGCGGATCGGCTACCCGTCCGACCTGTACGTCGGCGAGGAGGAGGTCGCCGAGCACATGCGCTCGCTGTATGGCGACTGGCGCGCCCCCGGACTGACCGTCTGCCTCCACGAGCACGCGGGCGGCTACGCGTTCAATCGCGAGTCGATGGAAGGCCTCGCCGGCAAGGCCCGGGCGGCCGGCGCCGAGATCCGCACGGGCGTCGAGGTGACGGGCTTCGAGTTCGACAACGCGAACGCGGTCACCGCCGTACACACGACCGCCGGCACGATCCACCCCGAGACCGTGGTCGTCGCGGTCGGCCCCTGGATCGCCTCCATCTGGACCATGCTCGGGCTCCCCGACCGGATCGACGTCCGCCAGCCGGACGGCGAGGTCCAGTCCGACCTGCCGATGTGGACCTACTGGTACCTCCAGGAGGGCGAGATCGAGTTCGACCCGGCGATGTTCATCACCGACGACGGCCGGTCCTCGGCGGTGCTCCACGTCGACTCCGACCAGACGCTCCGCGACGACGCCGGCCGGCTGATCACGACCGAACCCTGGGGGGTGTACTTCAAGCCCGACCGCGAGACCGTCCAGGGCGGCGCCCAGCCGCTGACCGTGGGCCCCGATTTCGAGGTCGACCCCTACCCCACCGGGACGGTCGAGCCCCGCTTCCCCGATATGTGGTGCGCGGCGCTGTCGCACTGCCTCGGGCGGTTCGAGGGCGCTCGTGCGACCTACCGCCAGACCCGCTCCGGTGGCGTCGGCGCGTTCACCGTCGACAACTTCCCGGTGTTCGACTACATGCGCCCGAACGTGTTCGTCGCCGCCGACTCGAACCACGGCTACAAGATGATCGCCGTCGGTCGCGAGATCGCGCGCGTGCTCGCCGGCGAGCACTCCTCGCTGCTGCACCCGTTCCGGTTCGAGCGGTTCGCCACCGGGGACCTGCACCCGGTCTCGCACAGCCCGTACCCCTGGTCATAACGGGCCTCGCTACGCTCGGCGTCCCTGGGGCCGGTTCCGCCGGGCATCCATGCCCGGCGGGCGGGTCGCAGGACCCGATCGGTCTGACGAGCGGAAGGCTCAACGGCGGGCGCCTGGAGACGGACGCTTGCGGTCGCGCGGGTCATAACCGCACACTCGACCCGCGGCCGGCGCCGAACGTGGATTCGGACACGTATACGGGTCACAACCCCGCGCTCGAGCCAGCGGGGGCGTCGCGCGTGAAGTTATGACCCCGATGGGCGAGCGACGGCGCCAGCCGGGCAAGGACGCCCGGCGGAACGGCCCCACGGACGCCGCCGCAGGCGGCCCCCGCTGATCCGATTCGCCGACCCTGACGTATAGGGGGCAAAACTCGAACCGAGGAGAGCCCATGTCGTCACACCGCGAGGCGCCGGCGATCAGCAAGGACCCGGTGGCCGACAACACCGACACATACGCGTTCGTGTCGCCCGACGACCCGGACACGGTCACGATCATCTCGAACTACCTGCCGCTCGAGGCGCCGTTCGGCGGTCCGAACTTCTTCGAGTTCGGCGACGACGTGCGCTACGAGATCCACATCGACAACGACGCCGACGGCGCGCCCGAGATCACGTACGAGTTCGCATTTGAGACGACCGTGCGGAACCCGGACACGTTCCTGTACAACACCGGCCCAATCGGGTCGCTGGACAGCGCCAACTGGAATCGGCGCCAGTCCTACACGGTCACGCGGGTGAAGAACGGGCACCGCCAGGTGCTGGGTCGCGGCCTCGCGTGCCCGCCGTGCAACATCGGGCCGGCCTCGACGCCGAACTACCCGAGCCTCGCGGCCGAGGCGGTGCACAAGATCGGCGCTGGCCACACCGTGTTCGCCGGGCAGCGGCTCGAGGGCTTCTACGTCGACCTCGGCGCGGTGTTCGACCTCGGCGACCTCCGGCCGTTCCAGAACCTCCATCTGGCGGCGATGGCCGCGGCGCACGGGGTCAACGCCACCCACGATTTCAGCGTTCACTCGATCGCGCTCAAGGTGCCCAAGCATGAGCTCACCCGGGACGGCTCGAAGCCGAGCGATCCGATGTCCGGCAAGTCCGTGATCGGGGTGTGGACGGCCGCCAGCCGGCGTCACGCGCTGATCCGCCAGGCCGGGACCGGCACGTCCCACGAGGCCGGCGACTGGGTCCAGGTGTCCCGTCTCGGGAACCCGCTGTTCAACGAGGTCATCGTGCCGCTCGGCGACAAAGACCGGTGGAACTCGCTGCCGGCGCAGGACGACGCGCAGTTCGTCCACTACGTCGCGCATCCCGAGCTCGCCGGGTTGCTGCCGGTGCTGTATCCGGGCGTGTTCCCGAACCTGGCCAAGCTGACGGCGGCGCGCTCGGATCTCGTCGCGATCCTGATGACCGGGATCCCGGCCGGGATCGTGCCCGGGTTCCAGAACTTCACCGGGAGCACACCGGCCGATCAGCTGCGTCTCAACATGGCGATCCCGCCCGCCCGGCGCGGGGCCGCGAAGGCGCTCGGACTGATCGGCGGCGATCCCGCCGGCTTCCCGAACGGCCGCCGTGTGTTCGACGACGTGGTCACGGTCGAGCTTCGCGCGATCGCGGGCGTGACCTACCCGCTCGTGGACAAGAGCTATACGCCGGACGCTGCGGCGTCGCTTGTGACTGATGGGCTGGGGGCGAACAGCACCCGGTACCTGCCGCACTTCCCATATCTGGGGACGCCTGTCGGCGGGTATCAGACGAAGCCGTTGCGCGCCGCCTGAACCAGTGGTCGCTCACGTAAGTACGGTCGCACCGAGAGGGGCGACTGGTGGATGCCAGGCAAGGACGCAAGGGCCGACGTGTGCCTTTGGCACACGAGGATCCGAGGACATAGCCTGGCGCCGCCAGGCGTGCCTCGAATGCGAGCGTATTTGCGTGAGGGGCCACTAGGTTGTACGCGCGACGATCACGGGCGTGGTCGTGGGCGCGGGCGTCCCTCCCGCGGGCTCCCGGGTGACCATGACCGCGCTGACGCCACTTACGCCGCCGGGCACGCCGACCGCGGCCGTCCCGCTCGAGGTGACCGCGAACAGCGTGCCCGTCGGCGTCGGTGTGGCGCTCCCGCGCTGCACCCACAGCTCGTAGATGCGCCCGGCGGGCAGTGCCGGCAGACGGTGGACGATCAGATCGGCGCGGCCCCCTTCGAGCCTGAGCTCGGCGCTGCCGGTCGAGGCCTGGATCGTCCTCGTGCTCGATCCTCCGCCGCTGAGCGCGACCACGAGGACGATCGCGATGATCACCGCCGCCGCTGCGACCGCACCACCCCAGGCGACGACCGGACGCCGGACCCGCGCCGGCCGGCTCGCGCGAGCCTTCGGCGACGCGCGCACCTCGCCGAGCACTCGCCGCCGCAGCTCCTTCGGGACCTCGTAGCGAACGGTCGAGTCCGCGAGCGAGCCCGTGACCTGCTCGAGCTCGGCAACCTGCTTCTGGCAGGCCGCGCAGCCGGCGAGGTGCCGACGAAACGCCTCGGCCTCGGCGGGTTCGAGCGCGCCGAGCGCGTACGCCGCGGCGTCCTCGCCACATTCCCGGCCGTTCCCGAGAACACCCTCGCCGGTCACACGGACACCTCGCCGAGGACGGTCCGCATCTTGGTCAGGCCGAGGCGCATTCTCCCCTTCACGGTACCGGGCGGCAGATCGAGCATCTCGGCGATCTGGGTGTGGGTGAAGCCGCCGAAGAAGGCGAGCTCGATCACCCGGCGCTGGTCGGGCGGCAGCTCGTCGAGCGCGGTTCGCACGCGGCGCGCGTCGTCGCGGCGCTCGGCCTCGGCGTCGGTGCGATCGGGTGAGGACAGCCGCTCCGCGATGCCGTCATCCGGGACGTCGCGGTCCCTCGCTCCCTGGCGACGGAGCGCGTCGATCGCACGGTTGTGGACGACGCTCAGCACCCAAGACCGGACGCTGCCGCGTGCTGGGTCGTAGGCGCGGCTGCTCCGCCACAGCGACAGGAACGCCTCCTGCACGATGTCCTCGGCGGCGGCGCGCCGGCCGCTCATCCGGTAGGCGAGCGAGAAAGCGGCTGTCGCGTGCCGATCGAACACGACCTCGAACGCCCGCACCTCGCCGTCGTGGACGCGCTCCATCAGCTCTTCGTCGGCGAGGGCCCGCAGGTCCGCCGGGCGGGATCGGCCGCGCGATCCGAGCATGCCCCTATCCAGGCCCCCCGAGCGATCGCCCGAGCTCGCCCGCCGCCTCGCTCAGCGGCGCGCGCAGGGCGCGGCGGGTGCTCGCCGGGAGACGCGCCGCCGGACCCTGAAGCCCAAGGATCGCAACGAGCTCTTCGCCGCGCCCGATCACCGGTGCGGCCAGCGCGTTCAGGTCGGGCTCGCGCTCGCCGACCGCCTCGGCAATGCCCGACGCGCGCACGGTCTCGAGCTCGCGCGCCAGCGCGTCCGGGTCGGTGATCGTCCGTTCGGTGAACGCGATCAGCTCTCCCGGAATCGGCGACGCCGCAAACGCCAGCATGACCTTGCCCGCAGCGGTCGCGTGGGCGACGCTCGGGCGGCCGACGCGCGCCATGCTGACCACGCTCGACGACGATGGAACGAAGTCGACCGTGATCGCCTCGCCGCCGCCGGGAACCGACAGCGTCGCGGTCTCGCCCGTCTCCTCCACGAGCCAGGCCAGCCACGGACGCGCGCGCTCGCGCACGTCCAGCTGCCCGAGCACGCGGTCCGACAGCGCCACCAGCTTGAGCCCGAGACGGTAAGGCCCGTCCGCTGTGCGTTCGACGAACCCGCCGGACTCGAGCGTGGACAGGAGCCGGGATGCGGTGCTCGGGTTCACGCCGATCCGCCGGGCGAGCTCGTTGACCCCGAGGCCGGCGTCGCTGCCGGCGACCTCGTCGAGCAGCGCGAGCGCGCGAGCGACGGAGGCCACCGAGGTGCTCACGGACGGCGATTGCGCGCGCCGGCTTCGCGGGCGTTGCGGGAGCTGCGGACGTTCGCGATCGGTGTGGGACGGGTCGACTCGAGCGAGCGCATGACGGCGACGTCGAGGCCGCCCGGGGCAAACAGGTCGCGCGAGTAGGCGACGCGCTCGTCGCGGCCGGCGTAGATCAGCTCCTCGAGCTCCAGCACCGCGGTCGTACGGCGCACGCCCAGCAGCTTGCCGGTGCGCTCGCGCGGGCTGAGCAGCGCCGGTATCACGCGCGTGCGCGCGTACGTGACCGGTACTCCGAGGTCGATCAGCACGTCGAGGACCATCTGGCCCCGCTCGAGCACGGCGCGGAGTGCATGGTCGTCGGGGAGCGACACCTTGGGGTGGACGACGTCGAACATCACCGCGACCGGGGCCTCGTTGGCGACGAGCGTGCGCGACACGGTGAGCGCCGCGGCGATCGGCGCCAGCCCGAGCGCCTCCCCCACCTCCGCTCCGACCGCGCGGCGCTCGATGCTGAGGTCGACCGAGGACAAGGTCAGGCCGCGGCGCTCCGCGAGAGAGGAGTACGGCTCGAGCCGCTCGAGGCGCTCGCCGAGGGCGGCGGGGACGGCCGTGCGCCCAACGAACGTGCCGCTCCCCTGCCGGCGCTCGATCTCGCCTCGCTCCTCGAGGCGGCGGAGCGCGCTCCGCAGCGTCCCGCGCGAGACGCCGAGCATGGTCGCCACCTCATGCTCGGGCGGGAGCCGGTCGCCCTGCCGGTAGCGGCCGCCCGCAAGCCAGATGTGCAGCGCCTCCTCGGCGCTGTCGACCAGCGACGGGGTGCGGTGCTCGCCCGTGCGAGCGTCGTTCGAACCTTGGGACCGTCGCCACCGCGCCGCCACGTCCTCGCGGGCCACCTCTCGCCCTCCTCCCCGAACAGGTTTGAACCTATTGTCGCAAGAGGTGCAAACCGCCGTGTGTCTGCATTCCTACCGAACGCAGAACTCGCTCGAGCCGCGGTTGAAGCACAGCAGTCCGCGGAGCGTGGCGCCGTCGGCGTCGAGGACGATCAGCCGCGGCTCGGCCTGACCGTCGAGCAGCTTGATCGCCTCGGGGATCAGCATGTCGGGCGTCGCCGTCGCGGGGTCGGTGTCCGCGTAGCCGGCCGCCTGCTCGTCATCTCGAGCGCGCTCCGGCAACGCGTCTCGCTCGATCGCGCCGGCGAACGTCCCGTGGTGGTCCGCGAGCAGCACGGTCCGGACGCTTGGGTTCTCGAAGGCCTTGCGGACGTCGGCCACGCACGCGTCGGCGGGCATCGTCTTCGGCCGGGAGATCATGACCTCGCCGACCGTGAGGACGGCCGCGTCTTCGCTCGCCATGCGCCCCGTTCGCGCCATGGGTGCGGATACTAGTGCGGCCGGTCCGGGGGCCGCCGGCGCGGACCCTGAACCACGCGGCACTGGACGGGCCCGGGCCCCCCTACCATCGCGCGCATGGATGACGCGGCCGCGATCGTGCTCGCCGGCGGGCGCTCCTCGCGGATGGGCTCGCCCAAGGCGGCACTCGAGTGGCACGGCTCGACGTTGCTCCGCCGCGTCACCGGGATCGTCGCGCGGGCCGTCGCCCCCGGGCCCGTGGTCGTCGTGTCGGCCCCGGGCCAGTCGTTGCCGGCGCTCGACCGGACGGTGGAAGTGGTCGCGGACGAGCGGGAGGGCCGGGGGCCGCTCAAGGGCCTCGCGGCCGGGCTGGCCGCGGTCGGCGACCGCGCGCCGGTCGCGTACGTGTCCTCCACCGACGTCCCGCTGCTGCACCCGGCGTTCGTCCGTAGCGTGCTCGGCGCGCTCGACGATGGCGT
>Ga0335078_10018152_pt1 | contig 10461 bp, 9 predicted proteins | sample Lox_Sample_32_FD_206711 | JGI IMG/M metagenome (GOLD analysis project Ga0335078, IMG submission 206711) | Soil microbial communities from Loxahatchee National Wildlife Refuge, Florida, United States - Lox_Sample_3.2 | ecosystem: Environmental > Terrestrial > Soil > Wetlands | place: USA: Florida...
GTACTTCGACGACTTCAACAGCGCGTTCAGCCCGCAGACGACGATCAACCGCGAGAACGTCCGCAGCCTCGAGCTGAAGTGGGCGTGCGACCTGACGCCGGCGAACTTTCAGAAGAAGGGAGGGAAGCCGGTCTCTCGGGCCGCGCGACCGTCGAGGGTCCAGACCATAGCCCTCGTCCTGGACGGGAACGCCTTCGTGGCCGACGGGAACAACGTCGTGTACTCTGTGGACGTTGAGACGGGCGCTCCGAGGTGGACGTTCGCAGCCCCGGTCGGGGGGAAGAACGCGTTCGGGCTCGTCCACACCCTCAATTTCCATCGAGGGCTGGTGTATCTCGTCTCGTCGAATTGCATCCTGTACGGCCTCGACCCGAAGAGCGGGGCGCTTCATTTCAAGATGGGCGGGATATTTCCTGACGGCGCGAAGGGCTATTCCGGCAGGACTGCGCCGAGCTTCTTCCGCGAGATGGCGATAACCGGCGCGGCCACCCCCTACGAGGTCACGGCTAGGGGGTGCGTCGCATCCTGCGACATCTCGACCAAGAAGGTCGGATGGAGGTGGTTCTCGGTGCCCCCCGCGGTCAAGGGGGCCAAGGACTGGGACGTCGAGGCGCACAAGGGGAACATCAAGGCGTACAAGGACGACTGGGGCAAGACCGAGTTCTCGGGGAGGGGGAGCGTCTGGAGCCAGCCCGCCGTCGACGAGGAGGCGGAGAGGGTCTATTTCGGCACGGGCGACCCCGACCTCTTCATGCTCGAGGGCTCGATGGTGCCCGGGCCTCTGCTCTACACGGACTGCCTGGTCTCCCTGGACCCGAACACGGGAGAGATGCTCTGGTATTACCAGACCACCCCCCACGACGTGGTGAGCTGGGACATCGGCTGGAACACGGTCCTCGCCGACATCGAGGTCGACGGGGCGAAGAGGAAGGTCGCGATAGCGGGCACAAAGGGCAACCACGTGTACGTCATCGACGCAGAGACCGGCAAGCCCGTCTACGCGCCAGTCAGGGTGGGGCACAACACCACGCCTCTCAACGTCAACCTGGGCGACAACGCGGACATGACGAGCTCCCTCGGGCCGGGGGTCTACTGTCCCGGGCACGGCGGAGGGATAAACGCGGGGCTCGCCTTCGCGTACAACCACATCTACGCGTCTTCGCAGAGGGTGGAGCAGCGAGCAGAGTGGCAGCAGGGAAAATACAGAGGCAAGCCGATGAAGACCATCAAGCTCACGAACACGGACTCCCCCCAATACTCCACAATATCGGCCATAGACGCCGGACGCGGGGAGATCAGGTGGAGCTTCTTCATCCCGAACCTCTACCAGGGCGCCGCCCTCGTTGTGAGTGGCGGAGTCTTGTACGGGACGGACCGCAAGGGGATCCTCTACATGCTCGACGCTATGGGCGGGGAGCTGATCCGCAGCGAGGCCCTTGGCGGGGCGGGGTCCGCGGGCGTCTCGATCGCGGCCGCGAAGGGAGGGGAGATGCGACTGCTCGTGCCGCTGAGCGGGACCGAGGGGTCGCCGAACAAGCTGCTCTGCTTCGGGTTGCCTTAGCTTGACGGCCCTCGGAACTCAGGTTCGACCGTTGAGGGGAACGAGCGAAGGATGTCCACCCGGGGGAGGGGTGAGCGCGCAAGATGGCTGAGACGACTTCCCAGAGGTCGCGCTTGGTCTGGGCGGAGAGGATCAAGCCGATGCCCCTCGACCCGGGGTCCATCCCAACGCTCGCGAGCGACTTGGGGATGTTCTCCAGGGCGGGGGTCGAGCTGAAGATTGACGAGTTCCTGGGCAGCCCCGACGCCATGGCCGCCTTCCGTGCCGGGCAAGCGCAGATAGCCCACCTGCAGCTTCCCGAGGCGATCAAGCTCGCCGCCGAGGCGGACAGGCCGGCGAAGGTCTTCTGGGCCAGCAGGATGGGAAAGATGGCCGGGATGCTCGTCTCGACCTCCTCTATCTGGGGTGTCGACGAGCTGAAAGGGAAGAGGTTCGGGATAGGGGCAGAGGGAGACTTTTGGGACCCGATAATCTCGAAGATGCTCAGCTCCAACGGGATAGAGCGTGGGGAGATCACATGGGTCAAGGGCCTTGACCCCTCGGAGCGGGCGGACATGCTTCTCAGCGGGAAGATCGACGCGACCTTCGTCACCATGCAGACCTACATGAGCAAGCTCGCCGGGAAGGGCGAGATCCGCCTGCTGCTCGACGACGAAGCCATGAAGGAGTTCGTGATACGGAGCGAGTTCCTCGTCGCCGTGGCGAGCGACGCTCTGATAGAAGAGTCTCCGGACGCCCTGGCCACCATCACGAAGACGCTGATGAGGGCGGCGCGCCTCTTCAGCGAGGACTCGGACTCTTGGGTCGAGGCCGCATCCAAGAGGAGGCCAGACGTCCCGAGGGATAGCATCAGGCGGCAGTGGCAGTATTTCCAGAGGGACTGGCCTGTCAACGGAGACATAGACACCAAGCGCTTCCGCCTCATCTTCCAGAAGCTGAGGAGCGAGGGAGGGATAGCGAAGAGCGGCGAGCTCCCGATTGACAATTGGGTCACGACGAAGTTCGAGGAGCTCGCGTTGAAGGAACTGGGAGTCCATCCCACATAGGCTGCGGAGTCGGAAGAAACCATCCTCCCCTGCGACGGCGGACCCCTCGACTCGCGCCCCGAACAAAGGCTTATAGCGAATCCGGGAGCGTTTCTCAACGAGGCCATCGGGCACGCAGGTCAACTTATCGGAAGGCAAGAACTGGGCGCACCCGTTCTACGACGCGAATAACACGAGCTTCAACCCTCAGAACGCGATCAACAGGGACAACGTCCAGGACCTCGAGATAAAATGGGTCCGCGAGCTCCTGCCCCCGAACCCTCCGGCTGCCAGGGAGAACCCAATGGACCTCCCTGCCGCAAGGATCGGGTTGGCTAGGCCGATTCAGTCCATCCCGCTGGTGATGGGCGGGACCGTGTTCCTCGCAGACAACAGCAACGCGGTATTCGCGGTGGACGCGGGGACCGGGGAGGTGGAGTGGTCGTTCCAACCCCCGATGCCAAAGCTCGGCGCTCTCCCCATGATTCACACGCTCAACTCGAACGGCGGTCTGCTCTTCGTGCTGTGCGCTCAGAGCGCTCTCTACGGTCTCGATCCGAAAACGGGGAAGGTCGAGGTAGAGTGGACGCGGTTCTTTCCCGAAACTAAACAGGACGCGGTCCGAAACAAGAACTGGGGGGCGCCGTCGTTCTCCGCGCCTTCGTTCTGGGGCTCCAGCGCGATAGTTGGCTCCTCCACGGAGGACCCGGACGAAGCCAGGGGCTTCGTCGCGTCCTACGATCTAAAGTCAGGGAAGATGCATTGGGTCTGGTACGTCACGCCACCCGCGGTCGCAGGGCCGAAGAACTGGGACGCCGACGCCGCGAAGGGGAACATCGCCGCCTATCCGAACGACTGGGGGGAGATCGACATCGCCGGAAGGGCCGCCGTCTGGGGCCAGACCCTCGCGGACGAGGAAGGCGGAAGAATCTACTTCGGCACGGGGAACCCCTGGCTCTTTCACATCGAGGGGTCGATGAGGCCCGGGCCTCTTCTCTACTCCGATTGCATGGTCTGCCTCGACGCGAAGACGGGGAAGATGGTCTGGTATCATCAGTCCACTCCGCACGACCACCTTGGATGGGACTTTGGGATGAGCGTCATCCTCGCCCCGCTCACGGTCGGGGGGCAGAAACGGAAGGTCTTGATCGGCTCGTCGAAGAACAGCCACGTCTACGTCGCCGACGCCCTGACGGGGAAGCTCGTCTTTCAGCCGATAAGGGTCGGATACGTAGGGACGCCCCTGAACGCCAACAGGGGGAACGAGGCCGACATGGTGGGCTCCCTCGAGCCTGGGGTGTACTGTCCGGCGCACAACGGCGGGATAAACGCGGCCGCCGCCTTCGCCTACAACACCATCTTCGTCGCCACCCAGAGGTTCGAGCAGCGCCTGGAGTACGTGGACGGCGTCCACAAGGGCAAGGCCATCAGGAGGGCCAAGCTCACCGACATGGAGGCCCCTAGGTACTCGACGATATCGGCCATCGACGGCTCGAGGGGCGAGATAGTCTGGAGCTACTTCATACCCAACGGGTACCAGGGGGCGGGCCTCACCGTGAGCGGCAACGTGGTGTTCGGCGTGGACCGCACCGCGATATTCTACATGCTCGACGCCTCGAACGGCACGCTGCTGAGGAAGGAGCCCCTGGGCGGCCACGGGTCGGCAGGAGCATCAATCGCTGCGACCCGCGAGGGGGAGATGCGCGTGTTCGTGCCCGTCAGCGGGGCGGCCGGGGCGGAGAACAAGCTGGTGTGCTTCGGGCCCCGCGCGTAGAGCGCGGCCCATCCTGCCCCTTCCTTGCCGAGTCCGCTTTTTGCGGCCAAAGTCCGGGCCTGGCCAGTCCGACCGCGCGTTTCCTAGTTCGAATTATTCTTACCGTAAGTATATCAATGACGCATTACGAAGAAACCCCAATGAATCTTCGCAGAGGAGTGTCGAATTCGACCTACGCCGTCATCGGAATCATCCTGATTTTGGTCGTCGTGGCGGGCGGATACGTGCTCCTCGCGCCGTCCAAGGCTTCATCTTCCACCTCCATGCCTTCTTCTACCACCGCGACCACCTCAACCACCCCGATAGTCCAGGGGAGCCTGACCGTCGGGACGTTCGGCTTGGGAGAGAAAGCTAACGTAGCAAACGCGGGCGAGTCGGCCTTGTGGCTCGCGCAGCCCGGGGGCTTTTACCAGCAGCAAGGAGTAAACGTGACCCTCGACGCCCTTCAGTCAAGCGCGGTGATCCTGCAGGCCCTCGAGTCGGGCTCCATCAACATCGCTGACCTCGGGACGGCTGAGGCATTCAAGACAACGGCCCTCGGACAGGCGAACTTCACCGCGGTAATGGGGGTAGGAGCCAACGACTGCTTCACCTGCCTGGGAGGATTCTTCATCATCGGCAAGAGCTCGATAACTAACGTGTCCGAACTCGCGGGCAAGAACGTCGGAGTCTCCGGAGTCGGAGGTGCCGACCAGACGGCTGCTATTGCGGTCCTGAAGGCCTTGAACGTCACCTACAACCCCGCTACGGCCATAAACTGGGTCCCCGTCAGCACCACCCAAGCCCGGGTCGCCGGGTTGCAGCAGGGGTCCCTCGATGCCACCGTTACGACTGCTCAGAACCTGCCGGCGCTTGACGCAATACCCAACCTGACGATGATCGTCAACGCGACCACATTCGCCACGTACCAGCCTCCCGCGGTCCCAGGAGTGGTCGTGAAGACCAGCTTCCTCCAGAGCAACTACGCCCTTGTCCAGGAGTTCGTCAGGGGACTCATCCTCGCGAACAGGGCCTTCGCGAGCAACATGAGCCTATGGCTCAACCTCGCAGAGGCGGCCAGGCCAGACATGAACAGCTCGCAGCTGACCACTCTCTACGAAGGATACACGCACGGATTCGCGATAAACGGCGGGATAAACATGGCCCGGGCCCAGCTGGGGGTCAACTATCTCTACACGACGACCGAGTTCACGAGCGAGAACGTCCCCGTGATTCCCGCCCCGGCGTTCGTCAACACCACTCTCGTCGACAACGTGCTCAGGCAGTATGGCGTGATCTCCGCGTTCGATGTGATTGGGAGGACGGTCTCGGGAGCCACCACGTCCACGACGCTGGCAATGGCGATTCTGCCTCTACAGTCCTTGGTGGAGACACCGCAACAAGTATTAGGGAAGAGATAGTGCGAGAGGGCCGGGCTTGGCTCCTAAGGTAGTGGTCCGGGACCTCTCAAAGTCCTTCCCGCTGCGACAGGGGAAGGGCTACGTCAAACTCAACGTCATCGAAGACCTCTCCATGAGCGTCGAGGAGAACGAGTTCGTAGTCATAATCGGTCCCTCCGGGTCGGGCAAGACTACCCTCCTCAAGCTTGTCGACGGGCTCATACCGCCGGACTCGGGAGAGATCTTGATCGACGGGGCCGCCCACCCCGAGCCGGGCCCGAAGATGGGCTTCGTCTTCCAGTCCTTCAGGCTGATGCCCTGGAAGACCGTCATGGGAAACGTCCTGTTCCCTCTGCAGATAAACCACGTCGACAAGAAGACCGCCTCAGAGCGCGCCGTCAAGTACATAACTCAAGTCGGGCTCACGGGTTTCGAAAACAGCTACCCCTCTGAGCTCTCCGGGGGGATGCAGCAGCGCGTCGGGCTGGCGAGGGCCATGGCCCTCGAGCCGGAGATTATGCTCATGGACGAGCCGTTCGGCTCGCTCGACGCCCAGACGAGCGAGCTCCTCCAGGTGGAGCTGCTGAAGCTGTGGCAGTTCAAGCAGAACACCGTGATCTTCGTGACCCACAACCTCGACGAGGCGCTGCTGCTCGCGGACAGGATCCTGCTCATCGGGGCGAGGCCGAGCAGGGTCGAGGAGGAGATCAAGGTCCCCTTCCGCAGGCCGCGATGGACCTACGACGTCCGCTCCGAGCCGGAGTACCCTGTCCTACGTCGCCATCTGTGGACCAGGCTCAGAGAGATGGTCTCCAAGTCCGGGACGTTCCCAGGGGTGAACGTGGCGCCCACAGTCACCGCCCCCATGGCAGGCGAGGAGTGGACCCCCAGGCTCGCTGAGCGCGGTTGAGCGTCAAGGACGTCGTCGGGATCAGGAGGAGAAGGGTGGGGTGGGCGACCCGGATAATCATACTCGCCGCCCTCATCGCAATCTGGCAGCTTGCGGCAGTGAGCCTGGGGCCGTTGTTCCTCCCTCAGCCCCTCGCCGTGGTCTATGCGACTATCACGCTGTTCGGGAACGGGACTATCGAGCTGGCGCTGAAGCAGAGCATGTCGGTCTACCTGATCGCGTTCGGCATCTCCCTCGCCATCGGAATCCCTCTGGGTCTTGTAATGGGCGGAATCAGGGCAGTGGGGGACGCCGTCGACTCCTTCATCAACCTCTTCAACTCGATGCCGAGAATCGCCCTCATCCCCCTGATGGTCGCCTGGTTCGGGCTGGGGGTGACGGCGAAGATAGCGATTGTTATCCTCCTTGCTTTCTTTCCGATAGTGATAAACACCTACAACGGGGTCCTAAACACGGACAAGGACCTCCTCGAGGCGGCCACCTCCTTTGGAGCGTCCAGGGGGCAGCTCTTCACCCAGGTCATGCTTAGAGCCGCGCTCTCGAACATCATCACCGGCATCAGGCTCGGCGCCTCGGTTGGAATCCTGGGTGTCGTGGTGGCAGAGCTATTCACGGCCATCACCGGGCTCGGAGGGCTGATAGTGACATACGGCAACCTCTTCGAGCTCAACTATTACTTCGTCCCCGTGCTGGTCCTGTCCGTCATCGGGGTCACGATTTCGGAGGGTCTCAAGTACGTCGAGAAGAGGCTAACTCCGTGGAAACAGTTCCAGAGGTGACGTCGGGGCGGCGAGACGCGCCGCCTTACTTTGGGTCGACGGGCCGCGTCGTCACTTCGTCCTCGAGCTTGAGGCCGAGGTCCTTGCCGTTGACGAGCTTGTCGCCCCGCACGTAGATGTGGATGACGACCGACTCCGGGGCCCTCAAGGCGGGGCACTGGTTGTAGCCCACTATCGTGCCGACCTCCTTGCCTCCGGCAAGGACGTGGTCGCCCGCCCTGACGAACCCTCCCTGCTCCACTTCGAAATGCCCCACGAGCGAGAACCTCTTCATCTTCCCGCCGGGGGCGGCGTCCGGGTCGTCCGTCACGAAGATCTCGTAGATCTCTCCCCTGTAGAGCGAGCGGGGGACGACGTCCATCAGCTTGAGATGAGCCTCGTTTGGGGACCCGGAGGCTTTGCCCGAAACTACGGCGCGCTCGTTGACGTTGACCAGCTTTCCCTTGATCGGCCTTCTCATTTCTTCCCTCAGCCGACGAGCGGCAGCAGGACTGCTTGCAAGCCTGATTCCAGCCTTGCTGTTTTGACGCTTGAAGACTATATTAGCGTTAGGCCAGAATGACTCGAAGCGACCGGCGTTTGCCATGAGAGAGAAGACGGGCCCAAAAACAACAGGCCTCGTCTGGGCCGAGCGGATCAAGCCCATGTCACTCAATCCCGGCTCGGTGCCCATACTCGCCAGCGACCTCGGGATGTTCGAATCAGCGGGAGTCAACCTGGAGGTCCGAGAGTATCTGGGATCGCCAGGCGCGGCCGCGGCCCTCAAGTCCGGGGAGGCGGTCTTCGCCCAGGTGCCGAGCTTGGAGGGCGTCAGGCTCATCGCAGAGCTCGGCTGGCCAGGGAAGGTCTTCTGGGTCAACAGGGCAGAGAAGACGTCGTCCACCAGCGGCTTTGTGATGATGTCCTCTCCGTCGATAAGGAAGATGGGAGACTTGAGGGGAAAGCGGTTTGGCGTGGGCGCGGACGGCGACTACTGGGCTCCAATAATCTCCAACATGCTCCGCTTGAACGGACTGAGACGGGACGAGGTGATCTGGGTGAAGGACCTCGACCCCGTCCAGAAGGCGGACATGCTGCTCGACGGGAGGATTGACGTCATGTTCACGAGCATACAGAACTACATCGGGAAGTTCGAGGGGGACCGCAGGGCGCACGTCCTAGCGAAGGGCGACGAGCTTGGCAAGTACCGGGAGGGCATGCCGCAGGGGCCCTCGTTCGTGGGGGTGGCGTCGGACAGGGTGCTCGAGGAGGACAGGGACAATGTCTTGCGCGTGACCAGAGTGCTGCTGGCCGCGGCCCGGCTCTTCAGCGACGACAGGGACGCCTGGGTCGACGCCGCATCGAGGAGGCGGCCAGACGTCCCCAAGGGGAAGATACGGAAGCTCTGGACGTTCTTCCAAGGAGACTGGCCGGTCAACGGCGGAATCGACGCGGCCCAGCTCGGGAAGGTGCTCGAAGGCCTCGAGTCGACCAGACGGCCGCCCATCGGCCGGCTGCTCACGTCCGAGTTCGAGCGCAAGGCCATCGAGGACCTAGGCGCCTATCCGACCTAGCCTCTGGGAGCCCTGGCCGAGGGACGCCGTCATACGTTAAAGTACGCGCGCCCGATGGCGTGGCAGGAGAAACGCAGATGCCCAAAGACAAGCTGGCAAGCTGGAAGAAGGCTGCAAAGAAACCGCAGCTCCTGAAGTGGGACGAAATCAAGGAGGAGAAGCTCAACGAGAAGATCACGAGGAAGCTCGCGGTCGGCCAGAACGAGATGATAGGCCGCCTCAGGCTCGCCAAGGGCGCCTCGGTCCCTCCGCACAAGCACCTTGCCGAGCAGATCACCATGGTAATGAGCGGGGCGCTGCGGTTCACCATTGGAGGGAAGGACACAGACGTCCGCGCGGGAGACGTCCTCATCATCCCGCCCAACGTCGTCCATTCCGCGGTCGCCCTCGAGGACACGGACGACATCGACAGCTTCAGCCCTCTCCGCTTGGACTGGCTCACGGGCGACGACGCCTATCTGAAGACGGGCAAGTCCACCCTCAAGAAGTAGCCCGGGTCACGTCCGGGTCGCGGGGCAGACGCCGAATTCACAACCTCTTGCCCTGGTGTTCCCAGTTTCATAATGCTTAATTGGCCGAAGCGGCCGATTCGGTATCCGTTGGACTGAGATTTCGACGCTTGACGAGCCCGTTTTAGGAGTCTCCCTTTCGAGGCTATTTCCCGGCCTCTTCAAAATGTCCAGACCTATCACCACACCAGACGTCCCCGTCATCGTCGCTGCCTCCATCCTGAGCGTCTACGAAGCCCCGATGCTCCCGATCGTGAAGGTGGGCGCTTCGCCGACGCACGTGAAGGAGGGGGTCACGCTCTTTCAGGCCATCGGGAGCCAGCCGATCATAAGCCTCTTGAGGGAGACCAAACCAAAGGACTACTACAAGATTCTCTGGAACTCGTGCACCACCACGAGCATCTGGATAGGCGCCCTCGGGTACGACGACAACCTTGACGAGCTGCTACGGGTGTTCGTGCTGACCGGGTTCGGCGATGCGAAGGTCGACTCGCCCCCGTCCCCGCCCGCGCTGATCACCCTGAACGAGGTCGTCGGGCTCTACCGCGAGGGGAAGCTGAGTTGCGAAATGGGCGCGAAGGATGTGGCGTCACCTGCGGTGGTCGTGGACTGTGACATGCCGCTGATGGAGGCGATGAACCTGATGTGCGAGGTGAGGATCAGGAGGCTCTTCCTCCGCGGGAAGGCGGGCGAGTTCGTCTCCGACAGGAACATCCTCGCCTTCCTCTTCTCACCCAAGGGCCTGAAGATTGCGAGAGACGCCCCGGACGAATGGACCGACCTGAGGCTCTCGGACATCCAAAGCATGTTCGCCCGCGTCGTCTCTTCGGACGAGAGCGTCGAACAAGTCGGGAGGATGGTGGAGCCAGGCAGCGACGTCTTCGTGCTCTCGGACAACGAGTCCGTGATCTCCAGGTGGGACCTGGTGATCAAGCCGTGGAAGGCCGAGAAGCTCAGGCTGTCGATGTGAG
>Ga0335078_10018153_pt1 | contig 10461 bp, 7 predicted proteins | sample Lox_Sample_32_FD_206711 | JGI IMG/M metagenome (GOLD analysis project Ga0335078, IMG submission 206711) | Soil microbial communities from Loxahatchee National Wildlife Refuge, Florida, United States - Lox_Sample_3.2 | ecosystem: Environmental > Terrestrial > Soil > Wetlands | place: USA: Florida...
TGTGCGCGATGACGATCTTGCCGTCCCTGGTGTAGCTGCCGGTGGCGATGAATGCCGAGCAGCGGCCCTGGGGCAGAATCTTGGGTGTGTTGGCGGCGTGCTCGCGCTTGTTCAGCCAGGGCACATAGTACTCTGAGAGCTCCTCGATTCCGCCATTGAGGGCCACAACGTCCCAGACGTCGAGCTTCACGCCCTTCGATTGAACGCCCTTGGCGATGCCCTCGAGCTCCTGCTGGTATTCGGCGTCGATGTGCGGCCAGAGCATCTTGCGGCCCGCTTCGCGGTAGAACTCCCAGTTTCGACCGGTGGAATGCAGTGTCTCGACCTGAATGACGTGGACCAGGTCGGCGATCTGATCGGCGAGAAGCTGGCCGTGCTGAAAGCCGATCTGCGCAGCATTGCCCTGCAGGTGAACGTAAGTCCAGCCTCCGGATTCGAAGCGATAGCCCGGGCCGGAGATCGACTGCGCGTCTCCCTTGCCGGCGTGCGCGGCTGCGGAAGCCAAAGACACCGCCAGCATGCAAAGTATCGGCATCGAAACGATCACGGAACGTCGAGTCATCCGGGTCAAGGGCAGTCAACCTCCGGGAGAATTTCATTGAAGATAGCACGCGCATCGACAGAGCGCGCGAAGAACCGTCCGGCCCGACGGAACACGGGCGCATCAAGATCGCAGCCTGCTAGTGCTTCTTCGCGGGCTTCGCAGCGGGTTTCTTCGCGGCAGGTTTTGCGGGCTTCTGCGGCTTGCCGGATTTTGCGGGATGGGCCGGCCTCGCTTTCGCCGGCGCCGGTTTGGCGGGCGAGGTCCTGGCCGGAGCCTTGGCTTTGACCTTGGCAGGCACAGCCGGCTTGTGCGGCGCTTTCAACGCGACCTTGACGGGCGGCTTGGCGGGGGCGTGCTTCTTCGCCGGCGCCGATGCGGCCGATTTGCTCGTTTTGGCAGCAGCGGGGGCGGGCTTCGGGGCCACCGTCGGCTTGCCCTTGGCGGAATCGGGTGCAGGCTTGCTCTTCGCGGCCTCCGGGGCGAGCTTGCCTTTGGCGGCGGTTGCGGCCGGAGCCGGGCTCGCCTTGGCAGCAGCCGGTTGAGCTGCTGGAGCCTTCCCTGGAGGAGTCTTTTCCGGCTTGGCCGCTGGCGGCGTCGCCTTTTCTGTCCTTGCGGCCGGTGGTGTGGGAGCTTCTCTTGCAGGCTTCTGCGGCCGAACGCCTTTGGCGCCGCGTCTTCCCGCGGCAGGTTCCAGATCCTCGTCTTCGAGCTCTTCTTCTTCGTCCCCGCCCTCGGCCTCGCCTTCTCCCTCTTCTTCCGTGACATCGGGGCCAATATCCCCTTTGGGAACACCGAGCGCGGCTTCGTCTTCCTCCTCGGTTCCGCCCAGGTCCTCAATCTCTTCCTCGTCCAGCTCCTCTTCGGATTCTTCGTCGAATGCGGCTTCTTTCATCTTTGGCTCGGCGCCACGCCGGGCGCGCGTCCGCTTGATGGTGATCTGAGGCGGCGGCGCCGGTGGCGAATGGGGCTCAAGGAAGGCGCGCATCTCTTCCGGCGTTGTCAGCCGACCGTCGATCAACTCCAAGAACACCGACTCCACGATCTGCTTGTAGGCAGGCAAGTCGGGAGTGATCCGCATCTCCTGCATGAGCGCGTGAGGAATGCGCTGGCGGGCTTCCGGCCAGACCTTCAGAAAGAGGTTGTGGCGCTCGCGTATGCCCGCATCCTTCGTCGTAAATCCAAGCCATAGAATTGCCTCAGGACTGTAGCTCGTAAAAAGCTTGAACATCGCCGAAGGTACCTGGCTGGTCTTCGCCGTAAGCGCCTTGGCGAACCCGGCTGCCTGCGCATCCAGTTGATTCCACTCCTCGACGAACCCGGGGCGCAGCAACTGCTTTTTGAGGGCAGCGAGATCTTTGGGCGCCATCTTCGCGGTGAGCAGCTCCATCTGCGCTGCCGAAATATCGGGATGAACCCCCTGCAGCAGCAGTTCGACGGCCTGCTCACGAAGCGCTTTCAACCCTTCCACGTCGGCCTTGGCCGGAGTCCAGCTTGGGCAAAGGACTTTCATCCATCCCTCGGCATCGAGAGCCTCAAGAACCTTGAGCCCTTCTTCCTCATGTCCGATCTGCTCCAGCTCCTCGGCTCGCGCGTGCGCGGAGAGAAACTCGATCACCCCTTCAGCCTTGGCGTTCTCATAGCGGCTCTGGGTTTTCGGATCGAGCTCCCATCCTAGACGCGCCCGGAAGCGAGTGGCGCGGATGAGAAGAGCCGGATCCTCGAGGAACCCGTAGTTTGAGACCAGGCGCAGGGTGCGAAGCTCAATGTCCGCCGCTCCATTCAACGGGTCCATCAGCAGGCCAAACGAGCCCTCATTCAAGGAGATCGCCATGGCGTTGGCGGTAAAGTCGCGCCGGCGCAGGTCTTCCTGAATCGAGGCGAGATGGTAGACCGGCTTGCCGGGTTTGGGATATTCCACGCGATGGGTGCTGACCAGGTCGACGCGAACCATGCCCGGGAAACAGAGATAGAGGGTCTTGGAGGCTTCCTCTTCTCCCCAGATCTTGCCGCCAGCTTTCGTGATCGCTTTCTTTAGTTTAAGAGTATCTCCATGAACTGACACTTCAAGTTCCCGGACGGCGTGTCCGCTGGTTAGGTCGCGGACTGCGCCACCGGTGAGAAAGAGGATCATTCCGGCCTCGGCGGCAACGTCCCGAAGCTGACGCAGCGCGTGCCTCTGGTCGGCCGACAGCCGGTTTTCGAGAAGGTAGATGTAATCCGGCATTCCGAGTTCCTGTGGTGACGGCTTAGGACTTTCCCAAGTCTCTGATGCCGTTGCCCTTAGGTGCGATTCCTAACTCCAGCAAACCAGTACCTTAACACAATCGAAACGGCTTGGCTAGTGATGTTGCACCAATAATGTTGCTTTTCCCGTTTCTCGGACGCATCGACCGTGCGACAATCCAGACATCATGGGGTCACTGCGCAAACCAGTGATTGTGCGTAAGTTCTCGCGAGACTGGTTCGCAGGCTACGCGGGAACGGGGTTTGGTCAGGACGCCACCGAGCTGGAGATCCTGGACCTGACCGGCAAGGTGCTCCGTGTCGGCTGGGATCAGGTGAAGTGGGTCTGCTACGTGCGCGATCTGCCTTCCGGTGAGCAGGCCAACCCGGAACGGCTGATCCACAAGAAGTTTGCCATCCGGCCGCGCACGGCCGGGGTGTGGTTGCGCATGACACTGACGGACGGGGACGAGCTCGAGGGTTTGGCGGCGAACGACCGGTCGCTGCTGGACGGCGCGGGTCTGTTGCTCACCCCGCCGGACACGCGATCGAATACACAGCGCATCTATCTGCCGCGGCAGGCGATTCAGGAGCTGGAGGTGGTGGGGTTGATCGGAGCGGCGAAGCGCAGGCCATCGGCCGAGGAGCAACCGGAGCTGTTCCCCAAAGAATCGGATATCGGATAGTCGTCGACATTGGCCAGGGGCTAAAGCCCCGGTTCCTTTGGCTGCGTAAATGTACGGGCCAAAGCCCGTACCCTCCCAACCTGCCAGCCGTCTCGAAGCAGCGTAGCGCGCGGCCTTCCGGTACAATCTCCACGATGAAGCTGGGCGAGCTGGCAAACCGATTGGGCGCGGAACTGCGCGGCGACGCGGAGCAGGAAATCACAGGCGTCAAAGGGATTGAGGAGGCCGGGCCGTCCGAGATCACCTTCGTGGCCAATCCTCGTTATGCCGGCCTGGCGCGCACCACAAGGGCGGCTGCCGTGCTGGTCGAGCCCGAGTTTCAGGAGATTCCGGTTGCCACGCTCCGCATTCGAAATCCGTACCATGCGTTTTCGCGTGCGCTTGCCTTTTTCTATCAGCCTCCTGCTTACCCGCCCGGAATCCATCCCACCGCGGTGATCGACCCGACGGCGGAGATCGGCGAGGGCGCGCACATCGGCGCGTACGTGGTCGTTGGGCCGGGAGTTCGGCTGGGGCCGCGCGCGACGCTCTTGCCTCATGTCGTGCTCTATCCCAACGTGCGGGCGGGCAGCCATCTTTTCGCCCACGCTCACGCCGTGGTGCGCGAGGGGTGCATCCTGGGCGAGCACGTGACGCTGGAAAACGGGGCCATTGTGGGCGCCGACGGCTTCGGCTTTGCGAAAAACGACGCCGGACATTGGGAGAAGATTCCGCAGTCGGGCCCGGTGCGGCTCGGCGACCGTGTCGATGTGCAGGCCAATGCGTGCGTGGACCGGGCGACGGTTGGGGAAACGCGGATCGGCAGCGGGACCAAGATCGACAACCTGGTGCAGGTGGGGCATGGGTCGGCGGTGGGCGAAAACACGCTGCTCTGCGCGCAGGCGGGCCTGGCCGGCTCGTCGGTCATCGGAAATAACGCCATTCTTGCCGGGCAGGCCGGTGTTGCCGGTCATTGTTCGCTTGGAGACGGCGTGATCCTGACCGCGCAATCGGGAGTTTCGCACGATATTCCTGCGGGCAAGATGGTTTCCGGTTCGCCGGGATTCGATAACCGTCTCTGGCTGCGGGCGGTCGCCGCGTTCCAGAGGCTGCCGGAGATGCTGAAGCGGCTGGATCGGCTGGAAATAGCGGTGGCGGCGAAGCCCAGCGAGAGCCAGGCCCAGGAAAAAGAAGAGCGAGAGTAGGGGATGGCTTTGCCGAAGAACCAGCGAGAGTGGACCTCAGGGCCTAAAGGCCCCGCTCTTTTTTCTGAGCAAAATGTACGGGCTAAAACCCGTAGCCTCCCATCCACTCTGTTGGCGATCCTCTCATTCTTCGCGATGGCTGTCGCCGCAGGCTGCCACTCGTACCACGTGGACACGACCATCGTGAACCGCACTGGCGAGCCGATTCAGCTGCTTGAAGTCGATTACCCGAGCGCCAGTTACGGCGCCGACAGCCTTGCGGCGGGCGCGGAGTTCCATTCCCGGATCCAGATCGAGGGCAAGGGGCAACTGAAAATTCTGTACACCACCAATGAAGGCAAGCCGGTGCAGATCTCCGGCCCAACGCTGGCTGAGGGTCAGGAGGGCCGGATCGAGGTGGTGCTGCTGCCGGAGGGCAAAGCGGAGTTTCATCCCCAGCTGAGTCCGGCCCGATGAGCATCCCAATCGGATAGTGGATGAGTGGTCCGCATAAGGCGGGCCCTTACTGAGAAGCAACGCTTCAGGAAGAAATTTTCGCCATCCCCGCGCGTTCGTCAATTTGCCACAGCAGAGGCGAAAAGCAGGGCAACCTCTGAAGGCGAATTGCGATCCCATCCTTCGTTCGCCCGCCGCGCAAGTGTAGGCGCCCTTTGGTTGGTAATTGCAAGGGGCGCCGGCGTGCCCGCCATCCCCCGACGGGTGCAGCGCCTAACACTTCGGTGCGGCTCAACTGCCTTATCTTGCAACACGGTTCGCCCGATAATTACGAGGAGGAAATCAGGTGGGCGAAGACTCTCATCGTGCGGGCCGCCAGCGGTGGCTGCGCAAACACGGCTTCCCTGTTCGTGTTGCCGCCTGTTTCTTCCTGGTCACGCTGGCCACGGTTTTCATTGGGCTGGCTCCGGAATCCAATCTGATCTGGGTGGCCAACGGCCTCCTGCTGGCCTATCTGCTGCTGGCGCCGCGGCGGCGCTGGCCAGCCTACCTTTGCGCCGGACTGGTGGCGCAGATGACAGGCGACACTCTGGTCAATCCGCACTCGCACACGAACCTGATTCTGGCCGTGTTGAACATCGGCGAAGTGACCATCGCCGCTTCCCTGCTGCGCGGCCGCTCGAAGGAGCTGCCGCACTTCACCGATCTCGCGTACCTGATGCGCTTTGCCGCGATCGCCATGCTGCTGGCGCCCGCCGCGGTCGGATCGCTGTTTGCGCTGACCGTGGTGGCGCGTCACAGCGGGTCGCCGTTGACTCAGTTTGTGCAATGGGTAATAGCCGACGGGCTGGGCACCGCCGTCATGACTCCGGCATGCGTCGCGATCTTCAGAGACCGCTTCAGCAAAAGGCAGAACTGGGCGCGGAACTGGGCTTACCTGGTGCTTCCTGCCGCCTTCACCGTGGTCGTTTTCTCCCAGACCAGGGTGCCGGTGCTGTTTCTGGTCTATCCGATCCTGTTAATCGTGCTGCTGCGGCTCGGCCTGGGATGGGCTTCGCTGGTCGCGCTCTTTGTGGCCACGGTGGGAAGCTGGTTCACCCTGCGCGGGGAAGGCGCGTTTGCGATGTTCAGTTCGCTCTCTCCGATGGAGCCGTCGATCATCCTGCAGATCTTCATCGCCGGGGCCATGTTCATGCTGTATAGCGTCTCCGTCGTATTGGGAAACCACACGTCGGTCGAACGGCGCCTGCAGAAGATCGCCAGCATTCACGCTCTCGTGACCGAGAATTCGCGGGATGCCATCCTGATCGTCGATTTCGATGGCAAGCCCAGCTACGTTTCTCCGGCGATGGAGAGCATGACCGGCTGGAAGGCCGAGGAGATGATGCGGTTGGGTGGGCCGGGCGTGGTCCATCCCGACGACCTGGCCAAGGTGGCGCAGACGATCGCCGAGCTTCGCGCCTGCCAGGGCAGCGGAATGACGGAGTACCGCGTGCGCAAGAGGAACGGGGAATACATCTGGGTGGAAGCCAGCCTGTGCGTCTTCGTCGATCCGGCCACCAAGGTGCCCATCGGCACCATGAATATCGTGAGAGATATTACGGGACGAAAGCGCGCCGAGCAGGAGCTGCGCGCGGCCAACCGGGCTCTGGAAGCCCTGGCGGTCGTGGATCCGCTGACCGGAATCGCCAATCGCCGCCGGCTCGACCAGAGCCTGGTGAACGAATGGCGCCGCGGGCAGCGCGAACATACACCGCTGTCGCTGGTGCTCTTCGACGCCGATTTCTTCAAGTCCTACAACGATACCTACGGCCATCTGCGTGGCGACTATTGCCTGAAGCAGATTGCCGAAGCGGCGCTGGATGTGGTGGCTCGGCCCGGCGACGTGGTGGCGCGCTACGGCGGCGAGGAGTTCGCGGTGGTGCTGCCCAACACCGGCGAAGAGGGCGCTTTGCAGATCGCCGAGCAGATCTGCGAGTCGCTGCGGCGCCGCTTCATTCCGCACAGCTTCAATCCCTACGGGATCGCGACGGTATCGGCGGGATGCGCCACGATGCTGCCCGGCTCCGGGCAGTCGGCGGGCGCACTGATTGAGATGGCGGACCGTGCGCTGTATCTGGCCAAGGAGACAGGGCGCAATCGCGCCTGCTCGGCCAGCGCTCTGGACGACGATGCGCCGCGGCGCTCGCGACGGATTCGCGTTCCGGCGTAGGGGGAGGTTCCCCAGGTCAGGCGCAAAAAATGCGCGCCGAACCTGGGGCCCGGCATCAAGAAGCATCTCAATCGGAGTTCGGCCATCCCACCCTCTGGTTCACCCGTTGCGGCGGGCGAACGAAAGGATGGGGAACCCTCGGTGCTCCTGAACCGTGATCCCTTGCGCCAAGACCGGGCGAAAGGATCTGGCACAGCTTTCCCAGGTCCGAAAGCACGGACCTCCACCCCGGACCTGGGGCATCCAATCTTCGTAAGTGCTCAGGCGGTCGGCTCTCAGTGCACCATGCTCTGAAAGAGCGGGGACTGCAGAAGGCTGGCGAACTCGTTGTCGTTGGTGGCGAAGTGAATCGTCAGCCGGCCGGCTTCGGAGCTGATATCGGTGGCGCTCAGAGCCTGCTTCTCCGCTTCGGACCCGCTCATCTTGCGGTACACGAGGGCGGCGTTGAGCAGCGAAGAGAGGGTGGCGGCCGAGAACGAGTCGCCGGTGGAAAGGGTTAGATCGAATTTGACCCCGTGCTGGAAATCCATCGCGTACCACGAGGCCAGCAGGCGCTTCTGCACGTTGTCAAAGTCGGCAACCGAGCCGGCCTCGCCCATTACCTGGCGCATCATGGTCTGCGTGCCCTTCTGATCGAGGATGCTCCAAAGCGGAGCCGAGTCGACGCTTCTCATCGCGTCCATCATGATCGCGTTGGCGAGAAAGCTCGAAGACAGGCCGTCGCGAGCGTCGAGGGCGGCCCGGACGGCGCCGGAGCTGCCGAAGATCATCGTCGATGGATCCACAAAGCAGGCGATCATGCCGGTCCGGCCCATGGGATAGAGCTTGTTGGTGCGAACCAGAGTAGGCTTCACGCCCTTCTTGCGGAAGTTGGCGAGAATGTCCTGCGTGGGGAACTGGCCCTGTGCGATGCCCAGAATGTCGACCTCCGGCACCGCCGCATCTTTGCCTGTTCCTTTGGGGCGGAAGAGCGCGAAGGCGAGCTGATCGACGTATTGATCGATCTCCGGTCCGTTTGGATCGGCGGCTGCTGCCTGGCCGGGCGCGGCCTTGCCCGCGACCGCGTCGCTGATGGTGAACCGGCTGAGCGCGCGATCGAACTGCTTGAGCTCGGGCGGCATGACCCGCGCCTTCAAGTCCATCGCCGCCTGTGAGTTCTGCATCACGCGGTAGTCGATCACGACCAGCTGCTGCACATCGTGGGGGATGGCCGAGCGCGCATCGGTGGAGAGCTGCGCCGCCGGGGCCAGAGCGGCCGCCGCCAGGAAAGCGGCCGGAATCAGGGTTTTAACGATAGAGCTAAGCAAATCTATCCTCCCGGAGCTTTGCGCGTTGCGTCGATTTGGAGCCGCTCGCTGAGCGCTGCGGGCGTACAGCCCGCTGAGGCCTTGATGCCCACATTGTACATGCGGTTCGATTTTCAGAATCGCGCAACGTCAACCCTCGCCGGGCCACCGCAGGGGCGATGCCAGGCGTCGCTCCAGCACCTTAGATGCCGGGTCGAACCCTACCAACTGACGCATCCAGTCGCTGTCACGCTCGCAGGCGGCTTCCGGGATGAGGCCGATGACTTCGCCTTCGGCCGGCACTCCCTTATGCCGCTGCGCCAGCCGCGAAACCGAGGTGTAGATCTGGGAGATCGGCGTGGTGTCAAAGTCGGTGATGCTCATGGCGAGTTGCGCGCGGCCGTGCGCCAGCATTCCCATGGCCTTGACGCCCTTCAGGCCGCCGGCGTCGGCGCGGATCTCGCGGGCAATGGCGCGCACCATGGAGACGTCGCTCGAATCGAACTGGATGTTGTAGGAGACAAGGAACTTTCTTGCTCCCACGGCGCAGGCGCCGGCGGTGGGATGGAGACCCGGGCCGCCGAGGTCGGGGCGGCGGGCGGGTTCCTTGCGCACCACGTCGCGGAGCCCCTCGAACTGGCCGCGGCGGACTTCGTCGAGGCTGGCGCGATCAGGCCGGGCGGCTGCCGCCTCATAGAAATAGACGGGCACGCCGAAGCGGCGCCAGATCTCTAAACCGGCCTGGCGCGCCAGCAGGACGCACTGCTCGAGCTTGATGCCGGAGATCGGAACGAAGGGAATGACATCGGCGGCGCCGATTCGGGGATGGACACCCTCCTGGCGGGTAAGGTCGATCAGCTCGGCTGCCTTCCCTGCCCCGCGCACGGCTGCCTCGACCACTGCCTGCGGATCGCCGGCGATGGTGACAACGGAGCGGTTGTGATCGGAATCCATGGACCAGTCAAGGAGATGGACGCCCTCCACATGCATGGCGGAAACGATCGCCTCGACCCGGCGGGCATCTCGCCCCTCGGAGAAGTTGGGCACGCATTCGATGATCGGTGCGGTCATGGCGACAGCTTCTAGCTGCTAGCTCCTAGCTCGTTCCCCTGAGAGGGTCGGGGTTTTCCCGGACGATTTCTCATTGTTCATTCTGCTGGCCGCAAATACCGTGCCGGATTCTATCTCCACCGAAAGGCAAGACGCTAGAGGCTAAGAGCTAAAAGCTGAGAGCTGCTTTTCGTCACTTCCACCACGTGTACCCCACCTGCACCTGAAGGCTGGCGTTTACGCCGGGGTTATGGTCGCCCAGCGAGGCCGAGGAGATGTGCACGGCATTCAAACCCAGGTCCAGCGATCTCTTCGGCCGGGTGAAGAGATGCACGCCGATGCCGCCCTGCGGCGAGAAGTTCCACACCGAGGTTCCGCCCGACTCGCCGTGCGGCACCAGCACGTCGGGCGGAAACTTGTGTGAGGTATAGATGAGCCCGCCCGCGCCCTGAAACCACGGCTGGATGCGGCGCGAATGGGTCAGGAAATTCCAGCGCAGGATGACCGGCGTCAGACTCGCGCCGGTGTATGTGCCGCCGCCGATCGCTTCATCGAAGGTCTGGCCCTCAAATACGAATTCCTGGATGTGCGCCGCGGGCGTATACGCCTGCCAGAATGGAATCACGTTGCCGCTGAACTCGAACTGACCGCTGAGAATGCCCGCGCGAACAACGGGCGTGAGAACCTTGCCGAGCTGAAAGCCGGTGAAGAAGAACTTGAAGTTGTCGCGGTCGCCGATGCCGGTGCCCCAGTTGACGAACGGCCCGTACTCCCAGCTCCGGTGCTGGCGGACCTGCGCGACCGGGTCGTCAGCAGACTTGGACGAACCGGCTGCCGGGCT
>Ga0335078_10018154_pt1 | contig 10461 bp, 8 predicted proteins | sample Lox_Sample_32_FD_206711 | JGI IMG/M metagenome (GOLD analysis project Ga0335078, IMG submission 206711) | Soil microbial communities from Loxahatchee National Wildlife Refuge, Florida, United States - Lox_Sample_3.2 | ecosystem: Environmental > Terrestrial > Soil > Wetlands | place: USA: Florida...
CGGGCTGGTGTCCTTTTGAAGCTGATCGTACACGGCGCGATCGCCGCTCCAAAGCTGGTCCATGAAGAGGAAGTTGAGGACGCGCGCGGCCTCAATCAGCTTGTCGAGCGCCTTGCGGTCGCCCGCGGAGAGCGTGGACGTCTCGTATTTCAGATGGACCGGCGCAAAGCGCGCGCTCATTTGCTTGAGTTGAGTGAGGTCGGGCATGACAGCGGCGGCCAGTAGGAGGACTAGTGGCTTCATTCCTACCGATAATATCGCGCGGACGACCTGCCGAGGGCCGCTAGGCCTCCGTTTCGTAGATCTGCCAAATATCCGGTCGGGCGAGACCGTCTGCCAGTTCCTTGAGCTTCGGCTCCAAATACGGTTTGTCCAAAGTTGCACGAAATCTGCGAATCAACCGCCGCGCGTCTTCCAAATCCTTGGGGCGTTCAGACATGAGCTTCATCAGGATTAAGTCTTCAGGAGAAGCGACGGGAATGGTTCTGCTTCCTACCGGTCTGGGACGGGCGCGTTTCAAGAACTCGCGTTCCGGCGGGAGCGCCGCCAGCACAATGTCACCACGCACGCCTTGGGAAGTCTCGATGGGTACGACGCGGGAGCGCCGGGCGAACTCCAGCGGATTCTCGGCCGTGCGAAAACGAGAAGCGATGTTGCCAATGGCCTGCTCGAAATCGTCCGGCTCGATCCAGACGGAAAGATCCACATCGAGCGTGGCGCGCGGCTCGCCCCACATCGCCACTGCCAGCCCGCCGATCAACATGTACGGCCAGCGCATCTCGTCGAGAAAGGAAGCGATCTCGATCAATGCGGATTCGAGTTCTGTCATTTGCTGCTGAGGTGCGCCAAGCCCGCGCGCATGCGCTGGATGCCTAACTTCTCCGGATCAGGGTCGTGTAGCCGTTCCTCCGATGAAACCCAGCGCAGCAGAAACCCGAGGTCGGCGATAATCGCAGCCGACGATCGTTCCATGGGCGGATGCGACGCTTCCCACTCGTTGAATATTTCCATGCGGCGCCGGTACTCTTCGACCTGCTCTTTGAGAGTCACTTGGCTGGCCCGCGAAACGCAATGCCCAACTCGCGCAACTGGCGGTCCGGCACGGGCGCGGGAGCGTCGCACATCAGGTCGGTGCCGCGAGCGGTTTTGGGGAAGGGGATCACGTCGCGGATGGAGGTCTCGCCGGAGAGAAGCATCACGAGGCGGTCGAGCCCCAGCGCGATCCCGCCGTGCGGAGGGGCGCCATATTCCAGCGCTTCCAAGAGAAAACCGAAACGGCGGCGCGCTTCTTCCTCGCTGAAGCCGAGCGCGGCGAAAACCTTCGCCTGCACATCGCGCCGGTGAATACGAATCGACCCCGAGCCCAGTTCCACGCCGTTCAACACGATGTCGTACGATTTGGCGCGGCAATGCGCAGGGTCGCTGGTCAACTTGTCGAGGTCCTCGTCGTGCACCGAGGTGAAGGGATGGTGCGCCGCGTTCCAGCGGTTCTCCTCTTCGTCCCATTCGAACATGGGGAAGTCCACCACCCAAAGAAACTGGAAATTCCGCGGGTCCAGCAGCTTGTGACGGTCGTTGAATTTCTGCGCGCAATGCAGGCGCAACTGCCCGCACGCCGCGTAGACGGTATGCTCGGGGCGATGGCCTTTCGGCTCGCCGGCCCAGGTGGCCAGCACCAGCAGGTCGTTCTCGCCCGCGCCGCAGCGTTCACGCACTTTGGCCACAGGGCCGGGATGGTCGCGTTCCAGGCGCTTGGCATCGTCGTACACGCGCAGGCCGCGTTCCTGCCCGAATGCCTTCAGCTCATCGCGCTCTTTGCGGCTGGCCGCGCCCGTATTCGGAATGTGGATGGCCACCAGCGGCAGCCCGGCGTTGGCCAGTTCCGGCAAGAGATCTTCTACCGGATGCATCGGCGGAACGCGCAGATCCGGCTTGTCGATACCGTAACTGCGCATCGCCTGTTCGTGCGTGAGCCGCGGGAAGGGGCAGGTTGCGGTAACGCCCGCCACCGCGCAGATCCGCTGTACCATGGGCTCGATTACTTCGTAGATTCGTTCCTGCTGCGGGAAAGACATCTCCAAATCGATCTGGGTGAACTCCGGCTGGCGATCGGCCCGCAGGTCTTCATCGCGGAAGCAGCGCACAATCTGGAAGTATTTTTCGAAACCGCTCACCATCAGAAGCTGCTTGAAGAGCTGCGGCGATTGCGGCAGCGCGTAGAAACTGCCGGGCTGCACGCGGCTGGGCACCAGGTAATCGCGCGCGCCCTCGGGAGTGGAGCGCGTCATGAAGGGCGTCTCGATTTCGAGAAAACCCTGTGAATACAGGTATTCGCGGGTGGCGAAGGAGATCTTTGAGCGCAGGATCACGTTGCGCTGCATGTGCGGCCGCCGCAGGTCGACGTAGCGATATTTCAGGCGCACGTCCTCGCTGACGTCTACCTCTTCCTCCATGGGAAACGGCGGTGTGCGTGATTCGTTCAGGATCCAGATGCGCGAGGCGACGACTTCGATTTGGCCGGTGGCCAGGTTCGGATTCACAGCGGCCGGGCCGCGCGGTGCGACCTTGCCTTCCACGGCGATGACATACTCCGGCCGTACCTCTTCGGCTCGCTTGTGAACAGCCGGGCCCACGTCCTCATGAAAAACAACTTGCGTGATGCCGTCGCGGTCGCGTAGATCGACAAAGATCACGCCGCCGTGGTCGCGGCGCCGGTGAACCCAACCCATCAGGACGACCTGCTTGGCTTCATCCGAGTCGCGCAGCGCGCCACAAGTGTGCGTCCGTCGCAGGTCGCCGAGAAAATCCAGTGTGAGGGAAGGTTCCATAAGGATGGTCGTTCAGTTCAAGGCCGGGACGATTTCTTCGAAGGCCACGCTCTTCTGCTCGCCGGTAGACATGTTCTTCAATGTGTATCGGCCCGACGCCAGTTCGTCCTCACCAATGATGAGGGTGAACCGCGCGCCCAGCTTATCCGCCAGTTCCATCTGGCGTTTCAACTTTCCTTCGCCGATCTCGACGGAGATTTCCGATCGTCGCAGGTCGCGCGCGAAGACGGCCGCCCGCCGCAGCGCCGGGTCGCCCAGGGGAGCGATCAGCAACGCCAACCTTTCCGGCGATTGCGCGCCTTCCACGCTCATCACCAGGCGGTCTTCCCCGATGGAAAAGCCGATGCCCGGGGAGTGGATTTTCGATCCGAGAGATTCCGCGAGGCCGTCATATCGCCCGCCACCCAGCAGGGAATTCTGCGCGCCCAACGATCCGTGGAGCACTTCGAACGTAGTGCGCATGTAGTAGTCGATGCCGCGCACCAACCGCGGGCGGGCTTCGTACGCTACTCCCATATCGCTCAGGAATTGTTTGACCGCTTCGAAATGCTGGCGGCACGGATCGCATAGATGCTCGACGATGCTTGGCAAGTTCGCGATGATCGGTTGGTCCGCTTCCACTTTGCAATCGAGCACCCGCAGCGGATTCGTCTCGGCACGGCGTTGGCAATCGCCGCACATCTTTGGCGCCACCGCTTTCAACTCTTGCCGCAACCGCTCCACATACTGCGGCCGGCAGTTTCCATCGCCGACGGAGTTAATCAACAGTTGATAGCCGCTCAGACCCGCGCGTTCGAGAATGGCGATCACCATGGCGATCACCTCGGCATCCACCATGGGCGACTCCGAACCGATCGCCTCCGCGCCGATTTGATAGAACTGGCGGTAGCGTCCCTTTTGCGGACGCTCACGCCGGAACATCGGACCGATGTAGTAGAGCTTCTGAACGCCCGGCTGCTGGTCGAGCCGGTGTTCAATATACGCGCGGATTACCGACGCGGTATTCTCAGGCCGCAAGGTCAACGAGCTGCCATCGCGGTCGTCGAACGTGTACATCTCCTTGGTGACGATGTCGGTGTCGGCGCCCACGCCGCGCGCGAACAGTTCGGTTTGCTCCAGAATCGGCGTGCGAATTTCGTGGTAGTGGTAGGCGCGAAAAACGCTCTTCGCAGCTTCTTCCACGCGGTTCCAGACTTCCGTGCTGGGAGGCAGTAAATCCCTGGTTCCTTTGACGGCTTTGATCAAAATCTTCGGAAAACCCATGCTAGCACACGGGGTCACCGGGAGCAGTTGTTGCCCATTGTTAGCTTGCGACTACGAGGTCACTCGTTTCGCGAGTACGGTTCCGGAAAGCCGGTCACTGTCGAGTTGCTTCAGATGCAGGCTTTCGACCAGCGGCGTGTCTCCGAAACCCAGCAGGTAGTAATCGTAAGCATTAGCGGGGCTCTCCCGATTCACCGGATCCATCCAGTCCAAGTGCCAGGTCAGGCGGTAAAAGTTGATCACGGGTTCGAGCTGCCAACTGGCGCCGATGCGGGCCCGGGCCCCGGGAGTAGCGGCATGATCGCTCCGCACAATTTGCATCATGTCCTTTCCCGCGGAACAATAGGCCCACTCGGCGAAATAGCGCGTGTTGAACTGGGTTGCGAACTGGACCACGCATAACAGCAAAACGGCAGCGAGCGGTACGGAAAGAATCCATTCGATTCGGGACCCTTGGCTCAAACGGTCGAGCAAAACGACGGCCGCGAGTTCGAGTAGCGGGAGCCAGTACATGGCGGTGCGGAGCTCGGGATAGGGTTGGTGGAACAGATAGCGGCTAATCACGATCAACGCGATTGTCGCCGGCAAAAGGATACCCAGCAGCATCAGGGATCGATCGATGGTCGTGAGAGCGCTCAGGCTGCGTTTCCGCATCCAATGAAACGCGATTCGACCGGCGGCTAGGACGAGCGCCACGAGGCAACCAGGCACTACTAGATAAGTGACCATTCCGATGGCCGCCTCCGCCGGGAACCACACCGCCAGGCCTCGGTACCCGGCGGGAGAATGCACAAACGAGAAACGCACCAGCGGTTGCAGGATTGCGAAGAGCGAAGACGGGCCCATGTTTCCAGCCTCGAGCTCGATGAGCTGTTTCGGCAGGGTCAATACGAATACGCCGACTGCGCTTGCGGGAAGTGCCAAATGCAGTAGGGCCTGCCGCCAAGGCTGGATGCTTTGCCGCGTGTTGGCGCGTTCCGACCGCCGGACCAGACGATCCCCGAGCAGCATCACGAAAAACGAACCTAGCAGCGCGCCGCCGGGAAAAATCATGATGGGGTTGGCGCCGATGGAGAGCCCCAGCGCGATTCCGGCCTTGCGGAAAAGGCGCTTCGAGCCGGTCGAATCGGGCCGCTCCGGCCAGTCATTCAAATATAGGATTACCTGATACAGAGCGTAGAAGAAGAGTCCCAGGGCGAGGCCATAGCCGCGCGAACAGGACAGATAGTCGAGAACAAAAGGGTTCAGAGAGAGGAGGGCGACTGAGAGCAGGAATACGAACGCCTCGCCGAACAGCAGTCGCGAAAGCCGGAAGATCGCACAGAAGTACAGCAGACCGCCGAGCAGCGAAGGAATCCGCAGCGTGAACGCGGACGCGCCGAACACGGTGATCATCAGCTTGGCCAAGAGGTCCGTAAGGACGTGATGGTTGCCGTGTTCGAAATTGAGGACCTGGCCCCAGGAGCCGGAGAGGAACCACTCGAACATCGTGCCTTCATCGTGGCTGATCGACTGCGTGGCGGCTCGATATACATTGGTCACGAAGAGCACGGCCAGTAGCAGCGCGGCGGCCAGACGCCAGAGATCAGACAAGCGAGCCCTGGGAAGAGATTCGGCCGTCCTCGCGTTGTTGCTGGTCATCGGTCCTTAGGCCGGCGCATTCCGGAGTGCCTTCGGTTGCGGCACAGGCGTCTCTTCCAACACATTAGAAGCTCGTGCGTTTCGCGAGCACGGTTCCGGAAAGCTGGTCGCTGTGGAGTTCGGTGAGATGGCGCTTCTCCACCAGCCGCTTGTCTCCGAAAGCCAATAGATAATAATCGTAAACGTTATCGGGGCTTTCGCGGTACACCGGGTCCATCCAGTCGAGTCCCCAGGCGATCCGGTAAAAATTGATGATCGGCTCGAGCTGCCAGGTCGCGCCCACCTTGACTCTGGCGCCGGGACGAGCGGCGTGGTCGGCGCGGACGAGCCGCATCATGTCCTCTCCCGCGGCACTATAGGACCACTCCGCGAAATAGCGCGTGTTGAACTGGGTGAGGAATTGAATCACACAGAGAATCACCAGTGCTGTCATCGGCCAGTAGACTTTCCGTTCGATTCCGGAACCGTCTGCGACTCGCCGGAGTAAGCTCAGTAACGCCAACCCCAGCAGCGGAATCCAGTACATCGCCGTGCGGAGCTCGGGATAGGGTTGCGCGAACAGAGCACGGCTGAGCACGATGAGCACGATGGTGGTGGGCAACATTGCGGCCAGGAGGAGTAGGAAGCGATCGAGGAGAGGCATCGCGTTCCACTTTCGGTTGCCGGTCCAGCGGACCCCAATGCGAGCGGCCACTGCGAGGAGAACCGCGAGTAGAAGGGGAACGGCCCCGTAGGTAATCATCCGGATCACGCCGCTCGGGGAGAACAGAGCCGCGAGACCGGGGAAACCGGTAGGCGAATGGAGAAGCGAGAACCGCACCAGCGGCTCCAGGATCGCGAACAATGAAGGCGGACCCATATATCCGGGCTCGAGTTCGATGAGCCGCTTGGGAAGCAGCAATAAGAATCCGGCGACCACCACGGCAGGAAGGACGAAATGCAGAATCGCGCGTTGCGCAGGATTCGTGCGGCGTTCGGCGGCGGCCTCGCGGCGCGTTCGGCGGGCGCGTTCTTTCTTGATATGCCGGAGCTTATCCCGAACTGCGGCCTGCGTGACCAGCTCCGGCCGTTGCAGCAGGCCGTCAACGAACAGCATTCCCACGAAGGACGCGATTAGTGCCCCGCCTGGAAACAGCATGATGGGGTTGGAGCCGACCGAGAGCCCCAGCGCGATGCCGGCCTGATGGAAAAGCTGCGTGGCGCCTTTCGCGTCCCGCGCTTCCGGCGACTCTGACCAATACAGAATGATCTGGTAGAGCGTGTAGCAAAAGAATCCTACCGCCAGGCCGTACCCGCGCGCGGCCACCAGGTAATCCAGAACAAATGGGTTCAGGGACAGGAACGCAACCGACAGCAGGAACAAAATGCGCTCGCCGAACAGCACCGCGCAAATCCGGAAGATCGAGTAGAAATACAGCAGACCGCCGAGCAGCGCTGGAATGCGGAGCGCGAACGCCGAGGTGCCGAAGATCGTGATCATCAGCTTGGAGAACAGATCGCTCAGCACATGGTGGTTTCCGTGCTCCATGTTGAGTACCTGGTCCCAGGAGCCGGAGAGTAGCCACTCGAAGATGGTCGCTTCATCGTGGCTGATGGATTGCGCCGCGGCCCGATAGATATTCGTAATGAACAAAGCCGCCAGCAGCAGGACCGCAGCCATGCGCCAGGGCGTCTGAGCGAGAGCTTTCGCGGATCGGAGCCAATCGTCGGAGCGGCGGCTCATGCCCGTGCTTTCCGCCGCGCTTTGGGCTGCGGTACGCGGGTAAGGATGGCAGCTGCTTCGGGCGCGCGGAAGCTTACGAATGCAGCCAGAACCAGTGCTGGCCATACCTGGACCAGCAGGCGGCTCAAGGAAGTCTGTAATTGCCAGACGAGATCGTGAAACGTAACGATATAGATTCCGAAATAGCCGAGAAGTTGGAAACCCAGGATGGTGCCGCAAAAAGTCGCGTCCCGGCGGCGCTCGCGATCGAAATGCAGCGCGACGGCGAGTACGATCAACGGCAGAATGGGGTGATACCAGCCGCTGGCCATCCCGATGAATTCGCGGCCGAACGCGGCAAGGGTGGTGGCGTACCGGCCGGCGTCCACAATGCGGTGGCCGGCGCCCGGCAGGCTGGTGGTGACCTGAGAGTCATTGCCGCGCGCCAGCAGGAATTTGAAAGCGACCCCCAGCAATCCGACTGGCGCCGCGCCGGCCAAGGCCGCCAAAATCGAACGCCGGCGGAACACGGCGATTCCCGCCACGAACAGGATCAGGAAGAGAAAGCCCTCATCCTTGGTCCACGCCGCGAACGCAGCCGAGATACCGGCCAGCACAGGCCGGTCGAGCAGCGAAAACAGAAGCGCGGCGGCAATATAAGCTGCCAGAGGCACGTCCGCGTATTGAGTAGGAACTTCGCGCAGCAGGGGAGGCGCCGCAGCCAGCGCGAGCGCGGCCAGCAAACCAAGCGTCCGCCCCCGCAGGACAGTCACACCACCGGCCACCAGCGCCAGCAATGCGACGAAGAAAACGTATGAAGTTGACTGGGGAACCGCAGCTGAGAGGGAATTGCCGGCGCTCCACGCCCGCGCCACGAAACCGGAAACCAGCAGTGGATATTCCGCATGCGTGATTGCCCCAAGTGCCGGCGACCAGGCGCGCGGCGCCAAGTCTGCGGGCGACGCCAGAAACTTCGCGCGCAGATTCCAGATCGCCCAGGCGTCCCAGTTGCCCTGCGGATTGAACTCCCAGGCGGTTGACGATGCCGCGGTGGCCAACCCCAGCGCCAGCACCAACCCTCCGGCGATCCAGAGAACCGCTACCGGCGGCTGGGTTTCCGAGGCTGCCTTATCGGCGCGCGCACGGTGGCGATACGCTTCGTACGCCGACCATGCCAACAGCAAAAGTTCCACCACCAGGGCGGCCGTGTGGCTTCCGAGAAGCACGCCGAAAACAAAGAACAGGCAGGATGTCAGGCCGATGCCGCCCGCCGCACCGGCTCCGAACAGGAGCAGCCATCCCGCCCAAGCGGGCTCGCAGCGCGCCAGGTCCGTCCAGCGATAAACCAACAGGCAGCCCAGCAGCACCGCTTCCAACACCCAAAGCAAAGCGATCATGGCTGTTGCTCCCGGCGGTAGAGCACCACGCCATTGCCGCAATCCTGCTGGAGGCGGAGGCCGCGGCTTTTTCCAAAAGCCACGAAATCGGCCGGCCGCGTAAAATTGCCGAGCACCCAATCGTGCTTCCCTCCGCGGGTCAGTAAACGAGGAGCCAGCACATATTGCGCGCTCAGCAACAATGCCGAATCGGTGGTAGAGGCCGGCTCGACGTCGGTCACGTAGCCCAGCACAGTGTTTTCCGGAATCGCCGCCAGAACCGGCGCCAGCCTCACGAATTGCGCCGCGATCTGGTAGGGATCCGCCGACTGCCGCTGGTATTCCGTCTCGGATCCGTAGGATTGAAATGCGCCCCAAACACACAACACGATGGCCGCAACGATTCCCGCGACGATTCGTGCCGGATAGCGCACCTGTTCTCGATCCCGCGCCATGATGGAAGTCTCATTGTAAAGGCTGCGAGCTACAATCTTCCATATGCCCCGCATCTGGGTTCTGCTGCTCGCCGGGGTGGTCTGTCTATCGGCGCAGAAGCGGCCGTTCGATGCCAACGCGCTCATGGAGTTGAAACGGATCGGCGACCCGCGAATTTCACCCGACGGCCGGTGGGTAGCCTTTACCGTGCAAAGCGTCGATCTGGCGGCGAACAAGAAGCCGCAGCAGATTTGGATTGTGCCGCTGGCGGGCGGCGCGCCCCGCCAGATCACGCACGAGGGCGAGAACAATCAGCGGCCGCGCTGGTCGCCCGATTCCAAACGCATCGCCTATATCTCGGACCGGAGCGGCTCGTCCCAGATCTGGCTGATGGACCCGGATGGCGCGAACGCCAAGCAGGCCACTTCCGTGCATACGGAAGCGGACGGGGTTCTGTTTTCCGGCGATGGCAAGAGCCTGATGTTTACGTCTGCCGTCTATCCGGATTGCGGCGCCGACGATACCTGCAACCAAAAGAACCTCGACGCCGAGAAGGACAATCCGGTAAAGGCGCGCATCTATACCGAGCTGCTCTACCGTCACTGGACCACCTGGCAATCGAAGCGCCGCAGTCATTTGCTGTCCGTGCCGGTCGCCGGAGGCGCGCCCAAGGATTTGACTCCTGGCACGCGTGACGTGCCGCCCTTTTCCCTCGAAGGCATCGACGATTACGACATCTCACCGGACGGAACGGAGGTTTGCTATTCGATGAATGCCGATCCGGTGCCGGCGATGAGCACCAATAGCGATCTTTATGTGGTGCCCATCGGGGGCGGTGAGACCCGCCGCATTACCGCGAATCCCGGGGCGGACGTCAGCCCGCGCTATTCTCCGGATGGCAAGTACCTGGCGTGGCGCGCGCAGCTTCGGGCCGGATACGAAAGCGATCGCTGGCGCCTGATGGTGCTGGAGCGGGCATCCGGGCGAGTCACGAATCTGACCGAGAATATCGACCGATGGGTGACCAACTTCACCTGGTCGCCCGATTCCGCCAACATCTTTTTCACCAGCGTGGATCGCGGACGCCAGGCCATCCAATTGATTTCCGTCAAAGGCGGCGCAGCGCGCGTGGCGGCCAGTGGCGACAGCGTGCTCGACGACATCCAGTTGAGCGGCGACGGCAAGTCGATGGTCTACACCCAGCAGACCGGCGCTT
>Ga0335078_10018155_pt1 | contig 10461 bp, 9 predicted proteins | sample Lox_Sample_32_FD_206711 | JGI IMG/M metagenome (GOLD analysis project Ga0335078, IMG submission 206711) | Soil microbial communities from Loxahatchee National Wildlife Refuge, Florida, United States - Lox_Sample_3.2 | ecosystem: Environmental > Terrestrial > Soil > Wetlands | place: USA: Florida...
GAGGCGAATCCTCTCCCCTTGTCGCTGATCTCTCCTACTCCCAATGCGCCCAGGCGATGGCATTCTTCGAGGGCTCCGATGGCTGCCGGCCCAAACCCCGGTTCATGGACGCCAGTGAGGTCGAAGCCGCACCAGAGGTCGAAACGCCCCGTGTATGGGACGTAAAGCCGGCGGATCGCGGCGAACTTGTCGGCCGTCGAGGCGCCGGTGAAGATCACCGTTCGCTCCACGCCCACGGAGTCCATGAGCTTCACCATGCCGGCCACCTGCTGCCGGGTCCGGACGCCGTGGCAATGCGCGTCGACGACGGGGAACCGGGCTTTGAGCGGCTCGGTCCGGGGGATTTTATAGACGGATTCCGGACGATAGTCGTTGAGCAGGAACTTGTCGGGTGTGTCCTCGGCCGCTCGCGGGCCACTGCCTGGTTGTGCCTGGGCGGATGCCGTTCCTGCCGCGGTAGCCGCCCCGGAGAGCATCATCCACTGCCGCCGGTTCATGATTCGAGATTCTATGCCCTGGCAGGGGGCGAAGCAAGCTTCCAGGCGCCTGCAACCTCCGTAACATAATTTCTGTTGCCCCCCGCGGCTTTTCGTCGGAAACTAAAGGTTTCATCCACCTCAAGGGGGAAGCTAGAATTGGAACGAAATGGCCGCAAAGGCTCCCTGGTCATGGAGCCGACGGAACGATGGACCCCGCAACTGGCCAGCGACCTCTACGACGTCGCCAGTTGGGGCAAAGGCTACTTTTCGGTTGGTGATAACGGCCACATCCGCGTACACCCCGAGAAGGACCCCGCGCGCTCGATCGACCTGAAGCAACTGGTCGATACGCTTGTCCTCCGCGGCATCAATCTGCCGATCCTGATTCGCTTCGCCGATATCCTCAAACACCGGCTGGGCGAACTGCACAGCGCGTTCGAAACCGCGATCGCCGAGCATCGCTACCAGGGCGGCTATTGCTGCGTGTACCCCATCAAGGTGAACCAGCAGCGCCAGGTGGTGGAAGAGGTACTGGAGTTCGGCCGGCCGTTCCATTTCGGACTGGAAGCCGGGTCGAAGCCGGAGCTGATGGCGGTGATGGCGCTGGCCGACAACGATACGCCCATCGTCTGCAACGGCTTCAAGGACGACGAGTACATCGAAATGGCCATGCTCGCCCAGAAGGTGGGCCGCCACATCATCCCGGTAGTCGAAAAATATACCGAGCTCGGCCTGATTCTGAAGTACAGCCAGAAAGTGGGTGTGCGGCCGCGGATCGGAATCCGCGTGAAGCTGGCCAGCCGCGGTTCGGGCAAGTGGAAGTCCTCCGGCGGCTATCGCTCCAAGTTCGGGCTCTCCGTCACGGAGGCGGTGCGCGCCTTGCAGGAACTCCGTGAGGCGGGCATGGCCGAGTGCCTCAACCTGCTGCATTTCCACCTGGGCAGCCAGATCACCAACATCCGCCAGATCAAAGGCGCGGTGAACGAAGCCATTCGCGTCTATGTCGACCTGGCGCGCGCCGGCGCGGGCCTCAAATACCTCGATGTGGGCGGCGGGCTGGGAATCGACTATGACGGTTCGCAGACGGATTTCGAATCGAGCGTGAACTACACGCTGCAGGAATACGCCAACGACATCATCTACCACGCGCAGAATGTGTGTGACGAGGTCGGCGTGCCGCACCCTACGATCATCACCGAGAGCGGACGCGCCATCGCCGCGTACCACAGCGTGCTGGTGTTCAATGTTCTGGGCGTGGCGGGAATGGGCGAGGGGACCGATGTGCCGCCGGAAGTCTCCGCGGAGGCCGAGCAGCCGCTCATCGACTTGCAGGAAACCTACCGCGGGCTGACCGCCAAAAACCTGCTCGAAAGCTACCACGACGCGCAGCAGGCCCTCGATTCGGCCCTCAATCTTTTCAGCCTGGGATATCTCTCGCTGGAACAGCGGTGCATCGCCGAGAACCTGTACTGGACGATTTCGCGCAAGATCCAGGCGCTGGCGCGGCAGCTCGATTTCTTCCCCGAAGAACTGGAAGGCATCGACGCCATGCTGTCGGACACGTATTTCTGCAATTTTTCGCTGTTCCAGAGCATGCCCGATAGCTGGGCCATCAAGCAGTTGTTCCCCATCATGCCGATTCACCGGCTGGAAGAGGAGCCGGTGCGCCCGGCCGTGCTCGGCGACATTACCTGCGATTCCGACGGCAAGGTGGACGCGTTCATCGACCGCCGCGACGTGAAGCGCACGCTGCTGCTGCACAATTTCTCCGGGGGCGATTATTATTTGGGAGCTTTTCTCCTCGGCGCCTACCAGGAAATCCTGGGCGATCTGCACAATCTCTTCGGCGACACCAACGCGGTGCATGTGCGGATCGGTCCGACCGGCGAAACGATTCTCGACTCGGTGATCAAAGGCGACACCGTGCGCGAGGTCCTGAATTACGTGCAATTCTCGACGGATCGCCTGGTGGCGACTCTCCGGCGGGACGTGGAGACGGCGTTGCGCGAAGGCCGGCTCACGTACGAGGAAAGCGGCGCGCTGATTCATTTTTATGAAGAGGGATTGCACGGGTACACGTATTTGGAATCATAGGCGCGAGAGGTAGGGCTCAGGGGCGGGAGTCGGCGTTCAGCCTGGAAACAGGGCCGGCCAAAGGCGGCATACTGCCGGATTATCGGCGACTGCGATAACGGGGCGGTGGTCTCCGCCGCCGGCGCGTTCCTTCACGCTGCCCGATCGACGCGGGCGCTCCGGACTTCGTGGCCGTGCCCCTCGCCGATCTTCTCGAGGCGAAGCGACGGGTGGGCCGGATCGGCCTTCAGGAGTGCGAATCGTCAGTCCGTCCCGCGGCGGAAGTCATCGCGAATAGAGGCGTACTGCTGCCAGAAGGCCGCGATCGGCGGCCACGCCGGCGTCGTTCCATGTCCTCGGGCCTGCATGCGTACACGAATTAGGAGGACGGGCCCGAGCGGTAGGGCGGCCCAGCCACTGCTGCGTTCCGCGGCCCGGGGAGGCGACAACTCGCGCCCGCTTGTGTCTGTCCCGAAGTCCGGTTCCGGACCGTAAGCCGCGGAGTGCTTCATGCACGGCAGCGGCAGCAAGCAGCGATTGAAATGTCATCGCGCGACGATCCGCGAACGACAAGGCCCACGCGTGCGGCAAGACCCGGCGAACGGGCTTGCCCGAACCTGTTCAACCACTTTTTACAGCTTGTTGAGGGTTGTTAAGAAGCTGCGATGCTACGATTCGGCCCAGGAGAGATTGTCTCGAGGAAGGCGGCGAAGCCAGCCGCGTGCGCCGGGCCCGGATTTCGCCGGGATTCGATCGCCTGAACTATTTTTTGCCAAGAAAGGAAACTGACCAGATGTTAAAGTTTGAAACAACTCCAGCCTACCGAAACCAAGCGGCACGGTTTATCGCCACGATGTCCACGTTGTGTGCAGTCGCCGGCCTTCTCAATCCGGCGGCCCTGGCCGCGCCAAAACGGACGCCGCCATCGACGCCGGGCAACTTTCACGTCACCGGCGCGACCGAAAGCCCGGCTAGCGTGACGTTCGCCTGGACGGCTTCGAAAGCGGGATCGGACGCCAAATTCTTTTACGCGATTGTGAACAAAACGACCGGGTTGAGCTTGAACGTCGGCAAGGTCACGAGCTATACCTGGACCGAAGTGCAGGCGGGCGGGACGTATTCGTTCTACATTTATGCCGCCGATCTGGATAATGACGTGTCGGCAAACAGTCCGGTTGTCACGGTGACGGTTCCCGGAACGCCAATTCCAACCGCCGTCCAACCGGCCGCGCCCGCGATCACGCAAATCAGCGCGACCGCGGATACCATCAGCGTGTCGTGGACGGAAGCGACGCCCGTCAATGAGATCGGCTCATTTGAAGTCCTTGTGAATGGCATGGTGGATGGCAGCGCTCCCGCAAATACCATGACGGCGAACGCTACAAATCTGTGGCCCGGCACCACTTTTACCGTCAACGTGGTTGCCTATAGCCAGAACGGCACCACGGGGGCACTCACCGCCACCAGCGCCCCCGTTACGGTGACGACCGCGACAGCGGCCAACGCTCCGAATCCCTCGGCTCCAACCGCTCCCACCAACCTGACCGGCTGGGGTGACGGCGGCGGCGAAGCCATTATTTCGTGGAATCCATCGACGTCCCCGAACGAGGCACAATCGCAAATCCAATACAACATCTATATCGATGGCGTGCTGGATAGTTTCGACAGCGCGGTTGGCGTTACCCAGCAGGTCTACATCTTCCCTCGCGGCGCAACCGCCCCGGCGCAGGTTTTTGTGGTGGCAGTGGACCAGTTCGGCAATCAATCGCCGCCCAGCAACATCCTCACCATCTATAGTTTCTAGTTGGAATTCCGCGGGCGTCGTGAAACGGCCAGGCACTGAAGAGAATTCCGTTCCGGCGGACGAACATCCGTGCCGTGGCGGGCGACGCCCGCGCTCCAGTCAACATCGATTCACACTCCGGGGAAGAGGCAATTGGCTTCGCTGTTCCGCAGGCGAGGGTTTTTCGGCCATGGCCGCGACGGTCTCGAATTCCGTGCTCGGGCTCACCTATTTCCGTGTAGCGCCGCCGCTAAGACTGGGGTTCTCCACAGTGGTCCGCCGCTTGCAGTTTCGCGACCGGGAGCCCCGTTATGAATACAGCGGCAATAGTGATTTTGATTGTTGCAATCGTGGTGATTGCAACTTTGTTATGGATGCTGTCCCGGAAGGGACACACGAAGAAATTACGCGCCCAGTTCGGTCCCGAATACGACCGTACGATCGAGCAGTATGGCACGGCGGCGAAAGCGGAGCGGGACCTGGAGTCGCGGCAGAAGCGCATGCAGACAGTGAATATCCGCTCGTTGACGCCGGCCGAGAGGGAACGATTTGCAGAACGGTGGCAGGCGCTGCAATCGCGATTTGTGGACGACCCTTCGGCTTCGATTCAGGATGCGGACCGGCTGGTGTTGGAAATCATGGTGGCGCGCGGATATCCGACGGTGGGGTTCGAAGGGCGAGCCGACGACCTTTCGGTGGACCATCCGCTGGTGGTGAGCCATTATCGGCAGGCGCACGATATCGCGATCCAGCATGAAAAGGGAGCGGCCACCACGGAGGAACTGCGGCGGGCGGTGGTGTGCTACCGCGAACTGTTTGAGGAGTTGCTGGAGCGGCATCTGGCGTCGCGGAGCTAGGAGAACGGAACGAGCACGGATCTTGTGGACGGGCCGCGGACCGCGAAGAGAGGCCAAGCGCCCGGAAGCTATGATGAGAAGGAATGCCCCGCTACGCAGCCATCGATATCGGCAGCAACTCCATCCGCATGGAAGCCGCCGAGGTGGTTTCCGGCGCGCCGCCCCGCATCCTGGCCTCGGAACGCGAAGTCACCCGCCTGGGAGAAAGCGTGTTCCGCACCGGCGCGCTCAGCGAAGAGGCGGTGCGCTCCACCTGCGCCGTGCTCGCGCGCATGGCCTCTCTCTATCGCAAACTCGAAGTGGTCGGCGTCCGCGCCGTCGCTACCAGCGCCATCCGCGACACGCGCAATCCTCACGAATTCCTGGCGCGCGCCTCCGACGCCGCGGGCACGTCCATCGAAATCATCTCCGGCCGCGAGGAGGCCCGCCTCATCTACCTCGGCGTGGAGAGCACCTGGCCGCAGAATAGCCGGCGTACCCTCGTCATCGATATCGGCGGCGGCAGCGCGGAAATCATCGGGGCCGAAGACGGCGTGCTCCAGGACTCGTTTTCCAAGCCTCTCGGCGCCGTTCGTCTGCGCGAAATCTTCCTCAAAGACGACCCTCCGACCGAGCTTCAGCTCCACCAGATGCACGAATACATCGAGGCCAAGCTGGATACTCCCGTTCGCCGCCTCGGGCACGCCGGTTGGGACCGCGCCATCGCCACCTCCGCCACCGCCGCCGCCGTCGCCCATGCCGTGGCGCGCATTCCCGGCTCGCGCCGCGACGAAATCGACCGCCTGCGCACACCCGCTCCGGAGGTGAACAAACTCTACCGCCGCCTCATCGGCCTGAACCTCGCCGGCCGCCGCCGCATCACCGGCATCGGACCGCGGCGCGCCGAAATCATCATGCCCGGGGTGGCCGTGCTGCTCGATTTCCTGCGCGAGTTCCACCTTCCCTCGGTTTTCTATTGCCGCGCCGGCGTGCGCGACGGCATCATCGCCGACCTGGCCAATCGCAACGTGGGCGCCGAACTCTCGCGCCTCAGCCGCGACCAGCGCCGCGAGGTGGAAGAGCTTGGACGGCGCTATGGTGTCTCCCGCGATCATGCCCGCAAAGTCGCCAACATCGCCCACCTGCTGTTCAGCGCGCTCCAGCCGCTGCACCACCTGCCGCCCGCCGCCGGCAAGCTGCTGGAAGCCGCCGCGTACCTGGTGGATGTCGGCCACTACGTCAGCGATTCCGGACACCACAAGCATTCCTATTATGTGGTGTCGAACTCCGACATGGCCGGATTCACCCAGCGCGAGCGCCTGCTGGTGGCGTGCCTCTGCCGCTATCACCGCAAGTCGCTCCCCAGCCCCGTGCACAGCCAGTACCAGGCCCTGCCGGCCGATGACCGGCGCCTTCTGCTGTTCTTGATTCCCCTGCTCCGCCTGGCCGATAATCTGAATCGCAGCCGCCAGCAGCGCATTCGCGGAATTCAGTGCCGCATCCGCGACAGTCGCGTCACGCTCGAGGTGGCGAGCAGCCATGACATCGATCTCGAACAGTGGGGCGCGGAACGCGCCGGCGAGGCGTTTCTCCAGGTTTACGGCCGTCCGATTGCCGTGGTGAGGGAGCGCGATTGATGCGCGAATATGCCCGGCAACAAACCGCGTTCCTGCTCGGCCGCTTGCGCATTGCCGTCAGCCGCGCCGCCCACGCCGCCGATGCCGAAGCCATTCACGACATCCGCGTGGCCATGCGCCGCCTGAGCCGTTGCCTGCGCGTCTTCGCGCCCTTCTATCCGGAAGGATCGTGGAAGAAAATCCGCCGCCGCATTGCCTCTCTATTAACCGCCGCGGGAGCGGTGCGCGATTGCGATATCGCCATCGAGTTGGTAGGCCGCGCCGGCATCGCGCCTCACAGCGCCATGGTGGAGCGGCTTGCCGGGCAACGCCGCAAAGCCGGCCGCGATCTGCTCCGCGAAATCCGCCGCTGGAAACGCCACGACTATACCGCTCACTGGCATAGCCGGCTCGGACTCTCCGCGAACGGGCGAGTAGGGAACCCGCGCGCCAGCGCGTCCGCCAATGCCCGCCGCCGGCTTCCCGCGCTGGTGCGCGCCTATTTCGCGCAGGTCCGCGAACTGCTCGCCGCCAATCCCGCCCCACCCGAACTGCACGCCATCCGGCTCGCCACCAAGCGCATACGCTATTCCCTGGAACTGTTTCGCCCCTGCTATGGCCGGGGACTCGATCAACGTCTCGCCACCCTCCAGCATCTGCAACAGTTGCTAGGAGAAATCAACGATTGCGCCGCCGCCGAACGCCTGATCGAAAGCCTCGTCCGCCCATCTCCGGCCCGCAAACGCGTGCGCACGTTTCTGCGCCGTAGAGCGTCGGCCAAAGCGGCGGCATTGCGCCGCGAGTGGCACGGCAACTTCGATGCGCCCGGCCGGGAACACTGGTGGCTTCAGTACCTGGCCGCCGGCGCCAGGGTGCGGGAACCGCGCTTATAGGTTCGCCGGCAGCATCAGCCCGGCCTTGCCCAGCGCGCGCTGCAAGACGTTGGTCGCCGTGATGTCCGGAATCCCGCGCGCAATTGAGATTTCCGACACCAGCATGTGGCGCGCCCGCTCCAGCATCTTCTTTTCGCGAAACGAAAGCGGCTTGTCGATATGCAGTTGCACCAGCGCTTTGAACACCTCCGCCGCGCGCAGCAGATCGCCGCTTTGCATTCTCGCCGTGTTCTCCTTGTAACGTACCTTCCAGTCGGAGCTCGAGTTGCAGTTTCCGTTGGAGATGTACGACAGCACCCGGGAAATTTCGCGGTCCTTCGTCACCCGGCGCAAGCCGATGTTGGCGGCGTTCGAGAAGGGTACGAGCACGGTCATGCTGTTACAGCCGAAACGCAACAGGTAATATCTCTCGAATGCGGATCCGAAGGATCGAGTGCTGATGTTCTCGATGGTTCCCACTCCCTGGTTGGGATAAACCACCTTGTCACCGATCTGAAACGTCATACGGGGTCCCCCACAAACCACCGCTGTCAAGTGCTGTCACTTATTTAACGTGACAACTCTTGCATGGTACGCCCCCGGACCAAATGCTGTCAAGTGGGAATTGCGGCGAAAATCCGCAACTGTTGCGGCTTTTCGTAGCATGAATCGACATTTTGATGGGATTCTCAGCATCCTCGGACAGAATCGATCCGATTCCTGATGAGGCAAGTATACACCGTCCGCAGGTGGCAACCCTGGCGTGGTAGACGGCGGAATTTGTCCCCTCGACCCTTAGTAGCCTCCGCCGCCGGCCGCAACCTCGATTTCCTGCTCCGGTTGCGGATTCCGTTCGGCTAGCAACAATCGTCTCAAACTCCTTAAATCATTGAGAATGCGCCGGCTGGTAGTGATGTGCAGGTTGAGCTTGGCAAGATTATAGGAAACCAGGAGAAGCGCCTGCTTCCGCCGGTCCGCGCCTTCGCGTTCGGCCACGGCGATTTCCGATTCTACATCGCGCCGGGCTTCATCCAATGCCTCGGCGAGCAGGGCTACGTATTCGTGCGAGCCCTCAATGCTGTCAAACGGCGTTTCGGCTTGATAGTCCACGAGCAATGCCTTCCCGCCACTTGCCTCCGCTTAGTGGTCGTCGTCAATTAAGTTTTATTTATCATGCCATAAAACTCGCCGCAAGAGTGTGCGATTTTTCGCTTTTGCGGTACATTTTGGCTCACGATCATGGTACTTGGTGCCGATTAGGCCCCATCCGAACCCGCTGCAACCCCGCTGAAACGCTGCCGGGACGAGTTTTGGGCGGGGATTCGCCGTATCCTGGTGCGCCACTTGCGGTACATTGGGCTTGACAACCGTGGACAAGCCCCTGCGCGCGATCATTGTGGACGACGAAGAACTGGCGCGCGGTTTCCTGCGCGAAATGTTGGGCTCGCACTCCGACATCGAGATGGTCGCCGAATGTCCCAACGGGTTCGAGGCCGTCAAAGCCATCGCCGAAACCCGCCCCGACCTGCTTTTTCTCGACGTCCAGATGCCTAAGCTGGACGGTTTCGAAGTTCTCGAGCTCATCGATCCCGGCCCGGTGGTGATCTTCGTCACCGCCTACGATCAGTACGCCATGCGCGCCTTCGACGCGCATGCCGTGGACTACCTGCTCAAGCCCTTCACCCGCGAACGCTTCGAAAAAGCCCTCGAGCGCGCCCGTCTGCGTCTCGGCGAGCAGAGCGCGAAGCCCGATCTCGTCGCCGCGCGTCCTCCCGAGGAGCGGCCCGAGCGCATCGTGGTGAAGGACGGTCCGCGCGTCCACGTCATTCCCGTCGACAAGCTCGATTACGTGGAGGCGCAGGACGATTACGTCGCCCTCCACAGCGCGGGCAAGAGCTATCTCAAACAGCAGCCCATCGCCAGCCTCGAAGCGCTCCTCGATCCGTCCCGCTTTGTCCGCATTCACCGCTCGGTGATCGTCAATCTGGAACGCGTGGCGCGCATCGAACCGTATGGCAAAGAAAGCCGCCTCGCCATTCTCTCCGATGGCGCCCGTTTGCCGGTGAGCCGCGCCGGCTACGCCAGGCTCCTCGAGGCCATGGGCGATTCGCAGGGGAATCGCAGCACCACGCGGTAGTGTTGCCGAATACTCCCGCGTCGAAGCTCGCACCAGCGATGCCCCCGCGGCAGCGGAACCGCCGCGCACTCCCGGCGCGCCGCGTCCCATTGGCTGGATCGGGACCTGGCACCCCGGCGGTCTCTCTGCCGCGGAATTCCGCCGTAGGGCCCCGGTCAGAAGGAAGCGACTTGGGTCCCGAGCAGGTGCGGCGCTCAATTGTGTTTCTTGTCGATGACCAAGCTAGCCTTGCTGAGTGGCGGCCGTGGCCCAGCGCGCTTCCGCGGAGCGCCGGCAAAAACTATCGGAAACAGCAGCCCATCGCCAGCCTGGAAGCGCTGCTCGATCCGTCCCGTTTCGTGCGCCTTCACCGTGCGGTCATCGTCAATCTGGAACGCGTGGCGCGCAGCGAACCGTACGGCAAGGAGAGCCGCCTCGCCATTCTCTTCGATGGCGCGAGGCGGCCGGTCGGCCGCGCCGGCTATGCCAGGCTGCTCGAGGCCATGGGCGATTCGCAGGGAAATCGCAGCACCACCCGGTAGACGTTGCCGAATACCCCGGCATCGAAGCTCGCCTGTTCGCCATAGCGGACTTCCAGCCGCCGCCGCACGTGCGACAGCCCGATTCCCAGTTTCCGCGGCATCGCCATGTCCGGATCGAACCCGTTTTCCACCGTGATCGATACC
>Ga0335078_10018157_pt1 | contig 10461 bp, 10 predicted proteins | sample Lox_Sample_32_FD_206711 | JGI IMG/M metagenome (GOLD analysis project Ga0335078, IMG submission 206711) | Soil microbial communities from Loxahatchee National Wildlife Refuge, Florida, United States - Lox_Sample_3.2 | ecosystem: Environmental > Terrestrial > Soil > Wetlands | place: USA...
GTGGCGGGCGAATAGGCGGTCCATGGCTTCCATCAGGGTTTGGAACTCCGATGTGCCCGGCTGGGGGGCATAGGAGGACGAGGCCAGGCGGCCGCGCAATCCGGCGGCATCGAAATGCTGCTCGTTGGAAAACTGCGCCTCATGCCAGACGGCACCGCGGAAGAAACGGGAAATCTCCTCGGCGACAATGCGCGAATGCTCCGGCGCGTATTGCTTGATCGCGGTTTCGTAGTCTTCCATGAAACCCGGCGCGGGACGGCGCTCGTTCCACACCAGCATCACCCATCCGCCCGGTTTGAGAATGCGCCGGAACTCGGTGCGGGTGGGCTCGGAGTCGAACCAGTGGAAGGCCTGGCCGGCGGTGGCGATGTCCACGGCGCCGTCCGGCAGGCCGGTCGCCTCGGCGCGGCCGGCGCTGCTGTGAAACCGCGGATACACGCGCAAGGCTTCTTCGCCGGCCTGGCGCATTTTGTCGTTCGGCTCCACGCCCAGCACCTCGCAGCCGGCCTCCAGGAACAGGCGCGCCAAAAATCCGGTGCCGCAGCCGATATCCGCCACGCGGCACGCCGGAGTCAAGCCGCATTCGCGCCTGGCCAGTGCGGTCACTTCGGGCGGGTAGGACGGCCGGTAGCGGGCGTAGTCGTCCACGCGGTTCGAAAATCGCGTTGTTGGGTCGGGATGCATGTCTACTATGATGGTATCCGTAATGGACTCGCAGCCCCATATCGTGGTGGTCGGCAGCGCCAACGTAGACCTCACCACTTTCACGGATGAGTTTCCCCGTCCGGGCGAAACTATTTTCGGACGCCAATTCCACCTCGGCTTCGGGGGAAAAGGCGCCAACCAGGCGGTGGCGGCGCGGCAGTGCGGCGCCCGCGTCTCCATGGTGGCGCGCGTGGGCGAAGACCTGTTCGGGCCGGCCACCGTCGCGAACTTCACCGCGCGCGGTATCGATACCACGCACGTCCGCATCACGCCGGGCGTGTCGAGCGGTGTGGCGCCGATCTTCGTCGATTCGAGCGGCCAGAATCGCATCCTGGTGGTGAAAGGCGCCAACGACTGCGTGTCACCCTCCGACATCGATGCCGCGGCCGATCTGCTGCGCACCGCCGACGCCATCGTGCTGCAACTCGAAATTCCGGTCGAGACGGTCTATTACACTTTGCGATTTGCGCACAGCCACGGCATCCGCGCCATTCTGAATCCGGCGCCGAGCCAACCCCTCGACCTGGCCGAAGTCGCCAACGCCGAATACGTGATTCCAAATGAAACCGAGGCCGAAGCGTTGTGCGGAATGCCGGTGACCAACCTGCACGAAGCGAGGGCCTGCGCCGTCCACCTGCTCAAGAGCGGCGTTCCCCGTGTGATCGTGACGCTGGGTGCCAACGGGGCGCTATGCGCCAGCGCCGACAATGTAGAGCACCTGACGCCTTACCGCGTCGACGCCGTCGATACCACCGGCGCCGGCGATGCCTTCATCGGCAGTTTTGCGACTTTCCTGGCGGGCGGCTACAGCGAAGCGGATGCCATTGCACGCGCCAACGTCTACGCGGCGCTCTCGACGTTGGGCGTAGGCACGCAAACCTCGTTCGTGACGCGGGCGCGGTTGGAAGAAGCCTGGCGGGCGGCGCACAGCTAGTGGCGGGAGGCCCCGGCCCGCGCAGGCAATAACGAGAAGCCGGCGAGGGCGTCGGCTGCGGTCCGGGGCGGACCGCCCCACTTTAGCCGAAACTTGCCGTACCTGGAGTTTACGCCGAGGCGTTACCCAAGTTCATTATTCGTACCATAACCTTTTCGCGGCTTGTACCTGGGTGGGCCGAGGGCTAATCTCGATCCGTGTCTTGTGACGGAAAGGGGTGATCCGATGAACGAGAGTTCCGAGGATGAACGCGAGCCTTCCAGTCTGAGCGAATGCAGAATCTGCCTGGGAGAACATGACGAAGCCCTCCACGCCGCGACCTTGAAAGTGCTGATGTGGTTTCGTTGGCAGGTGATCAAGCATTTTGACGAGGAAGTTGTGGAGGAAGTCGCAGAACAAGTTTGCGTGGCCTGATTGGCCCGCCGTTCGTGGTTATATCGAAACCAGCCCTTCGCGGAGCGCATACCGTGCCAGTTCGATGGCACTGTGGATCTCCAGCTTGTCCATCATGTTCTGCCGATGCGACTCCACGGTTTTGGCGCTAATGCACAAGTCGCGCGCAATTTCCTTGACGCGCTTCCCACTGGCCAGTAACCGTAATACTTCCACTTCGCGAACCGTGAGCGGCTTGGGCTGTTGCCGCGGAGGTTCGGCCGAACCTGCGTCCGGCGGTTCTACGAACCCGGCGGACGGGCGGGCCTCTATGGCCGAACCTACCGCCTGCAGAAGTTCCTCGAAGCCGCTTTGCCCCGTCAGGAAGGCGCTGGCACCGGCACCCAGGGTATCGACTGCCGTGCGGCACCCCAATTGGTCGGAAAGGACGATGACTTTGACTTCCGGAAATTCGGCGCGGATGCGGCGCGTGCCGGCCACGCCATCCGGGTCCCCGAGCGCCGATTCCAGAATCACGACGTCCGGCCGCAGTTTGCGGGCTGTCGCCAGGGTGGTCTCGGCGTCCGCCGCTTCACCCACGACCTCGATGTCGGCACGCCGCGCCAGCAGGCTGCGCAAACCCTCGCGCACAATCCGCCGCCGGTCGGCCAGAACAACCCGGATGCGCATCGATTCACTCCTCGACGGCGGTTAGCTGCGCCGTTTTTGGGGGGTGCGCTGAGGCGGCGCTCAGCGATTGCATGGATCTTACCATACAGAAGCAGCCCGAGCGTAGCCTTGCCGGTTTCGCTTTCTGCCAGGCGGTAAATTGTGCTAAATTCCACTGCATAGCCGGGAAGGGCGCGTGTCCGTCCCGCCCTGATTCATGAAGCGATTTCCCTTTCTCGATTGGATGCGTGGGCTGGCTGTGGTCGTGATGATCCAGTGTCATGCCTTCAACTCCCTGGCGCGCCTGGACGTGCGCGATGGAGGGCCCTACGTGTTCTCCCAGTTTGTGGGCGGCATGGCAGCGCCTCTCTTCCTCTTTATGGCTGGAATGACGTTCGCCTTCCAGATGGAGAGCCTGGAACGCCGCGAACCGCGCGCTCTGCGTCGCTGGCTGGTGTCGCTGCGCCGCGCCGCATATCTGATGGGCATCGCGCTGGCCTTTCGGCTGAGCAACTGGCTGGGCAGCTATCCCAACGGAGGTGCAGCCGAAGTTTTGAAGGTGGACATTCTGAACTGCATGGCGGTGGCCATGGCGGTGTTCGCCACGCTGGCGGTGTTCGACGCCGACGACCGGTCGCGCTGGGCCCTGGTGGGCGCCGCCGGCATCGCGACGCTTTCGCCCGTGATGGCCAATCTGCCATGGAATGGCGCGCCGCCGCTGTTGCGCGAGTACCTGGTGCCGATCCCGGGGCGCGGGCACTTCCCGTTGTTCCCATGCGCCTCCTACCTGGGCTTCGGGCTGGCCATGGGCACGATGGTGAAGCGCGTGGCCGCGGAACGTTTCGAGCGCCTCATGCAATGGTCGCTGGCGATCGGGCTGGGAGCCGCGTTTGTCAGCCAGTACTTTTCCAACCTGCCGTATTCCATTTACACGAAGTCGAATTTCTGGACCGACAGCCCGGCGCTGGTCTTCATCCGCACCGGCATCACGCTCGCCATAATGGCTTGTGCATACCTTTGGACCGAGTACGGCTGGCCGGGATGGAGTTGGCTGGAGACGCTGGGCAAGACCTCGCTGATGGTGTACTGGGTACACGTCGTGCTGGTGTACGGGGCGTTGGCCAAGCCGTTCAAACGCACCATGTCGATTCCGCAGACCACGCTGGTCACCGCCGGCGTGACTGCGCTGATGCTACTGCTCAGCTTGCTGAAGCTCAAGTGGACAGCGAAGAAGGCGCAACGCGTACGCGCCACTCAGGCGGCCGAAGACAGCCGGCCGGTTCCCGAGATGTCGGTTTCATAAGAACGCGACCGCGCTACCGGCTTTTCTTTTCCGCCAGCTTGCTCGCGAACCTCGTCACATTGACGATGGCGCGCTCGTGCGTCCCTTCGCCGATCTTTTCCTTTTCGTCCCAGGCTTCCACCCGAAACTGGATACGGCGGCCATCCACCGCTGTTACCTCCGCCAGGAACCGTACCGCCATGCCAACCGGTGCCGCGGCCAGGTGGAAAACGTTCACGTGCGTACCCACCGTGTCGTGGCCGGCGTCGAGCAGGGGCAACACCGTGTCGCGGCAGGTGATCTCCATGTAGCCGATCATGTGCGGCGTCGAAAGCACGCGCGCGCCCTCCAGGCCGAGAAAATTGATGGCGTTTTCGTTGGTCACCAGCACGACCTTCTCGCCGTGCGCCCCCTTTGGAATGTCTGCCATAAGGTCTTAACTTATGCCGCCGCCAGCCCGGCCAGGACACCGCGCATGTAGCTGAACGAGCGCTGGACGCCGGGCATGGGGTTGTCGCCGTGGATTTCGTACTCCAGGTCCACGCAGCCCTGATAATTCATCTTTTTCAGTTGCTGGAACATCTGCGGGAACGGGATGATGCCGTCGCCCACGTCGCACTGGCTGTCCTTGGCTTTCTTGTCTCCGCGATCCTGGAAGAATGCAAGATCCTTGACGTGCATATCCAACAGACGCGGGCCGGCGTCGGCGATGGATTGCACTACGTCAGCCCCCGTGCGCGCCGTGTGCCCGGCGTCCAGGCACAGTCCACAGCGCGGATCGAGGTTGCGCACTACGTCCAGCACGGACTTCGGAGTGGGAAAGTGCCCGTCTTCCGGCCCGTGATTGTGGATGGCAATCCTGATGTTGTATTGCTTCACCAGCGCCTCCACCAGCTTGATGTTGTCGTACGTGGGAGCGCACACCATCATCGGCGTGCCGAAGGCTTTCGCCCATTCGAAGATAACGCGCAGATCGTCGATGGTCTTAGCCTTAGTCATGTCGACGTTGCCCACGCTCATCACTTTGAGCCCGCCATCGTCAAACTGCTTGCGCGCGGCGGCGATCTCCGCGGGCGTGGCCTTGTGCGAGAGTTGCTTGTCAGTGTCCTTGACACTGATCCACGGCGTCTGCACCTCTTTCACATACTCGATCACTTGAGCTCGATCGAAATTGCGAAAGGTGTAGGTCGCCATGCCGAGCTTGATGCCCCACGGAGCTGGCTCGATCACGGCGGATGCGGTGCCGGGAGCGACGGCGGCGATCCCCGCAATTCCTGTTGCGCCCAGGAAACCCCGGCGAGTGGTTCGGATATGCATACGACTCGATTGTAAGCCATCGGCTCCCGGCTTTCAGGGAATCCGTGACGGCTGGCGTCCGCGTGTTCCTAAACGCACAGCCGGACTGGCCCCCGCCGTGCAACTGTCAGATGGGGGTACCAAATGGCTGGAAGAAACATGGCAGTGTTTGGAATCTACCAAAGCCGGCAGGCGGCGGAGGATGCTGTAACGAACCTGCGCAGCGCCGGTTTCCGCGGGGACGACGTTTCCGTGCTCGTTCCCGAGAACTCGGGCACCAAAGACTTCGCCCATGAAAAAAATACCAAGGCGCCGGAGGGCGCGGTCACCGGCGGATTTGCCGGCGGCCTAGCAGGCGGCGTGTTGGGTTGGCTGACGGGTATCGGTGCCCTGACCATCCCGGGCCTGGGCCCGCTCATCGTAGCGGGACCGATTGTGGCCGCGCTGGCCGGTGCCGGCGCGGTGGGCGCGCTGGGCGGTGTGGTGGGCGCGCTGGCCGGAATCGGCATCCCGGAATACGAGGCGCGGCGTTACGAAGGCCGCATTCGCGAAGGCGGTGTACTGCTGTCGGTCCACTGCGACAATCGCGAGTGGGTGAAGCGCGCCAAAGTGATTCTGGGCGAAACCGGCGCGCAGGATGTCGCCTGCGCCAGTGAAAAGGCGGGCGATTTCGCCAACGCCGATAAACCCATGCCGCGGGTGCGCGGAGCCCGTGGAGGAACGCCGATTCCCACGGACGAAGGCTGAAACCCCAGTTCGCCTTCCCTCGCCTCAATCAGGATTCGCGTTTATCGCACCGGCCGCCAGGTGGCGGCGCGCGAGGACCAGAGAACTTTCCTGCAAGTTGTGTGTAACGTTTGAAGTTGTGAGGTCACTAACCGGATGTGGTCAGGTTCGGCTCGTCCCTCACCGCTGCGGGTGAGAACGGTCCGGGCCAAGCGGCGCGGGGCTCACGGTGGCGCCTTCGGAGGCCCGGGGGAGACTTCGGGTGGCCCATCGTGCGTCCCTCTGCCGACCCGCACGTTTCACTTGCCGGTCCCCCAGAATATGCGTTTGTCCACTTCCCGCACCTGGTAAGCGGAGGTGTCGAACGAAGCCGCGAAGCAATCGGCGAAATCGGCGGCGCTGGCGTCGAATAAATTCAACGGGGGAACGTGCAGGAGCCGGAACACAGTCTTCAGCAAGCCCGGATAGCTCCGGTTGATATGAGAGATGTAGTTCCTCTTGAAGCGTGGTCCCGCGCAGAGCAAGATCGTGCGGTGCGCATCCAGATGGTCCGTGCCGTCCTGTGCGTCGTCCTCGGTCACGAACACCGCCATGCTGCTCCACCAGCGCGTGTGGGAAAGATATTGCAGAATCAGGCCCAGGGCGTAGTCGTTGGCGGCCATGTAGGAGGCCTCATACGGTAAGCCCGCCTCCGGTTTGGGCGCGGCGCCGTAGTCGCCGGGCAGGTGGATCAAAACGAATGCCGGCAATTCCGCGCCGCCCTTGACGTAGCGCTGGTCGATTTCGCGAATGAATCGTGCCGCGCGGAATACATCGGAGATTTCCAGGTTGAAGCCCGGATAATCGCGAACGGTGTTGCGGTAGAGCGGCTCCGGCATGGGCATATTCGTGGCGAAGCGTCCGCCTGTGGGCGCCATGTCTTCCCCCTCGGCGATGCCCGCCAGCTCGAATCCTTCTCCGAAATTGAGAAACGATACGCCATGCCTCGCCAGGTGATGCCAGATGGTTCCCGCCTGGTTCAAGTCTTCCGGTTGCACGGAGGCGGCACTTCCCGCGAAGGAGAGCCGGCCCGGCGCCGCGCTCACCCGGAAGTCTTTCAGCCCGCCATAAGCCGCCGCCAGGGACGATTGCGTCCAGGCGTTGGGGTAGGAGCCTGTCAGCCAGTGGTGCCCGTCGACGCTTCCCTCCGCGTCCGAATAGAAGTTGTCGCTGGAGGTCCATTGGCGTGCGATGGCGTGATGATTGGGGGTGATATCTACGTCCTTCACGCTGAGACGCTGGCGCTGCCCGTCCGCTACGCCCCGGCTGCCGTAACGGGCCAACCGGGGAGCTCCCATGGCGGGTCCGTTGCTGCCGCCGGCGATATCGCCCAGCACCTCGTCGTAACTGCGGCTTTCTTTGACGATCAACACCACGTGACGGATGTCGTCCGGGATCGCCCCCGGAGACTGCGCGCGCGGTACGAATCCATTGGACTCCATCACGACCGACGTGAGCGCGGGCAAATCCGCGGCGCGCGGCAGCGGGAAAACCGAAACCGTCCCCTGGTAAAGGTAGTCGGGGAGGGCGTAAGCCGGGATGTTCACGGTGGCGGGAGAGTTGGGCCCAACCCCGTGACCTTTCGCATTGGCTACGAAGACGGTGTCGCCATCGAGTGCCACGCGCGTGGGAAACCATGCGGCCGGCACATGCCCCAGAATCTTGCGCTGGCGAACATCGATCACGCCGACGGCGTTGATTCCCGCTTCTGCTACCAGCAGCCATCCGCGGCGTTCGTAATAAGCCATGCCGATGGGCAAGACGCCGCGCAGTTGCTCCAGGCTGGGAATACGAATCGGAATCTCTTCTTCCACGCGATTGGTACGGGCATCGATCACCGCGATCGAATCGTCCGTGGCGTTGGCGACGAATACACGGTCGGCGGTGGCCACGATTCCCGACGGGCTGCTGCCGCCATCGCTCGCCGGACCCACCGCCGTCCCCGTTTTTATGAACGTCTCCAGTCTGGCCTGCGCCGGGTCCGAAACATCAATTACTGCCACCGAGTTGGATTCCCTGGCGTTCGGGTCGCCCAACGCCGCCGCCGCTTGCGGGCTGGGAAAGCCGAATGCGGGAAAGGGCAGGCCGGTGGCGCGCAAGCGCCTGGGATCCACGCCGGGAAGAAGGCGGTATTGGAACATGCCCACGTTGGTGACGTAGAGTTTGCGGCGGTCAGGTGAAAGAGCGACGGCAAAAGGCAATCGGCCGACCCGCACCGAATGGAGCACCTGCCGCGAGCGCACGTCGACGACCGCGACGCGAAAATTCGCCTGATCGGCGGCATAGAGAATACCGCGCTCCGGGTCGAATGCCAAGTCGCCCGAATAACTGTCGCGATATTCGCCTTGGTTGAGGTCGATCACGCGGCGTGGCGTCCCGGTATCGATTGCGCCGGGATCGAACAGGCCGATCCGTCCGGAGTTTCCTTCGGCCGCGAAAATGGAATGCTCGCCGGAAAATGCCACTCCCATGGAGACGCCGTGCCATTCGGCGGCGTCGGACTGATCCTTCGCTTCCAGGGGATGCGCCACCACCTGCCGCACCTCCCAGTGCGAGTCCCGGTCGCGCTCCATGACGGTGAGCGAATATCGCCCGGGCCCGCCATTCGCCGTGACCAGGGTTTTCCCGGAGGGACTGAGTTGGAGACCAAAGGCGCCCGGGCCGGTAACATATTCCTCGCCTAGTGGAGCGATGACCCGGCCGCCGGGCAGGATGGAGGGGCCGGGACGGCGGAGGGCAGGGCGGTTGCCGGCCGGTGCTGTGAAATTCTGCTCCGCCAGAACCGCGCTCCCAATCAGAAAAATTGCGAAGAGGAGAATTGGACGAGAGCGCCCAAACGGCACCCCTCCATCATAAACCGGCGTTCTCCGCCGTAAACCTGTGTTCGGCCGCTCGATACCGGGGTTGATTTGGAACTCAACGGGGTAAACATTCCCTCTTGGGGTGCCGTCTTTACAATGGACAATTTTCCATTTACCAACGAGATAAGGAGAATTCCGGTAAATCGATGGGCCGAATGTATCTCGAACGGGTTTAGTTACTTAGCAGAATACCTTAGAGAGGTGTAGAATAGACGTATTAATTGGCACCGGAAGTGCTGGTCTGCGATCTCGTAGGAAGATCGAGAAAATGAGGAGCCTCGGGGTGAAGTCGATCAGAAGGGCCATCCTCTCTGCTGCCTTTACGGCAAGCGGCCATCCCACTTCCTTGCACGTTCCAACTCATCCGCGACCAATGGCCCGTGGTAAGGCCTCTTTGGTGAGCGGGCGTATCAACGACGAAGACGGCAGCCGGAACGTTCCAGTCGGCGTTCGGGAACCCCAAGCGATTCCCGATTTGACGGCGGATGGCTTCCTTTGGGAAGGCTCCGCCAAATACTTGGGGCAAGAAGCGATTGTCCGGAGGATATTTAATCCGGGCGAGCCAAGGCCCCGGATCAAGGTTGGCAGCATCGAAGCGATCAACGATACCTGCGGGCCGGAACAACGGTTGTGACCTTTGAAACTGTCTGTGGAGGAGACGAACATGGCATCCAGTCCTGCAACAGTAGCACCCCCTAGCCAGAAGCTTTTGGAAGATCCGTTAGCCCACCTGCCGTGCTCCAGCATTGTGGAATACCGCAAAGGGCAAATGATTTATAACCAGGATCAGCCGTCGACCAGCATCTACCTGGTGATTGACGGCAAGGTGAAAGTGTCGCGCCTTGCCGACGATGGGCACCAGGTGGTGGTCGATATTTACCAACCGGACGAGTTTTTCGGCGAGTCGGCGTTCCTGAACCTGCCGCACCGTGCGGAGCAGGCCGTGGCGCTCGAGAACACCAAGCTCATGACTTGGACATCGTCGGAAATCGAAGATATCGTGATGAAGAAGCCACGCCTGGCAGTGGCGCTGTTACAGATTTTGGTGCAGCGGACCATCGATTTCACCCACCGCATCGAGAGTTTTTCGGTAGACAATATTTCGCGGCGGTTGGCGCGGTCGTTGATTCGCTTTTCCGAGCGTCTGGGGACACCCGAAGGCGACGGCAGCATTCGCATGGTGCCATTCACTCACGAGTTGCTTTCACAATACGTCGGGACCTCGCGAGAGATCGTGACGCATTACATGAATCAATTCCGCCGGCAGGGTTACCTGCGTTATTCGCGGAAGGGCATCATACTCTATCGCGACGCATTTCGCGATTGGTTGCGTCAGAACGTCTGATCTATTCCGGCTCCCCGCAGCGCCCGAAACGGAACGGTCAACAGGCCGCCTCCGTTCCGGGCGTATGATCGGTTGCTGCTCGATGGCGGGCGTCCAGCCTGAGAGAGCTGTGCCGTTGTTCCCCCGATACGTCCTGTTGACCCTTTGCTTTCAGACCATTAGAATGATGGTTGGGGGCTTGCAACTTTTCGCCTTATGAGCTTGGATGCGCCGCTCAAATCGCGACATCGGG
>Ga0335078_10018158_pt1 | contig 10461 bp, 5 predicted proteins | sample Lox_Sample_32_FD_206711 | JGI IMG/M metagenome (GOLD analysis project Ga0335078, IMG submission 206711) | Soil microbial communities from Loxahatchee National Wildlife Refuge, Florida, United States - Lox_Sample_3.2 | ecosystem: Environmental > Terrestrial > Soil > Wetlands | place: USA: Florida...
ACCACGTCACGCAGCAGCGCCGCCCCTTCCTGCGCTTCTTTGCCTGCCAGGAAGATTGGTCGCACGAATCGCCGGACGCACTGTTGCCTCGGGAAATCAGTTCGGGCACAGAGCCGTTTCTCATTATAGGTGCCATTGCGGGAGGCTAAGTCAGAGTATCGTTGCAACTGACGACTTCATATAGGCAGGGATGCGGACCGCCCTCAGGGTTCCCTCTCCAATTTTTGAGCGAGACATGAGATCACGACGGCGACAGCTTAATAGCTAGCCTCGGCTGGGCAGCAATGCAAGTATTTCGTCGTTGATCATTTCGATCCCCCAAGCGAGTGCGGAATGCAACGTATCGACTGATCTCAAGATAGGTCCAAGGTCGCGGCCGTGGAGAGCGATGTGAGCACTGTCGTATGGTGATCGCGCCGTCGACATATGAATATGGGGCCCTCGCTTGTATATTGCATGAGCAGCGCCTACCGGAAGTGATGGATCGCAGTGTAGGCACACAATTTCCGACTCGCTAGTCCCATCTCGCTCGTACACGTTAAGGTACGCTCGTTCGAGCGAGAAGTAGTTACTTGCTTCGGCACGCCAAATTTCGAAGTACATTCCGTGATGTTTCCGAGCGCTGATAGTGAAGCGCCAGTCTCTATAATTTGCCGTAGGGGGAGCCTCATCATGCGTTCCTATCAGGATATGCGACGCTCCGATTGACAGCCGGGTCCATGCAGGCCCCGCCTGCCACTTAGAAATCGGACGCAGAAGTTCCTGGACTCGGGCGCCCCGCCGCGCTAGTTCCTTTTCAGAGAGCCTCATTCGTGGTTCGAGCCTCTTCGAGACCCAGGGACCTCCGTTCAGCGCTCGATAGTTCGTAGAGGTCGCTAACGAAGGCATCTAACTCAGCATTTAGGGCATCCCGTTGCTGCCCGTCGGCCTTAATTCTTCTTTCCACCAAATCTATCAAAACCGTCTTCACGGAAGAACTCATACGGGCAATGTCCGGTACCGGTGTTCTCGCCAACGTTTTTGACTCGAGCATGATATAGCCGCGGCGGTACACATGAGAATGCGTCTGGATGTGCCAAAAGCAAACACTCGAGTTCAGAATTGCGAGCATCAACTTGAGCAAGGTCGCCTCGTCACTATGGACACGCGCAATAAAGAAAGGCGAGCGGGAAATTGCATATCGCCCCCTGATGTCGAGTGCAAAACGGGGCACAATCACAAGGTGTGGAACGACTAACTTGGGCCGAAGCAACGTGCCGGGTTCCCGGGGCCACATCGGTTCCCACCAAGCCTTTCGATATCGATCCAAAGCCGGGCGTCCTTCCAACCGCTTGCGGAACTTTGCTAGATAGGCCCACGTTTTTGGAAAATCGGCCCGTAGTTCCTTCTCTGTTACCTTCACACCATTTAGATACGGAAAGAATACACTCTGGGACGTGCGTTTCGGTAACACGAATTGTTGCATCTCACGGTCGCGCAGCAGCGGGATAAACAGGGAGGGTTCATCGTCGGGTGCTAGCTTGTTGTCAACGATAAATACATCGTCAGCTCCTGTGACAACGCCTTGCCGCACCTCCAGAAAATCTCCGAGCAGAGGCAGATTAGATAATCTCTTGCTAATCGCCGATTCGGCTGGTGCCGGAATAAGCCAGCCCTGAGATTTGAAGACTGATTGCTCGATGTCATAGATGCTGTATAGCTTGCCCTCAACGCGTTTCCCTTCGATCGCGTCTTGCAGCGCATGACCAACTTGGTCCTGGCACTTGATTATTGTTGCGTTAACCTCCGGGACATTCTCGGCTTTCTTTTGGACAATTAAGAGAATCACATAGACACTCGTATCTTCAAAAACCCGAATTGCCGATAAATCCGCAAGGCAATGTATCCAACACTGTTCGAGAACTCGCTCCCGAATTCCCTGTGCGCTCTTGCTTATGAGGAAACTGTGTGGAAGGACGAATAGCCCGAACGCGCCTGGCAGAAGTCGATCCAAACAGTCCTTAAGGAACGCTAAGTAGAGATCAATCCGGCCGATGCCGAGCGGACCGAGAAGCTCGGCCAAACGCGCCCTTGTCGCTGGGTTCTGTACATCTAGAGACACAAACGGAGGGTTCGTTACGACTGCATCGAATTGATTTTCGGCCTGCGGCACTTGGGGGCCCTGCTCAAGAAAGTCCCTTTGAAATATAGAAAGGGATTCCGGCAGTCGCCCCGTTAGCACTAGGTGGAGCAGGGAAAGAGAAAGTTGTGTGGCCGCGACAGCATTCGGGTCTCTATCTAGCCCAACGGTATTCAGAAACGCCGAGTCAATCAGCTCTGGGCGCAGTGCGTCGTTTGTGGGATCGCACTGAAATTCAAGAAGAGTCCTTAGAAAAATGCCCGATCCACACGCAGGGTCGACAGTACGCAGCCTTTTGAACTGGTAGGGGGGGAGATGTTCCCTTAGGAATCTTGCAAAGAAACGAGCGATGAACTGTGGGGTGTAAACGGCGCCTTGCGACTTATCCGAAAACTCCGACGGAAGTTGCGGCAGCAGGCTAAGCTGCGCAGATCCGCTCTCTCGCAGCAATGAGACATATTGCTCATAAATTCGACTCAGCGCATGTTTCGAGATAACTGCGAAATCATATCGATATGGAGCGAACCGGTTCTCGTAGAAATCGAACAGCAAGCTATGTACGGCGCTTCGATCTAGCTGGTCGAACGGGACCAAATCTCGCTCATCAAAAAGAAACGCAGGGACATTTGCTCCCACAAGTTCGTGGAGGGCGTCGCTTAAAAGCGTTCGTAAGTTAGTGGGCGCATTCGCCCCGGTCCACCGCTTCAGCAACAATTCTTCGCCATTCGGGGCCAGGCGACGACCTTGATCCTCTAGCGCCCTTACGAAGACCAATGCATTAAAGAGGCGTGCCAATTGACTGTTCGTCACTGAATTGCTCAATTCCGCGCTCAAGCTCCTCTTCCAGAGCGAAATGGTTTTAATTAGTGCGTCGTCGAGAGCGGGAATGTTAGGCGAAGGCCGGAGCCCTACTATTTGCTCGAAAATTTCGCTTCGGAGCCCCTCATAATTCTCGCGTGAGAACTCGCGGCGCTCGACCGAAGTGGGGACCCTCGTGCGGACATATACAAAGTCGACAGCGGACCCACCAATCGCAACGTGCCAGTCTACGAGGTTATTGTAGGACACGCTCAGGAGAGTTTGCCGCTCATCCGATGACAGAGCAGAATATACCTTTGGACTCTAAAGAAAGGACACCACTGCACTATTTTCCAATCCATGCTCCACGAGCAGCTGTGCACTGGCGATTCCGCGTAAGCCAGGCAAATCAAGGCGGTCAGTTGGCCGCCATCCGAGCTCACGAGAGAACTCTTGAAGTCGGACTGCACGGTCTGATTCGAGAAGATGGCCAGACGTAAGCTGCACTACGACATCGAATTGATTTGCCATATCATTTTCGCTGAATATTCGCCACTAGGCTAGCGCACAAGCGCAGGAACCTCAAGAGTCAGTTTCGGCCCAGCTTTGTCCCCGAAGGGGACCACCCTGAGCCAAACTTTACGCTGCTCCCCTGACTTGCACGCACCCTTCTCTTGGCGTTAGCATGCGTGCATCAGGTTGAGGTCGTCTTCCTGTGAAACGACGGCGGCTAACGGGCCGTCTATTTAGGAGCTACCGATTATGAGGCTCCTCGCACCGATTTCGGCGTTGCTGCTTCTGGCGGGCGTGGGCACGGGTTTGCTTGCCATGCAGCGCGGCGGGCAGGATTTCGAAGAGTGGGGCGCACGGGAAGCGTTTCATACTTCGGGAGATCTGGGTTCCGGGAAATATGAATATTCTTGGTCGCGCCTGCAGTATTCGATGGCTGGAGCGGGCTATGGAGGCTACGGGTACGGGCGCTGGGCCAGTTGGTCGCGCGATTACCCGAAGGCCGACCGGCAATTTCTGATCGCCATGAAGCGGCTGACGCGCGTGGATGCGCGGCCGGTCGAGCAGATTGTGAATCTCGATAGCGATGGGCCGGAGAGCATCGAGAATTTTCCGTGGGTATATGCCGTGCAGGTGCAGACGTGGACGTTCACCGAGCCGGAAGCCAAGCGCCTGCGCGAATATTTGCTCAAGGGCGGCTTCCTGATGGTGGACGATTTCCACGGCGCGACCGACTGGGAACACTTCATGAACGGCATGCTCATGGTTTTCCCGGACCGGCCCATCGAAGACCTGTCGGACAAAGACGAAATTTTCCACGTCCTCTACGATTTATCCGAACGATTCCAGGTGCCGGGCGAGCAGTACGTCGCCACGGGCCGAACTTACGAGAAGGACGGCTACATCCCGGAATGGCGCGCGATCAAGGATGACCGGGGCCGCGTGATGGTCGCGATCTGCCACAACATGCACTTGGGAGACGCCTGGGAATGGGCCGACGATCCTCGCTATCCGGAGAAGTTCGCGTCGCTGGCGTTTCGTTTGGGGATCAATTACGTGATGTATGGAATGACGCACTGACGGCGAACTTCGGGCCGCGAATCTAGCTGGCAAATTTTTTCAGCAACAAGTGGCGCAGGCTTCAGCCTGTGGGTTTTTGGTTGGTGGAGGGACGGCCCCGCATCGGCGACCCCCCACAGGCTGAAGCCTGCGCTACCAAGAAACAGCATCCAACATTACTGCTATGTTCGAGCTTCTATTCAAATATCCGCGAGCCGTATTTTCCAAGGGCACCTTGGTGCTGCTGGGCGCCTGGCCGTGGTGGGCCTTCCTTCTTTGCGTATTGGCGGCGGGCGCGGGCCTGGCCTGGCTGATTCGCTCGAAGCTCCCGCAAGCAGCCACGCAAGTGAAAAACTGGAGAGCAGGCGTCATCTGGCTGCTGCAATTCGCGCTGGCGGCGCTGGTTCTGTTTTTACTGTGGCAGCCGGCCATTCTGGTGGCCGAACTGCGGCCGCAGCAAAACATCATCGCCGTATTGGTGGACGATTCGCGAAGCATGTCCATCGCCGACAACGGCGGCGGAGCGACGCGCGAAGCGCAAGCCATCAAGGCGCTCGAAGGCGGCGTCCTCGACCAGCTGCAAAAGAAATTTCAGATCCGCATTTACCGCCTGGACCGCCAAATCTCGCGCGTCCCGAAACTCGACGATCTGAAAACTGCGCCGCCCGCTTCGGCCACGCGCATCGGCGACGGCCTGAAACAACTCGCCGGCGAAGCCGCCGATTTGCCGATTGGCGCGGTGATTCTGCTGAGCGACGGCGCGGACAATTCCGGCGGCATCGATCTCGATACCATTTCCACTCTGCGCAGCCGCAGGATTCCGGTGCACACGGTCGGCTTCGGCGCCGAGCAAGTGGCGCATGACGTGGAGATCAACGATGCGGTGGTCGCGCCGCGCGCGATGGCCGATTCGCGCCTCGCCGCCAAGGTAACTCTTCACCAGCGCGGCTACGCCGGGCAAAAGGCCATGCTGACCGTGCGCGACGGCGCCAAGGTCCTCGCAGGGCGGCAAATCACGCTCGCCGCCGACGGCGTAACGCAGAATGAATCCCTGCAATTCAACGCAGGCGACGCCGGAGCGAAAGCGCTGCAATTTTCCATCGATCCGCTTCCCGGCGAGGAAAATCGCGACAACAATTCCGTGGCGCGCCTGGTCAACGTCGAATCCTCCAAGCGCCGCGTCCTGTACGTCGAAGGCGAGCCGCGCTGGGAATATAAATTCATCCGCCGCGCCGAAGAGGATGACCGCCTACTGAGCATCGTGTCGATGCTCCGCACCAGCGAAAATAAAATTTATCGCCAGGGCATCGAGGATCCCAAGGAACTCGCCGACGGTTTTCCCTCGCGCGCCGAGGATTTATTTCCGTACCAGGGGATCATCATCGGTTCCGTGGAAGCGAATTACTTTACGGCGGCGCAGAAAGAATTGATTCAGCAATTCGTCGATCGGCGCGGCGGAGGCTTGCTTTTTCTGGGAGGCCGCGCATCGCTCGGGGATGGAGGCTGGGCGGCATCGAGTCTCGCCGATCTTCTGCCGGTCACGCTGCCCAATAAGAAGGGCACGTTCCATCGCGATCCGGCAACGGTTTCGCTGACAGCGGCCGGCGCGGACAACATCATCACGCGCCTCGTCGAAGACCCTGCGGCCAACGTCGAGCGCTGGAAAAAGCTTCCCTACTTGATGGATTATCAGGAAGTGGGCGCGCCAAAACCGGGCGCTGTGGTGCTCGCGGAAATGACCGCCGCGGGACGGAAGCTGCCGATGCTGATCACGGAAAATTACGGCCGCGGCCGCACCGCCGTGCTGGCCACGGGCGGCACCTGGCGCTGGCAAATGAGCCAGCCGCTCGAGGATCAGACGCACGAGGAATTCTGGCAGCAGCTTTTGCGCTGGCTGGTGATGGACACGCCGGGACGCGTCGTCGCTTCCGTTCCAAGCCAAGTGCTGTTTGACGACGGCCGCTTGCAATTTTCCGCCGACGTGCGCGACAAAAATTATTTGCCCGCGGCGGACGCGCACGTCGAGGCGCACATCCTCGGCCCGGGCGGCTCGGCCGCGCAAGTCGAAATGTCGCCGGACCCGAACACGCCCGGCATTTTTCACGCGGACTGGACCGCGGACCAACCGGGATCGTATCTCACCGAAGTGGTGGCCACGCGCGACAAGGACGAACTCGGCCGCGACGTTTTAACCTTCGCGCGCATGGACGGCGTCGCCGAGAATTTCCATACCGAGCAGAATCGCGAACTGCTCGAAAAACTTTCCGCCGAGACGGGCGGGCGCTACTGGAAACCGCAAGACGTTTCCAAGCTGCCCGGCGAAATTTCCTATTCCGAAGCGGGCATCACCGTGCGCGACACGAAAGAGCTATGGAACATGCCCATCGTTTTCCTGCTCCTGTTGCTGCTGCCCTCCGCGGAGTGGCTGCTGCGGCGAAAGTGGGGCGTGGTATGAGGTCTTTGTGGCACATGCTTCAGCCTGTGAGGCTTCCCTCCTGCAATGAAAAACCCTCACAGGCTGAAGCCTGTGCCACAAAGCATTCGAGACTCGGCTCGACGATGCGAGCTAGCAAAAATTCATGGCGAAGGTTTGCGCTGGCCGCGGCGATTTGCGCCGCCTGCGCCGGCTTTTGCACGCGATCCACTCAGGCCGCGCCGTACTACGTCACCGTTTCGGGCCTCGGCGGAGAGCCCGATTACGAGCAGCGCTTCACCGCGCTCGCGAAAGACCTCGACAAACTTTTCAAAGCCGCGGCCAGCGACGCTCACGTCTACACGCTCACCGGAAGCGACGCAACCAAGGCGAAGCTCACCGACACGCTCGTGCAAATCGCCCGGGAAGCCAAGCCCGAGGATGAATTCACGATGATCCTCATCGGACACGGCTCTTACGACGGCGAGGAATACAAATTCAACTTGCCCGGCCCGGACATCACCGGCGAGGACCTGGCCATCCTGTGCGACCGCATTCCCGCCAAGCGCCAATTGATCGTGAACACGACGAGCGCGAGCGGCGGCTCGATCGGCGCGCTGCAAAGGGAGGGGCGCGTGGTAATTGCCGCGACAAAAACCGGCACGGAGAAAAACGCCACCGTCTTCGCGCGCTACTGGGTGGATGCGCTGCGCGACACTGCCGCCGACACGGACAAGAACGAAACGATTACGGCGCTCGAAGCCTTCGTCTACGCCGACCGCAAAACGGCCGCCTTTTACGAATCGCAGAAACGGCTCGCGACCGAGCATCCCGTCCTCGAGGACACCGGAAAAAAGGAAGCCGTGCGCGCCCCTTCGGCGGAAAATGGCGAGGGTTTGCTGGCCGCGAATTTTACGATTCTGCGGATCGGGTCCGCGCAAAAAGCCGCGAACGATCCGGCCAAGCGCGCGCTGCTTGACAAAAAGGAAGAACTCGAACGCAAGATCGACTTGCTGAAGTATCAGAAAGCCGCGATGTCCGCGGACGATTATAAGAAGCAGCTCACGGATGCACTGCTGGAGCTGGCGAAAGTGCAGGGGGATTTGGACAAATGAACGCGCGACGCACCCGGCACGCGACGCGGATTTTGTTTCGCGTCGCCGTGTGCGCGGCGTGCCTGGCCGGACCGAGCCTCGCGCGGGCCGCAACGCCGGACGATTGCCAAACGTTGCGCAAGCATGGGCGCCGCGCCGAAGCGCAAAAATGCTACGAGTCGTTGACTGCCGCGCGCGATCCCTTTTCCCGCGCGGAAGGCTTCTGGGGCCTCGAACAATACGAGGAGGCGAACAATCAGTTTCGCATCGCCACGCAGCAGTCGCCCTCGAATGCCACGATCCGCGTGCGCTGGGGCCGCCTGATGCACGAGCGGTTCAACAATACGGAGGCCGACAATCTTTTCGGCGAGGCGCTCGAGCGCGATCCGAAAAACGCTCAGGCCTACTATGGCCTTGCCCTCGTCAGCGCGGACGGCTTCGACAACAAAGCCATCGAGTACGCGAAAAAGGCGATGGATCTCGATCCGAAACTCTATGAAGCGCACGAGCTGATGGCCAGCCTGCTGCTCGAGGACAACGACCAGGCGAAAGCGTTCGACGAAGCCGACGCGGCTCTGAAACTTTCTCCCGAGGCGCTCGATGCCATGGCCATTCACGCGGCCATCGAAATCCTGAATGACCGGCCGCCGGATGCGTGGCTCGAAAAAATTCACGAAATCAATCCCGTGTACGGTGAAGGCTATGCCCTCATTGGCGATCAGCTGGTCCTTAACCGCCGCTACATGGACGGCATCGCTTACTATCGCAAGGCCATCGAAGCCGACCCGCGCCTGTGGTCCGCCCGCGCGCAGCTCGGCATCAACCTGATGCGCATCGGCCAGGAAGACGAGCCGCGCAAGCAGCTCGAATTGTGCTACGAGAACGGCTACCGCAACGAAGAGACCGTCAACAGCCTGCGCTTGCTCGACAGCTACAAAAATTTCGTCACCTTCAAGGACGGCGACACGATCCTCCGGCTCAACAAAAAGGAGGCCGACCTGCTTCATCCTTACTTTGAAGCCGAGATGAAGCGGATCATCGCCACGTACAACAAGAAATACAAAATGACCCTGCCTGGCCCGGTGCAAGTCGAGGTTTATCCGGACCACGAGGATTTCGCCGTGCGCACCATGGGCATGCCGGGCCTTGGCGCGCTCGGTGTCACGTTTGGCCTCGTGATCGCCATGGACAGCCCTTCCGGCCGCCCGCCAGGCGAATTTCACTGGGGTAGCACGCTGTGGCACGAGATGAGCCACGTGTACATCCTCACCGCGACGAATTTTCGCGTGCCGCGCTGGTTCACCGAAGGCCTCGCGGTCCATGAAGAAACCGAAGTTTCGCCCGAGTGGGGCGACCGCATCACGCCCGACGTGGTCGCCGCGATTCGCGACAAAAAACTTTTGCCCGTCGCGGAGCTCGACCGCGGATTCATCCGCCCCGAATACCCCAATCAGGTGATCGTGTCCTATTATCAGGCGGGCCGCATCTGCGATTACATCAAGGAACGCTGGGGCGCGGACAAGCTTCTCGATATGGTGCACTCCTTCGCCGATCGCAAAAACACGCCCGACGTGATCCGCGCGGACCTGGGAATGGCGCCCGAGGAATTCGACAAGCAATTTCTCGAGTGGCTGGATAAGGACGTGGGCAAGACGGTGATGAATTTCGACGAGTGGCGCGCCAAGCTCAAGGACCTCGCCGGGCAGGCCAAGAACAAAAATTATGACGAGGTCCTGAAGGAAGGCGAGGAGGCGCGGCGCTTGTATCCCGATTACGTTTATCCCGCGAATCCCTACGAATTCATGGCGGACGCGGATCTCGCCAAAGGCGACAAACCGGCCGCCGCCGCGATTCTGACGGAGTACGAAAAAATCGGCGGGCACAATCCCCCGGCATTGAAGGAACTCGCCAAGCTCGAGGAAGAGCAAGGAAAGCCGGCGGACGCGGCCGCCACGCTCGACCGCCTCAATTACGTTTACCCCGTGGACGAGGACCTGCACCGCCATCTCGGCGACCTATGGTTCGCGCAAAATAATTTTTCCGGGGCCATTCGAGAATACAATGCCGTGATCGCCATGGGCCCGCTCGACAAAGCGTCCGCGCAATTTAATGTGGCCCGCGCCTATTTCGCCGCGGGAGAAAAGGACAAGGCCGAGGACCACGTCCTCGCCTCGCTCGAAGTCGCGCCCGATTTCCGCCCGGCGCAGAAATTGCTCCTGCAACTGAAGGATTCCAACGAAGGGAAATAACAAATGGCCTCCATCGCACAGCTCGACTCCGATTCCGCGGAACTGAAAAAGCGCATCGAACGCTTTCAGACCGTGCGCGACAACATCCTCGGCCAGGTCCGGCAGGTGATCGTCGGCCAAGAAGAGGTGCTCGACCAGATCCTCATCTCGCTCTTCGTCGGCGGCCATTGCCTGATCACCGGCTTGCCCGGCACGGCCAAGACGCTGATGGTCCGCACC
>Ga0335078_10018159_pt1 | contig 10460 bp, 12 predicted proteins | sample Lox_Sample_32_FD_206711 | JGI IMG/M metagenome (GOLD analysis project Ga0335078, IMG submission 206711) | Soil microbial communities from Loxahatchee National Wildlife Refuge, Florida, United States - Lox_Sample_3.2 | ecosystem: Environmental > Terrestrial > Soil > Wetlands | place: USA...
CTGCTCCGCTTCCTGCCTCCAGGTACAGCGTCCTCATCCCGAGAAACTTTGCGGCCAAGGCGTAGATTACGGCAAGGTTCGGCTTTGAAGTCGGAAGACCGTTCACCTGGCCGATGAAACTGGTTGCACTACCGTTGCCAAAGACAAGGTATGCCATTGGGATGCTTTCTATGCCCGCTTTGTGAACTTCGATCGCCCCTAGCGCTTGCGCTCCGATGATGAAGTAGGGGTTCGTAGAGTTCAGCAGGGAACTAAACAGGATGGCGTCCGCGTATCGTGATACACCTGTTATGTTTCCGGGGAAAAGAACCACGGGGACCTGGCGTGATTTCCTGTGACCTGGGCGAGGCTGGATGTGACCTTTTATTGACCTCACAACTGCGTCAAGCCTTCCCTGGTTGGCCAGGGTCGACCCACCCACCAAGATCAATGAGGCCCCAGACTCGATTGCGTTTGCGGCGGTGTCGGCGGCTTGCCCCGGGGAGAAGTCCTCTGGGTCTATCAGTGCCGCGACTATTGGGTCTTTTTTTGTTTCATGCAAGAGTCGTTTCTCGACTGGGCCTATCTCGATCAAGTCATGCCCCGGCTTTCGCGTAGTCGTCGACGAATGTGTTGTAGACGTCGATGTCGGCTCGCTTGATCGTGTACCGCATCTCTCTGCCCGCGTGCAACGGACAAGCGGGGTTTCCGCATGTGACCTTGAACACGAAGTCTTGTGACCCTTCGTCCTGGTCCGATGTGATGCGGATGGAAATCAGGCCGCAACGAGGGCACGCAAACACCTTGGGCAGAGTCCGATGGATGACTCTAAGGGTCTTCTTCCGTCTCCTCCCCAACCTATCTCACCCGCCCGTCTGTTATCTGAACTAGATAAGGTAACGTCTCACTGCGTTTCGGATGATTGTGCAGAAACAACGTTTCTGTTGTCTGAAGTTTGAATTTAGTTTTAATTCCAGGTCAATAGCGTGTATTAATGTGGAAATCGCTGTCGGCAACCGTTAATACACTTCTGGATTACAAGGCAGGAGTTGAGTCTCCCCGAATCGTTGGTGGACGAGTCGACCTTGACACGAAGACAGCTCGAGGCGCTCCGGAGCTACATGAGAGTGGCCCTGGGTGAAATGAGATACAGAGAAGCGGCGGCCAGCGGTCCTTCGAAGAAAGTCACCGTGGGGTCGTACTTCCGAACCGTTAGGCAAGCGAAAGCGAACGTCCGGAAGTCGATTGCAACTCTCCTAATCGGGCTCTGGCTTGGGATTGTCAAGCCCGAGGATGTTCGACGGCTCCTGGAGACGGCGGGCGGCAACTTCGTGGAGCTACCTGACGAAGAAAAGGAGCGATTTGTCGCCGTGTTGCGCGTCCTGCTGGAGAGGATTGTGATGTGATGATGTGATGAAATCACGTCGAGCCTAATCCGGCTCGATCCGGCCGGTTGTTATAGAGTCAACGGCCATGGTGAAGACTTGCGCTTCAATGCAAACAGCCTATCTTATATTCGACTGGTAGTTTCTTCTATAGCATACGTGCCTTTGGTTGCGGCTCTCATGGTTGTGAAACAACGACTCAGGCGCGTCATGCTCGTGGATGACGACGAAGCTGTCGCGGAGGTCATCGGCATTGGCCTCAGGAGGAAGGGCTACAGGGTTGACTCATTCAATGATCCTTCTGCCGCCTTGGCGTCATTCGCGCCTAATTCCTACGACGTCGCAGTCCTCGACATACGAATGGGCCCCTTTGATGGTCTGGAACTCTATCGTCGTCTCAAGGGGTTGGACCCACAGTTAGGCTTCCTGTTTCTTTCAGCGTACGCTGATGTCGTCAAGGACAGACCAGACAGAATCAGGTTATTGCAGAAGCCGATCTCGTTGGCCGACCTCGTCCGCGCCCTCGAGAACCTCTGAGAGGCCCCAAGAGCATCACAAGGTGCTGCGGTCGTCACACTTAAATCACGTTTAACATCACGCAGAGGTCACAAATGGACGACGTCACGACGTATGCTCTTCTGACGGCTTCGTTCTTCTTTGTCGCACTCGCCATCGGACTTCTCGCCAAGTACAGGCAGGTCTCCACGAAAATCAACGCCTCCTCGGATCTCGGTCACGATCTCTGGTCCTCCCTTGAGCAGCGCCTCAAGAAGCAAGACGAACGCATCCTCGACGTCATGGGGAGGCTCGAGGTCATCCAAGCCCGGGTCATGGCAGGAACGACGCCTCAGGCTCCGGCAACCCTTAGTCCGCTCCCCGTCGTCGCCCCTCACCCACCCGTAGTCGAAGGCCCACCGCCTGTGACCGAGCCGAGTGCTATCATGCAACAGCCAGAATCACAAGAGTCGCAGCAACCAGCCGCGCCCGTCCAGCCTTCTGTAGCCCCAGGGGAGTTGGATAGGACGGAGAAGCTGGCACTGACCCTTCTTAGCGGAGGACCCCTGGCGACCCCCGATATTCTGAAGGGGCTGATCAGTCAGGGAGGACCAAGGTCTCGCGAACATGCGGCTCGTCTGATGAAGGAACTCTTCGAGAAGGGCCTTGTCAGCCGGAATGATTCTTCTAAGCCTTTCATCTACCAATTGACTGACGAAGGAAAGCGTCGTCTCGAATAGTCAGCGCCCCCTCCCCTCCGGTTCGTTTGTTTCCAGTCCAAGAACCCCAATGAAGTGTTCTTTGTTACGTAAGTAAGAAGAGCCCGTTCTTGGTAGCCGGTCTTGAATGGATATGCCTTGAGGTGTAGACCTGGTTGCAATTTGTTTGGGATTGGCGCATTTGGCAGGCTAGTCATACGGGAAACCAGTTCCATTGGAAATGGTGGGGTGGGGGGTCAGCGGTGAACGAGGGTGAACTGGCGGCGATCTGCGGGTGGGATCAGACCCCAGTATTTCCACTGGAACCGGTCCAGGCTCAGAACGTGTGAAAGCCCAGAATCCGACCCCTTTGTTTCCATTGGAGCCGATAGGAACCCCCTCCTAATCATGCTCCAGTGAACACCAGTGAACCACCCCCGCGCTATCAATCCGCTGTCAAACTATCTGACAGGCGGGTTCACAAGTTCACACCAAACACCGATAAATCGGGGCTGGAGGCAGCGGCGAGGCCGTAACTTGCGCAAGCGAATCAAAATCGAGCTGGAAGACGAGGAAGGGACCAAGTACACGCTTGCCCTAGAAGGCGACGTCTCTCGCGACAAACTGATGAAGGCCATGGACATGCTTGAAATCATGGACGTGCCGGTCGAGCATTCACATCGGGCGCCCGACCAGGGGACATTCTTCGGCAAGGTGCAGACGCTCTTGGAAACGACATTTGCAGCCGGCGACTTCTCGTCGTCTGATGTAGCCCGCGAGTTCGAAGACAAGTACTCGCAGCCGGTGAAGCTAAGCACGATCTCTACCTACCTGGCGCGCCTGGCGGACAAGCAGTACATCAAACGCGAACGGTTCGGGAACTCCTGGGTATACCGGCGAGTGTACCTGAAGCCGGCCCAGGTCGCAGAGAGATAACGGCCCCGCCTTACCCCGGCGAGCCAGAGTCCGCGAGGAATACCGTCAACTCATCGAGCCCACCGAACAGAAGGTCGGGGTTCTCTGCTCGAAGCCGCTCTCCGAGGATGGGCTCCCTCGATATGGCGACAGACACAATCCCGGCGTTCTTAGACGCTTGGACATCAGCGGGGGCGTCCCCAACATACACGGCATCAGCGGGCGCCAGTCCAAGGGCCAACAGCGTTCGTTGAAGCATGAGGGGCGAGGGCTTCAGCTCTTCTTTCGACCTCCCGCAAAGGACCGACCCGAACAGCGGCGCTAACCCAAGCTCCTGGAGTTCCTTCTTGACGCGCGCCTCTGACCCATTTGACACGAGCGCAAGCCGAAACCCCGCCGAGCCCAAGCAATCTAGGCACCTCCTGGCGTCCGGGTACAGGCTCGGCTTCTCCCGATCGTACTGCCGCAACCACTCGACGTCCACGTAGTCCCAGTTGCGGGCGGGGAGCCCCACGTTCACATAGAACTCATACCAGTTCGGACTCTGCAGCCGGAGGAACTCATCGCGGGTCAGCCGCCTGGTGCCCAACTTCTCGAAGATGCGATTGTAGACGTTGAAGCTAGAGCCGAGCGAATCCAACAGGACGCCGTCCCAGTCGAAGATCACCCCGGTGACGCGCCTCCTTCCACCTGACATATACAACGGACGCTGGCACCCACTGTCTGGTTAAATGAATTGGATGACGGGAACCCGCGATCCGGAATTCACCAGGGCCGACCGAGCGCCCCTCACCTTCCAGATTTTTGTGGACGCCGGTACGGGTCACCACTTGTCATAGTGGACCACGTCGGTGAACTTCCGCCTCCCCCGCTTCAGGGAGGGGGACTTCACATCCTTCTGCCCTTTTCCCATGGAGATGACCCCCACGGGGTGGAAGTGAGGAGGGATACCAAGAAACGCCTTCACCCCCTTGACATCGGAGACCCCAGTGAACGCCGCCGAGAGGCCCGCATCCACTGCGGCGAGGAGTATGATCATGCACCCCGCGCCTATGTCGAAGAACCAGTAGGGGGTGGGCCACTCGATCTCTTTTCCTTCGTCGTCTAACTTGTCAGACTCGTTGTACCGGTCATGGTAGATCCTCTCGCTGACGCAGGCTACAATTGCGACCGGAGCTTCAGATATCCATCCGTGGAAACCCCCCGCCCTGTAGTCCTCTTCTCCTTGCAACCGAGCAAGCTCTTTCTTGAGCTCGGGATTTGTGACCACGATGTAGGCGCTCCCCTGGCTAAATCCGGCGCTCGGAGCATGCTGCGCAAGTTCGAGCATATGGTCCACAACATCCTTGGAAACTGGGTCGCTGGAGAAGTGGCGGACCATGCGACGCCTGCGAACGGTTTCTTCGAACTCCATGATTTCAACTGGCAGAAGAGCGACTTGTTATCATTTGCGTTTTGTGAAGGGGACCAGCATCGGGACTTCTTCCGAATACTTCACGTATTGCCCGCCGAACAAGGCGAGCAGCTCCTTCTCTTCAAAGGGGATCAAGACGAGGCGGAACCAGAGGACTAGCAACAGGGCCGCCACAAGGACGTATGCAGCAGCGCTGTAGAGGCCCCAGCCGAACACCAGGAGGACGACTCCGAAGTAGAGCGGGTTCCGCGTGTATCTCTGGGGGCCGGCCACGACGAGGGGCTCGGACCGGGCCGACCACTCTGACATCGGGGTTCGCCCGAGCATCTTCGTGAACGTCGTGTACGTGGACACGATCATGGTTGCGGGGCTTCGGTAGCAGAACACCCATCCGGCGAAAGCCAGTCCCGCAACGACTAGGGCGACACCACAGGCGCGCACGGCCAGCGGGAAGCCTAGGAAGCCAACTCCGATGAACACAGACACGAAATACGAGACTACGAAGACCCCGCCCACAATCAACAACATGATTGGGACCGCAACCGCGACAGCACTTGCAGTTTCCCGGGCCACATGGATGCTTTCGGGCCGCCCGCTATCTTCCTTCGCCTTTTCCATGACCGCGAGCATATCACGCTTAATTACTCGGTTTAGCTCAGAAGACCAAGTTGCCGCGGGCGAGTTCAGTGGCGGTAATCAGGGACGAGTCTCCCGATTTGGAGGCGCGGATTATCACCGCGATCGGCATGGCCGGCCCCAGGAACGTCGCGCAAATCTCTAGGATGACTGGCGCCCACCAGGAGACGATTAGATACAAGATCAAGAAGCGCTTTGGTCGGTTAGGCTTCAAATTTCATGCGATGGTCGACTTCGACAAGCTAGGGTTGGGTCTGCATTGGGGCACCCTGGGCTTTTCCAATTCCTACAGTGGCATGGCGTCCCAGATGCTACGGGCCCTGAACCAAGTTGGCTACCTGACCTATTACGCCAAACTGGTGCCTCAGGGGAACTACGTTGCCCTCTTCGCCCTCCCCCAGGGCACATCCGGTCAGTACAACGATTTCCTGTCGGGGCTCGTAGACAAGGGGATTCTCAGCAGCTTCGCGCTCGAGGAGGTCTTGGTCAGCAGGCACAAGGTGATGGACCCCCAGTTCTTCAATTTCAAATCAGGCAGATGGGAAATCGAGTGGAGCAAGGTGGCGGAGCAGGTGCCAATCCCTCTCCCTTCAGACCGCAAACAGCGCCAGGCGGATTTCGACTATTACGACCTTCTTGTAATCAAGGAACTGCAAAAGGATTCGCTCCAGCATTTGACGGGTATCGCCAAGAAGCTCAAGGTCCACCAGAAGACGCTGGAATATCACTACCGAACGCACGTTCAGAAGTGGAAGCTCATCCCTTCATACCGAATCAGATGGGCGCAGGACATCACCAAGCGACCGATTCACTCTACAGTAATGACCAGGATGCGGTTTAACAACCTGAGCCGACTCGAATTCACCAAGGTCCAGGCGGCGGTCAGCAAGGTGCCCTTCCTGTGGCAGGAAGACCTCCTTCAGGATGGAACCTACGTTGCGATGATGTACGTCCCCCTAACGGATCTGACCAGCGTTTCTAGCTACGTCGCCACAGCTGCGCCTGGCCTCGCGTCGAGGGTGGAGGTGAGCTTCGTGAACTACGCGGACGCCACATCGTTTACGGTGCCCTACAACATGTACCAGGACGGCGTCTGGAAGTTCAACGCCCGCCAGATGGAAACCGCCCTACGAAAGGAAACGGCCGTTCCACTGCAAAAATAGGAGGTCGGCCCTCTAAACGGGGCCGCCGCCACCGATCTCGTCCAGGAATCCCACGTACAGCCCATGGGCCGCCGCGACTGCCGCAATCGCGGAAACAGCCACGGAGACGAGGAACAGACCGATTCGTACCTTTGCGTCGATACTCATTCTCGGGGGCGGAGGACCCGGTTTCGTAAATCAGCCTTATCATCAACAAAGCAAGGTCATTCCGTGGATATCCCTAGCTAACAGCGCATAATTCCCAATGAAATCAGAGGGTGAGCGGGGGCGGCCCCGCAAACACCTATCTAGACCAGTGTTTCCACTGTTTTCAGTTGTCCGAGGCCATCGACGAAATCTTCCGCAGAGCGAAAGAAGGAAAGCCGCTCTTCCTCAACCGCGAGGCCCTGAGTCAGGACTACGCGCCCTCGCGCCTCCCGTTCAGGGACCCCCAGACCAAAGCGGTCGCCCAGATACTGGCTCCTATACTCAGAGGTTCGAAGCCTTCTAACCTCCTCCTGTATGGGAAGACGGGGACTGGAAAGACCGCGGTCACCAGATATGTCTTGGACAGGCTGAAGGCCGAAGCCAACAACCCCAGCCTCGTCCTGGTCTACGTCAACACCAGGCTCGCGGACGGTGAATATAGGACGCTCGCCGACTTCGCGAAGTCCCTCGACCTGAAGAAAGAGAAGCAGATCCCGCTCACCGGCCTCGCCATCGGCGAAGTGGTCGACCGAATATCTGAGAACATAAGGTCGAATAAGAAGAAGGTCGTTCTCGTCCTCGACGAGATAGATTACCTCGTCAGGCTCTTTGGAGACGACATCCTGTACTCGTTCACGCGCTCCGGGGAAAAGTTCTCCCCGGGGTTCCTCGCCCTGGTGGGGATATCGAACGACCTGAAGTTCAAGGAGGGGCTCGACCCGAGGGTACTGAGCAGCCTCAGCGAGGAGGAGCTCGTCTTCCCGCCGTATACCGTTGATGAACTTAGGGAGATACTCACGGAGAGGGCCAAGGTGGCGTTCAGGCCGGGGGTCGCTTCACACGCGGCCATCAACCTGTGCGCAGCCATGGCCGGTTCGGAGCACGGGGATGCCAGACGGGCCATCGACCTGCTCCGCATAGCCGGGGAGGTCGCGGAGAGGGAGGGGTTGAAGGAGATCGACGACAACTGCATCCGGAAGGCCTCTGACAAGATGGAAGTCGACAGGGTCGACGAAGCGATAAGATCGCTCCCGGTTCAGAACAAGGCCATCCTGTCCGCAGTCTCCATCTTCGACGGCGGCACTAACACCGGCGAGCTGTATCTGGCCTACAGCAACCTCTGCAGGAAGCTCGGGATAGAGACCTTGACCCAGAGGAGGATGAGCGGAATCTTGGGGGACCTCGACCTCCTCGGGCTGGTCGAGGCCTCGGTGGTCAGTAAAGGCAGGCGCGGGCGAACCAAGAAGATCCGACTGCTCATAGGTAAGGACACCCTGGAGAAGACCCTCGGCGAGGACCCGGCCTTCGTGGCTGCCTAGGACGCCTGGAAGCCGGCCGCGCCGAAATTTCGCCGTATCACCTTGAGGCTTGAAAGATCAAGAATCGGGATGATGCTCGGCGTAGGGTTGAGGCCCATGTTCGACTGAAAACTCGTCTGGGCCTGCCAGGTCCCCGAGTTGATGAGCAATGTCCCTCTGTATGTGAGCTCCCCATAGGTGTGCACATGACCCGCGTGGAATACGTCTGGGACCTGGTCTACAACCATGTAGTCTCGCAGCTCGGGCGAGAGGGCGGTCCGCTTCCCGTAGGTCGGAGCTAGGTGCCTTGCCCGCAGAAGGAGCTTCATGGCGTCGGTCGGCCTGTCATAGGCTAGGTTCGGGGTCGTCGCTATGACGTCATCCAAGCTCTTGCCGTGGTAGATCAGGAACGTCACACCATTTAATCTGAGATATGCAGGGTCGCCCACCCAGCGGACGTTGTCCATGGAGTAGAGAGACTCGGCCATATCTACGGCCACCGCCGGCTGCGGCAGCGCCTGCCTCACGGCGTCGTGGTTGCCTGGGGCCAGGACGATCTGAATGCGGCCGGGCACCTTCTTCAGAAGCTCTGCGGCCATCTCGTACTGCTTCTTCGGATCCCTCTCCGCCAGCTGGAACTCCTGACCTGGATACACCCCAACGCCGTCGACAAGGTCTCCTGCTATCACGACGTACCGGATTCGGTTCACTATGTCCTGGTCTCCCAGCCCTCCACCGAGCCACTGCAGGAAGCGGCCGAAGTCATCCGAGAGGAACATCCTGCTCCCTATGTGAAGGTCAGAAAGCAGCACAGTGTAGATTCGGTGAGACGAAGAGACAGGGTGGCGGCCCGGCACGTCCGGGAGTACCACCGAGTCGGTGAACAGCTGTCCCGACTTGCTCTTCGAGACCTCCACCACAACCATGCTGTCGAGCGGCACTTCAAGGGCCGCCTTCTCTGCGGAGGCTTGGCAAACCACCTTGAGGGTACCGGTGGGGTCGTCCATCCTTAGCTCCACTGCGCCGCGACGGCTCGAGCGGTCTGACAAGAGTCCCGCCACCTTGACCTTCTTTCCTGGGGCCAGGTTCTTCACGGCCGAAACAGAGGCGCTGTTCTTGGTGTCGAGCCGTTCCCTCACTATGGAGAACAGTCTCTGATACCTGTCACGAAAGAGCCTCCCGAACCCCTCCGCTCCTTCGGAAGGGGCGATGGCCTGCGTTGGGTCTGACAGCACCTCCAGATCCGCAGAATCATGGACTGGGGACCTGTCCTGGACCTCGGGTGCTTCGCGGGGGACGAGCTTCAGCACGTCGCTCTCTGTAATCACTTTTCCTTCCCCAATCGCGCCTGCCTTCTGCTCGAGGAGCTTCTCCACCAGGGCCTCGATATCGACACCCGCGGGCAAACCGTTGATCGCCTCGAAGGCTTTCGCATCCAGCATGTAACCGGATGAAAGGACCCTCGCGATGGCCTTCGATTCCTGCATCGGGCGCGGGAATCCCTATGACGTATTAGAAGCTTCGACGCACTGGATGGCCGACTGCGTCAACGCGTCCAGCACCTGCAGGTCTTTCGACTCGCAATAGATCCTCATTATCGGCTCGGTCCCTGACGGTCTGAACATCGCCCAGGAGCCGTCAGCCAGGACCAGTTTGAGGCCGTCAAGATTCCTCTTCTCGAAGACCTTGAACTTCTTGAAGGCCTCCAATGCCTTCGGCATCAAGACGTCCATCCTCGTCGAAGTCTTCAGGTTGGTCTGCCTGTACTTCCATTGGACCTCCTCCGACACACGCCTGAGCAGACTGCGGTCGAAGGCGAGCAACGTCGAAATCAGGGCAGACGCGTTGATTCCGTCTTCCCAGAGGCCCCACTTCGGATCGACCACCTTGCTTGGTTCCGCTGCGAAGACCCCCCCTTCGGCATCCAAGACCGCGAAAGTCTTCCCCACCCTGCTCCTTTTCACCGCGAGGCCCAACCTCTCGGCCTCTTCGGCGACCGCACTAGAGGTGTTTTCGGAGAGAACCGCGGTCCCTTCATGCAGCCCGAGGCCGCGCAGTGCCAGGATCGTCACGATCGAATCGGGGACAACATTCCCAGCAGAATCGACCATCACCAGCCTGTCGGCATCCCCGTCATGGGCCAGCCCGAAGTCGACCCCCACCATGGGGACCATCCTCGCGAAATCCGCCAGGTTCGAGGCTGTCGGTTCGGGAGGCCTCGCGGGGAACCTCCACGAAACCTGGGCGTTCACGGGGACGACATGGTGCCCCAGCCGCTTCAATATCTCCGG
>Ga0335078_10018160_pt1 | contig 10460 bp, 3 predicted proteins | sample Lox_Sample_32_FD_206711 | JGI IMG/M metagenome (GOLD analysis project Ga0335078, IMG submission 206711) | Soil microbial communities from Loxahatchee National Wildlife Refuge, Florida, United States - Lox_Sample_3.2 | ecosystem: Environmental > Terrestrial > Soil > Wetlands | place: USA: Florida...
TGGACCTGGTCCTTGCCGACGATGGGAATGTTGTTTTCGCTCTGGCATGCGACGATGCACGTGCCGCAACCGACGCACGCCGTCAAATCCACGGTCAAACCCCATTGATGCAGCGCGGTCTTCTTCGCCGCGTCGAGCGGATTTGGATACAAAGGCGCGACCACCGGCGGTTCCTTCTCGTGCATCTCCTTCGCAAAATCCGGGTTCCGGGAAAATTCCGCGAGGTTCGCCTCGCGCACCGCCGGGCGGCCTTCCATGGACCAATGATTTTGCGTGCAGGCAATCAAATGCGTTTCGCGCGTCTTGCGCACGGTCGCGCCAGTCGCGATGTATTTGCCGGTAAAAATTTTATACGCGTTGAAGCCGACGCCTTTGCCCACGCGCAACGCCCCTTCGCGTCCGTAACCGACCGCCAGTCCGAGCGAATAATCCGCCATGCCCGGCTGCGTCCAGATGGGGCCTTTGACGCTGCGGCCGTTCAACGTGATTTCAACGATGTCGCCGTTCTGCACGCCAAGATCGCGCGCCGTCTTGCGGCTGACGAGGACGGCATTGTCCCAGGTCATTTTCGTAATGGGATCGGGCAACTCCTGCATCCAACCATTGTTGGCATAACGCCCGTCGTCCATCTTTGCGTCGCGGTAAAAGGTGACTTCGAGATTGTTCGTCAGGGGCGCGACCGATTTCGGGTTTGGAATTTTAGTCGCTACGAATTTTGCATTGACCGGTTGCGGCGCCGAATCCGCCCTGAAACCGTTGAACAGGAATTTTTTCCAATTCCCGTCCGAACCGCCAAACGTCGTCCGAACAATGTCGTGGGGATTGGTCTGCGTTTCTCCGGCAATCCGCGCGAGAATTTCCAGTTCCGTCAAACCGCCAAACAACGGTTGAATTAATGGTTGAATCGGCACGAGTGTTCCGTCGGTCGTAATCGCGTCGCCCCAGGATTCCAAATAATGCGCCGCCGGGAAATGCCAGTCGCAGATTTCAAAAGTCTCGTCTTCATAATCGCCGAGTCGAACGACGGTTTTCGGTTTCTGCGTAGGCGACCAGTTCAAATGATAAGCCGGATTGCCGCCAAGAATGACAAGTGTGTCTGCGGCACCGACACTCAGGTTCTTTAAATCCGTGCCGGCGTTTTCAGTTGCGGGCAGCAGAGTGACGGTGTTGTCCAGCGCCCCCAGCGCGGAGTTGATGGCATGCGCCATCAGGTGTACCTCCATCGGCTGACGTTCGCCAGCCACCACCAATACCTTGCCGCGATTGGCGTATAAGTCCCTTGCGCAGTACCGAATCCATCTATCGAGAAAAGGCATTGCATCGGAGGCTTGAGCGAAAATTTCATTTGCCACGTTCCCCACCACACTTGCCGGCACACGCAACCGGTGGTCGGCGCTGGCGCCGGTGAGTGTGAACAGCGATTCCACCGCGTAAAGCCGGCTCATGCCGCCGTTCGCCTCCGGGTCACGACCCTTGACGAAACGGCGGATATGGTTGTGCGCGTCGTCCTCCGAACCGAGGAAATCGCAGTCAAGTGACAGGATGATTTTTGCCTTGTCGAAATGATAAATTGGGCGGACCGGCTGGCCGAATGCCGCCGTTGCAGCGCGTTGATGAATGCCTGAATCAATCGCGTCGTAAGTAAACCATTGCGACTTCGGAAATTTCCCGGCCATCAGCTTTTGCAGCCGCGCGCGCGACGGTGACGAGCTGCTTCCGGCCAGGAACGCCAATCCTTCGCCCTGGTTCGCCGCAAATTTCTTCGACAAGCTATCAAGAAAATCCAAAGCCACATCACGCGAAACAGTCTCGCGACCATGCGTGAAGCGCTTGGCGCGGTCCGGATCGTAGAGATTCAGAATCGAAGCCTGCGCGTAACGGTCGGTGCCGCCGTTGCCGCCAGGATAAAGCGCATTGCCTTCGATTTTAACCGGGCGGCCTTCGTAGGATTTGACGACCAGCGGGATTGCCCCGGTGCGCGTCGGCATCGCTGTGGCATAAAATTCCGGTTCACCGAAAGTGTAATTTTCCGGTTGCTGGCCGAATGGCTCCAATTTTTCTTCGGGCCGGCGGCAGCCCGCGCCCATAATGCCCAGTCCGGCAAGCGCGAACGACGCCGACATGATTTTCATGAAATGTCGGCGGGACACGCCGTCCTCGAACTCGCTGGCGCCTTGCGGAAATTCGCGATGCAGCCACTCCTTGAACTCCGGCGTGTCGGCCAGTTCATCCAGGCTGCGCCAGTAACGGCGGCCGTCATTCGGTTTGAGATTTGAGATTTGAGATTTCAAATTCATCTATGGCAGGCCGAGCAGTTTTGAAGTGATTCCACATGCCAATGTTTGACCAGTTCGACGCCGTTGGTTTCCTGCATGAGCGCGGCCACGGACGGGTCGGAATTCCATTGCCAGCCCAGATCGGTGACCTTGTCCGCGGGCCGGATAAATGCCGCCGGGTCGCGATGGCAGTTCAGGCAGAAGCTCATGCTAAGCGGCTTGGCGTGATAAACCTCGTCCATCCGATCAATTCGCCCATGGCATTCCACGCAACTGATGCCGCGGCGCACGTGGACTTCGTGGTTGAAATAAACGTAATCCGGCACGCGGTGGACCTGTACCCAAGGGATGGGCGTGTTGTTCGTCGCGCTCTCGCGGACGATCGCCAGGCGCGGGTCATCCTTCAAAACCTGGTTGTGGCAGTTCATGCACGTGGACGCAGACGGGATGTTGGAGAACCAGGATTTTTCCACGCCATTGTGACAATAACGGCAGTCCATGCCAAGCTGGCCGGCGTGAACGGCATGGGAAAATGGCACTGGCTGGATGGGTTCGTAGCCGACGCGGGTGTATTTGGGCGTGAAATAATAAGTCACACCCGCCGTCACCGCGCCGCCCATCAGCGCCAGGCCGGTACCCACCGCCAGCGGCAACCAGTTTGTCCACTTCGGAAAAATCACTGACATCTCAAGCGGCCGGGCATCCGGCCGGACTCCTCGCTTTCAAAATTACGTATAGAACTTTTGTCATTTAGAATGACGAATGGCGGCGATGCTAATTGGACGGCCATGTCCCTGCAAGAAAGTTTGTGAAAAATTTCACGTTTACGGCGGTGCAGGGTGTAATCCGACAGGAGACCCGTCGCCCCTGCTCTTGCCTTCGGTTCTTGCCGCTAGCCCAGCAATGCTTTCGCCTTCGCCAGCGCCGCGTCGAGCTTGCCGGCGTCCTTGCCGCCGCCGCGCGCGTTGTCCGGCTTGCCGCCGCCCTTGCCGCCGACAATCGGCGCAATCTGCTGGATGATTTTCCCGGCCTGAACTTTCCAGACGAAATCAGACGTGACCGCCGCAATGAGCGCAACATTTCCACGCTGCGGGCCGCCGCCCAAAACGATTACACCTTTGAACCGCTCCTTCAGCGCGTCGGCCACGGCTTGGAGAAAATCACCATCCACCCCGCCGAGATTGTGAATGATTGTGGGTATGCCGTTTATGGTTTTGATCTCCTCGAGCAAACGGCTGGCAGCGTTGGAGGCTTCGCGCTGCTGCGCAGCTTTCAGTTGCTTCTCAACCATTTTCAGGTGTTCCAGCAGCGATTCAATCTTCTTTTCCAGTTCGTGCACAGGCGAATTCACTTTGCCGGCGAGCGATTTGATGAGCGTCAGTTCGTCTGCGGCCTTGCGATAGGCTTCCAGACCGGCAACGGCTTCGATACGCCGGACACCGGCGGCAATGGCGTTCTCGCCGACGATGCGGAACAAACCGATCTCGCCGGTCGCGCGCGTGTGTGTGCCGCCGCAAAGCTCCATCGAATAACCGTTCAACTCCCCTGCCCTGCCGCCGATTTGAACGACGCGGACAACGTCGCCGTATTTCTCGCCGAAGAATTGCATCACATCCTTGCGTGATTTCATGTCGGCGTAGGGCACTTCCATCCAGGACACACCGGCATTGTCGAGGATGCGTTCGTTGACGAGTTTCTCGACATCAGCGACCTGTTGCGGCGTGAGCGGCGCGCTGTTGAAATCGAAGGTCAATTTGTCCGGCCCGACGAACGAACCTTTTTGCGACGCGTCGCGACTCACGACTTCGTGCAAGGCCCAATGCAGCAAATGCGTGACGGTGTGATGACGCTGGATAGCGTTGCGGCGGGCAGCGTCCACTGAGAGTGTGACAACATTTCCGGGAATGGGGAGCACGGGCGTTTGAATTTGGGGAGCGCGACCGTCCCGGTCGCTCCGCTCTGCGTCTCGCGCAGCGAAAGATTTCGTCGGTGAGACGCCGACGAAGGCGGGCGGGACGCCCGCGCTCCCCTCTTCAATCAAATGCAGCCACGTGTTACCGGACTTTTGCGTGTTCGTGATGCGCCAGAGCTGGCTGCCGTGCTCCAGTTCGCCCGTGTCGCCGACCTGGCCGCCCATTTCGGCGTAGCAGGCGCTGGTGTCGAGGATGACGGCGGTCTTGTCCTTGAGCGAGACGACTTCCAAGACCTTGGCGGGCGTCTCCAGCTTCTCATAGCCGACGAATTTCGTCGGCGTAGCGGTTTCAATTTGGGAGAGGGAGATGACTTCTTTTTTCTGCGCGGCGCGGGCGCGGGCACGTTGTTCGTCCATCAGTTTTTCAAAACCTTCCTTGTCCACCGTCAAACCGCGTTCGCGTGCCATCAACTCAGTGAGGTCGAGCGGGAAACCGTAGGTGTCGTAGAGTTGAAATGCTGACTCGGCACTTATTGGCGGCACATCTGTAACGGACCAAGCAGGACGTTTTTCTCTTGCGTATGAAATTACAGCTTGCCAGTTGTGATGATCAATTTTTTCAACAAGGTCAAATGTTTGATCGAAATCAACCAGCGAACCAGCATTGATTTGGCCGAGGCTTGCAGCAACGAGCCGAGCGGACGCCATGTCAAAAATACTAGTTCCATTGTCCAACGTCTTGTTAAATGCCTCTTCCTCGCGTTGGATGACTTCCTGCACGTGCTTTTTCCGGGCGCGAATTTCAGGGAAGACGTCGCCCATCGTGTCAGCGAGCACATCCACGAGTTTGTAAAAAAACGGCTCGTGAAAGCCGAGCGTGCGGCCGTAACGCACGGCACGACGAAGGATGCGGCGCAATACGTAGCCGCGCCCCTCGTTCGATGGCTGAATACCGTCGGCAATTGCAAAGCTGAGCGTCCGGATATGGTCGGCAATGACGCGGAAAGCGATGTCGAGGGCGATTTGTTCCTGGGAATAGTGAGCATTGTTTTGGGGAGCGCGACCGTCCCGGTCGCTCTGCTGCGCGTCTCGCGCAGCAGCATCCGGCGTCCAAAGCCACGGATAATTTTCGGTTGCCGGTACGACACCTGAATCCCATGGGTTACGGCAGATGTAGTGAAACTTTTCTTCAAGATCGGCATCGCCACGAATCATGCGATCGAAGGATTCATTTTCCCAAACTTGGCCGGTGGCCTTTTCCAGTTTGTTGATCTCGTGCGCCGTAAAGGACTTAATTGAGTGGAGCAGTTCGGCCAGCGGCCAGAATACGGGTTTGCCATCCTTTTCCTGTTCCTTGATTTGAGGCTCAAGCAAGAAATGAACGTGGTCGGGCATAACACACACGGCATAGAGCTGATAGCGCCGCTGCTCGTGACCAAACAAAAGACTTTTGAGAACAATATCCCGCGCCTTCGGAGAAAGTTGTCGGCGGTCCTGCGTAGTAAAGCTAACCATGTATTTCGCCCAAGGCCTTTCAAAATGGGGAAGGCGACGTTTGTAATACGTCGAGCCTGGCATCGGATATTCCGTCGGCGCGACGCCGATGGATGCGACCGGGACGGTCGCGCTCCCCGGAAACTGCGGAAGTGTGCTGCCGTATTTTTTGCTGGAGAGCTTTTCCAGCACGTCGAAAATCGGACGGAAGATGTCGGTCTCGTAATTCGAGATTTTCGCATGGGCAAAATCGGAAAAATTCTTTGTGCCTTGAATAATCGAAGTCACCCGCTCAAAACCCATGCCGGTGTCCACGTGCCGCGCCGGCAACGGCGAAAATGTGCCGTCGGCATTCGCGTTGAACTGGATGAAGACGAGATTCCAGATTTCAATGCAGCGAGCGTCGTTTTTGTTGACCAGACTGCCGTTGGTGTCGCCGGCAGGTGTGAGGTCCACGTGCAATTCCGAGCACGGTCCGCACGGGCCCGTATCGCCCATCATCCAGAAATTATCCTTCTTGCCACCGGTGCAGATGTGGATTTTCGGATCCAAGCCGGCGGCTTTGAAAAGTTTTTCCCAATGATCGTAAGCTTCCTGGTCAAATTCGCTCGGTTCGCCGGAACCAGGTTTATAAACGGTGGCGTAAAGCCGGCTGACCGGAAATTTCCATTTCTCCACGACGAGTTCCCACGCCCATTCGATGGCTTCCTTTTTGAAATAATCGCCGAAGCTCCAGTTCCCGAGCATTTCGAAGAACGTGTGGTGGTAGGTGTCGAGGCCGACGTCTTCGAGGTCGTTGTGTTTGCCGCCGGCGCGGATGCACTTCTGCGTGTCGGCGGCGCGGCCCGGTTTGTAGGGACATTGGGTCTGGCCAAGGAAAATCGGGACGAACTGGTTCATGCCGGCGTTGGTGAACAGGAGATTGGGCGAATCGGGCAGGAGGCTCGAAGACGGCACGATGGTGTGCTGTTTCGACTTGAAGAAGTCGAGGAAGTCCTGGCGGACCTGGCTGCTCGGGCGAATCTGGGCGTACGTCGTCATTGCGAATAATCAGGCGGGCAAGTTAGGGCAATTGTCGGGGCAAGGCGAGTTGGAAGTTTTATCCTCCGATTTGCTGACAACAATCCGGCAAGGTACGACCCATTTTCGGGTAACTTGGCACGAATTATGGTGCATCAAAAGCAGCGTTCTTTGGAAAACGGCAGTCGAATTTACCCTGCCCTGTTCGTGATTTGGAACTCTGGCCTTGAATGGGAATCAAACGATCAGGGACAAAAGCTGCGATTGTGGCCGACACCTTCACTGGTCGTCGAAAGCAATCCAGTCGTCCCGCATGTTGTAACGGTTCAATGGCACGGTGACACACGACAAGGGCGGGGTTTTTATTTCAGGCCCTGCGCAAAACCGGCGTGAGCGGGCCATCGGACAAAAACAGACTGCGGCGATCTCAAGAACGGCAGAAGTCCTGCTGTCTTGGCCCTGAGTGGAAGCCACGGCGCAAGAGGATGTTGGATAGGACTGACAAAAACTGATTTCAAATCAGCAAAATCGGTTTAACCAGGTTCGACGGCGCACGGTAAAGTTCCACCGCAGGATTTCTGATGAAAAGCAAAATTGCCAACGTGGCCTTGCGCACCAGCTTGATTTACGCTGGAGTGGCTGCCGTGTGGATTCTGCTTTCCGGCCGGACGCTGACTGCTTTGGTTTCGGATCCGGCGACCCTTGGGCGGCTGGAGATCTACAAGGGGTGGGCGTTTGTGGCTGTTACCGCATTGTTGCTCTACACCCTATTGCGCAGTCAGTTGCGACGTGTGGAAGAAGAGGTCATGGAGCGCAGGCGGGCAGAAGAAGCATTGCGGGAGAGCGAGGCGAAGTTCCGTTCGTACGTGGAGAACTCCACCATGGCGGTGTTTGTCGCCGACAAGGAACACCGCATTATTCACTGCAATCCGGCGGCCATCCAGTTGCTGGGTTACGACATGGCAGCCCTGTGTGGCATGCGCACCATGGACATTCATTTCGAGGAGGATCGCGAAACCGTGCTTCAAGCGCACGCGACCCTGGTCAAGGAAGGACACAGTGAAAGTGAATATCGCCTCAAGCGGCGGGACGGCAACGTGATCTGGGTTTCGCTGCGGGCCGTCAGGTTGCAAGATGGAGGTTCATTGGCCTACTGCCAGGACATCACCGAGCGCAAGCAGACGGCGGAAACCATCGCCCATGAACGTCAACTGCTCCGCACGTTAATTGATATGCTGCCCGAAACTTTTTACGTCAAAGACCTGGAAAGCCGGTTCCTGGTCGCCAATGCGGCCCTCGCCAAACACTTTGGCAAAGAGGCGCCTTCCCAAGTTCTTGGGTTGACAGACGCGGATTTTTTCCCGGCCGAACTGGCCGCCAAGTACCGCGCTGAGGAGCTAAAAGTTTTTGATGGCGAGCCGCTCGTTGACCATGAAGGCAAGAACTTCAGCCCGGATGGCCGGGAGTGCATATGCTTAACGACCAAGGTGCCGTTCCGGGACGGTCAGGGACGAATTCAAGGTCTGGTGGGAATCAGCCGCGACGTTACCGAACGCAAACGGGTTGACGAAACAAACGCGCGACTCGCGACGGCAGTTGAGCAGGCTGCCGAGGCTATTGTCATCACGGATAGCCATGCCGCAATCCTCTACGTCAATCCTGCGTTTGAAAGGATTGCCGGTTACACTTCATCAGAAATTATCGGCAAGAATCCCCGCATTCTCAAGAGCGGCAAACACGATGCCGCTTTTTACCAGCAGATGTGGGACACCTTGTCCCGCGGAAAAGTGTGGGCTGGCCGGGTCATCAACAAAAAGAAAAACGGCACTCTTTATGAAGAGGAAACGAGCATCTCACCGGTCTTTGATTCGAATGGCAAAATCGTCAACTACGTTGCCGTCAAACGCGACGTGAGCCAGGAAGTTGCCCTTGAAACCCAGCTTCGCCAGGCGCAGAAAATGGAGATTATCGGTCAATTGGCCGGTGGCGTCTCGCACGATTTCAACAATATTCTGACGGTAATCCAAGGAAACGCCTCGCTGTTGCTGAATGCCGAACTGAAACCGGCCGAAAAAACGGAATGCACCCAACAAATTCTCCATGCCGCCGAGCGCGCCGCCAGCCTGACCCGCCAACTCCTCATGTTCAGCCGCAAGCAGGTCATGCAGCCCGCCAATTTGAGCCTCAACGAGGTCGTCGCCCAAATGACAAAAATGCTCCGCCGCGTCATCGGTGAGAACATTTCCCTGCAATCAAATTACGCGGCCAATCTACCGTTTATTCACGCCGACCCCGGCATGATCGAACAGGTACTCATGAATCTGGTGGTCAATGCCCGCGATGCCATGCCCGCCGGTGGCGGCTTGACCATTGCCACGGGCGTTAAGAGGTTTGATCAAGAACAGGCGGAACAAATCCCGGGCGCCTCGCCCGGATTGCATGTCTGGCTGGCAGTCAGCGACACCGGCTGCGGCATCGCCCCGGACAATTTGCCGCGCATTTTTGAACCGTTTTTCACCACCAAGGAAGCCGACAAAGGCACGGGCCTGGGATTGGCCACCGTCTATGGCATTGTCCAGCAACATCGTGGCTGGATTGCCGTCATCAGCGAGGTCAACAAGGGCACGACGTTCCAAATTTATTTCCCCGCCGTGGTGATCGCAAAACCGGAGAAAAAAGCCGAACTCCTTATCTCATAACGACGGCACCGCGCGCGAATCATTCATCTCATGAAAAGCGGACCGTCCGGGCGCTTCTCCCCGGCGCGGCAAAAATTCCAAAAAATTTGCTTGAAACAACTCCGGCCCAAGGCGATAATGAAACCGGAATAAGCGTGGATGTTCTTTGGCACTGAAACCGGATTTACCCTGCCCTGTTCGTGATTCGTAACCAATCCTTGAACCGTAAATAAGCGATCCAGGAGCCGGAGCCGCGGTTGTGGCCGACATGCCTTTGTTGGAAGTCGAAAGCAATCAGGCGGGTTCCACATGTTGTAAAACATGTTCAAAGGAACATGTTACACACGGCAGCGGCGGGGTTTTTTTATGGCCGCTGCCGGGTTTTTGATTGCCGATTTTGTTTGGGCAAATCCTGACGGTTGCTAGACTCTCATCGTGCCGCGTAACGATTTGTTTTCAGCCGAGCCGAAGCCGGAACAATTGCCGGCGGCGGACCGCTCACGCCATCAGCCGCTCGCGGCGCGAATGCGCCCGCGCACGCTTGACGAATTCGTCGGCCAGACCCACATCCTCGGCCCGGCCCAATTGCTGCGACGGGCCATTGAAGCCGACCGCATCCAGTCCCTGATTTTTTATGGTCCGCCCGGCACCGGCAAGACCTCGCTGGCCCAAATCATCGCCCGCCAGACCAAAAGCAAGTTCGAGCGGCTCAGCGGCGCTGAATCCAACGTCGCCGACATGCGCCGTGTGCTGTCCGCCGCCGCGAACCGGCTCGAAAACACCGGCCAGCCGACCATTCTGTTCATTGACGAAATCCATCGCTTCAACAAAGCGCAACAGGACGTACTGCTGCCCGACGTCGAAAGCGGCATTGTGCGGCTCATCGGCGCCACGACGCACAATCCGTTTTTCTTCGTCAATTCGCCCCTCGTCTCGCGCTCGCAAATTTTCGACCTGCGTCCGTTGAGCGAGGACGAATTGTTTTCCCTGCTGCAACGCGCCCTGGCCGACACTGAACGCGGACTCGGTTACCTGAAAATTCGCGCCGATGAAAACGCGCTGCGGCATCTGGCCAAAATT
>Ga0335078_10018162_pt1 | contig 10459 bp, 9 predicted proteins | sample Lox_Sample_32_FD_206711 | JGI IMG/M metagenome (GOLD analysis project Ga0335078, IMG submission 206711) | Soil microbial communities from Loxahatchee National Wildlife Refuge, Florida, United States - Lox_Sample_3.2 | ecosystem: Environmental > Terrestrial > Soil > Wetlands | place: USA: Florida...
GAAGTCGCCGGCAAGGACACCGCGCTGGCCCGGCTCAACGCCCAGATTTCGCGCCTGTCCGACCTGCTGTCGCTGGAGCGGACCGGCAAGACCACCCTCGAAGAGGAGGTAGCGCAGTTGCGCTCCTCGCTGTCCGCCGCCGAAGGCGAGCGCGACCGGCTGCGCGGCGTCGCCGAGGGCGCCCAGAAGGCCGATACCGGCAAGGCCGAGGTCGGCAAGCTCGCCTCGCAGCTCGATATCGAGAAAGACGCAACCGCGCGCGCCGTGGCGCAGATCGAGATCCTCAACCAGCAGATCGGCGCGTTGCGCCGGCAGATCGCCGCGCTCGAGACCGCGCTCGGCACGTCCGAGCAGAAGGAGAAGGATGCGCAGATCCACATTGCCGATCTGGGCCAGCGCCTGAATGTCGCGCTGGCGCAGCGGGTGCAGGAATTGTCGCGCTATCGTTCGGATTTCTTCGGCAAGCTGCGCGAGATTCTCGGCAATCGTCCCGACATCCGCGTCGTCGGCGACCGCTTCGTGTTCCAGTCGGAGGTGTTCTTCGACAGCGGCGCGGCCATGCTGCGGCCGGAGGGCCGCGCCGAGCTCGACAAGCTCGCAACCGCGCTGCTGGAACTGGAAAAACAGATACCCTCGGAGATCAACTGGGTGCTGCGCGTCGACGGCCACACCGATACAAGGCAGCTATCGGCGACGTCGGCGTTCAAGTCGAACTGGGACCTGTCCGCCGCCCGGGCGATCTCGGTCGTGCAATATCTGATCGGCAGGGGCGTGCCGCCGCAGCGCCTGGTCGCCGCCGGCTTCGGCGAGTTCCAGCCGATCGATCCGGGCACCACGGACGAAGCTTATAGCCGCAATCGCCGGATCGAGCTGAAATTGACCGAGAAGTGAGGCCGCTGCAACGCGTGACGCTGCGCCGCTACCAGCCGGGCGATGAGGACGCCGCCATCGCGCTGTGGCTGCGCACCTGGCAGGCGGCCTATCCGGGCCTGAATTTCGCCGAACGGCTGGATTGGTGGCGCACGCGCTGGCGCAACGAGCTGGTGCCGTCGGCGGCGATCACGATCGCGGAGGCCGAAGGCGCCGGAGAACGCGAGATGATCGGCTTCGTGACGGTCGATCCGCGCACGCTCTATCTCGATCAGATCGTGGTCGCGCCGGAGCATTGGGCATCCGGCGTCGGCACCGCGCTCATGGCCGAGGCGAAGCGGCTGTCGCCGGCCGGTCTCGATCTCGACGTCAACACCGACAACGCCCGCGCCGTCCGCTTCTACGAAAAGCACGGATTCTCAATCACCGGCTCAGGCGTCAACCCGATCTCCGGCAAACCGGTTCACCGAATGCGTTGGCGGCCGTAAGCGCGCGGGGAAAAGAATGGCTTCCTCAGTCGAACTTAAAGCCAGAGGCCATCGCCAAAAAACCGGTCCGCGGCGAGGCGCGCTGCAACGGCACTGTGCGGACCGGCAGCGTGCGAACATCGGCGGCCGGCCGCGCGCAGCGAACGAACAAGCGCATGACCTGCATCCTGGCATTCCTCAGCGCTTTTTCGCGCGGGATACCGCCCGGACGCCCGGTCTTTTTATGGAAGCTCGTCTCCAGCGGAAAGATCAATGCGCCGCCGCTGTTGCCGGCGGTCATGGCGTTGAACGCTTGGCGAGCGAAAGCGCCGGCGTTTCGATCGGTTTTCTCAACTTGCTTCGCGAACACAGGTCTGCCCTCCGCAATATCGTTGCCGCCAGTCTGCATTCGAGGCGCTACGGCCTCGCTAAGCCGGTACTTCCATTTATTCTCAAATTGTCAGGATGCTCCGGCGGCTTTGCTCGACGTGCTGGTAGTTATCGCGGCCCCGTCCGATCGTTAGAAACCTTCCGATTGGCGAAATCGTTTGGTGCTGGTGATTATGAGAAAACGCGGACGCGAGCCGACCGGCGCGAGAATGCGGCCGTTCTCATTCGGTCAACGCGAGTAAGTGCACCATGCATGTCGGAGCATTCCGCATTCAGCCGGGCAATCGTTCGCCGAGCGGCGGCCAAAGCCGTAAGGCGGAGATTGCCGACATGGCCGCAGAACTGGCGGTCTTGCGCGTCATCGTCGACGAATTGAGCGTCGGAATTGTTCTCCTCGACAGCGAGTACCGGGTTCAGTTCATCAACCGCGCCTTTCGCCGCTCCTGGCGGGTGCCCGAATCGATGGTCGCAGGCGAGGTAACGTTTGCCCGGCTCATGAACCACCACCGCAGCACGGATGCCTACGCGGCATCTTACGACCGCATGGATGAACATGTCGCCGAACAAATGAACATGATCAGGACCGGGGAGGAAGGTCCGCTGCAGATACGGTTTGCCGACGGGACGGTCAGCCAGTTCAGATGCAAGGCGCTCCCTAATGGCGGCCGACTCTTGACGTACGGCGACGTCAGCGAGCTCACGCGTCAGGCCGACGCGCTCGAGCAGCTCGCTGCCGTCGATGGCATGACTGGTCTGAACAACCGACGGAATTTCTTGCTGCTTGCCGAGAGCGAATGGTCGCGCTTTAAGCGCTACGGGCAGCCGCTCGCTCTGCTGATGATCGATATCGACTTGTTCAAATCGGTCAACGATACCTACGGTCACGATGCCGGCGATGAAGTCATCAAAGCCGTGGCCGAAATCCTGCAAAGCCACAAGCGCGCCTCCGACATCGCCGGGCGCCTGGGCGGAGAAGAATTCGCGCTCATATTGCCCGAAGCGACGTTGGACCGCGCGGCGAGCGCCGCCGAACGGCTCAGGCAATTGGTCGCCGACCGCGTTGTCATCGCGGACGGCCGTGCCATATCGGTCACGATCAGCATCGGCGTCAGCGTATGCCACGCCGACACAAGCGGCATTGACGAGTTGCTGAAGCAGGCCGACGTCGCGCTTTACCAGGCCAAACTCTCGGGCCGCAACCGCGTTTGCCGGTTCGACCCTTACCAGCTCGCGGAACTGGCAATCGCGAGCACTCAAACCCCCTGAAACTGCAGCCTCGCCAGTCGGGCATACAGGCCGCCCCCGGCAACGAGCGTCTGATGCGTGCCTTCCTCGACGATGCGGCCTTCGTCAAGGACCAGGATGCGGTCGCACGACAGCACGGTTGCCAGCCGATGCGCGATCACGATCGTGGTTCGCCGCTGCATCAATTTTGCGAGCGCCGCGGCGACCTGGGTCTCGCTTTCGGCGTCGAGCGACGAGGTCGCTTCGTCAAGCAGAAGGAGCGGCGCGTCGCGCAGAATAGCGCGGGCGATGGCGATTCGCTGGCGCTGACCGCCTGACAACGTCACGCCGCGCTCGCCGACCTGGGTATCCATTCCCGCTGGCAGCGCGGCGATGAATGCGGCTGCGTAAGCGTGCTCGGCGGCTTGCGCGACCTCGGCGTCGGACGCGTCCGGGCGGCCGAAACGAATATTGTCGCGCACGGACGTCGCGAACATCACGCTGTCCTGTGGCACAAGCGCGATCCGTGTGCGTAAATCCGCGGGATCGAGATCCGCAAGCCGCAGCCCATCAAACTTGATGCGTCCGGCAATGGGATCATAAAAGCGCAGCAGCAGATGGAAGATCGTGCTCTTGCCGGCGCCGGACGGGCCGACGATCGCGACCTTCTCGCCCTGCCGCACCTGAAACGACACGCCGTCAAGCGCCGACACGTTGGGACGCGTCGGATAAGAGAACCGCACATCGGCGAAGGCGACTTCGCCGCGCGCGGGCGATGGCAGCCTGAGCGGATGCGCTGGGCGCATGATGGCCGGCTTGATCGCGAGGATCTCGAACAGCCGCTCGGCCGCGCCGGAGGCCTGCGCCACCTCACCGCCGGTTTCCGACAGCGAGCCGAGCGCAGCCGCTGCAAGCACGGCGTAGAGAACAAACTGTCCGAGCCGGCCGGGCGTCATCATCCCGGCCAGCACGTCCTGGGCGCCGACCCAGAGCACGACGACCACACTGGCAGACACGAGAAAAATAGCGATGCCGGTGAGGAAGGCACGCGAGCGTATGGAATTGCGCGCAGCGTCGAATGCCCGTTCAACGGCATCGCGAAAGCGCGCAATCCCGAGCCGCTCGCTGGTGAAGGCTTGCAGGACGCGCACCGCGCCGATCAGCTCCGCGGCATAGGCCGAGGCGTCGGCCAGCGTATCCTGCGCAAAGCGCGAGCGGCGGCGCACGGCCCGGCCAAAGGCATAGAGCGGCAGCACGATGATCGGGATGGCCGCGAGCACAAAGGCCGACAGCCGCAGGCTGGTCACGACCATCATCGCGCTTGCGCCGACGAACAGCACGAGATTGCGCAAGGCGACGGAAACCGAGCTGCCAACGGCGGCCTTGATCTGCGTCGTGTCGGCCGTGAGCCGCGAGATCACCTCGCCGGTCTTGGCCTCGTCGAAAAAAACGGCGGACAACGATGTGATATGCGCGAATACATCGCCGCGCAGATCGGCGACGATGCGCTCGCCGAGCGTGGTGACCAGGTAGTAGCGGAGCGCACTTGCCAGCGCCAACACCGCCGCGACGCCGATCATGACCAGGAAATAGCTGTCGATCAGCGCCACACCGCGGGCGGAGAAGCCGAAATCGATCATGCGCCGCACCGCCAAGGGTACAATCAGCGTCGTCAGTGCCGCAAGGATCAAGGCTGCTAGCGCGGCAATGGCCCGCCAGCGGTAGCGTTTGACATAGGGCAGCAGCGAAGCGAGCGGGCGCAGATTAACCTTGCGTTCCGCGGCCGCGGCGTTTGGCGCTGTTGCAACCGTCACCGTCGCCAATTCCGTAGGCTCGGGCCCAGCCGACGGCGATGGCGCCACTGCGGCCGGCGGTATTGCACCTTTCTCGGCACGGAAGTTCATACGCAGCAACACCTTTTCGCCCGCCCCACCACCGTGTCGGCCGGACAATGCCCCGCGTGCGCCGAACTGGCAACGTGCGGCAAGATCGCCGCATCGCTTGTGTCACCGGTGCCGCCGCGCTATAGAGCGGCCAAATTTTTCACCGAAAATGGCGCCGAAGCGGCGCCACAAGGGCCTCGATAACCGCCATGAAAGCTGACACCCACCCCGATTACCACCTCGTCAAGGTAATCATGACCGACGGCACCGAATTCACTACCCGCACCACCTGGGGCAAGCCCGGCGATACGCTGCATCTCGACGTCGACCCGAAGTCGCATCCGGCCTGGACCGGCGGCCAGCAGCATCTCGTCGACCGCGGCGGCCGGCTGTCGCGCTTTCAGAAGAAGTTCTCGGGCTTTCTCAAGAAATAGCCCGCCGCGGCCGCTTACGGAGCAGCTCCCGGCTTGCTCAAAACTGCGTCGTTTGATCCGCGCGGCTTCAGCTGGTCGCGCAGCCAGTAAGCTCCGATCAATAGCTTCGGATCCTCGATCGAGCCTCGAGCCAACCGATCGAAAAGCTCGTCGATCGCCATCTCCACGATTTTGATGTCTTCGGCATCGATGCCGCCGCCTTGCCCGGTCCGATCGGCGTCAAGCACCTCAGCAAAATACAGAAATGTGCGCTCCGAGGTGCCGCCCGGCGAGGAGAAGAACCTCGCGATCGGCTGCAGCTGTCGAATTTGATATCCCGTCTCCTCGAAAGTCTCGCGAATAGCGGCCGCTTCCGCCGTTTCGTTCACATCCGCCATTCCCGCCACCGTTTCGACGATCCATCCGTCGGTGGTCGAAGGATCGTCACGGCGACGGCCGACCAAAGCGGGCGCCCTGAATTGCTCGACCAGCAGGACGGTTTTTCGCTCCAAATGCAAAAGCAGGACGGCGATTGAGTCGCCCCGTTCGAAGACCAATCGCTTTTGGACGGCGCTCATCGTGCCGTCGATTTGCTCGTGCACGACCAGAAGTTCATCGATTTTGAAGACATCGTCGAATAGCCGGCGTTGCCGCTCAATGAAGGCCCGGCCCGACATCGTCGCCTCCGGCGTTCGAAGTTCGCAGGCTGGCGAAGCGCTTAGACCCCATCCTGCTCGAAAGCGGCCTTTAGGAGCCCTAACTGCCGCTCGACCGGGTTGCCGACTGCAACTTTTACCAGCGGTGGCGTGTGCATCGTCGCATCAAGCCGGCGGACCTCAGCCTGCAGCTTGGTCGAGCGAGCGATCAGTTCCTGCAGTTTGGCGGGAAGAAGCGCGATCGATTTCGCGTCGCCGGGGTCGCAGGCCGCGAGCCTGACCTTGCTCTTTTCCTTGTTGGCTTGCGCGAGCGTCATTTCGCCTTCCTTAACGGCCCGGTGCAGCAACAGCCACGAGGCAAGCTGCATCAAGCGCGTGGTCAGCCGCATGCTCTCGGTCGCGTAGACCAGCGCGGCGCTGCGTTCGAGCTTCTTGGATTCCGTTCGGCCGAAGCCGTCGAGATAGCTCGCAGTCTCCTCAACCAAAGCCATCCCGTCGCGAAAAAGGCTCGCAAAAAACTGGGAACTCGCCAGCCGCTCGCTGAAAGAGACCGCGCCGGCTTCACTCGCACGCTTGTCGGACATGGTACGCCTCACACCGGCAACAGCATCGCTCGCCGTGGCCGTTAAGTCCAGCGGGCGAGACGACCAAATCGGCGACATAGTTGCCGGCGCGAGTGCGCAAGGGTGGGAAGGCAAAAAAGAGCCGCCGTTGCCGGCGGCTCAAGGTGATAACAGGGAGGCGTCAAACAGAGTGGACAGGAGCCACTCGATGTCCAGAAGTTGGACGTTATACGTAATGAACGAGAAAGCTTAACCAAAGGTTAAGAAATCGCGGAAACTTGCCAGATCTTTTTGCAGCTCTGCCGCAGCCGGTGTTGCGGAGCGCGGCCAACCGGCCGGGAATAACCCTTACTTCTTGAAGAATGCGTCCGCGGCTTGTTGCGAGGCGCGCTTTCTGGACATTTCCGCTTCAAGCCTGCTGATCTCCTCTTTGAGCAACGCGACACGCTCGGCAAGCTCGCCGACAGAGAGCAGCGCCAAATCCTGCCCCACGTCGTGCGTGATCTTTTTTTTCGGCAGATCGTCCGGGTCAATACCGGGCATCTTTGCCCTCCGTCGCCGATAAATTAACGGCGCTGACCGCGATTGTCACATGCGGTCACAGCCTCTAAGAGTGACCGCCCCGCCCTAAAGCCAAGCTCTAAGGCCTGTCGATGATCACGGTACCCGACCGCATGACCGTTATTGCGATCCGCGAGCCCGGCGGACCGGAGGTGTTAACGGCCGAGCCGCGCGCCGTGCCCAAGCCGGCCGCGGGCGAAATTTTGGTCAAGGTTACCGCGGCCGGCGTCAACCGGCCCGACGTCATGCAGCGTATGGGGCTTTATCCGCCGCCGCCTGGCGCGACCGATATTCCAGGGCTCGAAATCGCCGGCACCGTCGTCGCGTGCGGATCCGGCGTGACGCGCTGGAAAGAGACCGACACGGTGATGGCGCTGGTCGTGGGCGGCGGCTATGCCGAATTCTGCCTCGCTCATGAGAGCCACGCACTGCCGGTGCCGGCCGGCCTTTCGCCGATCGAAGCAGCCGCCATTCCGGAGACCTTTTTCACGGTTTGGTACAACGTCTTTGAACGAGGCCGGCTCGTCGCCGGCGAGACGATCCTCATTCATGGCGGCTCTTCCGGCATCGGTACCACCGCCATCCAGCTCGCCAAAGCCTTCGGCACGCGCGTCATCACCACCGCCGGCTCGCCGGAAAAGTGCGAAGCCTGCTGCAAGCTCGGCGCCGATGTCGCCGTTAACTATAAGACTGAGGATTTCGTCGCCGCGACAAAACAGGCGACCGAGGGACGCGGCGCCGATGTCGTGCTCGACATTGTCGGCGGCGATTATGTCGATCGCAATTATGAAGCGGCGGCCGTAGAAGGCCGCATCCTGCAGGTCGCTTTCCAGGATTCCTCGCGCGCCAATGTCGATTTTCGGCGTCTCATGTTCAAACGGCTGACCCACACCGGCTCAACGCTGCGCGCCCGTGCAGTCGCGGACAAGGGCGCAATTGCGCGGGTCGTCGAGGCTAAGGTCCTGCCGTTGATCGCTTCCGGCCGGGTAAAGCCCGTGATCGATTCGACTTTTCCGCTACGCCAGGCTGCGGCGGCACATGCCCGCATGGAGACCAGTCAGCATATCGGCAAGATTGTGCTGACCCTTTGAAAAGACACGGGAAAATTCTTGCGCTCGCGCTATCCAACGGTTACTCATCGGGCAAGCGCGTGGCTGGAGGAGACGCTGGCAACGGCGAGCCGTGAATTCGACGTAAAATCGGCCAATTGCTTTACGGGGAACTCGCGATCGCGCGCGCCGTCGGCGCCGGCGGGACCGAGCTCGGAGGTTGTCTCTTGGTGTTTTTTCGCGCTGCCACGGCGCTCGCGGCTCTTGCATTAGCGGCGCTGCTGGGGATCGGCAGTGCTGCCGCAGTCGAGGCCGTCAATGTCCGCCTGGACGCCGCCGCCATCGACCTCACCGACGCGGTGGAGTTCCAGCACACTGACGGCGATCGCGTCCAGGTTTCGACCGCGCCGGGCCCCGACGGCATCGTCCGCCGCATCGAGGTCCGAGCGCGCGAAGCCGGAACCAACTGGTCGGTGTTCGCGGTCGCTAACAATGGCGACGAGCAGATCGATCGCCTGATCGTCGCACCGCATTATCGGATGGTCGGCTCCGGTCTCATTTGGCCCGATCTCGGGCTTTCGCGCATCGTCACGATAACGCCGTCGTCCGGAGACCCGCCGGAACGGCTCGACAATCCCAACGCGGACGTTTTCCGCGTCACGCTTGATCCCGGCACGGTGATCACATTCGTCGCCGAGTTGCGCACGCCGAACTTGCCGCAACTCTATTTGTGGGAACCGGATGCCTTCAAGGACAAGGTCAACTCGCTCACGCTCTATCAGGGCATCGTCATCGGCATCGCCGGTTTGCTGGCACTGTTTCTCACCATCCTGTTCGTGGTCAAAGGCAGCGTGATGTTCCCCGCCGCCGCGGCGCTCGGCTGGGCGGTCCTGATCTACATCGGCATCGACTTCGGATTCTGGGGCAAGGTCTTCGACATGTCGTCGGGTGCCGAGCGTATCTGGCGCGCTTCGGGTGAAGCGATCCTCGCCGCGACGCTGCTGGTTTTCCTGTTCGCTTATCTGAACCTCAACCGCTGGCACGTGCGCTACGCGCACATCACCGTCGGCTGGCTGGCCTTTCTCGGCGCGCTCGTAGCGGTCGCGCTGTTCTCGCCAGCGGTCGCCTCCGGCATCGCCCGTATATCGCTGTTCTTTATTGCCGTGCTGGGCTTCGGCCTTGTCGTCTATCTCTCGACTCACGGCTTCGACCGCGCCGTCATGCTGATTCCGACCTGGTTCCTTCTGGTCGTATGGGTGTTCGGCGCCGCGCTGACGGTGCTGGGATATCTCACCAACGATATCGTCGGTCCCGCTTTGCTCGGCGGCCTTGTCCTTATCGTCATGCTGATCGGCTTCACGGTGATGCAGCATGCCTTTGCCGGCGGCATGGCGCAGGGCATCCTGTCCGATGTCGAGCGCCGCGCGCTGGCGCTCACCGGCGCCGGCGACATGATCTGGGACTGGGACGTCGCCGCCGACCGCGTTTTCACCAGCCCCGAAACCGAAACCATGCTTGGCCTCAAGAGCGGATCGCTCGACGGCGCGGCTGCGACGTGGCTCGAAGTCCTGCATCCGCTCGACCGCGATCGCTTCCGCGCCACGCTCGACGGCATCATCGAACAGCGCCGTGGCCGCATTGCGCGGGACTTTCGCATGCGCACCGCCGACGGACACTATTTATGGTTCGCGCTCCGCGCGCGACCGGTTGTCGGCTCCGACGGTGAGGTAATCCGGCTGGTCGGCACGCTCACCGACGTTACCGAATTCAAGACCGCCGAGGAGCGCCTGCTGCACGACGCCGTGCACGACAACCTTACCGGCCTGCCCAACCGCGAACTGTTCCTCGATCGGCTCGAGGCTGTGCTCGGTTTCGCGACCGGCAACAACACACTTCGCCCAACAGTGATGGTGATCGACATCGATCGCTTCAAGCAGGTCAACGATTCGGTCGGCATGGCGCTCGCCGACTCGATCCTGCTCACAGTGGCGCGGCGGCTCGGGCGTCTCATCAAGCCGCACGACACCCTTGCCCGCCTGTCGGGCGATCAGTTCGGTCTCATCGTGGTCTCGGAGCGCGACTCCACCCGCATCACCGCGTTCGCCGAAACCGTCAGCCGTACGCTGCGCGCCCCGATCACCTTCAACGATCGCGAAATCTTCCTGACCGGCTCGATCGGACTGGCGCTCGGCGATTCCGAGCCACAACGCGCCGAGGAAAGGCTCAAGGACGCCGAGCTCGCCATGTTTCACGCCAAGCGCCTCGGCGGCGATCGCATCGACGTCTTCAAGCCCGCCATGCGGGCGCGCAAATCCGACCGGCTGTCGCTCGAATCCGATCTGCGGCGGGCGATCGAGCGCGAGGAGATAACCCTCCTGTATCA
>Ga0335078_10018163_pt1 | contig 10459 bp, 9 predicted proteins | sample Lox_Sample_32_FD_206711 | JGI IMG/M metagenome (GOLD analysis project Ga0335078, IMG submission 206711) | Soil microbial communities from Loxahatchee National Wildlife Refuge, Florida, United States - Lox_Sample_3.2 | ecosystem: Environmental > Terrestrial > Soil > Wetlands | place: USA: Florida...
CGCCGGCCAGCAGCCGCCCTCGGCGGAGACGCCGCCGACGCCGCCCGCCACGGCGCCCTCCCTGTAACGCACGCCCAGACGACGGGTGGGCCCGGCCGAGCCGGGCCCACCCGCATTCGTGCGGCGGGCCGTTCTATGCTCGTCGAAGCGTGCTGCTCGACCTGGCGCCACATCCGGACGAGCTCGAGCCGATCGAGCGCGCCTCGAGGGACGAGCTCGCTGCGCTCCAGCTCGAGCGCCTGCGCTCGACCGTCCGGCACGCGTACGAGAACGTGCCGTTCTACCGGTCGCGCTTCGATGCCGCGGGCGTCGATCCCGACGACTGCCGCTCGCTCGACGACCTCGCGGCGCTTCCGTTCACGACGAAGGAGGACCTCCGTGCGTCGTACCCGTTCGAGATGTTCGCGGTGCCGCGCGAGCGGATCGCGCGCATCCACGCCTCGAGCGGGACGACGGGCCGCGCAACCGTCATCGGTTACACGAAGGGCGACCTCGACACGTGGGCCGATGTCGTCGCCCGGTCGATCCGCGCCGGGGGCGGCCGCGCTGGTGACCGCGTCCACATCGCATACGGCTACGGGCTCTTCACGGGCGGGCTCGGCGCGCACGCGGGCGCGGAACGCCTCGGCTGCACGGTCATCCCGGTCTCGGGCGGGTTCACCGAGCGCCAGGTGCAGCTGATCACGGATTTCGAGCCCGAGGTGATCATGGTGACGCCCTCGTACATGCTCGCGATCCTCGACGAGTTCGAGCGGCAGGGGCGCGACCCGCGCGGGACGTCGCTGAAGGTCGGCATCTTCGGAGCGGAGCCGTGGACCGAGGAGATGCGCCGCGAGATCGAGCGCCGCTTCGACATGCACGCCGTCGACATCTACGGGTTGTCCGAGGTGATCGGGCCCGGTGTCGCGAGCGAGTGCGTGGAGACGAAGGACGGGCTCCACGTGTGGGAGGACCACTTCTATCCGGAGATCATCGACCCGGAGTCGGGCGCCGTTCTGCCGGACGGCGAGCGGGGCGAGCTCGTCTTCACGTCGCTGACGAAGGAGGCGATGCCGGTGATCCGCTACCGCACGCGCGACCTGACGCGGCTGCTTCCCGGGACCGCCCGGTCGATGCGTCGGATCGAGAAGATCACGGGACGGAGCGACGACATGATCATTCTTCGGGGCGTCAATCTCTTTCCGTCCCGCGTGGAGGAGCTGATCCTCCGCGTGCCGGGGCTCTCGCCGCACTTCCAGCTCGTGCTGACGCGGCCGGGGCGTCTCGACGAGCTGACGGTCCGCGTCGAGGCGCGTGCGAATGCAGCCGACCAGGAGTCGCGCGCCGCGAACGGTGCCGCGCTCTCCGCGCTCGTGAAGGACAACGCGGGCGTCAGCGTCGGAGTCGACGTGGTCGAGCCGGGCCTCCTCGAGCGCTCGACCGGCAAGGCCCAGCGCGTGCTCGATCTTCGCTAGCGGCTCACTCTCCGAGGAACGGCACCCACACGCTCAGGTCGACGTCGGCCTCGGTCGGTACCTGGTCGCGCGCGCAGACAGCGGACGCGAGCAGCGTGTTCTCCCGTCCCTGCAGCCACGACTGGAAGACGTCGTCGCGCGCGAAGCGGTCGAGAACGGACTTTGCGACGCCGACCGCCTGCGCGCGCGGGAGCGCGAGCACCGGCAGCGGCGCGGCGAGCGTTCGCACGACGAAGCGCCCGTCGATCGTGTCGAGCGTCGCAGTGCGGTTCGTCCCGAGCCGGAAGAGCTGGATGGGCGCAAGCGTCTCGACCGCCAGCCCGCGGTCGAGGTCGCCGAGCCACGGCGCGCGCGGCGAAACCTGGACGAGGCGGACGAGCGTCCCGGCGTACGTCGACAGGAAGGCCGCGATATTCGCCGCGGACGGCGGTCGCGGCTGGAAGCGCTCTTCGACGCGCTCGCGGCCGAGCCGGTCGGCGATGATCGCGCGCGCGTCGGCGAGGGTGACGTGCGCGGCCAGGAGCGCCGCTCGATACGCGGGGACGCTGCCGCCGAAGCGGTCGCGCACGATCGCCCGCTCGGCGGAGAGCACGGTGGCGGGATCGATCGGCTCCGCCGCACGAAGGACGGCGCGCTCGAGCATCGCGCTCGCCGCGGAATCGAGGTCGCCGGTCAGCGCCGCGGCGCGGCCGACGTCCGCCTTGCGGATCGTCTGCGTTCCCAGAGAGCAGCGGACGCCGGCCGGGAGGATGATCTGCCCCTCGGTGAGCGACGTGTCGAAACCGGGACCGGCGAGCGCCGGGCCGTCGCAGAGCGACTGGTCGCGCGTCCAGAGGTAGACGCATGCGGCCGCCGGCTTGTCGGGATCCGCCCCGGCCGCCGAGAAGGCCGGCCAGCCCCACGACCAGATCCCTTCGATGTGCGTCTCGGCGGCGACCTGCCGCGCCGCCAGCGCTTCGAGCTTGACGATCTCCAGCCAGGCGTTCTTCGGCTCGAGGCCCTGCCGGCCCCCCTGCCCCGGCGCCGACTGGAACTGGAGCTCGAGGGCGACGCGCGAGGCCGGAATCCCGATCTCGGCGAAGTGCGCGACCAGTCCCCTCATGCCCCGCCGCATCGCCCGGCTCGCGAGCACCGGGCCCATCGCGTAGAGGCCCTTCGGGCCCGGCGCGGTGAAGTAGACCTGGCGGATCAGAATCGCCGCCTGCGCCGCCTGCCGCCACCACTCGGCCGCGTCGCCGCCGGTGTACGGGGGGTTCGCGATCGTGATGCCGACCGTAGCGCCGAGCGCATCGAGCGCCTGGACGAGGGAGAGCACGTTCGCGCGGTACTGCGCGTTCGTTGCGCTCCACGGCGTCGGCGTCTGGGCGCCGAACAGCTCGTTCTCCGCGATCAGCGGCGTCGCGCAACCCGTGACCTGCTGTGCAAACGCGAACTCCTTGGCGGCCTTCGACTTGATCGTCGACGGGTCCGCGGGCGCGGACGGCGTGCCGACGCGATCGTTCAGGTGGAGGTCGAAGAAGATCGTCGCGGCGCCGGCCTGGCGCATCTGCTCGGGAACGGTCGTGCCCGACGACACCGCGAGCACCATGCCGGGCCTGGGCGTGATCGGCGCGTCGTGGCCCGCGTAGTCGACCCAGAGCGGGGACGTCGCGGGCAGACCGCAGCCGGCGGCGTCGGGCCGGCCGCTCGGAACGGCGACGCACGCGAGGACCCAGGCGAGCAGCACGGCGGCTCCGGCTCTCACCCGCCCCAGGGTATCGCCGCTGCCTTACGGCACCCGCGGCGCGATGTGCTCGGGCCGGACGTCCGCAGGCGAGGAACAGCCGAGCAGCTGCAGTGCGTTCTGGATCTCGGCGTGCAGCAGCTCGAGCACGGATCGCACGCCGTTCTCGCCGTCGACGGCGAGCCCCCAGATCACTGCGCGTCCCGCCAGCACCGCGCGCGCTCCGAGCGCAAGCGCCTTCACGACGTCGGCGCCGCGCCGGACGCCCCCGTCGACGAGCACCTCGATCCTCCCGTCGACCGCCTCGGCGATGCCGGGCAGCAGGTCGAGCGTCGCTGCGACACCGTCGAGCTGCCGACCGCCGTGGTTCGAGACGACGATCGCGGCGGCGCCGTGCTCGCACGCGAGCCGCGCGTCCTCCGGGGTCTGGATGCCCTTCAGGAGGACGGGCAGGCCCGACTCCGAGGCGAGCCGCTCGACGTCGGTCCACGTCAGCGACGGCGAGACCTGGCCGAGCACCTCGGCTGGGCTGAGATCGCCGCGTCCGAGCGCCGCGACCGTCAGATGTGGAGGGATCATGAACCCGCTCCGCCGGTCGCGCTCGCGCGCTCCCGGCACCGGCGCATCGACGGTCAGCACGAGCGCCGCGAAGCCGTTGTCGCGCGCCCGGGCGACCAACTCGCGCGTGACGCCCTCGTCGCGCAGCACGTAGAGCTGGAACCAGCGCGGCGCGCCGGTCGCTGCGACCTCTTCGGGCGTCGACGTCGCGATCGTCGAGAGGCACATGATCGTCCCCGCGTCACGCGCCGCCCGCGCGGTCGCGGGCTCGCCGTCCGGATGCGCGAGCCGCTGGAACGCGACGGGCGCGACGAGCAGCGGCATCGAGACCGGCTGCCCGAGCACCGTCGTCTGCGTCGTGCAGCCTGCGACGTCGACCAGCACGCGCGGCCGGAGCAGATGACGCCGGTACGCCTCGACGTTGTCGCGCAGCGTCCGCTCGTCACCGGCGCCGCCCGAGAAATAGCCGAACGGCCCGGCGTCGAGCCGCTCTGCCGCCGCGGCCTCGTAGTCGAGCACGTTGAGGAGCTGCGTCACCGCCGCCGGCCGAACCAGGAGCTGCGCTCGCCACGCGGATCCTGTGGCCCTTCCCCGAGCGCTCGGGCGCCCGCGAGGAGATCGGCGGCGGACAGGCCCATCAGCTCGCCGGGAGAGAGCGCCTCGACGTCGCCCGAGCCGAGCCGGAGCGCCTGCGCATTCAGCGACTGCTCGAACAGCGTGCGCGCGAAGCGGGCGTTCCCGAAGCCCTCGTGCCGCTCGGCGCCCTCGAAGATCGAGCGGAGTGCCTCCGGCGCATCGTCGCCCAGCGTGTACTCCGCATCGGCGACGAAGCGCTCGAAGATCTCGACCAGCTCCTCGGTCGAGTAGTCGGGGAACGTGATCTCCCGCGAGAAGCGCGAGCGCAGCCCCGGGTTCGACTCGAGGAAGCGGTGCATGAGGCGCGGATAGCCCGCAACGATCACGACCAGGCGGTGACGGTTGTCCTCCATCCGCTTGAGCAGCGTCTCGATCGCCTCGTCGCCGAAGTCGAGCCGCTCCTCGCCGCGCGCGAGCGAGTACGCCTCGTCGACGAACAGCACCCCGTCGAGCGCACGCCGGACGACGCGCTCGGTCTTGATCGCCGTCAGCCCGACGTACTGCCCCACCAGCCCGGCCCGGTCGACCTCGACGAGCTGCCCGCGGCGCAGAAGCCCCATCGAGCGGTACATCTGCGCCAGCAGCCGCGCGACGGTCGTCTTGCCGGTGCCCGGATTGCCGAGGAAGACGAGGTGCTGCGTCGTCGCCACCTCCGGCAGCCCCGACTCCTTCCGTCGCGCCTGCACGCGGAGGAACGCCACGAGCGCGCGCACCTGCTCCTTGACCGACTCGAGGCCTGGCAGGGCGTCGAGCTCGGAGAGCAGCTCCTCGAGCGGCCGGGCCGGCTCGGTCCGCCTGAGCGGCTCGAAATCGAGCTCCTCGCCGATCTGGGCGCGGAGCTGCTCACCCAGCGCCTTGAGCGACTCGAGTGGGTTCGCCACGGCGCCACCGTACCCGTTACCCTCCGCGTCGACTGCTGCGCGCGCTTGCTATAGTTAAGTAAGTTAATGGTTCAGGACCCGGCGGACACTGTGGCGATCGCGAACCGGTTGCGTCCGGCGCTGCTCCGGCTTGCACGCGAGCTCCGCCGCGAGGTTCATTCGCTCGGCGTCACCGGCGGGCAGGTGTCACTGCTCGCGCAGATCTCGCTGAGCCCCGACATCACGGCGTCGGAGCTTGCCGAGCGCGAGCGCATCTCGGCCCCCGGGATGTCCGGCCACCTCGGCCGGCTCGAGGCGGCGAACCTGATCGAACGCGCGCGCGCAGCCGACCGGCGACGGATCGGCCTGCGGATCACCGACGAGGGCGAGCGCGTCCTCCGCTCGGTGCGCAAACGGCGCACTGCGTGGCTCGTGGAGCACCTGAACAGCCTTGCCGACGAAGACCGGGACCGGATCGAAGCCGCGATCGAGCCGCTCGAACGGCTGCTCGAATCGCAGGCTCGATGACGGCAGTCGCACTCGCCTCACGCCGGACGTTCGCCAGCCTCCGACGCCACCGCAACTACCGCCTCTTCTTCACCGGCCAGCTTGCGTCCGTCTGCGGAACGTGGATGCAGAACGTCGCGCTCTACTGGCTGGCGATCCAGCTCGCCCCGGCCGGCTCGCGCGGGCTGGCGGTCGGGCTCGTCTCGATCTGCCGCTTCGGCCCGTTCACCGTGCTCGGGCTGCTGGCGGGCGTCGTCACCGACCGCTTCGACAACCGGCGCACGGTCATCGCCACGCAGGCCGCGCAGATGGTCCTGTCCGCGGTGCTGGCGGCCGTGACGCTGCTCGGCCAGGCAGAGCTCTGGCAGCTGTATCTGATCGCCGCGCTCACCGGGACCGCGCTCGTCTTCGACGCGCCCTCGCGCCAGAACCTGACCTTCCGCATGGTCGGCCGCGAGGAGCTGCCGAACGCGATCGCTCTCAACTCGAGCCTCGTCAACACCGCGCGCATCTTCGGCCCCGCGCTCGCGGGAGTCGTGATCGCGTCGTTCGGCGCCGGCTGGGCCTTCACGATCAACGCTGTCAGCTTTCTCGCGGTTCTCGCCGCACTGCTGGCGATGCGGACCGACGAGCTCTACCCCCTCCAGAACCGGGCCAGGCCGACCGTCTGGCGCGGGACCCGCGAGGGAATCCGGTTCGCGTTCCGGTCGACGAGCGTGAAGGTCGTGCTCGTGATGATGGTCGTGTTCGCGTCCGTCTGCTTCAACTTCAACATCCTCCTACCGCTGCTCGCCAAGCAGACGCTCGACGCGGGCCCGCGCTCGCTCGGGATCCTCTCGGCGAGCTTCGGCCTCGGCGCGCTGATCGGCGCCCTGGCGAGCGCCGCGTTCGCCCGGGCCCGCTGGCGGGTGCTGCTCGTCGCGGCGGGCAGCTTCGGGCTGGCCGAGCTGCTGATCGCGCCGCTGCACAGCCTCTCGCTCGCTGCGGTGCTCCTCTTCCTCTGCGGGCTCTCGTTCGCCGCCTACACCGCCGCCGCGAACACGAAGATCCAGCTCTCGACGCCCGACCACCTGCGTGGGCGGGTGCTCGGCCTCTACTTCTACGCGTGGAACGGCCTCTCGCCGTTCGGGGCGCTGCTGATCGGCTGGCTCTGCGACCGCGGCGGGACGCCGCTCGCGTTCACGGTCGCGGGCCTCTGCGCGCTGGCGGCGACCACCTGCGGGTTCTACGTGCTCTGGCGACGGCAGCCGGTCGCGCGACCTACACTCGCGGCCTGACAGGCTCGTTCCAGCTCGTCGCCCGTACCGGGCACCCCAGCTTCCTCGACCTCCCCTGGGACACGCCGCTCGAGGAGTGGACGTCGGCCCGGCTCGTCACGCTCGTGCGCGGGATCAGCCGTCACGTCGTTCGGTTCGTCGAGTACGACGGCGCGCTGTACGCGATCAAGGAGCTGCCGGAGCGGCCCGCCCGGCGCGAGTGGACGCTGCTGCGCCGGCTCCAGGGACAGGGGCTTCCCGTCGTCGAGCCCGTCGGCATCCTCACCGCGCGCGGCGACGGCCTCGACGCCGTTCTGATCACCCGCCATCTCGACTACTCGCTGCCCTATCGCGTGCTCTTCTCGAGCGGCGGCATCCCCGACCTGCGCACCCACCTGCTCAACGGCCTCGTCGAGCTCGTGGCGCGGCTCCACCTGCGTGGCTTCTTCTGGGGCGACTGCTCGCTGTCGAACGCCCTGTTCCGCCGCGACGCCGGCGCGCTCTCCGCCTACCTCGTCGACGCGGAGACCGGCGAGCTGCACGGGGCGCTCTCGGACGGGCAGCGCACGTACGACATCGAGATCGCGCAGCAGAACATCGTCGGCGAACTGCTCGACGTCGACGCCGAGGTCGGCCTGCCGCCGGACATCGACCCCGACGAGACGGGTGACGAGATCGTGGCGCGCTACAACGCGCTCTGGGACGAGCTGACCCGCGACGAGACGTTCCGCGCCGACGAGCGGTACAAGCTCGACGCGCGTCTGCGCCGGCTGAACGAGCTCGGCTTCGACGTCGAGGAGATCGCGCTCGAGGCGGCGGACGGCGGCTACCGCGTCTCCCTCGACCCGCACGTCGTCGAGCCGGGCCACCACCGCCACCGGCTGCTCAGCCTCACCGGCCTCGACGCGCAGGAGAACCAGGCCCGCCGCATGCTCAACGACATCGCGCGCTACCGCGAGGCGCGCGAGCGCGAAGCGGGCCGCCCGCTCGCGGAGTCGGCAGTGGCGGCGGAGTGGCGCCAGAGGGTGTTCGAGCCGACGGTCGCGGCGGTGCCCGAGCCGCTCGAGGGACGCCTTCCGGCCGCCGAGGTGTTCCACCAGGTGCTCGAGCACCGCTGGTTCCTCTCCGAGCAGGCGAAGAGCGACATCGGCATCGACGAGGCCGTGCGCTCGTACGTCGCCTCGGAACTGCCGCGCCGCCCGGCGGAGCGAGTGATCCTCGATCCTGCAGAGGACGAGCCGGACGAATGAACGCCTACCGCACACCGGACGAGCGCTTCGCCGGCCTCCCCGGCTTCGGATTCGCGCCGAACTACCTCGACCAGGACGGGCTCCGCATGCACTACCTCGACGAAGGAGACGGCCCGCCGGTCCTCCTGCTCCACGGCGAGCCGACATGGTCCTTCCTGTACCGCAAGCTGATCCCGCCGCTCACTGCGGTCCGGCGGTGCATCGCTCCCGACTACTTCGGGTTCGGCCGTTCCGACAAGCCGACCGAGCGCGACTGGTACTCGTACGACCGCCACTACGCGTCGATCGAGCGACTCGTCGAGACGCTCGACCTGCGCGAGCTGACGGTGGTCGTCCAGGACTGGGGCGGCCCGATCGGCTTCCGTCTGTGCGTCTCGCAGCCGGGGCGGATCGCGCGCCTCGTCGTCCTGAACACCGGCATCGGAGCGCGCGCGCCGAACGACGAGTGGCTGCGCTTTCAGGCGTTCATGCGCCGCGTGGGTACCGACATCGTCGCGGGGCGGCTCGTGCAGCTGTCGCTCGTCCAGCCGGTGACCGGCGACGTCATCGCCGGCTACGACGCGCCGTTCCCGGAGCCGGAGGCGCGCGTCGGCATCGCGATGTTCCCCGAGCTCGTCCCGACGGACGCGAAGCACGCATCGGCTCGCGCGATGCTCGAGGTGCGCGAAGCGCTGCGTTCCTTCGACCGGCCGGCGCTCGTGTTGTTCTCCGACGGCGACCCGATCTTCGGCCGCGCTGCCGCCGAGGAGATGGCGGGGCTACTCCCGAACCGGGAGCTCGATCCTCCGCTCGCGGGCGCAGGCCACTTCCTGCAGGAGGACCGCGGCGAGCAGATCGCCGCGCGGATCCTCGAGTGGTCGACGTCGTCTAGATGAAGCCCTGCCGCGCCGCATGAGCGGCGGCGGCGGTCCGCGTCGACTGCATCAGCTTGCGGAGGATGTTCGCCACGTGCCGGTGGATGGTGTGCTCCGACAGGATGAGAGTCGAGGCGATCTCGCGGTTGCTCATCCCGGTGGCGACGAACCGCAGGATCTCGATCTCGCGGGTGGTGAGCGGTGAATCGCCCACGGTGTCGACGACTGCCTCGGCGTGCAGGAACCCGGCGAGCGCCCGGTGCAGCTCCCGCTGGTCGTCCAGCCACGGCAGGTGCGAGTCCCCGGTGAGCGGGACGAAGCGCGCGTTCGACAGCAGTGCAGCGACCTCGCGGCCCCTGCCGATCGGAACGGTGCGGTCGCCGCGCCGGTGCAGGACGAGCACGGGCGTCTCGACGCGCGGCAGCACGGAGCGAACGTCGGCGCCGAGATCGAGCTCGAGGAACACCGACGCCGCCTCGGCCGATGCTGCGAGCCGCTGCAGGCGCGTGTAGTACGCGATCTCGTCGCCGCTCGCATGCGGGTCGAAGAGCCCGGCGAGCATCTGTGCGCCGAGCTTCCAGTTCGTGCGCACGAACTCGATCAGCGACCGGCGCGTCACGTCCGGGATGTCGTCGCGCGCCGCGTAGCCGCCGAAGTACACGAGCCGGGTGACGAGCTCGGGCCGGCGCACGGCAAGCATCGACGTCGACGCACAGCAGCAGGAGGATGCGAAGACGACGGCCGGCTCGGCGAGCGCCTCGATCACCGCCTCGAGCTGCTGCGACTCGTACTCGACGGTCGGCCGCGGCTCGAGCTCGCGCGAGGAGAGCCCGCACCCGATCCGGTCGAACCGGACGACGCGGTGCGTCTGGGCGATCTCCGTGTAGAAGGCCCGCTGCCGCGGGTCGGCCCACTCCTCCTCCAGGTGGCTGACCCACCTGGGACCGAAGACGATCGGCGGCCCCTGGCCGAGCGTGGCGTAGGCGATGTGCCGCCCGCCGAGGTCGAGGTGCCCGATCTCCTGGTCCATGCACGGCCAGCCTAGTGGCCCGTTCGGGCCAGGCCGGAAAGATGGCCCGTCTCGCCGACGCGGGCGGGCCATGCCGCCCGGAAGATCGTCCTGATGGACGACGCAGATTTCGCCACCGCGGCCGACGCCGGGCGCACGGCCCGGCCGTAGCCTCGAAGGGATGCAGGGAGGCACCGCATGCAGTCCGAGCTGATCGATGGCGTCACGATCCGCCCGCTCCGAAACGGCGAGACGGAGGCCGTGCGGGCCGTGTTCGACCGGCTCGGCCCGGGGTCGCGCACCGCCCGGTTCGGCGGCGCCAAGAACGTGCTCACGCAGTCCGAACTCGGCC
>Ga0335078_10018166_pt1 | contig 10458 bp, 8 predicted proteins | sample Lox_Sample_32_FD_206711 | JGI IMG/M metagenome (GOLD analysis project Ga0335078, IMG submission 206711) | Soil microbial communities from Loxahatchee National Wildlife Refuge, Florida, United States - Lox_Sample_3.2 | ecosystem: Environmental > Terrestrial > Soil > Wetlands | place: USA: Florida...
CCAGCCTCACCGCTCGACCAGGGCGTCGAGCCGCGCGGCGAGCCTGGCGATCTCGGCCTGGGCGGCGGCGAGGCGTTCCCTGCTCTTGGCCACCACCTCGGCGGGCGCCTTCGCCACGAACGAGGCGCTGGACAGCTTGCGCTCGGAGACCTCAGCGTCGGCCTCCGCCGCGGCCAGTTCCTTGGCCAGCCTGCGCCGCTCGGCGGCCACGTCGATCCCCGACGAGGTGTCCAGCCGGACGGTGATGCCCTCGGCCTGCACCGAGGCGTTGGCCGCGAAGCCCGCGGCCGGCTCGGTGAGCCGCAGCAGCGCCCTGATCGACCGCTCGTGCCCGGCGAGCGGCGAGCCGGCCATCCCGTCGAACACCGCGGGCACCCGCTGGGTGGGCCGCACGCCCTGGTCGGCGCGGAACCGCCGGACCCCGGTGACGAGCCGCATCAGCGACTCGACCTCGGCCTCGGCCCGCGGGTCAGCGGCGGCCTGGTCGGCGGCCGGCCAGGCCGCGACCATCACAGAGTCGCCGCCGGTCAGCGCCGTCCACAGCTCCTCGGTGACGAACGGCATCACCGGGTGGATCAGCCTGAGCAGCTGGTCGAGCACGTGGCCGAGCACCCGCCTGGTGAGCTCCGCCGCAGCCGTTTCGGCGCCGCCGGCACCCGTGCCGGTCAGCACGGGCTTGGCCAGCTCCAGGTACCAGTCGCAGAACTCGTCCCAGGCGAAGTGGTAGAGCGCGTCGCAGACCTTGGCGAACTCGAACTCCTCGAACAGCGCGTCCACCTCGGCGGTCACCGCGGCCAGCCGGGACAGGATCCACCGGTCAAGCACGCCGAGCGCGGCGCGATCGTCGGCCGAGAGCGGGGCGCCTCCTGCCACGGCCCCGTTCATCAGCGCGAACCTGGTGGCGTTCCACAACTTGTTACAGAAGTTGCGCGCCCCGGCCACCCATTCCTCGCTGAGCGCGACGTCGCCGCCCGGGCTCGCGCCCCTGGCCAGGGTGAACCGGGTCGCGTCGGCGCCGAACCTGGCGATCCAGTCGAGCGGGTCCACCGTGTTGCCGCGAGACTTGGACATCTTCTTGCCGAGCGCGTCCCGCACCAGGCCGTGCAGTGCCACCTGGCGGAACGGCACCGAGCCGTCGGGCCCGGCGTCCGCCATCGCGTACAGCCCGAACAGCATCATCCTCGCTACCCAGAAGAACAGGATGTCGTAGCCGGTCACCAGCACGCTGGTCGGGTAGAACGCGCGCAGGTCCGCCGTGTCGTCCGGCCAGCCGAGAGTGGAGAACGGCCAGAGCGCGGAGGAGAACCAGGTGTCGAGCACGTCGGGATCCTGGGTCCATCCCGCCCCTGGCGGCTCGTCGTCCGGGCCGACGCAGCGGACCTCGCCGTCGGCGGAGTACCAGACCGGGATCCGGTGACCCCACCACAGCTGGCGGCTGATGCACCAGTCATGCATGTCGTCGACCCAGTCGAAGTAGCGGGCGGCCAGCTGAGCCGGGTAGATCCGAACCCGGCCGTCCCGCACGGCGTCCCCGGCGGCCTTGGCCAGCGGGCCCACCTTGACGAACCACTGCAACGACAGCCGGGGCTCGACGGTGGTGCCGCACCTGTCGCAGTGCCCGACGGCGTGCACGTACGGTCTTTTTTCTTCGATAACGCGACCCTGCTCCCTCAGTGCCGCGAGCACGGCCGGTCTGGCCTCGAAGCGGTCAAGGCCCTCGAACGGGCCTGGCGCGGTGATCACGCCGCGCTCGTCCATGATCGTCAGGCTGGGCAGGTCGTGCCGCCTGCCGATCTCGAAGTCGTCAGGGTCGTGCGCGGGCGTCACCTTGACCGCGCCGGTGCCGAACTCCGGGTCCACGTGCGGGTCGGCGACCACGGGGATCTGACGGCCGGTCAGCGGCAGCTCGAGAGTGGCGCCGACCAGGTGGGTGTACCGCGCGTCGTCGGGATGCACGGCGACGGCGGTGTCGCCGAGCATGGTCTCCACCCTGGTGGTGGCCACCACGATCGACGCTTCGCCGTCGCCGTAGCGAACGGCGACCAGCTCGCCGTCGTCGTCGGAGTGGTCGACCTCGATGTCGGACAGCGCGGTCATGCACCGAGGGCACCAGTTGATGATCCGGTCGGCGCGGTAGATCAGGCCGTCGTCGAACAGCCGCTTGAAGATCGTCTGGACCGCCCTGGACAGCCCCTCGTCCATGGTGAACCGCTCGCGCGTCCAGTCCACGCTGTCGCCGAGGCTGCGCATCTGGGACAGGATCCGGCCGCCGTAGGTGGCCTTCCACTGCCAGACCCGCTCGACGAACTCCTCCCGGCCCAGGTCGTGCCTGGACAGGCCTTCCCTGGCGAGCTCGCGCTCCACCACGTTCTGGGTGGCGATGCCGGCGTGGTCGGTGCCGGGCAGCCAGAGGGCGTTGTAGCCCTGCATCCGGCGGCGGCGAACCAGGGCGTCGATCAGCGTGTGGTCGAGCGCGTGACCGATGTGCAGCGAGCCGGTGACGTTCGGCGGCGGGATCATGATCGTGAACGCGGGCGCGTCCGATGCCGCGTCCGCAATGAAGTAGCCAGCGTCGACCCAGCCCTGATAGCGCGGGGACTCGACGTCGCCGGGCAGGTACTGCGGCGGAAGCGGGCCGGCGCCCGGGGCATCAGCGCCAGGGGCACCGGCGCCCGCGAGCGCGGCCTCGGCGTGCGCGGTCTGGTCAGCGGTCGTCACGTCAGCAGAGTCTACGTACTACCGGGCCGCCGCCGGGTCCCGCCGATCGTGTCCACGGTTCGCGGGACGGATTTGTTACCTCTGAAGCGTTCGGTCCGTGTTGCTGACCTATTCTGCTTATCACCGCTCGCTGGCCTGACTGCTGCTGCTGGCGGGCTGACTTCCGAATGCTGCCGACTTCCCGAATACTGCTGACTTCCCGAATGCTGAGGTGAGGGACCATTGGCCGGGCCGTGGACGATCAGCCGCGACCGACCTGCCGTGTCCGAGAACGGCACGCCGGAGGCGCCCGGTTCCGGCGACGTCACGGCTGGCGCCGAGCTCAGCCTGGACGATCTGCTGGCCCGCGCCGGGTACCTGACCAAGCGCTCAGCCGCCCTGATCGCAGCAGCCCGGCCCGACGCGGCACCTCATGAGGCGCCGGCTCCGCCCGACGCGGGAGCCCATCACGACGCAGAAGCCTCTGTCGCCGACGCATCGACCTCTCTCGGCACGTCGATTCCGCCCGATGCACCGGCCGCACCAGACGCGCCGGTCCTGCCTGACGCAGTGCCGGACAAGGGCCGGTCCGACCGGCGGAGGCGTAAGGCCGCCAGGCAGCAGCGCAGGGCCGCCCGGCGGGCGGCCCGGGCCACGGTCAGCAACCGCCGCGCGCTCGCGGTGTTCGTCACCACGGCACTGGTCGGAACCGCCCTGGTCTGGACCACCGAGCACATCGCCAGGATCACGCTCGCGGCCCGCGCAACCAGCGCACGGCCCGCTCCCGGCCCGCTCGTCGTCCCCGCTCCGACGCAGGCAGGGGACCTGCCGCTGCGCGCCGGGCCGATCTACCAGGCCGCCGAGAAGCAGGTGCTCAAGGTGTTCAGGCACCGGTTCGCCCTTGCGGCCGACGCCACCGACGGCGACGTCGACGCGGCCAGCCGTCCGGGCGGCATCTACGGCGAACCCGGCCACATCGACCCTGCCACCGGCTATACCGCCTGGATCCTGTACCTCGGGCTCGGCACGCACGGAACGCTCGGCGATCCGGCGACGACGATCAGCAGGCTGCTGACCGCGCTGGAGGGCACCCGCGCGTTGACGACGGCGAGACGGGTGGCGGCGGGATCGACGGTCCCGGTCCTGGCGGGCTCGCGCGGCGGCGCGGCCGCATGCACGGTCACGGCGATGGCCGGGGTCAAGGTGGCGGTCTGCGGCTGGGCGACGCAGCGTACCGCAGGGGTGCTGGTCTCGCCGCTGTCGGCGGGCAGCACCGCCGAACTCGCCGCGCTGATGCTGGCGATGCGGCCGAGCCTGCAGGACGCCTGAGGCGAGCCTGGCCGGTCGCCCGCACGGGTCAGGCCGACTTCTCCCGCGGCTTACGCAGCACGGTGCCGCGCGGCACCAGGGTCGGGTTGACGTTCTCGAGCACGGCCTCGGCGGTGATCACGACCCGCTCGACGTCCTTGCGGCTCGGCACCTCGTACATCACCGACAGCAGCACTTCCTCCAGGATCGCGCGCAGCCCGCGCGCGCCGGTGCCGCGCAAGATCGCCTGGTCAGCCACGGCTTCGAGCGCGTCGTCGGTGAACTCGAGGTCCACGCCGTCCAGCTCGAACAACCGCCGGTACTGCCTGACCAGGGCGTTGCGCGGCTCGGTCAGGATCCTGATGAGCGCCTCGCGGTCCAGGTTGTGCACGCTGGTGATCACCGGCAGCCGCCCGACGAACTCCGGGATCATGCCGAACTTCAGCAGATCCTCCGGCATCACCTCGGCGAACTGGTCCGACGAGGTCCGGTCGGTCTTCACCCGCAGCACGGCGCCGAAGCCCATGCCGCTGCGGCCCACCCGCTGCTCGATGATCTTCTCGAGCCCGGCGAACGCGCCACCGCAGATGAACAGCACGTTCGTCGTGTCGATCTGGATGAACTCCTGGTGCGGGTGCTTGCGGCCGCCCTGCGGCGGCACGGAGGCGGTGGTGCCCTCCAGGATCTTCAGCAGCGCCTGCTGCACGCCCTCGCCCGAGACGTCCCTGGTAATCGACGGGTTCTCGCTCTTGCGGGCGATCTTGTCGATCTCGTCGATGTAGATGATCCCGGTTTCGGCCTTCTTCACGTCGTAGTCGGCGGCCTGGATGAGCTTGAGCAGGATGTTCTCGACGTCCTCGCCGACGTAGCCCGCCTCGGTCAGCGCGGTGGCGTCGGCGATCGCGAACGGCACGTTCAGCAGCCGGGCCAGGGTCTGCGCGAGCAGCGTCTTGCCCGAGCCCGTCGGGCCGAGCAGCAGGATGTTGGACTTGGCCAGCTCGACGCCGTCCTCCGCGGTCCGCTCACCGCCGGACTGGATCCTCTTGTAGTGGTTGTAGACCGCGACCGACAGGCCCTTCTTGGCCTTCTCCTGGCCGATCACGTAGGAGTCGAGGAACTCGTAGATCTCGCGTGGCTTGGGCAGGCTGTCCCATTTGATCTCGGAGGGCTCGGCCAGCTCCTCCTCGATGATCTCGTTGCACAGATCGATGCATTCGTCGCAGATGTACACCCCAGGCCCGGCGATCAGCTTCTTGACCTGCTTCTGGCTCTTGCCGCAGAACGAGCACTTCAGCAGGTCAGCGCCATCGCCAATGCGTGCCACCGCGATACTCCCTCTCCCAGCGCCACCCGATATGGGCGATTCGAACCAGCTACAGCCATTCGCCCGGCACCGCCGCCGCAGCCGCCGGGACCTCGACGCTACCTCGTCTGATTAGACCGTAGTCGCTTACTCCGGGTCGTCACCACACACGCGCCGCAGTTGCGTGACGTGCTTAGGACGACACTACAACGGGCTGGCGCTTCAGCATCGTGAGTACGTCATCTACCAGCCCGTACTCCTTGGCTTCCTGGGCGGTTAGGAACTTGTCGCGCTCGATGTCCCTGCGGATCTCTTCCTCGTCCTTGCCCGTGTGCTTGGCAAGCACGGCCTCCATCGCCTGGCGCATCCGCTGGATCTCCCTGGCCTGAATCTCCAGGTCGCTCGACTGGCCGTAGCCGCTCTCGATGGCCGGCTGGTGGATCAGGATGCGCGAGTTCGGCAGCGCCATGCGCTTGCCCTTGGTACCGGCCGCGAGTAGCACGGCGGCGGCCGACGCGGCCTGCCCGAGGCAGAACGTCTGGATGTCCGGCTTGACGTACTGCATGGTGTCGTAGATCGCCATCATCGAGGTCATCGACCCGCCTGGCGAGTTGATGTAGATCAGGATGTCCCGGTCGGGGTCGATCGACTCCAGGGTGATCAGCTGGGCCATCACATCGTTGGCCGACGCGTCGTCGATCTGCACGCCGAGGAAGATGATCCGCTCCTCGAAGAGCTTGTTGTACGGGTTCATCTCCTTGATCCCGTACGGCGTCCGCTCGACGAAGGACGGCAGGACGTACCTGGCCCGTGGCTCGATGCACTGGGGATCGATGCTCATGACACCGCACCTTCCGATGGGACCTCGGTGGCGCTGCGCACCACGTGGTCGACGAATCCGTACTCCTTGGCCTGGTCGGCCGTGAACCAGCGATCCCGGTCCGAGTCCAGCTCGATCTGCTCCACGGTCTGCCCGGTGTGCGTGGCGGTGCGCTCGGCCAGGATCCGCTTGATGTACAGGATCTGCTCGGCCTGGATCCTGATGTCAGACGCGGTGCCGCCGATGCCGCCATGCGGCTGGTGCAGCATGATCTGGGCGTGCGGCATGGCATACCGCTTGCCTTTCGCGCCAGCGCAGAGCAGGAACTGGCCCATCGAGGCCGCCATCCCCATCGCGAAGGTCGCGACGTCGTTCGGCACGTACTGCATCACGTCGTAGATGGCCAGGCCCGCGCTGACCGACCCGCCAGGCGAGTTGATGTAGATGCTGATATCGCGCTTGGCGTCCTCGGCGGCCAGCAGGATGATCTCGGCGCAGATCCGGTTGGACAGGTCGTCGTCGACCTGCTGGCCGAGGAAGATGATCCGGTGCCGCAGCAGCCGCTGGAAGAGCTGGTCGCTCATCGGCAACATCGAGCCTTCGGCGGCTCGCGCGAGCACCCGGGCCGGAAGCGAAGCTTCACGCGGCGTGGTCACGGCGCCCTCCCTCACTCTTCGACGGGCCGGTGCGCGACCGCACCGTGCCACTCGCATCGGTTGACTTCATGGCTTACGACTGTGACCCTAACCCGCTGCCGGGGCGGCCAGATCCACGGCTGCGGCCTGTTCGCTGTGGGCGCAGGCACGCGAGCGGGGCCCCAGCGCTCGCCGGAGCAGGCCCGGTGGGCTGGCCGCCGCGCTGGCCGGAGCAGGCCGCGGCGCTCGCCGTGGCTGGCGTGTCGCTAGTCAGCCTCGGCCGCGTCCTCGGCTCCCCTGGCGTCCTTGGCGTCCCTCACGGAGCGGCGGCCCCTGCCCTTCGCCTTGGGCGCCGCGACGGCATCGCCGTCGTCACCCTCGGTGGCGTCCTTGGCTTCCTTGCCTGAGCGGCGGCCCGACCTGCCCTTGGCGGCAGGCACCGGCTCGGCGGCATCCTCGCCGTCATTCTGGCCGGCCTCCTCGTCGGCCTGCCCGGCGGCGGCGCCGACGGCCACCTTGCGGCCAGACTCGTCGGTGACCTTGACCCGCTCGGCGACGTAGTCCGCGGCCTTGGACCTCAGCACGTCGGCGACCACCGCGCCGAGCTGGCCTCCGTCGGTGAGCTGGCGTGCGAACGCGTCAGGCGAGACACCCTGCTGGTAGGCCAGCTGGGTGATGTACTGGCCGATCTCCTCCTGCTCGATGCCGAGGTTCTCCTGCTCGGCGATCTGGTCGAGTATGAACCTGGCCTTGATCGAGCGCCGCACGTCGTCGGCGATCTCCTTCTCCATGTCGGCCTGGGCGAACTGCCTGCCCTCCAGGTAGGCGTCCATGGTCAGCCCGGCCCTGGCGAGGTCACTCTCCAGCGACTCGCGCCGGTGCTCGATCTCATGCTCGACGAGCGCCTCGGGCAGCGGCATGTCGACCCTGGCCAGCAGCTCCTCGATGGCGCGGTCCCTGGCCTGTCCCGCCTGCCCGGCCTGGCGCACCAGCTCAAGCTGCTTGCGGGTGTTCGCCCGCAGCTCGCCGACGGTGTTGAACTCGCTGGCGGACTGCGCGAAGTCGTCATCGAGCTCGGGAAGGTCCTTCACCTTGACGCTGCGGACGGTGACCGTCACGTCGGCCTGCTGGCCCTCGTGCTCGCCGCCGGCCAGCACGGTGGTGAACGTCGCCGACTCATCGGCCGACATGCCCTCGAGCACCTCATCGAGCCCGTCGAGTATCGAGCCGCTGCCCACCTCGTAGGAGATGCCGGTAGCCTGGGCGTCGGCCACGGGCTCGCCGTCGACCTGGGCGGACAGGTCGATCGACACGTAGTCGCCGGACTGTGCGGGCCGCGCGGCTGCCCGCAGCGACGCGAACCGCTCCCGCAGCGAGGCGAGGTATTCCTCCACCTGGTCAGGACTGACCTCGGCGTCCTCCACCACCACCGCGATCCCGGCGAGGTCGGGGACCTCGAAGCTCGGCCGCACGTCGACCTCGGCGGTGAACACCACCTCGGTGCCGTCATCCAGCTTGGTGATCTCGACCTCCGGCTGGCCAAGCGCCGAGACCTGCGCCTCGCGCACGGCCTTGAGGTACAGGTCGTTCATCGCGTCGTTGATCGCGTGCTCAAGCACCGCGCCGCGCCCCACCCGCTGGTCGAGGATCTGGCGCGGTACATGACCGGGACGGAACCCGCGGATCCGCACCTGCTGGCCGATCTCGCGGTAGGCATGGTCCAGGCTCGGCTTGAGCTCATCGAACGGAACCTCGACCGTCAGGCGCACGCGGGTCGGGCTCAGCTCCTCAACGTCGGTCTTCACGACGCAGTCACTCCTCGGATTGCCGGGCCCTGGCGTCTGCGCGCGGGATTGCCCGGTCGGATAGGTCTTCGAGCCGCAGAGGCGGCGCGGATTTCGCCGGCGGCTACGGCCGCCAAGTCTAGGGCCTTGCGAGCACATTCACCCGCCACGGGTGGTGAACGGCCCGGCGGCACGGCCCGAGCATGAGGGGACGGCGCGCGCCGCGGGCCCCACCCGCGGCCCGCCGCCGACCCGCCCGCGCCGGGCGCGGGCATCGTGCCAGTGCAAGGAGGGTCGCATGAGCACACCGCACCCGACCCGGCCAGACCAGCCGGGTCAGCCGGGCCCATCCGGCCAGCAGGCTCAGCATGGCTGGTCCGAGGTGTCGGCCACACCCGCCGACGGGGCGACGTTCGGCCCCGACTTCGCCCGCGGCGCCTGGCCGGCCTTCATGGCGGCCGGGATCGGCGGGATCGTCGTCGGGATCCTGCTGCTGGCCTGGCCGAAGGCCACGCTGACGATCGTCGCCGTGCTGATCGGCGCCTCCCTGATCGTGGCCGGCCTGCTGCGGCTGATCGACGGTTTCACCGCGCACGATGCAAGCGGCGGCAGGCGGGTGGCCCACGTGGTGATCGGGCTGCTCGCGATCATCGTCGGCCTGTACTTCATCAGGCATTACAACGTGACGATCGCGGTCCTGGCCATCGTCGTCGGGCTGTTCTGGGTGCTGCACGGCATCGCTGACGTCGCTGCTGGGCTGTTCGGCGGCCCGTTCCCCGGGCGCGGCCTGACCGTGGTCGCCGGAATCCTGAGCCTGACCGCCGGCCTGATCGTGCTGTTCTGGCCGACGATCTCGCTCACCATCCTTGTCGCGGTGATCGGAATCTGGCTGATCGTCTACGGCCTGATCATGACGGTCACCGCGCTGAGCCTGCGCCGCGCCGACCGCGCGGCGCAGGACTCGGCCGACCCTGGGCGGCTGGCGTCGGCCTAGGCCTGGCCTAGGCCAGGCCTAGAAGGTGCGTTCTAGCACGCCAGAACGGGTAGGACGGACATCGGAACGGAGTACTCGCTGGCCGCCAGGGGGAGATGGCTACACGGCGCCTGCGGGGCCAAGGCCGCGAGCAAGCCGCTCGCGGCTAGCGAGAGAGGGGGCGGCTTGACATGGGTAATCCACAAGAACGGCAAGCCGGCGCGTCAGGCTCCACGATGGGGTACGAGCCCGGACAGGACCCGGGCGGGCAGGTCCAGGGCGGCCAGGTCCAGACCGGGCAGGTACAGCCGGGGCAGGCCGAGACTCGCTCCGGTGCGCAGGCGCAGGCCTACAGCCCGGAGTACCGCGCGGGCGGCCGGCACGCTGCCGGCGAGCACCGCGGCGCCGTCGTCACGTTCACGGCGCTGGCCGGAACGCTGATGGTGCTCGGCGGACTGTGGGGCATCATCGTCGGCATCGTGGCGCTGTCGTCCTCGCACGTCTACGTGCACTCTCCGGCCTCGGGCTACACCTACGCCTGGAGCCTGCACGGCTGGGGCTGGGCGGAGGTCATACTCGGCATCGTCGTGTTCGCCGCCGGTGTGTGCGTCTTCCTCGGCATGGCCTGGGCGCGCTACGTCGGAGCGGCGCTGGCGGTGATCAGCGCCATCGGCAACTTCATGTTCATCCCGTTCACGCCGCTGTGGTCGATCATCATGATCGTCCTCGACGCCTTCATCATCTGGGCGCTGCTCCGCCCGCGCCGAGCGGCCGGGCAGTTCTAGCGCTGGCTGGCCCACCAGCCAGCGCAAGATGAGATGCCCCCGCCGCGGCCCGATGCCGTGGCGGGGGCTCAGGCGCTTCCGACGAGGAGATCACGACGGCCAGCGAGCAGGCTTCCGGCGGGGCCGACGCGCCACGCCGGGCGGGTCGACCAG
>Ga0335078_10018167_pt1 | contig 10458 bp, 8 predicted proteins | sample Lox_Sample_32_FD_206711 | JGI IMG/M metagenome (GOLD analysis project Ga0335078, IMG submission 206711) | Soil microbial communities from Loxahatchee National Wildlife Refuge, Florida, United States - Lox_Sample_3.2 | ecosystem: Environmental > Terrestrial > Soil > Wetlands | place: USA: Florida...
TGCTCCAGGAAAAGCAGCAGCTCCAGGCGCAGATCGCCAGCGAGAACCAGTTCGCGCAGGCGAACTCCACCACGATGCTGCACGGGCTGCTCGCGGGCCAGCCGGTCGTGCTGGTGCTGGCGCCCGGCGCGCCCCAGTCGGTGGCCACCGGGATCACCGACTCGCTGGTCACGTCCGGGGCGTCGGTCACCGGCTCGCTGCAGCTCCAGCCGGCGTTCTTCGACACCGGCGCGGCGGCAAGCCAGAAGCTCACCCAGGTGTCCGAGCAATACGCTCCGGCCGGGCTGACCCTGGCAGGGTCGGCCCAGGCGCAGGCCAGTGAGCTGCTGGCCAACGCGATCATGACCCAGGACGGCCCCGGCCAGCCCCTGCCCGGCGAGCGCGATCCGGGCAGCGTCGCGGCCGTGCAGGCGCTGGCCGGCGGAGGTTTCCTCACCACCAGCGGGCGGCCCTGGGATCGTGCCACGCTGGCTGTCGTGATCGTCCCGGCCACGCCCCCGTCCGCGGACGACACCAACGCGGCCAGCCAGGCGCTGGTCACGCTGGCCCAGCAGCTCAACCTGGCCGGCCAGGGCGCGGTGGTGGCCGGGACCATCGCCGGGTCCGGGCCCGGCAGCGCGATCGACGTGATGCGCACCGGCGGCCGGGCCGGCCACCTGTCCAGCGTGGACAACGCCGACTACCCGGTCGGCCAGATCGTGGTGGCCCAGGCCCTGTACGAGCTGCAGCACGGCAAGAGCGGCAGCTACGGGGTGACCTCGACGGCCAGCGCCCCCGGCCCGAGCCCCGCCCCGGCGCCCGCCCCGGACGCGTCGCCCACGGCGCTGGCGACGCCGGGCACGGCGAGCAGGGGTGCCGCCAGCCCGGTGGCGTCCGCGACCGGATCGGCGGCGCCGTGAGGCCCGGTGTCACGCGCGCCCGCTGGACCGGGGGAGCCGCCGCGCTGGCCGCCGCCGTCGCGGCGCGCGCCGCCTACACGGCCCTGTCCCGCCGCCCCCCCGGCGGCGCCGCCGCCTGGACCAGGACCAACCACCGCGGCGAGCCCGTCACCCTGGTGGCGGGCCCCGCGCTGACCGCGGCCGCCATAGCGGTGCCGGCGCTGGCACCGGGGCTGCCGTCCCGGCTGCGGGCCGCGCTGGCCGTGGCGGGGGCGGGGTCGGCGGCGTTCGGCGGGTACGACGACCTGGCCGGTGACGGCGGCCGGCGCGGATTCCGCGGCCACCTGGGCGCGCTGGTCACGGGCGAGGTCACCACGGGAGCGGTCAAGCTCGGCGGCATCGGCGCGACCGGGCTGGTGTCGGCCGCGCTGCTCGGTGGCGGCCCGGCCGACGTGGTCATCAACGCCGGGCTTACCGCCGGCGGCGCGAACCTGCTGAACCTGTTCGACCTGCGCCCGGGCCGCGCCCTGAAGGTGGCGCTGCTCGGCGGGACCGCGCTCGCGGCGGGAGCGCGCCGCGGCCGGCTCCCGGCGGCGCGGCCGGGCACGGCGTCACCGGGCACGGCGTCACCGGGCACGGCGTCACCGGGCGCTGCCCAGGTGCTGGCCGCGCCGCTCGGTGCCGCGATCGCGCTGCTCCCGGAGGACCTCGGTGAGCGGGCGATGCTGGGCGACGCGGGGGCCAACGCCCTGGGCGCGCTGCTCGGGGTGGCGGCGGGCGCCAGCCTGTCCCGGCCCGCCAGGATCGCGCTGCTCGCCGCGATCGCCGGCCTGACCGCGGCCAGCGAGGTGGTCAGCTTCACCGCCGTCATCGAGCGGACACCGGCACTGCGGTGGCTCGACATGCTCGGCCGCCGGCCCGCTCCGGCCGCCCCGGCCCCGGGGCGTGACGACCCGCCCGCGGACCCCGGGGAGGCAGAAGTCAGGCCGGCCGCAGCGGCGCCGTGACCGGGCCGCCAGCCTCGGTGACGCAGTCCGGCCCGCTGCGCCAGGCGGGCCGGGGCATCGGCCGCGCCGCCGCGCTTATCGGCAGCATCACGGTGGTCGCCCGGGTGATCGGCTTCGGCCGCCAGCTCGTGTTCGCGCACACCGTCGGCAGCCATTGCCTGGGCACCGCGTACGCGACCGCCAACCAGGTGCCGAACATCATCTACGACATCGTCCTCGGCGGCGCGCTCACCAGCGCGATCGTCCCGGTCCTGGCCGGCGCGGCGGCCCGCCGCGGCCGGGGCCCGGCGGAACCGGCGGCCGCCCCGGCGGAACCGGGCGCCGACGCGGAGGCCAGCCAGATCGCCTCGGCGCTGCTGACCTGGGCCGTGGTGCTGCTCGCCCCGGCCAGCCTGATCATTGCCCTGGCCGCGCGGCCGCTCGCGTCGCTGCTGCTGGCCGGCGTGCCGCACTGCTCGCAGGTGGCGGCGGTCAACGTGAGCTCGCGGATGCTGGCGGTGTTCGCCCCGCAGATCCTGCTCTACGGCCTGGCGGTCGTGCTCTACGGGATCCTGCAGGCGCACCGGCGGTTCACCGCGCCCGCGCTGGCACCGGTCGTGTCCAGCCTGGTGGTGATCACCGCCTACCTTCTCTACGTCCCGCTGGCGGGCGGCCACCAGGGCAGCCTGGCGACCATACCGTGGCCGGCCGAGCTGATGCTCTCGGTCGGCACCACGGCCGGTGTGGCCGCGCTCGCGCTCACCGCGCTCGGCCCCGCGCTGCGGCTGCGGCTCCGGCTGCGGCCCACGCTGCGCTTCCCGGACGGCGTGGCCCGGCGGGTGCGGGCGCTGGCGGCCGCCGGCGTCGCCGCGTTCATCGCCCAGGACGCCTCGCTGGTGGCGGTCATCGTGCTGGCCAACGGCCATCAGGGCGAAGGCGCCGTGGTGCTCTACAACTACGGCTGGCAGATGTTCTTCGTGCCCTACGCGGTCCTCGCGGTGCCGATCGCGACCAGTGCGTTCCCGCTGCTCTCGGCCGCCGCCCACGGGCCGGAGTTCGACCGTACCGCCGCCGGGGCCGCCCGCGCCGCCATGCTCGTCTCCTGGCTCGGCGCCGCCATGCTCGCGGCTGCGGCCCTGCCAGCGGCCCGGCTGTTCGTATCGCATCCTGAGCAGGTGCACCAGCTGGCGCTCACCTTTGCCGCCTTCGCGCCGGGCCTGGTCGGCTTCGGCCTCGCCGCGGCGCTGTCGCGGGTGCTGTTCGCCAGCGGCCGCAACCGGGCGACCGCGGTGGCGCTGGTGGGCGGCTGGCTCGTGGTCATCGCCGTGGACGTCGCGGCGGTGCCGCACGTGCCGACCCGGTGGGTGGTCCCGGTGCTGGGGCTGGGCAACACCATCGGCCTGACCTGCGCGGGGATCGCCCTGCTCGCGGCGGTGCGCGGCGTCAGGGGAACGGCGGCGCTGGCCGGGTCGGCGCGCGCCGCGGGCGCCGGCCTGGCCGGCGCACTGGCCGGCGGCGCGGCCGGCGCGCTGGTGTCCGCCCGCTGCCACGTCGCTGGTTTCGTGCCAAACGCTGCCGTCGCCCTGCTCGCGTGCCTCTGCGCGGCAGCCTTGTTCGGGGTCGCCGCGCTGGTGCTGGACGGCGGTGACCTGCGCGCGCTGGTGGCCAGGACCGCCGGGAGGTGGGGCCGGTGAGCCCGGCGCCGCCCGGCCCGGGTGGCGCCGGGCCGCGGATCGCCTACGTGCTGGGCAGCACGGCCGGCGGGACCGGGACGCACGTGGCGATGCTGGCGGCCGGCTGCGCGGCGCGCGGCATGGCGGTGGCCGTCTTCGGGCCCGCGGGAACCGCGGTGGCTGCCCCGCTCGCCGTCACGGCGGTGGAGATCGGCGGCCGGCCGCGGCCGGCCCGCGACGCGGCCGCGGTGGCCCGGCTGCGGCGCCTGCTCCGGGGCTGGGCGCCCGATGTGGTGCACGCGCACGGGCTGCGGGCCGGGGCGTTCGCGGCGCTGGCGCTGGCCGGGCAGCCCGGCGCGCTCGTGGTCACCGTGCACAACGCGCCCCCGGCCGGCCGGGTGAACGGCGCCGTGTACGCCGCGCTGGCCCGGCTTGCCGCCCGCCGGGCGGACGCGATGACCTGGGTGAGCGCCGATATCGCGGCGCGGATGCGCCGGGCCGGGGCACGCGACGGCGGGCGCGCGGTGGTCGCCGCCCGGGCCGTCACGCCGCCGGGCCCCGCTGCGGTCGCGACGGCCCGGGCCAGCCTCGGCGGGCCGGGCCGGCCGGTCGTGTTCGCGGCGGGCAGGCTGGCCGCGCAGAAGGGGTTCGCGGTGCTCATCGACGCCGCCGCGCGGTGGCAGGGCCACGACCCGGTGCCCCTGGTGGCGATCGCCGGGGAGGGCCCGCTGGCGGGCGCGCTGGCCGGCCGGGCGGCGGCCGCGCACGCCGACGTCCTGTTCCTCGGCCGCCGCGGCGACGTGCCGGCCCTGCTGGCGGCCGCCGATGTGGTGGTGGTGCCGAGCGCCTGGGAAGGTCAGCCGCTCGTGGTGCAGGAGGCGCTGCGGGCTGGCCGGCCGCTCGTCGCCACGCGCGCCGGCGGCATCCCGGACCTGACCGGTGCGGACGCGGCGCTGCTTGTCCCGGCCGGGGACGCGGCGGCGCTGGCGCGGGCCGTGCTGTCGGTGCTCGACGACCCGGGCCGGGCGGTAGCGCTGAGTGCGGCGGCGGCGGTGCGCGCTGCTGCCCTGCCCGGCGCGGCCGACGCGGTGGACTCGGCGCTCGCGCTCTACCACCGGGTCACGCGCCACCGAGCCGGTCAGACCGATTCAAATCACCCATATTCCCGCGGCGCTGACCATGGGTAAGACGCTGAGTGCGACGTGCGACGATTTTTTCGAACATTACGTAGTTTGTTAGTAACTATTGGCGATTCCGCTTGAAATTGCGGAGAGCGTTGTGCTCGTCTTATCTCCTAACGGTCACGTCCTTGCCTTGCCCGGTGGCCGGGGGGAAATCTAATATGCCGTCGCCAGATCGCCGGCCGTCACGTTCAGTGAAGGTGCCGGGGAGAGCGGGCAGGCCCGTACGGCTGCGACACCAGCCCACGGGCAACTTCGGCACGCCCGTGCAAGAACGATTGCACCCCGATGCCGAGACGGCAGCGGACCAGCCCGGGCCAGGCGTTCCGGAGACCCCCGAGGATCAGGGCGACACCCGCGCTGCTGCCAGCCAGGCGAGCCCGCCCCAGGAGGAGGCCGCTGCGGCGGGCCCGCCCGGGGAGGAGGCCGCTGCGGCGAGCCCGCCCGAGGAGGCTGCCGCCGGGGTCAGCCCGCCCCAGGAAGAGGCCGCAGCGGCGAGCCCGCCCGAAGAGGCCGCCGCCGGGGTCAGCCCGCCCCAGGAAGAGGCCGCAGCGGCGAGCCCGCCCGAAGAGGCCGCCGCCGGGGTCAGCCCGCCCCAGGAAGAGGCCGCAGCGGCGAGCCCGCCCGAAGAGGCCGCCGCCGAGGTCAGCCCGGCCGAGGAGGCGGCCGCCGCGGCGACCGCAGCCGGGACCGGACTGGCGGCCCGTCACGGCGACGTCGTCCCGGCCCCGTCACGGGCGCCGGTGCCCGTCCGGGCCGCCCCGCCCGCGCGGCGGCCCGAGCCCTCGTGGGGCAGCGTCATGGCCACCACGGTCCGGCTGTGGACCGGACGCAGGCTGGAGCAGACCCGCTGGCGCGTCCTGGGCGGGGCAGTGCTGGCCGTTCTCGTGTTCGCCGCGGGCGCCATCACGGTCTTGCTGCTCCAGGGCTCCCCGGCCACCACCGGAGCCGGGACCAGCCCGGGCACCGCGACCAGCCCGGGCAGCGGGACCGGCCCGCTGGCCGCTGCGGCGGCGGCCCGCCAGCAGGCGGCGGCCTGGATCTCCCAGCAGGTCGCCTCCGACGAGATCGTGGGCTGCGACCCGATGATGTGCGCGGCGCTGCAGGCGGCGCACATCCAGGCCAACCGGATCCTCATGCTGGGGGCGAGCCGGGCGGACCCGCTCGGCTCGGAGGTCCTGGTCGACACCGCGACGCTGCGCAGTCAGTTCGGGCCCCGCCTGGAGAGCGTGTACGCGCCGGTCACCCTGGCCGTTTTCGGCGCCGGGGCGGCGCGCATCGAGGTCCGCGCGGCCGCGCCCGACGGCAGTGCCACCTACCTGGCCCAGTTGTCCGGCGACCTGGCAGCGCGCCGGTCGGCGGGCCGGGAGATGCTCCGGAACTCCCACATCATGGCGTCCCCCGCGGCCCGCGCCCAGCTGCTGGCCGGCCAGGTCGATGACCGGTTGCTGGTCACGCTGGTCACGCTGGCCGACAGCCACCCGGTGGACATCATCAGCTTCGGCACGCAGGCACCCGGGGCCAGCCCGGGCATTCCGCTGCGATCCGCCGAGATCGTCGGGGCGGCCGTGACCGGCGGCCCCGGCACCGCGTCCGTGCAAGCCCTGCGCGCCTTCCTCGGCGCGCAGCAGATGCCTTTCCGTCCATCGGCGATGGCCGCGGTGCAGACCGCGTCCGGCCGAACCGCCCTCCGTATCCAGTATCCGGCGCCCAGCCCGCTTGGCCTGCTCGGATCGCACGGCTGAGATATAAGGAGATTCCCAGATGAGATTGCGGCCCACGGTGACCCGGGCGCTGGCGCCCCTGTTGATGTCCGCGCTCGGTCTCGCCACGCTCGCCTCGGGCGTGGCCGTCGCGGCAGCGCCTGCCGCATCCGCGTCGGCGAAACAGAACGACGGCTGGATCCAGCTCGCCCACCTGTCGCCGAACACCCCTCCGGTCGATGTCTACCTCTACTCGTTCGGCAACTCGCACGCCATGATCGTGCTGCACCACGTCGCCTATGGCACCGTCTCCCCGTACGAGAAGGTCGGCGCGGGGGAGTACACCGTCGCCATGCGCGCGGCCGGCGCGTCGCCGTCATCGCAGCCGGTCCTGTCGACCAGCGTGCACATCGCGTCCGGCGGCGCGTACACGGTGGCGGGCATGGGCCCGGCCAAGGGGCTGCGGCTGCAGGTCCTGCCGGACCGGCTGAGCACGCCACCGGGCAAGTCGCTGGTGCGGGTTATCCAGGCTTCGCTGAAGTACCAGAAGGTCACCGTTTACGCGAACCACCGCCCGATCGCCCGTAACCTCGACTTCGCCCACGTGACGAACTACGAATCCACCCCGCCCGGCAGCTTCGACCTGCACTTCGCCGGGATGGGCGCCAAGGGCTCCTCGACGGTCACCCTGGGCGCGGGCACGATCCACACCCTGGTGGTGCTCGACGAGGGCAGCGGGCTGCAGATCGCCAACCTGGAGGACGCCGCGGGCAGTACGGTGCCGCCGTCCGGCGGCGCGGACACCGGCTTCGGCGGCACCGCGCCGTCCCCGGGCGCCTCCCCGGTCCTGTGGGTCAGCCTGCTCGCCGCGGGGGCGCTGTTCGCCGCCGCGGGCGCCTACCGGATGCGCAGGGTGAGGAGCGTCGCCCGTCACGCACGCTGAGCCGCCAGCAGGCCCCGGCGCTGGAGGATCCCGCCTGTGGGGGGATCCTCCAGCGCCGCGTGCGCAGGCCGCCTGGTACTTCTGGGACGACGAGGACGCCGAGCCGGAGCGCCCGCCGGGCCGGTGGCGCAGCCCGTTCGCCGGCCGGGATCGCCGGCGTGCCGGGGCTGGCTACGAGATGGTTCGCCGGGACCCCGGGCCCGCCGCCACGCAGCCCGCTCCCACGGGCCCGGAGCCCACTCCCACGGGGCCGCAGCCCGCTCCCACGGGCCCGCAGCCCGATCCCGCGGGGCCGGAGCCCGCGCACCGCGGGACCCGTGCGAGGCTGGTGCGCCGCCCGGTGGCGGCGGCCGCCTTCCTGGCCGGGCTGCTCGCGATCGTCGGCGGCACGGTCGGCCTGACCCGGCTGACCGGCCGCCCCGGCGACACCGCCCGGCCGCTGGCCCGGTCCGCCCCGGCCCCGCACGGGCTGTTCGCGGCCCCGCCCCAGGCGCGCCCCGCCCGGGTGGCCCGGCCCGCCGACCTGATCATCCCCGCCATCGCGGTGCGCACCTCACTGACCGAGCTGGGCCGCACCCCGCAGGGCACCCTGCAGGTGCCGACGAGCACGAGCGTGGCCGGCTGGTACACCGGCAGCCCGCGGCCGGGCCAGGTCGGCTCGTCGATCATCGCCGGGCACATCGACTCCTACCTGGGGCCCGGCGTCTTCTTCCGGCTGCGGCTGCTGCGCCCCGGCAACCTGGTGTACGTGCGGCAGTCCGACGGGACGCTGGCGGTGTTCCGGGTGTACGCCGAGCACATGTACGCCAAGAACCATTTCCCGACGCAGAAGGTGTACGGGCCCACCCCGGACGCCGAGCTGCACCTGATCACCTGCGGTGGCGTGTTCGACACCGCCACCGGCTCCTACCTCAGCAACGTGGTCGTCTACAGCAGCGAGATCCGCGCGCCGCGGCACCACCGCGGCCACGGCGGCTACTACCAGCCGCGCGCCCGCCACTCCTGAAGGTGCGGCCGCTCGGCGCCCAGCGTGGTGTCCTTCCCGTGGCCGGGGTACACCCAGGCACCGTCCGGCAGCGTCGCGAACACCCGCTCCTCGAGGTCATCCATGAGCTGGCCGAACCGCTTCGGGTCCTGCTCGGTGTTGCCCGGGCCGCCGGGGAACAGGGAGTCGCCGGTGAACAGGTGCGGGGTCCCGGCCAGTTCGCCGCCCGCGTCGTAGCACAGCGCGATGCTGCCCGGCGTGTGCCCGCGCAGGTGGATCACCGAGATCGCGGTGGCGCCGACCGGCACCGCGTCGCCGTGCTGCACCAGCGTGGTGACCTTGACCGGAAGCTCGCCGGCGTCGGCGGAATGGGCGACCACCGCCGCACCGGTCGCCTCCTGCACCTGCGCCAGCGCCTGCCAGTGGTCCCAGTGCTGGTGCGTGGTGACGATGGTGGCCAGTGGCCTGCCGCCGAGCAGCTCCAGGAGCCGTGGCGCCTCGTTGGCCGCGTCGATCAGCAGCAGGTCGCCGGTCTGCGTGCATTCGAGCAGGTAGGCGTTGTTGTCCATGGGCCCCACGGCGAGCTTGGTCACCTTCAGGCCGGTGATCTCCCGCGTGTCAGGCGGGCCCCCGACGCTCACATCCCCGGTATAGGCCACGTTCTCTCCTTCGGTTGCGCTTGCTAGCTTTCATACCAAACGGCCCGGCGCCGGTCCCTACCGCCACGGGGGCAGCGCTGGCAGCGGGGCGCCGGAGTCCGTGGTCAGCCCGGTGCCGGGCCCGCGGCCGGTCAGCCAGGCCAGCAGGTCCGCGGGCGGCCCGTGCACGGTCAGCGTCGCGGCGCCCGGGTGCTCCGGGCCGACGGGGAACGAGCCGGGCGTGCCGTCCGCCCAGACCAGCAGCGAGGGCGCGTCGTCCCGGCCGGTGAAGGAGGCGGCGACCCGGGGCAGCGCGGCGGCCACGAAGTCGGCCGGCCAGTCGGCGGGTGAGTAGCCCGCCGCCAGGTCCACGTGGTGGATCTCCACCTCCGACAGGCGCCGCTCCAGCACGCCGATGGCCGGGAACGGCGGCCCGTGCAGGGCGCGGACGGCTGCGCCCCAGGCCTGGTCCGGCATGGCCGCCGCGGCGGCGGCGAACGCCTGCGCCGAGTCGTGCACATCGGCGGCGAGGTCGGCGGCGCGGCGCCCGGAGCCCGCCTCGACGTCGGCCGCGCGGGCCGCGGCGCTGGCGTACATGGGGGCCGGGACACCGGTGCGCGCCCAGGCCAGCAGGTTCACCATGCCGTCCGCGTTGCGGGCGATGTGGGTGAGCACATGCCCGCGGGTCCAGCCGGGCAGCGCCGACGGCTCCCGCACCTGGTCGTCGTCGAGCTTGCCGGCGCTCGTGAGCAGGCGCCCGGTTGCCTCCTCGACGCGGGCCAGGGAATGACTGGCGGCTTCCATGCGCTATCCCCTTTCGGGTATCGGGGCCAATCCTTGCGCACGGCATGGCACGCTGGGAGCGCGGCCCGGTGTATGAGCCCGGGAACTGCGCGAACTGTTTTGTCAGCCCCCCCGGATACCATGACGTGTCCCCTTGACCTCGGCAGGATCCACCGGAAAGCGGAGCGCTGTGGCTGATCGTCTCGTTGTGCGCGGCGCGCGCGAGCACAACCTCAAGGACGTGTCGCTGGACCTGCCCAGGGACGCCCTGATCGTGTTCACCGGGCTGTCCGGGTCCGGCAAGTCCAGCCTGGCCTTCGACACCATCTTCGCCGAGGGCCAGCGGCGGTACGTGGAGTCGCTGTCGGCGTACGCCCGGCAGTTCCTCGGCCAGATGGACAAGCCCGACGTGGACTTCATCGACGGCCTGTCGCCGGCCGTCTCGATCGACCAGAAGGCCGCCAGCCGCAACCCGCGGTCCACCGTCGGCACGATCACCGAGGTGTACGACTACCTGCGGCTGCTGTACGCGCGGGTGGGCAAGCCGCACTGCCCGGTCTGCGGCCGGCCGATCGCCCGGCAGACCCCGCAGCAGATCGTGGACCGGGTGCTCGAGCTGGACGAGGGCACCAGGTTCCAGGTGCTGGCCCCGGTGGTCCGCGGGCGCAAGGGCGAGTACACCGAGCTG
>Ga0335078_10018168_pt1 | contig 10458 bp, 6 predicted proteins | sample Lox_Sample_32_FD_206711 | JGI IMG/M metagenome (GOLD analysis project Ga0335078, IMG submission 206711) | Soil microbial communities from Loxahatchee National Wildlife Refuge, Florida, United States - Lox_Sample_3.2 | ecosystem: Environmental > Terrestrial > Soil > Wetlands | place: USA: Florida...
ACCGAGCCTGCGTTGGCCTCTAAATCGCCAACCGAATTTTCGAAAGTAAACGCCTGCACACCGGTGGGAATGAGTAACCCCGTCGCTGTGCGATTCGGCGCTTCCAGAATGTCCAGATCAGTCCCCTTGGTGCCGGTGTAGTCGACGTTCAGCAGCAAGGTAGGCTTGATTTGCTGCTGGATGTCAAGATTCCTGATCTGCACATAGCCGAGACGGTAGTTGGGATTCACCCCGTAGTTGTTGGTGATCCCTTCCGCCTGCTCGGCGGGAAATCCACTCTGCAGCGTAAGCTGCCCGGGAAAAGATTGTACGTTGGTCTCGGTAAATGAAAATGGCGGCTGGAAGGCCAGTTGCTGCACAATGCCCTGATAGGCGCCGGTGTTGTAGTTGATGCCATAACCTCCTCGCACCACAGTGTTGGACAAAGGCTTCCAGGCGAAGCCAAGCCGCGGCGCAAAATTGTTCCGGTCCGGCCGCACCAGTGTGTCAGGAAACTTGCCGTGGTAGGGGCCGCTCTGACCAGGCAACACTACGGCCACGGCCGGACTTCCGGAAAGACCCAGCAATCCGGGTGAGAGATCAAGATTCACGATACGGTTGTTGGTTTCGACGAAGGGCGAGACATACTCGTAGCGCATGCCGAGATTGAGCGTGAGGTTGCCACGCAGCTTCCATTCGTCCTGCCCGTACAAGTCCCAGGAGTTCCCCCGGAAGTGATAGTTGTTCTCGCCGAATTGTGCCGAGGTCTGCTGTGGCAAGCCAAGCAGAAAATCAGCCAAGTCATAACCGGTGCCTGGCACGGCCTGGCCTGCAATGATCTCTGAGGTATTCAGTCCGGTAAACGTGAAACTGCCACGGGCGTTGCTGTCGGTTTCTGTATTGAGCTGAATGCGGCGAAAATCCCCACCCCAGCGGAAAGTGTGCTTCCCATGATTCCAGATCATGTAATCGGCGTAGGTAAATGTCTGGTTGCGCTGCAGCTGCGGATTGGTGTCCTGTAAACCGCCAAAATTTGTGAACGACAAACTGGGCAATCCCCAGTCGAAGGGGTTTTGCGAAACTCCATCAATTCCCAGATTCCCCGTGATATCGTCCACGGACGCATACAGGTTCTGCGTACGGGTGCGGCTGCGGTTGAAGTCGAAGCGCGCAATGTTGGTCAGCTTTCCGAAACTACGAACGTACCCGACCGGTATGTCGAAACTGCGAACGTCAGTGTGGCCTCCGACGCTGGGGAACGCATTGGTCAGGGTTGCTCCCGAACCGTGATAGTGCAAGCCGAAAGTAAGGTTATTCTGCGGTCCTCGCCGCCCGCCTTGACGGCGGCCGCGCAACGGCGCACCGAAACTGTGGTTGATGCGGATATTCAGGTCGTCGCTGTTGTTCCCCACCGAAGTAATGAAATGGAAGTTCTGCACGCTTCCGGGCAGGTTGGGTAGGGGAATGTATTTCAGCAATCCCGCAGCCACCGGATTGATTTGCGTAATTGTATTGTTCGGAAAGGGGCTATTCGTGGCCGGATTGAAGATCTGTACCCCTTGTCCCGCGCCGGCACCGGAAGTGTAGACGGTTTGAGAGAAATTACCCTGGCGCTCGAGCAACGTCGGTACGGTGGAAAACTCGTCGAACGGATTCGATCCGCGACGCCCGTTGTAGTTCGCGAAGAAAAACGTCTTGTCTCCGCCATGGTAGATCTTGGGAATGTTGAGCGGCCCGCCAATCGATCCGCCGAAGTTATTCTGTTGGTAAGCCGGCTTGGTTACCGGTTCGCCCGTCAATGAGTAGGGTGCGGCGTTGAGCGCTGAGTCTCCGAGCCCGTAATAAATCGAACCGTGCGGACGGTTAATGTCAAAACCGCGTCTGCCAAAGATGCCAGGACCTCCGCCGAAACCACCCCCGGCGAATCCTTCCCTACCGCCAAACCCTCCGGGGCCCCCGAACCCTCCGCCCTGACGGGCATCATTGAAGCGCTGTTGCAGCTCTGCGCTGCTCATTCCGGCGAACGGGCTGGAGGTGTTTCCGGAAACTGCGACCGACTCGGTGGCGCTGTCGGGCGCAATACCCGGCACCGGCATACCCTGCGGCACAATATCGCCCGCACCGTTTATTTCCTGGCCTTCCGCGCTCTGCGTGAGGGTAAGGCCCTGGAATCCGCGGTTCGCGCCCGATGCTGCGGCTTCGGCAGGCGCAGCTTGTCCCGCCGGCTCAGTGTTCGGCACGCGGGAAAGCAGGACCATTGCAAGGTCTGCTTCTGCATTGGGGTTAGCGGCGTTGATGCGTACTTCCTGCGTAACCGGCGCAAAGGCTGCCATCTGAGCGCGCACTACATAGTGACCATCGGCGGGAATCTTCAAAAAATAGCTGCCGTCCACGTCCGTGGAGGTGGTGACTCTCTGACCGGTAAGCGTGTTGGCGGCGCTGACCGTTGCACCGGGGATTGGCAGATTCCCGGATCTCACCATGCCATGAATCGTTCCCCCTGCGGACGGTAGATCTTGAGCTCCCAACCAGCCGGCGCAGCCTGAGAAAATGATTGCTACGCACAGCATTAACCGGCGAACTCCTGTCCGCCAACGCCATTGGGCACGGTTGAAGGGGCGAGGTCTCGAGTGATATCCAATCTGCACGTAAACCTTTATTGCATGGCTTGCACTCTCGCCGATTTCAATGCGACTCGGGTACATTATTCTGCCGCTGCATTCCGAATCGGGGCTGTCCGATGTTTAGGGTCGCTGGCACGAAAACGCCATTTTTGAGCTCGCCACGGCCAAACACGTGGTCACCAGGCTTCACGTCGGCAAGCGTCACGCTTTCTCTATCTTTGCGAAAAGAGGTGTTCTCGTCGACAGAAATCGTTTGCGTGACTCCATCGGGACGCTGAATTGTCAACTGTGTTCCATCAATAGATTTCACCTCGCCGGCAATAAACTGCTTCCCCATGCCTTCGCGCAAATTATCCGGGCCGCCCTGGCCGCGAGTCGCAATAGCAGCCGCTAGCCAGGCATTGTCGCCGGTCTTTTCGCCACGAACGAATACCATATCGCCAACCTTAAAATCAGCCAGGGCAGCGGGAGTTCGGTCTTTGCGAAATTCCGTCTTGTCATTCACGGTGACTTGCGCAGTCTGGCCCTCCCGGGTCTTCACCGTGACGGTGTTGGCATCAATCGCAGTAATCGTTCCCGCGATTCCCGGGCCTCGACGAGCGCCCCAACGCGAGCCTTGTGCCGCAGGTGGCGCTTGATTTTCCGCGGGCGCAGCCGATGTGTCCTGCGCAGCACACACCGCTGTAGAAACCAGCAAGCAGAGTGAAACCAGAACGCTCTTCATAGAAACTCCTCGATGTTGCTTTCATTCTATTGGAGCATTGTTTGGTCCCTCCGCCGCGTAAAGGAGGGTCAACGAAAGTAAAAGTTTGTAGAAAAAAAGAAGGGGATGAGGCACGACTTCTACGAGTTAATGAAAATGACTTGCTTGAAGAACAAGCCGCGCTTCCTCGAAAGTACAACTGTTGTGGCAGCCGGACCTGTAAGCCGAATTCGCCGGACTGGATTGCAAGCAGGCAAAATATTTGAAATCGGTCGCCGCGCGGAGTGTCAATAATGTCAGCTTTGGCAGTGATGACAGGTTTTGGGTCACACCGGCGTCACAACTGCGGAGGAGGTTGATCGGAACGGCGGGCGTAGGTAGCTTCCGCCTAGCTCGTCACCCACCCATGACACCAGCCTCGTGCACTTCCTTCGCTGCGCGCAGTCCTGATTGCAGGGCACCCTGCATCCAATATGGGCATGAGGAGATGTGTTCGCCGGCAAAATGCACGCGGCCTTCGGGTTGCTCTAGGCCCGCGCACAACGTGGTCATTTGACCTGGGGAGGGTTGAGACCCCGCCCCGCCAGCCCAAGGGTCTGCCGGCCACACTTTGGCGAAGCTGCCCTCGAGGTTGTTGAGCAGGCCGGGATGGACCTTTTCCACTTCCCGTGCAGCAAATGCAATTCGCGACTCCGGATCCATAGCCGCAGCTTGCTGTCCTACGCCCACCAACATGTATGACGCGAGCAGTCCGCGCGTTCCCGGCTGGTCGAACGTGGTGTGGAAGATCTCCTGTGGCAGATCGGAGATTCCGAATCCGTTGCAACCGTCCTTTTCCCAAAAACGCGTGCGGCATTGCAAGACAACGCGGGTCACCGGGTCATAGCGGAGTTCCGCGATGGCTCTCTGACGGCGCTCGGAAAAAGGCGGTTGGACGTCCACCCTGCGCAATGGAGGAAAGGGTATTGCGCAGATCAGGCGGTCGGCCTCAAAGGTCTGATGCGAACCGGACCGCAAAGCGATTACGCGGACCCCGCCGGAATCCTGCTCAATCCGGACTACCGGCGTTCCGTAATGAATTTTGTCTTTGAGCTTCTCCGCAAACGCCCTGGGCAATTTGTCGTTACCGCCGTCGATTTTGTACCGAGTGGTTTCGTGCAGGGGATACCAGTTGTCACGCAGGTTCCATAACAGGGAGACCGGATCATCCTCGGCGCTGCCATACGGATATTCCAGCAGTTCGATCGCGCCGTGAGACGCGCCTCGCTGCTTCAAAAACTCGGCCATTGTGGTGCCGTCATATTTCGATGCGGAGGCGCCCGGCCAACCGGATGTGCGCGGGTCGCCCATGTCGTTCAGGGCGTCGCCCAGATATTTTTGCTGCAGGCCCGACATTCCCAGCCGTCGCTCTTCTGCGGTCAGGTCGAGCGGCACCTGGGACAAGTCAATGTTTGCCCAGGAGCGCGATTTGAGTCGCTTGCCTCCGATCCGGTAAACCATGGACTGCTTGTTCGGAAAAAAAGGAACCAGCGTCAGGCCAAAATGCTTCACATAGTGAAGGGTGAGGTCATGATTGTCGGGAATTCGCGCGGCTCCGGCTTCGGTGTAAAGGCCGTCGGAAAAGGGTTCGCGCAAAGTCTGAACGCGCCCGCCCGGGCGCAGTTGAGCCTCAAGAATGGTGACGTCGTGACCCGCGGCGGTTAGCTCGTAACCGGCAACCAGACCGGCGAGCCCCGCGCCTACGATCAGGACCTTCTTTGGAGACGCGGCGTGCGGCAATGTCTGCGGCGTGGAGCTCCAGCTCCGCAGGGGAGCCAGTTGTGCTGAGGCCGCTGCGAACAAACCCAGTCTTAGGAATTCCCTGCGGTCGATCGGTATGGACATATGCCCCCGGAGACCCAATGTCCGTAGTGTGCGGAGAAGTGTACTCCAAGTGAGTGGGGAACGGGTAGCCGGCTAATTGGAAGTTGTCCGCTCTGCATTCGCCCCGCTTCTTGTGCAACGTTCGCCGTGTCTCGAGGATGGCAGTTTTTCGGACAGAGAAAGGGCGACTGAAGATCATCGTCTTCTGCTGAACAATTGGTGTGCGTCACACCCGCGTCACAATCGAAATTCGATTGTTCGTAAGTAGCTGAAAAGAAAAGTTTGTGGCAGCCGGACCTGTAAGCCGAATTCTGTCTGCCGGATTGCTCCGACAGGACGGTCATTCCTCTGGGCCGCGCATTACTGCGGGGCTCAAGCGACCTACCCGGAGGTTTTGACGCGCCGAGCCGACACGATCCCGCCGGTTCCGTAAGTCCGGTTTTCAGCGGTCCGGACCTACCGAACCGGCGGGAATCCCTCCCTATTTGGTCTTGCTCCGTGTGGGGTTTGCCCTGCCCATCGCATCGCTGCGACGGCGGTGCGCTCTTACCGCACCTTTTCACCCTTACCTCGCCCATTCTCGCAAGAGCCGCGGAAAGCGCTTCTCCTGCCAGAATGGGCGGGGCGGTATGTTTTCTGTGGCACTTTCCGTCGAGCGGTCTTGAAACCGCCCTCCCGGACGTTATCCGGCACACTGCTCTGCGGAGTTCGGACTTTCCTCCCCGCCCATTCTCGCAAGAGCGCCGGCTATCAAGCTGCTCCTGCCAGAATGGACGGGGCGACCGCCCGGTCCAGCTGCCAACACTCTCATTATATTCGATGGCCTTCGCAGGTCGTGAGCCGTAAGTTGTTGGTCGATGGCTACCCTCAAAGTTGTCATCCCGAGCGAAATCTGCTGTTTCGCTGGCAAGACAGCAAATGCAGCCGAGGGACTTGCTTTTCGCATTGCTGCTACACTCGTCGCATTCATGTTCCACCAGGTTCTACATATTCTGGATGTCCTAGCAGTAGCGGCCACGGCGGCGAGCTTCGCTTACTACCTGCTGTGCCTCTGGAGCATACGGGTAATCCTTCGCGGGAAACAGGCGGCGGGCGAGGGCGCCCGCCCCACACAACCAGCGTCGATCTTAAAACCCTTGCGCGGGACCGACCCGGAGATGTATGAGAGCTTTCGCAGCCATTGCCTGCAGGATTATCCGGAGTACGAAATTATCTTCGGGGTTAGCGATTCGTCGGATCCGGCGATCGAGCTGGTGAAACACTTACAGTCGGAGTTCCCGCAGTGCACAATACGGCTAGTTGTCTGTCGCGAAACCCTCGGTGCCAACGTCAAAGTGAGTAATCTGGTGCAGATGCTGTCAGAAGCACAGCATGAATATTTGATCGTCAACGACAGTGACATCCGCGTTTCTCCGGACTACTTGCGCCGTGTGTTCGCGCCTTTGACTGATCCTGGCGTCGGACTGGTCACCTGCCTCTACCGCGGCATTGCCAGCCGGACCCTGGGATCGCGTCTGGAGGCGCTCGGCATCAGCACAGACTTTTGTCCGGGAGTGCTGGCGGCGCAGCAACTGGAAGGCATCAAGTTCGGGCTTGGCTCTACGCTGGCGTTTCGCCGCGGCGATCTCAAAGCCGTCGGTGGATTTGAAGCCATCGCAGATTATCTGGCCGACGACTACGAACTGGGCAAGCGCATCGCCGCTCTTGACCGGACGATTGTGCTCTCCGACGTGGTGGTCGAAACCTTTCTGCCGCCTTACACCCTGCCTGGCTTTTTCGCTCACCAACTGCGCTGGGCGAGGGCCATCCGAGATTCGCGATTTTGGGGCTATCTCGGAATGGGGACAACGTTCGGCTTGCCGTGGGCGCTGTTGGCGTTGATTCTGGCTCCAGGCGTCGCCTGGGTGTGGGGATTGCTCGCGGTCACGGCAGCTTTGCGGTTGGCGGTCGCGATCTACACCGGTGAAACCGTACTGGAAGACCGGCAAACCATGCGGTTCCTCCCGCTTCTCCCGCTGCGGGATGTGCTCGCGATGTTGGTGTGGCTAGTCAGCTTTGCCGGCCATACTGTGTCATGGCGCGGCGACTTGTTCCGTCTGAAGAACGGCAAACTGGCTCGCAGAACGGTGTAAGGGGACCTAAATGCAAGTGAACGTATTCGCCGATAAAGGGGCGATGGCAAGAGCGGCTGGCGGCCACGCCGCGGCCAGCATCCGGAGTGCTCTCCGCAGCCAGGGCTATGCGCGCATCCTGGCCGCTACTGGCACGTCGCAGTTTGAATTCCTGGAAGTATTAACCAGTTTGCCTGATATTGATTGGCAGCGGGTCGAGATGTTTCACCTCGACGAATACATTGCTCTGCCGGTGACGCATCCTGCCAGCTTTCGCAAGATTCTGCTGGAGCGTTTGATTCAGAAAGTGGGAATCGCCAGGTATCACCTGCTCGACGGCGTTACCGACCCCATGGGTACGATTCGCCGGGTTGCCGGCGACTTGGCCACGGCTCCGATCGATGTCGGGTTTATCGGTATCGGGGAGAACGGGCATCTTGCCTTCAACGATCCGCCCGCCGATTTCGAAACCGAGGAACCCTACCTCATCGTCAGCCTGGACGAAGCCTGCCGGCGCCAACAAGTGGGCGAGGGATGGTTTTCCCATATTTCTGAGGTTCCCGCCAGGGCGATTTCGATGTCCATTCGACAAATTCTCAAGGCAAAAGAGATTCTCGCTGTCGTACCTGACTCGCGCAAGGCCGAGGCGGTTCGCGCTTGTCTCGAAGGGCCGATCAGTCCAATGGCGCCGGCTTCGATCCTGCGTACTCATCCGAACGCCACCGTGTACCTCGACAAGAACTCAGCTGCCCGATTAACTCCGGCGACGCAGGTGAGTACCTGACATTTTGGGCCCGAGCCCGGACCACAGCTCGTCATCGGGTATTGAAAACGATCACAGGAGCACAAGCATGAGCAATTCGAAGGAAACCATCGATCGGCGAAAATTCCTGACTCAGTCTGCAGCGCTTTTTGCTGGAGGCGCGGCCTTCGCGAGCACGGCTCTTTCGTACGACAAGATTCTGGGCGCCAATGATCGCATTTCGTTGTGCCACATTGGCAACGGAAGCCGGGGCGAGGATTTGGACTTGATCGTCTCTCAGCTCAAGTCCAGCCATAACGTGGAGATGACCGCAGTGTGCGATCTCTGGCGCCTGAAACGTGAGCAGGCCGCCGCAACCAACGCAAAGTTTTATGGCCGCGCGCCAAGCCAGTATCAGTATCTGGAGGACGCATTGGCCCGGAACGACATCGACGCAGTGATTATTTCCACGCCCGAGCACTCCCACTCCCCCATCCTGCAAATGGCGGTCGAAGCGGGCAAGGATGCCTATGTCGAAAAGCCGATGGGCAATGTGCTGCCGGAGGTAAAGGCGGCCCGCGACACAACCATGAAATTCAGCCGGATCGTGCAGGTAGGCACCCAGCATCGCAGCGAACCTTATCCTTTGGCGGCTCACGACCTGGTGCAGACCGGCGTTCTTGGCGACGTCAGCAAAATCGAAATTGTTTGGAACTACCACGGTCCCCGCTGGCGGGGCCGGGAGGAAACCAAGCTGATTCGCGAACAGGATACCGATTGGCGCAAATGGCTGCTCACCAAGCCCTATCGCCCATTTGATCCCCGGGTCTATTGTGAATTCCGCTTGTACAAGGAGTTTTCCAGCGGCATTCCCGATCAATGGATGAGCCACGCCATCGACCTCGTGCATTGGTTCATGAACGACAGCTTTCCCCGCTCGGTAACGGCAAGTGGCGGAGTTTTTGCGTGGCACGATGGCCGGGAGAACGCCGACACCTTCCAGGCCTTGCTCGAATATCCCAGGGGTTTTCTGGTGAGCTACTCCACCAGCTTCGGCAACGACTCTCCCGGCTTCACCCGCTATATGGGGAAGAAAGCGACCCTGATAAACATCGGAGATGAAGGCAGTCCACGCTATCAGTTGGTCGAAGAGAAAGGCAATCACGAAGATAACGCCGACATCGACCGGCAGCGGGCATCGAAATACATCCTTCTCCCCGGGGAAACTAAGCTCCCGCCGATGGGTATCGATGACTTGTCGCGGGGACACATGGCCAATTGGATCGAGTGCATGCGCTCGCGTCAGCAGCCTCATTGCACAGTGCAGGATGGGTACGCTCACTCGGTGGCCTGCATGATGGCGGCGGCGGCCTACTGGTCAGGCAGGAAACAGTATTGGGATGCCACCACGGAGACCATTCTCGACCGAGCGCCCACCAGCGCACCCGCTGCTTTGAGCTGATCACGAGAGAGCAGGCTAGATTCGCCAGAAAACCTGACCACAGACAAGAGGTGGGAGCCTTGCTATCCGGCGATCATCTTCCCCAGCATCTCTTTCAGCAGCTTTCCGCAGACGGTTGCGGTCAATTGCGATACATCCTGCCTGGGGTTGTATTCCACCAGGTCAGCCCCGACGATCGTCCCCCTGATTGCATGCAAATGTGTAATCGCTTCCCGCACCGACATGCCTCCCGGCTCGCGATGGGAAATGCCGGGAGCAAACGCCGGGTCGAGTGCATCCACATCGAACGAGATATAGACGGGACCATCGAACTTGAGTCTTTCGACCGCCGGCAAGTTCCGCATTTCGACCACTTCCACGCCGAAGCGCTCAGCCTGCTCCCGCTGCTGTTGATTGAGGGTCCGAATGCCCAGCTGGATCAGCCGTTTGGCGCATCCCTCTTCCATGATGCGGGCAAACGGGCAGGCATGCGAGTAACGGTTGCCTTCAAACTCCTCGTACAAATCCGGATGGGCGTCGAAGTGAACGATGCTCAGATCCGGAAATCGCTTGCCGAAAGCGCGAACTATGGGGCAAGTAACCGAGTGGTCGCCGCCGAACGACAGCGGCCGCTGGCCTTTATCCAGCAAGTCGCCAACGACGTTCTCGATCACTGCAAAGGCGCTGCTGTCCTGAGAAAGCTCGAGATCGCCAGCATCGGCAAAGATTCCAGGCGCTCCCAGATTCACCCCGGTTTCGGTCCAGGAATTCGAGGCGTCACAATGAAAGGCCTCGCGAATCAGCGGGGGAGCTTGCGCCGGTCCTCGCAAATAAGAGGAGTGGGCGTCGAACGGAATCCCCAGCAGGACAGGGGCAAGAGACTTGATCGGTATTGGCATTAGGGAATCTCGCTTACGCCGATACCGCCATCCTAACCCAGACTTGCCCTTTGGGAATCGAACCACACCTGATCGACATAGTTCGCTGTTCTGGAC
>Ga0335078_10018169_pt1 | contig 10458 bp, 4 predicted proteins | sample Lox_Sample_32_FD_206711 | JGI IMG/M metagenome (GOLD analysis project Ga0335078, IMG submission 206711) | Soil microbial communities from Loxahatchee National Wildlife Refuge, Florida, United States - Lox_Sample_3.2 | ecosystem: Environmental > Terrestrial > Soil > Wetlands | place: USA: Florida...
TCGTGGAGCGGCGCCGCGAGACTTGCGCAGGAAGTATCCGGTGCAACTTGCTCCGTTCGATCCGGCATACGCGGAGCAGCAGTGTCTGTTTACGGCGGCCTAGGCCGCGGGATTTTCGCCGCGACGGCGGAAAACAAAGAACCCGATTAGCGCGGCGATCGAGACGGTCCAGCTTAGAGCGCGGCAGACTTTGCGCTCAAGCCCGCCATCGAAAAAGAAATCGACGGAGCACGGACCGTCGCAGCCGGCGTGAATCACGCTCAAGCCGAGGCCGTCGCGAGTTACCGGAGCGGGGCGGCCGTTGGCGGTCGCGAGCCAACCCTTGTCATAGGTGCTTTGGACCGAGATCAGTTGGCCCGGGTGCAGCGTAGTCTCGATGCGGGCCTCGCCGGGATTGATCCAAGTTAATGCCGCGTCGGGCAGTGAAGCATCGTCTAACGTCGCGACGTAGCCTTCGGCTTCGTGGACATCGAGGCCGTTGATCGGCGCGTCTGCGACGATCTCGCTCGCGGGCGTGACGTGTGCGAGCGAATTGCTTCTTTGCGGGACTTCATAGATCGCGGCGTTGCCTTCGTGCCAGACCAGCGGCAGGACGCCGTCGAACTTTTGCGGATGCGTGAAGATTTGTCCGTAGATGCGGCTCGGCGCAATGTGAATGGTGTGGCAACCGAAGGCCTTCAGCCAAACGATGCTGATGGCCGCTCCGCGATCGCCTGCGTTTTGATCCGAGTAGATGGCGTAGATCACGGCATCAAGGACGGGATTGGGATTGAAAGGCTCGTGGCCGGAGTTTAGCTGCGGGATGTCCGCGAATGCGTTGAGCCAGGTTCCGGTTTCGCCGGAGACGAAGGCTTTGAGACCGGTGAAATTGCGGTCGAGGAATTGCGCGGCTTTGTAGTCGGTGGTTTGAGCGACGTCGAGCGGCTGCGTGAGCGCGCGAGCTTGCCGATGGAAGCGCTGAAGCTGGTGAATTCCGGCGGCCAGAATGAGCACGATTCCGATTACCTTCGCGGTGCGGGTGAGCCGGGCGGCGAAGGGAGCGAGCGCGAACACGGCCGCGAGAGAAAGGACCATTTCCATCTCGACGCTATAGCGGTGCGGCTGGGGAAGGGCAGGCATGTTCGCAATAGCATCGAGCGCGACGATCGCGTAAAAGACGAATCCGGATAACAGACAGAAGCGCAAGAACGTGTTGCGCATGCGAATCGTCGCGAACCATAACGCCGCGAACCCGGCGAGTACGATGCACTGCGCGGGAAGAAGCTTGATGAACCGGAAATCGCCGTCGACGAACTGCGATTCATAGGAGATGGTTCGAAGCTCGGTTGGAGTGAGGAAGGGGCTGATCCAGAGATAGGCGGCGGCGCCGATCGCGATGGTCAGTAGAGTGGCCCGGACAATCTCCTTGCGAGGGAGGACCAGAATCAAGGACGCGCATGCGATAGCCAAATCGACCATGCCGAAGGAGTTGGTGATGGCGAGAATGCCGAACGAAGCGCCGGCGGCGACGCACCACGGATATTTTCGCGTGGTGATGGCTCGATAAAACAGCAGCAGCGCGATCGGGAGCAACGCGAGGACGGTGATGTGCGGTCCTTCGCCCCAATAAATCAGGACCGGTAGCCGCCAGGAGTCCCATATGCTCATGCCTCGGCGGTAGAAGTCGAACATGACGACCGGCGAGAAGAGCGAGTAGAGCAGCGCGGCGAAGAAGCTGGGCTTGAGGAGGCCGGAGACCCGCCACGCGAAGAAGAAGAGCGTCGCGGGGCCGATCGCGTAGAAGAAGGCGGTAACGAAGTTGAAAGACCGGGCAGGGGACGCGCCCGTGATCCAGGCGAACGCGGCGTCGATCAAGTGCAGCATCGGCGTGTAGCTGTTTTCGAAGGGCACGCCGTTGAACACCCACGGAAACCAGTTGAGGTGCGGGAAGTAGCGCAGGATGTAACGCGTGATGGCGAGGAAGGAACCGATGTTCGTCTGCATGTTATTCGTGAACTCGACGAAAAACAGCTTCTTGACGAAGTATCCATTGATTACCAGCAGAATCGCGGCTGCGATCGACGCCTCAATCGCCGGCCGCCGCAATCGCGGCGTCATAAGGATTGCCGGGCGTGGAAGTAAGGCGTCATCGATCGGGGAAGGGAACGGTCAGAGGATTTGCAGCCGGACCGGGGGGGCGGAGGAGTTTCCGAACTGAAGAAGAACCTCGGCCGATCCCGAGTTCAGCGATTCCGGCGCGCGCACGTTGATCTGTTTCGTGCCTGAGGCGTCCTCCACGAATTCCACGCCGCACGGGCGCTTGTCCAAAGATACGCGAACGTTATTGCGGTCGGCATTATCCGGAAGGCCGGAACACCAGATCGAAAGAATGTTTCCGCGACGGGGATCGAACGCGCCCGATTGCCACGTTGCGCCGTCGCAGACGCCCTCGATTCTCGGGTTGCCCGCGGCGATGGGAAGATCGACCGCGACTCTGCCGGCTGTACTGACGGGTCCGCCGCGAACCGCGATGCTTACGGGGTGCCAGCCGGGTTCGAGGCCGGGAGGCAATTTGAACGATGCGTACCAGATGTCATCGCCGCCGGATTTTACGGTGATGGGCTGCACGCCATACGCTCCGACCGACGGCTGAACGTGCTGCCGCTTGAGGTCGCGCTCCGCGGTGCGGAAGCCGCACATGACGTATTCGTCGCGCGAGCTATCGAAATTGATGCCGCCATCGACGCCGTGAAACGCGCTGAGCAGCGTGGCCTTGGGACCGTTAGGATCGGGGGGGCTCCAACTACGGCTGCATGCCAGGCAAGCGCTGTAGGGCAGAACGGCGCGGAACTCGACGCGCGCGAATCCCGCCGTCCGGCACATGGCCATTAGGCACGCCAGATTTGGCGCACACCAGTTGTCGGTCTGGCCTTCCATCTCGTCGTTCTCGTAAAATTCGAGCACCGGCTGCGCGTTGGGATCGAAATTATCGCGGATCACGAAAGAATCGACGGCGGCGAGATCCGTGGTTATCGAGCAGACCTTTTCGAGAGCCATTAACGGGTGCTTGAGGTGATAGAGCACGCCGAAGAAGAGCACGATATCGAAGCGGCCGACGGTGGCCGGCGAGATATCCATGACATCCATCTTCCGCAGTTCGACGCGCGAGTTATAAATGGAGTGCATCTCATGGAAGCGGGGATTGTCCCAACAATCGAGCGCGACAACGTCCGCGCCCCGGCGCTCCATCTCGAAGCTGAACCATCCGTCCCACGCGCCGATGTCGAGCACACGCTTGCCGCGAAGATCGGCGGGAATCGGGAACTGCGCGATGCGGTTCTTCAGCGAATCGAGCGAATTGACGCCTTTGACGACGCTGCCGTCCGGCAATTCGAAACTGTGCCACCAGCCGGTCTGCTGCAGCACCTGATGCCAGACGGGGCCGTAGCCCTTCTCAATTTGCGCCGGCGCGTTCATGCTCTTCCGACGATATCATTGTCGGCAAGTTTCACAACTACAGGTCTAACACTAAGGCTCATATAGGAAGAACGGATAGCGATCGATGGGAAGATTCGACCGCTTCACGGCGAGGCACCAGGTCTGTTCGCCGCGATTTTCGGTATTGAAGCCGCTCTGCTCGATGAACTCCAGCAAAGCCTGATGCGATGAGTATTCCTCGATGAAGGTGGTGAACAACTGGATGATCTCGAATCCTCCGGCCTTCACCGTTTCGCCGAGCTCGTACCAGGTGTATTCGCGCACGTGCCCAATTTCAGGCTCGCCGCCGGGGCGCTTGTATAGATAGTAGATTTGCGGATTGTCGTGACCGTCGAGCGTCTTGGCGACGCTGGTGATGCTGCCGACGTTGGGAGTGGTGATCAACAGGTACCCGCCGTCAATAAGAACGCGGCGCGATTCCATGATCATATGCATGGGATCGGCCGTCAGATGCTCGATGATCTCGCCCGCGACGACCAGATCGAAATGCTCGTCGGGGTAGGGAAACGGGTCGCGCTCCGCATCGAAGTTATCGATGGAGCACTCGAAGGTGCGGTCGGGAAACTCGACCGTCTTGTGATCGACCTTGCCCGGGGGGCCGTAGAACGCGCCGCGAACTTCGCGATAGCCGCAGACGCGATCGAGCAGCGCGGTGATCTGCATGTAACAGCCGAGCTCCAGCGCCCGGCCGGTGGATTGCGGAGGGGGCACGAGCGCGATGGTTCGAGCGAGGCGGGGAACGTGCTTTTCGAGATAGGCTTTCGCCCCGGCGTCGGGCATGGGGAGGCGATGCAGAGCTTCTTCGGCCCGCTTGAGGCGCTCAGGATCGAAAGGCTCGACGAACTTCCGCTGACGGGCGGAGCTTAGGCTCTTGTTGATGCGGCGCAGCAGACCGCGAACCAGCCGCAGATGAGCCGGAACCCAAGTTTCATCATGCTGCGCCGCCATGCCAGGAGTGTCCAGGCGCGAGGGCGGGCTTATTCAGCCAGCGTTTCTTCGCCCGGCTCGCGCTCCGAGAGGCCGCCCGCGTACAGCGCGCGCGTCTCTTCGTCGTAGCCAGGAACGGCGTCGAGAGCGGCTGCCTCTTGCTCGGCAACCATCTCTTCTTCGACGTCCTCGCCCGCGATCTTCACGCCGCGATAGTATTCCATGCCGGTTCCGGCCGGAATCAAGCGGCCCATGATGACGTTCTCCTTCAGACCGCGGAGGTGATCCACCTTGCCGTTGATGGCGGCTTCGGTGAGCACGCGCGTGGTCTCCTGGAAGCTGGCCGCGGAGATGAACGAATCGGTGGAGAGCGAAGCCTTGGTGATGCCCAGCAGGACCGTCTTGCCCTGCGCGGGCTTGCCGCCGGCCTGCTCCACGCGCGCGTTTTCTTCGCGGAACTTGAACTTGTCGACCACTTCTTCCGGAAGGAATTCCGTATCGCCGATATCTTCGATCTTCACCCAGCGCATCATCTGACGCGAGATGACTTCCAGGTGTTTGTCGTTGATGTTGACGCCCTGCAGCCGGTAAACTTCCTGGATTTCATTGACCAGGTACTTCTGCAGAGCCATTTCGCCCAGCACGGCCATGATGTCGTGCGGATTGCGGGGGCCGTCCATGAGCGGATCGCCGTGATGGACGCGCTCGCCCTCTTGGACGTTGATGTGCACGCCGCGCGGGATCGCATATTCGCGCTGCTCGCCGTCGTCGCCGATGATGTAGATCTTGCGGACGCCCTTCGAGATTTCGCCGTACTTCACCACGCCGTCGATCTCGGTGATGACAGCGGTTTCGCGGGGCTTGCGCGCTTCGAATAGCTCGACCACGCGCGGCAGACCGCCGGTGATGTCCTTGGTCTTGGTGGTCGCGCGCGGAATCTTTGCGATCACGTCGCCGGCGTGGACTTCATCGCCGTCGGAGACCATAAGGTGGGCGTGCATCGGCATGAGGTAACGTTTCTCCTCATGCTTGGTGCCGCCCGCGGGGCGGACGTAGACCGCCGGGACGCGCTTCTCATCAGTGGAATCCATCACCACCCATTGCGAGCGGCCGGTGATTTCGTCCACCTGTTCTTGCATGGTGATGCCCTCGGTCAGGTCCTTGAAATGAACCACGCCGGTGACCTCGGTAAGGATCGAGAAGGTGTAAGGGTCCCATTCGAGCAGCACATCGTTCGTTTTGATGCGCGCGCCGTCGTCGTAAAGGATCTTCGCGCCGTAGACGACCTGATAGCGCTCTTTTTCGCGGCCCTTGTCGTCGAGGATGGCGATGATGCCGTTGCGGTTCATGGCGATCAATTCGCCCTTGGCGTTCTTGACCGTCTGAATGCCGATGAACTTCACGAAGCCGTCGGACTTGGCATCCTGCTTCGATTGTTCCGCCGAGCCGGTCGCCGTTCCGCCGATGTGGAACGTACGCATGGTGAGCTGTGTGCCGGGTTCTCCGATCGACTGCGCGGAGATGATGCCGACCGCTTCGCCGCGCTCCACCATGCGTCCCGTGGCGAGGTTACGGCCGTAGCAGAGCTGGCAGACGCCGCGCTTCGATTCGCAGGTCAGCACGGAGCGGATCTTGACTCGCTCGATGCCGGCTGCTTGAATTGCTCCCGCCAGATCCTCGGTGATCTCGGAATTCACGGCTACGATGAGATTGCCCTCGTAGTCGAGCTGATCTTCGAGAGCCACGCGGCCGACGATGCGGTCGCGCAGAGGCTCGATGATTTCGCCCGATTCGACGATCGGCTCGACGTAGATGCCGTCGCCGGTTCCGCAGTCGGATTCGGTCACGATCACGTCCTGAGCCACGTCGCAGAGGCGGCGGGTCAGGTAACCGGAGTCGGCGGTCTTGAGCGCCGTATCCGCCAATCCCTTGCGGGCGCCGTGCGTCGAGATGAAGTATTCGAGCACGTTCAGCCCTTCGCGGAAGTTGGCGGTGATGGGAGTCTCGAGAATCTCGCCCGACGGCTTCGCCATCAAGCCGCGCATACCGGAAAGCTGGCGGATCTGCTGTTTCGAACCGCGCGCGCCGGAGTCGGCCATGATGTAAATCGGGTTGAGATAGCGGCCGGTGCGATCGTCATCCTCCATCGCCTTGAACATTTCTTCCGAAACGCGTTCGGTGACTTTGGACCAGATCTCGATGATCTTGTTGTAGCGTTCGCCCTGGGTGATCGCGCCCTCCTGATACTGGGAGCGGACCTCGATGACCTGCTTCTCGGCGTCCTTCACCAGGGCGGCCTTTTCGCCGGGCACCGTCATGTCGTCGATGCCGATGGAGATGCCCGCGCGGGTCGCGTACAGAAAGCCCAGCGCCTTGACCTGGTCCAGCATGTTGACGGTAATGCCCAGCCCGAACTTCAGGTAGCAATACTGCACCATCTGCCCGAGGCCCTTCTTCTTCATCAGGCCGTTGATAAAGGGCATATCGTCCGGCAGAACGTCGTTCAGGATGACGCGGCCGACGGTGGTGTCCATATACTGCTTGCTGAACTCGATCGGCTCCGTGTGCATCAGGTTCTGGTTATCGAAAGCCTTGACCAGATCGATGACCTTGCCGGTGTAGCGGAGCTTTATCGGCGTAAGGGTTTCCACCTCGCCCATTTCGAGGGCGATCAGCACTTCGTCGATCGAAGCGAACGTGCGGCCCTCGCCCTTGGTGCCTGGACGAGCCTTGGTGAGGTAGTACATGCCCAGAACCATGTCCTGGGTCGGGATGGCGATGGGCGCGCCATGCGCCGGAGACAGGATGTTGTTCGAAGACAGCATCAAAGTCGCGGCTTCGATCTGCGCTTCGGGGGAGAGCGGAATGTGAACGGCCATCTGGTCGCCGTCGAAATCCGCATTGAATGCCGTGCAAGTGAGGGGGTGCAGCTTGATGGCTTTGCCTTCGACCAGCACGGGCTCAAACGCCTGGATACCCAAGCGGTGCAGCGTGGGTGCGCGGTTCAGCAAGATGGGGTGGTCCTTGATGACCTCTTCAAGGATGTCCCAGACGACGGCGTCCTGCTGCTCGACCAATTCCTTGGCCTGCTTGATGGTGGTGCAATGGCCGCGCTGTTCGAGCCGGTGATAGATGAACGGCTTGAACAATTCCAGCGCCATCTTCTTGGGAAGACCGCACTGGTGCAAGCGCAGTTCCGGGCCGACCACGATGACGGAGCGGCCGGAGTAATCGACACGCTTGCCGAGTAAGTTCTGGCGGAAGCGGCCCTGCTTGCCCTTGAGCGTATCGGACAAGGACTTAAGAGGCCGATTATTAGCCCCGCGCAGCACGCGGCCGCGGCGGCCGTTATCGAACAGCGCGTCGACGGCTTCCTGAAGCATGCGCTTTTCGTTGCGCACGATCACGTCGGGCGCATGCAACTCAATCAGCTTCTTCAAGCGGTTGTTGCGATTGATGACGCGGCGATAAAGATCGTTCAGATCGGAGGTAGCGAAGCGGCCCCCATCGAGCGGAACGAGAGGACGAAGCTCCGGCGGAATGACCGGAAGAACGTCGAGGATCATCCATTCCGGCTTGTTGCCGGACTTGCGGAAGCTTTCGGCGACGCGCAGGCGCTTGGCGTACTTCAGCTTCTTCTGCTGCGAAGCCTCGGTCTTCATCCGTTCGCGAATTTCAAGGCTCAGCGCTTCGACGTCGATCTTCTTCAGCAGCTCCTTGATCCCCTCGGCGCCCATCATGGCGACAAACTTTCCGGGGAACTCCTGATCGAGCTGGCGCTTGCGCTCATCGCTGATGACTTCGCCTTTGCTCAGGCCGGTGACTTCGCCCGGATCGACGATTACGAAAGCCTCGAAATAGAGGACTCGCTCTAGCTCACGCAGAGTGATGTCGAGCAAATAGCCGATGCGGCTCGGCAGGCCCTTGAAGAACCAAACGTGGGAGCAGGGGCTGGCGAGCTCGATGTGGCCCAGGCGCTCACGGCGGACGCGGGAAAGAGTAACTTCGACGCCGCACTTATCGCAAATGACGCCGCGATGCTTCATGCGCTTGTACTTGCCGCACAAGCACTCCCAATCCGCGATCGGGCCGAAGATGCGGGCGCAGAACAGTCCATCGCGCTCCGGTTTGAAGGTTCGGTAGTTGATGGTCTCGGGCTTGGTGACTTCGCCGTGGGACCAGCTTCGAATCTTCTCGGGAGAGGCGAGGGATATTCGAATGGAATCGAAATCCGCGATCAGATTAGCGCGATCATAGGGCGATGAACGATACATAAATTAGCCTCTTCCTTTCTTTAGTCTGCAACATTATTAACTTGCGGCATGATTAATCCGCCGCAAGGGCTGTCTCGTGCGGCGCGACCGGCTCTTCGCGGATCTTCATCAACTCCACGTCCAGACACAGCGATTGCAACTCGCGGATGAGGACGTTGAAGCTTTCGGGTACGCCAGGTTCCGCCGCGGCCTCGCCTTTGACGATGGCCTCGTAGATCTTGGCGCGGCCGTACACGTCGTCGGACTTGGCGGTGAGCAGTTCCTGGAGAACGTAAGCCGCACCGTAGGCTTCGAGCGCCCACACTTCCATTTCACCAAAACGCTGGCCGCCGAACTGCGCTTTACCTCCAAGAGGCTGCTGCGTGATCAGCGAATACGGCCCGATGGAGCGCGCATGGATCTTGTCGTCCACCAGGTGGCTCAGCTTCAGCATGTAGATGTAGCCGACGGTCACTGGCTGTTCGAAGACTTGGCCGCTGATGCCGTCGTACAACTGGACCTTGCCGGAGCCGTCGTAAAGCCGCTTGTCCAGGCTTACTTCCTTGGCGCTGGCTAGCTGCTTCTTGATGTCCTTCTCGGTTGCTCCGTCGAACACGGGCGTGGCGAAGCGAACGCCGAGCGCGCGCGCCGCCCAACCCAAATGCGTTTCGAGAATCTGGCCGACGTTCATACGGCTGGGAACTCCGAGCGGATTCAGCACGATTTCGACCGGCGTGCCGTCGGGAAGATAGGGCATGTCCTCTTCAGGAACGATGCGCGCGATCACGCCCTTATTGCCGTGGCGTCCGGCCATCTTGTCGCCGACCGAAAGCTTGCGCTTCATGGCGATGTAGCACTTCACCTGCTTGATGACGCCGGGAGGAAGCTCATCGCCCTTGCGCAGCTTGCCGATTTTTTCCTCGGTGATCTTTTCGAGGACGGCGATCTGGCGCGAGGTCATCTCCTCGATTTCGTCGATCTGCTCATTGACTCGCGGATCCTTGTCCTTCAGCTTCATGCGCTTCAGGTCGCGGGCGCGCAGCTTCTCGATCAGGTCGCGCGACATGTCGGTGCCTTTGGCGAGCAGCTTCTTGTTGGTCTTCTCGTCGTGGAGATCCTGCAGAAGCTCTTTGCCTTCCAGCAGCTTGGCGAGGCGCTTTGCGCGCTCGTCGTTCAGAATGCGCTTTTCGTCTTCAAGATTGCGGCGCAGGCGCTCTTCGGAGCCTTCCAAGATCAGCTTGGAACGCTCATCGAGCTCCGCGCCTTTGCGCGAGAAGACTTTGCAATCGACCACCGTGCCTTCAATGCCCGGCGGGCAATAGAGCGAAGCGTCCTTCACGTCTCCGGCCTTTTCCCCGAAGATCGCGCGCAGGAGTTTTTCTTCCGGCGTGAGCTGAGTTTCGCCCTTGGGCGTGACCTTGCCGACCAGGATGTCGCCCGGCTTTACGGTCGCGCCGACGCGGATGATGCCGCTTTCGTCGAGGTTCCGCAGGAAGGTCTCCGCGATGTTCGGAATATCGCGGGTGATTTCCTCTGGTCCGAGCTTGGTGTCGCGGGCGTCGACTTCAAACTCCTCGATGTGGATCGAAGTGTAGTAGTCTTCCTTCACTAGCTTCTCGGACACGACAATCGCGTCTTCGAAGTTGTACCCGCGCCACGGCATGAAGGCCACCAGAACGTTGCGGCCGAGAGCCAGTTCGCCCATTTCCGTGCAGGGGCCGTCCGCCAGAACGTCGCCCTTCTTGACCTTCTGGTCTTTGTAGACGATCGGCTTCTGGTTAATGCAGGTGTTCTGGTTGGA
>Ga0335078_10018170_pt1 | contig 10458 bp, 7 predicted proteins | sample Lox_Sample_32_FD_206711 | JGI IMG/M metagenome (GOLD analysis project Ga0335078, IMG submission 206711) | Soil microbial communities from Loxahatchee National Wildlife Refuge, Florida, United States - Lox_Sample_3.2 | ecosystem: Environmental > Terrestrial > Soil > Wetlands | place: USA: Florida...
TACCGGGTAATCGAGAAGTCGACCGGTGAAGTGCTGGTTGTCCACGACAGCACGGGTTTTACCTTTGGCCCCGAGTTCTATCCGGTGGCCGACGCAGTCAACTTCGTGCCAGGTGTCAATAGTCTCCAGGGCAGTTTGGTTATAGAGACCGCGGGCAGAGACAAGCTTCCAGGTGGAGCTCCGGACAAGGGTCAGATAGCCTTCACTTTCCTTAAGCCTGAAGTACTGCAAGTCCAGATCACCTATGGCAACGCCTCGCCCAGTGATGTTTCCGAGGAATTCAAGGATCAGGGCGAGCATTACTACGGCATCTGGGAGTATCCCTTCGGTGGACACATCGACGATCGCGGGGCCGACGCCGATTTTCTGGGATTGGGGAACCAGCGTTACGTCCATCATTCCAGCGCGCGAGCGCCTTTCTACATGACTTCAAGGAAATATGGCATTTATGTCGAAAGCCTTGCTCAGGCCCATTTCTCAATCGCCCAGGTGGGGGAGACTGGGTTTTCTTTCAAAGATTCTCGACTCAAGTACAACATTATTTACGGGCCCTCCTACGCGGAGATTCTGAACCGCTACAACGCCATGGCCGGACCGGTATTCATGCCTCCCACTTGGGCCTTTGGCAGTATCTGGTGGCGAGACGACGAGCATGACGACCTGCGCGACGTTGCCAACGCACAGGAGAAAGTGATTGACGACGCCGATCGTCTCCGCAAGTTGCATATCCCGGCGGGTGCAATCTGGCTGGACCGTCCCTACGGCTCTGGCGAACTGGGGTGGGGAGCGATGGATTTCGACTCTTCGTTCCCCGATCCTCCCAAAATGATTCGCGACCTGAGCGACCGAGGGATGAAGCTGCTGTTGTGGATTGCCAACCGATGTTCGGGCAAAATGTTCGATGAGGGTTCCGCCAAGGGGTATCTGTTTTCCTACAAGTGGCCTGCCGCCGATATTCGCCGGCCCGAAGTCTATGAATGGTGGAAAGAGAAACTGAACTCGTACGTTCGTCTTGGAATTGTGGGCTACAAAATTGACCGGGGTGAAGAAAATGAGATGCCGGAGTCGCTCGAAAATCAGTTTGCAGTTCTTTATCCCAAGCTGGCAGCGGAAGGGTTGAGCGCCGCTTATGGCAACGATTATTTTACGTTTTCGCGCAATGCCAATGACGTCGCCCGAAAATACACTGCGATCTGGAATGGGGATTCGTGGTCGAATTTCGGCGGATTGCAGACGTCCGTAAAGAACGGCCTGCGCGCCGGCGCTATTGACTTTCCCATGTGGGGTTCCGATACCGGCGGCTACTTTGCGCCCTCGCACGCCGACAAAGAGTTGCTGGCACGCTGGTTGGAATTCAGTGCCTTCAGCCCGATGATGGAGGTGATCCTCGGTCCTCACCGCACGGTATGGTATGACTACGACGACGAACTGGTGGGCATCGCTCAAAAGTATGTCGCCCTGCACCACGATCTCATCCCCTACACGCGCTCTTATCTGTACCAGGCCACGCAGACCGGCATGCCGGTCATGCGCTCTCTCATTCTTGCTTACCCCGGAGCCGAGCGCTTGAGCGATATGTGGGATGAATATCTTTACGGCGCCGATATTCTCGTGGCACCCGTAACTACCGCACAGGCTAGAGACCGGGAGGTCTACCTTCCTGCCGGTCGTTGGGTGAACTACAACGACAGGCATACCGTCTACGAAGGAAACAGCACGATTAGTGCAGCGGCCACGCTAGGTGACATTCCGTTATTTGTCCGCGAAGGAGCCATTATCCCGCGCGGCGACATCATCCGGTTGAACAACAACTGGGACAGTAACTGGACCCCGAAGCTTCGGGTCGAAATTTTTCCGTCACGCGGAAAGTCGAGCAGCCTCGACTACTTTACCGGGAACGGAGTGCAGAAAATTTCCGCGGATTCATCTGGCGGAAGGGTCACAATCCATTTTGGTGATCTGGGGACGGCCGGTACGCTTCAGGTATATTGCAAGAACGTGCGCGGCGTGAGGAGAGATGCAAAGACGCTGCGGCAGGGCACCGACTATCAGTATGATCCGCAGACTGAAGCACTCACTATTTCATTTACCGGAGCCACTGATTTGACGATAGAAGGTGGGAGCAGCTTGTTCCAGTGACGTTAGAACGGACGGTCTTGAGGTTTGGGATCATGAAACAATTCTTGTTGTTGTCTCTGTTCATCGGTGCTGGGCTGACGGTTCCCGCGCAAGACATGGCGCCGCCGGGATTCGAGCAATGGACCGCTGTGTCGCTGAAGCCGATCGTTCAATCGATGAAAGACGAAGCTCCCAGCGACCCGCACCATTTTGCGGTGCGGCAGTTGGCCGATTATCCTAACGATGGTTTCCTGCTGGTGCATCGTGAAGGCGACGGTCAGGTCGAGTGGCACGAAACTCAGGTAGACGTGTTTTTCGTGCAATCCGGTTTCGCGACACTGCTCGTGGGCGGCAAGCTTATTAATGGGGAAACGGTCGGACCGCATGAAAAACGCAATGGCTCGATCGAGGGTGGCGTGCGGCGGAAACTTTTGCCCGGGGATGTAGTCCGTATTCCTCCTCGGGTTCCGCACCAGCTCTTGCTCGAGGGCTCTCCGGAATTCAATTATTTTGTGATCAAAGTGAAAGGGTATTAGCTCATAGAACATTTAGACCTGATGGGTGCGGGCGCCCGTCTTCCACATGGAATCGAGGAGAATGATCGTGAAGCGTAGTATCCGTACTCTGTCAGGCTTGCTTTTGTTCATGGGCGTCGCAGTCTCATTGTGCTCTTCCATAGGGGCACAAAATGGCTCGTTCCACGACGCGCCAGCATCGGTCGGTCAGATGACGAATCCTCTCGCTGGCCAGGCCGCGGCAGTCCAAGCTGGACAAAAATTATATGCGGGGAGTTGCGCCAATTGCCACGGAGCGGGGGGAGCAGGCAACGGCAACGTCCCGGCCCTGACCGACGATCCAACTCAATCCGCATCCGATGGAGAGATTTTCTGGTACATCACAAAAGGCGATCTTAATAATGGAATGCCGTCCTGGGCGAGTCTGCCTGAGCAGCAGAGATGGCAGGTCATCACCTTCGTAAGAACACTCCGCACCGGTGCAATGGCGCCAGCGCCAAGCTCTGCCAGCGCTGCGGCGTCCGTTGGCGACAGCGACGTCCCACCACCTCCGGCGCCATTCACCGATTATCGTTTCGAAAAACCCGGCGTGACTCGTAAGATAACTTTGGCAGATCTCCCCGCCCCGTTTGCCACGGCATCCGCAGGCAACGGCCCCAAGGTGGTGCCCCGTCCCGAGAACGCGTGGCCACAAGTTCTGCCGGGGTTCAAGGTCGAGCAATACTTCACCGGCCTTGACGATCCGCGCCTGATTCGCACCTCGCCCAACGGGGATTTTTTCGTAGCCGAGAGTAAGCCCGGCGACATCAAAGTTTTTCGCGGTATAACGGACGATGGAAAAGCGGAGCAGATGTCGGTTTTCGCTACTGGACTCAAGCGGGTCTTTGGCATCAATTTCTACCCACCTGGCCCCAATCCGCAGTGGATCTATGTTGGCAATACAGATTCCGTGGTCCGTTTCCCCTACCAGAACGGTGATCTGAAGGCCCGCGGCCTGGCACAGCGTCTTATCGACTTGCCCGGGGAGAAGAGCCACTGGACGCGGGACATTCAGTTCTCGCCTGATGGCAAGAGAATGTGGGTTTCGGTGGGCTCAGCTTCCAACGTCGACGATCCCGACACCACTCCCGCGGAAAAGAATCGCGCGGATATTCTCGAGTTCAATCCCGACGGTTCGGGAATGCGAGTTTATGCCTACGGAATTCGCAACGCCGTAGGCCTTGCAGTGAACCCGAAGACGGGCCAATTGTGGTGCTCGGTAAACGAGCGCGACGGGCTGGGAGACAATTTGGTGCCCGACTACATTACGCACGTCGAGGAGGGAGGTTTTTACGGCTGGCCGTGGTGGTATATGGGCGGTCATCAGGATCCACGCCACCCGGGCACGCATCCCGAGTTGAAGGATAAGGTCATCACCCCAGATGTGATTCTGCAGCCGCACAACGCATCGCTGGAAATGACGTTTTACGACGGCAAACAATTTCCTGCGGAGTATCAAGGGGACATTTTCGCTTCCGAGCATGGTTCCTGGAACAAATCTACTCGCGCAGGTTACGAACTCATTCGTGTGCCATTGCATCAGACCGGTCACGCTGGCGGCGAGTACGAGGATTTCATGACCGGCTTTGTCGTAGACAATCGGCATGTATGGGGACGTCCGGTGGGGGTGGCAGTCGCGCCGGACGGATCGCTTCTGGTGACCGATGACGCATCAGGTTCTATCTGGCGTGTCAGCTATACCGGCAAGTGAAGGATTCTTGGAGGAAATCGCGCAATCATGAATTACCGCCCGCTCGGCAGGACCGGTTGGACTGTCTCTGACATCAGCTTTGGTGCGTGGGCGATCGGTGGCGCGTGGGGGCACGTCTCGGAGAAGGATGCGCTTGCTGCCCTGCATCAGGCGACTGACTCTGGAGTCAATTTCATCGACACGGCTGACGTCTATGGCGACGGCCGAAGCGAGCGCCTGATAGCCCAACTGAAAAAGGCGCGCCGGGAGGAGATCGTGGTTGCCACAAAGGCTGGGCGCCGTCTGCCGCGCCAGACGGTGGAGGGTTATAGCCGCGAAAACCTGACGACCTGGATCGAAGACAGTCTGCGCAATCTTTCCACCGAGGCGCTCGATCTGCTTCAACTGCATTGCCCTCCTACCGATCTGTACTATCATCCCGAGGTTTTTGCGTTGCTGGACGAATTCGTCAAGGCAGGCAAGATCCGTTACTACGGAGTCAGCGTTGCAAGGGTTGAAGAGGCTCTCAAGGCAATCGAGTTTCCCAACGTACAGAGCGTGCAAATCATCTTCAATTGCTTTCGGCAACGGCCGGCAGATCTCTTCTTTGCCCGGGCGAAACAGAGAAAGGTAGGAATTCTCGCGCGTGTGCCGTTGTCGAGCGGATTACTCACCGGAAAGCTCGGTGCTGATTCGACGTTCGGCGTCGACGACCATCGCAACTTCAATCGGCACGGCGACGCTTTTGACGTAGGTGAGACGTTCTCCGGCATCGACTACAACGTTGGGCTGAATGCGGTTGAGGAAATCCGCCGTCTTTTGCCTGCTGGAGTCTCGATGAGTCAGTTTGCCCTGCGTTGGATTCTGATGTTCGACGCGGTTACTTGTGCCATTCCGGGTGGGAAGCGCCCTGAACAGGTGGCCGAAAATTGCAGTGCTTCCGCTCTGCCACCGCTCTCGCCCGAAACCCTGGCACAAGTGCGGCGCGTTTACGACGACAAGATTGGCCCGCTGGTCCATCAGCGGTGGTGAGTCCGTAATCGAGGAGTTAGCCTAACCACTCCGGGTTACGGTACGTCCCGTCGAAGTTATGGGTTGTCTTATAGAGTTCGAATTCTCCCTTGCTGGCCGCAGTTGCAGTTTTCGCCAGCAATTGCGAGACCTCGTCCTGGCTCATGGGTTTGAAGCTGCGCGCCGCGTCTAAAGCCTGTTGAAGAATAGGCAGCGAGTCGCAGCCGGTGATAACCACGCTGGTCGGCAAGTTCACGGAATAGTGCAGACACTCGACTGCGGAGACCGTTTTGCTGCGAATTATGTAGTTGTCGCCCATGGGCTTCATGCCGAGTACGCCGATGTTGTGCTTCACCAGCACGGGTAGGACTTTCTTTTCGAAGCTCTCGTAGTGGGCGTCCATGACATTGAGCGGCATCTGTACCGTGTCAAAGGTGAACTGGTGAGCGAAAGCGGTGTCCAGCATCTTCAGATGAACATCCGGACTCTTATGTCCGGTGAAGCCGATATAACGGATCTTGCCTTGTTTCCTCGCAGAGACCGCAGCTTCCATTCCTCCTCCCTCGGCAAAAATTCGATCTGGATCGGTATCGCGAATCACTTCGTGGAACTGCAGGAGATCGACATGGTCGGTTTGCAGCCGGCGAAGCGACTCGTCCAGCTGTTGGGTTGCAGCCTGTTTAGTGCGTCCGTCGATCTTCGTCATAAGGAAAGCCTTCTGCCGGTATCCGTCGCGCAAGGCTTTGCCCATGCGTTCTTCGCTCACGCCGTCGTTGTAGTCCCAGCAGTTGTCGAGAAAGTTGACACCATTGTCGAGCGCTGTGCGCACGATGCGGATCGCTTCCTGCTCATCGGGAGTATGGCCAAGGTGATAGCCACCAATCCCGATGAGGGAGACTTTCTCGCCCGTGTGCCCCAGAACGCGGTAAGGGAACGAATCCGAGGCTCCATGCGCCAGCTGCTTGCCCAGAGAACCAACCAGTGTTGTCGCCGCCGCCTTCTTGAGAAAGTCTCTCCGATCCATGCCGCCCTCCTCCGTGAATTGGATGCAACTTCTACCTGGAGAGGATACAACGCGGGGGAACCCTGTGCAGCTGGCATTCATCAGAAAAATGAAGCGCAACAGCGTGGGGTGATAGTGTTTTTAAGATGCTTTGCATTGTCGGTGCCACACTGGCAACTGGGCAGGGTGAAATGAAGGCACTTTCCGGCCGTTCGATCATAGGATTCGGCGAGGGCAGAGGCACAGGTGAAGTTTCCTACGCCATCAATCCCGTCACGCGGGAACCGCTTCAACCAGCGTTCGTACCTGCATCCGCAGAAGAGGTCGAGCTAGCGGTGCGCCTGGCCTCCGAGGCTTTCGTTGCCTATGCTCGCGTTTCCGGGCGGGAGCGGGGAGCCTTCTTGCGCAAGATTGCGGAAAAAATCGAGGCCATCAGCGTTGAGCTGATCGAGCGCGCGGCGCGGGAAACCGCACTGCCGCACCCGCGTCTGCAGGGGGAGACTGCACGCACATGCGGCCAGTTGCGGCTCTTCGCGCAAGTCGTCGAAGACGGGTCGTGGGTGACGGCGCGAATTGACCGAGCCGATCCAGATCGCAAGCCGGCGCCGAGACCTGACGTCCGTTCCATGTTGCGGCCGTTGGGACCCGTGGTCGTGTTTGCACCCAGCAACTTTCCCTTAGCTTTTTCGGTTGCGGGCGGAGACACGGCGTCGGCACTGGCGGCGGGGAATCCCGTCATCGTAAAAGCACACGCTGCGCACCCCGGAACGAGTGAACTGGTGGGGCATGCGATCCAGGAAAGCGTTCGCGAATGCGGCCTGCCGGAAGGCGTGTTCTCGCTTTTGTTTGGCAGCGGCGCGCAGATCGGAACCGCCCTCATGAAACATCCGCTGGTGAAGGCTGGTGGTTTCACCGGCTCGCGCACCGCGGGAAGAATTCTCATGGATGTGGCGGCAGCGCGTCCCGAGCCGATTCCGTTCTTCGCGGAAATGAGCAGCACCAATCCTGTTTTTATTCTGCCAGGCGCATTGCACGACCGTGCTGAAAGCATCGCCTCGGGACTGTACGCGTCTTTCACTTTGGGAGCGGGGCAATTCTGCACTAAGCCAGGAATGGTTTTTCTGCCTGATGGCGGCGAAATCGCTCGATTCAAAGAGAAACTGCGGCAATTGGTCGCCGCCTCTGCGCCCTCTCATCTGTTGACGTCGACCATTCACTCTTCTTATGGTTCATCTATCAGGCAGCGCAAGTCAGACGCAGCCGTCACTGTAATCGCCGAGTCGCCAGCTCCCGCACCGTGCAAAGCCTTCTCGGCGCATTCCGTACTTTTTGAAACGGACGCGGCATCGTTTCTCAGTTCAGATCTCGACGAAGAAATCTTCGGACCTACCACGCTTCTTGTGACTCACTCGCAGCGCGACGAAATGTTGCGGATTGCTAAAGATCTGGAAGGACACCTGACGGCCACGATTCATGGCACGGAAGACGATCTTCGCGAGTTCGCCGATCTGATTGCGATCCTCGAGCACAAGGCCGGAAGGCTCATCTTCAACGGTTTTCCCACCGGCGTGGAAGTCTGCGACGCAATGGTGCACGGCGGTCCGTATCCGGCGACTTCGGACAGCCGCTTCACCTCGGTTGGAACCCGCGCTATCTTTCGATTTTCACGGCCCGTCTGTTATCAGGCGTTTCCTGACAGTGCTCTTCCGGTGGAACTACAAGACGCAAATCCACTGGGAATCTGGCGAATGGTGGACGGACGCATGATGCAGAATGCGGACCTGTACGCGACGGGCAAAGCGAAGTAACGTTCGCCATCATTCAGATTGCAACGCGTATTCTTATCGCCGCGACTTTTGCGGGCCACGATGAAACATTTCCGCTCAGCCTCCAACGCAATCGTGAACTCCGCGACGGATCTCTCTTGCGTCCACCGCAGAAAATGGAGGAACTGGTGCCTGCCGGAACGATTGTCATGAGTGGCGGCGAGCAGCAACGGAAACACCGCTCCGATGTACTGCGATCGTCTGCTGAATTTCACTCCAAAGGTGGAAGACTGGTTCGGCTTGAGTTCCCCCGCACGGAAGTGCAGCATTTCGGCGATGAGGCCATCGTCTGGAGTATTTTGTGCGGGCCGAAAGGTCAAATTGCGATGCGTAAAAAGCAAAACAGAAAATGTTGAAACTGCGCGTCTCGACCGGCCTTCAAACCGCTGGCGGAGAGGGAGGGATTCGAACCCCCGATACCCTTTCGGGTATGCCGGTTTTCAAGACCGGTGCCATCAACCGCTCGGCCACCTCTCCCGCTGGCTATAGTTTTACTACAACTTCAATCTTACGTTTTAGAGCCCACGAATCCCGTATTCGGGAAGAAAGTTGCAGGGCTCAAACACCCGCAGACCGTGCCCTTTCGAAAGGCGATTACTCTCGTTATTTCATTCCGTTCGGATAGACGAGGATCTTGCTGGCTTCGCCGGTTTTCAGGCGATCCATGGCCTTCGAGAAATCTTTCATCGGGATGCGGTCGGTGATGGCGGGATGGAGATCGAGGCGTCCGCTTTTTAAGAGCGCGGTCATCTGGTACCAGGTCTGATACATGCGGCGGCCGTTGATGCCCTGAATCGTGATGCCTTTGAAGATGATGTCTTCGGAGAAGTTGAGCGGGATGGGTTTGGATGTCAGGCCGAGGAGGGAGATGCGTCCGCCACGGCGCACCACGTCAAAGGCGGTGCGGATGGCGTCGGGATGGCCGGCCATTTCGAGGACGACGTCAACGCCCAGCCCTCCGGTCTTTTCGGCGATGAAGGAACTCGCGTTTTCTCGGGATGGATCGAGCACGTGGTCGGCATGCATTTTCGCCGCGAGCTTGCGGCGATGCTCGTTCACTTCGATTGCGAAAATAGTTGTGGCGCCGACGGCGCGCGCGACGGCGATGGAAAAAAGGCCGATAGGACCGCAGCCGGTGACGGCTACGGTCTTGGCAGCGATCTCTCCGGCGAGCACGGAGTGTACCGCGTTGCCCAGCGGATCGAGGATGGAAGCGTACTCCTGTGGAATGGCCGGATCGAGCTTCCAGATGTTGGACTCGGGAATGACCACATATTCGGCGAAGGCTCCATTGGTATCGACGCCGATGATTTTTACGTTCTGGCAGATGTGGGCTTCGCCGGTGCGGCATTGCAGGCACTTGCCGCAGGCGACGTGCATTTCGGCGGAGACAAAATCGCCTTCCTTTACGCTGGTGACTTCATCTCCGAAGGCGACGACCTCGCCGCAGAATTCGTGCCCGGGGACGAGGGGAGGGTGAATGCGCCCCTGCGCCCAGCGGTCCCATTCGTAGATATGAAGATCGGTACCGCAGATGGAAGCGACTTTGACTTTGACCAGCACGTCGTTCCGGCCATAGGCGGGAATCTTGATCTCGCGAATCTCCGCGCCCGGCGCGGCTTCTGGCTTGACTACGGCTTGCATCGTGCTGGGCATCGAGCCTCCCTGATGGGCGCGGTAACGACTAGCGCAAACGGCTTATTCTACACCCGGGGAGTGAGGCCAGAGTGCAGAGGTCAGATTACAGAGGTGAGGGCACAACAATTCCCGCCCTCTGCAATCTGACCTTTCAAAATCTGACCTTATTGTGCGTCGCAGGCAACGCGAAATCCGTAATCCGCATATTGGAACTCGGGCGGGATGCTCGAGCGCGCCGCGCAGCGCGAAATTTTGATGTGGTGTCGCCATGAACCTCCGCGGGAGGCGCGGCGGTCGCCGGTTTCGGGGCCTCGCGGATTGCGCTCTGGCGAAACCGCATAGTAATCGGGCGCATACCAGTCGCCGCACCACTCGTGCACGTTGTCGCACATGTTAAACAGGCCGTATGCATTCGGCTCAGCATGGGCCACAGGTTCGGGGCCTGTCTTCCAAAATCCGGCGCAACGTTCCGCGTAGCCGGGCAGCGATTGCGGAGGCGCGTCTCCCCACGGATAGAGATAGCGCGCGCCCTCGCGGCCCGCGCGAGCCGCGCGCTCCCATTCGGCCTCCGTGGGCAGGCGAAACTTTCTCGCGATGCGCTCGCTGAGCCATTCGCAG
>Ga0335078_10018171_pt1 | contig 10458 bp, 4 predicted proteins | sample Lox_Sample_32_FD_206711 | JGI IMG/M metagenome (GOLD analysis project Ga0335078, IMG submission 206711) | Soil microbial communities from Loxahatchee National Wildlife Refuge, Florida, United States - Lox_Sample_3.2 | ecosystem: Environmental > Terrestrial > Soil > Wetlands | place: USA: Florida...
GATACTTCTTCTGTGCACGGAATCCTGCGTTCGCTCGCCGTTCTCGCGGCCTGTTCCCCCCTGAGCGCCGCCTGCCAGACGCCTGTACCCGCCTGGCAAGCAGCGGTTAACCGCGCTGCGCACGAATCGCCCGAGGCGCGCATCGAGGTGCTTGATCTTCGAAGCGGCCGACTGCTGGCGTGGCACCGGCTCGGCGATGCGGCGCGAACTCTCGCCGCTCCCGGCTCGACGCTCAAGCCTCTCGTTTTGTATGCGTTGTTGCGTGCGGGGCGCTGGAATCCCGATCGTCGCGTTGCCTGCGACCGGCAACTTGTTGTGGCCGGCCATCGTTTGGCGTGCACACATCCGCCCGCGCCGCCTTTCAACGCGCAGGAGGCGCTCACCTGGTCGTGCAACAGCTACTTTGCCGCGGTGGCGCGCGATTTGGAGCCAGGCGAGTTTGGCCGTCTGTTGCGTCCCACCGGTTTGCTCGGTCCCACCGGCCTTGCGCACGACGAGGCCGTGGCCGAGTTCCGCGAACCAAACTCGCCGGATGCCCAGCAACTGACTCTGCTGGGCGTCGAGGGCGTGCGCGTCACGCCGCTAGAGCTCGCCCGTGCCTATCGCTGGCTCGCGCTCGAGCTGGCGGCGCACGCTGACTCCGATGCGGCACGAGTCGTGTGTGCGGGGCTTGAAGATTCGGCCAGCTTCGGCATGGCGGGCCAAGCCAGCCTCGGCGGCGTTCAAGTGCTGGGCAAAACGGGCACCGCGGAAAGCGCATCTTCGAGCAGCACCCACGGCTGGTTTGTGGGCCTCGTTCCCGCGCAAAACCCGCGCGTCGTGGTGGTCGTGTTTCTGCCTGCGGGCCGTGGCGCCGATGCCGCGCACGTGGCCGGCAAGCTGCTCGCCGGTGTTCACTGGGAGCAGCCGTGAACCGCCCCTTGTTGTCGCGCTCCGCGCTGAGCCTGCTCGTCGCAGCCGGCCTGGCCTGGAGCGCCATGCAGCCCGCGCATTCGCCTGCTGCCCTCGCTGCCGCCGTCGCGCCTGCTTCGCGCACTACGTTACGCATCGGCATGTGGACCCTTTGGCATGATCGCGACGTGACGCTCACGCCCACGGGACCAAAGGAGTTCCCGTTGCTCCGGAGCTGCGAACACTGCGCGGTGGAAGTCTTGCACTCACCGGCGAAGATTCGTGCTGAGAAAAACGGCTTGACTCTCGCCATCGCCGGCCATACCACACACCCTGGTGAAATCTCGTTGAGTGGACCGATCACACTCACCGCGCACGGCGAATCCGTCACTCTCCACGATCCAGTAACAATCATCGCGCGCGCGGGCGAGCTCGTCATCGCGGTCACGATGCCGGTTGAGGGCTACGTGGAGCGCGTTGTCGCGAGCGAGAGCGGACTGAGCGATACGCCCGAGTCGTTGAAGGTGCTGGCCATCGCAGTGCGCAGCTTCGCGTTGCATGAGGCGCACGGCCACGCCGACTACGATCTTTGCGATTCGACGCACTGCCAGCTTCTGCACTGGAGCGGCAAAGGCGAGCGCAGAGTTGCAGCGCATGCGGCCACGCTCGCAACCGCCGGCGAGACTCTCTGGTTCCACGGGCAACGCGCTCTCGCCTACTTCGGTAAAGATTGCGGCGGGCGCACGGCCTCGCCCGACGAGATATGGCCACGCGCCAGGCCGCTAGCGTACCTGCCTTCGCAGCCCGATCGATTCTGCACGGCGCATGGCGCGCGGGAGTGGGCTTCCGAGATCACGCGCGCGGATCTGACTGCTGCGCTCGCGGCGCATGGCCTCGCGCGGCCCGGTTGGCAAAATCTAACTGTTGCGCACCGCGGCGTGTCGGGGCGTGCCGTGACATTAAAACTCGACAACGCCGAAGTTTCGGCCGAAGATTTTCGGCTTGCCGTCGGGGAATCGCTCGGCTGGAACAAGATTCCCAGCACGTGGTTTGAAGTCAGCCCGGCGGGCAACGCATTCGCCTTCCATGGACGCGGCTTTGGAAACGGTGTGGGCCTTTGCCAAAAAGGATCGGCGACGATGGCAAACGAGGGGCACACCGCGCGCGAGATTCTGGCGCAGTATTTTCCCGCTGCCGAGCCGGCAGACGAGTCTACCGGACGCGCGTGGAAAAGTTACCCGGGCGATGGCTTCCTCCTCGAATCGCTTGATGCCGGCGACGCCGCGTTCCTCGCCGAACTGAATCGTGCGCGTGGCGAAGCGACGGAGTGGTCGGGATTGCACGCGACGACTTCAGTTACCGTGCGCGCGTTTGCCTCAACGCCGGCATTTCGTGAAGCGACTCTGGCGCCTGGATGGGTTGCGGCATTTTCAGAAGGCGATTGGATCGGCACGCAGCCGTTGCGCACGCTCGCCGCGCGGCAACTTCTGGCCGACGTATTGCGCCACGAGTTTCTGCATGCGCTCGTGGAGCGCGAGGCGGGAGCGAAGGCTCCGCTCTGGTTGCGCGAAGGATTGGTCGAAACATGGGGCGAAACCGGAACGGCAAAAATGCCTTCGACCCGGCCCACGCTCACGCCCGATGCAACGAATTCCGCTTTAGCGCACGCTACGAGCGAAACTGAGTCCGCGAGCGCGCATCGCGCCGCCGCGTGGTACGCCGCACGACTCCTCGCGCGCTACGGCCGCGCACAAGTGCTCGAATGGCTGCGCTCAGATGTTCCCTTGAGCGTCGTTGCCGCTCTCGGGCAGCGGTAGCTTCTCTGAGTCCTCGCCGAGCGGCCCGGAGCCAACCGGAAGCAGGCGCATGGCGTCGTCAGGTTCCTGCGCCCTGCGCCCACCGCGCGCCAGCAACGCGACATACCATCCCAGCGACATCACCCAGCTGCCCAGTGCAAGCACGCACGCCAATATCTTGCGCAGAAGAAAGAGTTCGCCCTGCCCAACATTCGAGTCCTCGGTCGCGGCCGGCAACAGCACGGCAGGCAGCGCAACGCCGATGATCAGCATCGCCGCCGCGCCGAGCCACCAGCGCCAGTTCGAAAGAACATTGAGGACTTTCCGCCACGGCAAACATGCCCCCCATTCCGCTGACGGTGCGGCGAACGGAAGCAACACACCGGGGATAAGCACCCAGCAAAGAGCCAGCAGTGCGGCAGGGGCGTGATAAATGCCCAGCAGAATCGTGGCCGCGAGCCCGAGCAGCGCCCAGGCAAACATCATCAATGTTCCCCAAATTATACGGACGCGTTTTTCGCTGGGGCCGATCATCGCGCGCAGCAGCCCCGCTGTCAGGATCAGAAGCACGACCACAAGCGCTAATTGAGCCGGCATGGAGACCAGATTGCTCGATCGATTGCTTTCCCCTAAATGGTTCATCCAGCTATCTGACAAATTGAACAGCAGCGCCCACACCGCAAGTCCCGCCATCCACCAGCGCCCCGCCCACAGCCGCGTGAGCAGTTGCTGGTCCAGCGCGTCTTTTGCCGGCTCGGCCTGCCGCGCCAGCAACACCGCGCCCCACGCCAGCAGCAGAGCCCAGCTCAGAACCGCCAGTAGGTACGCGCCCGCGAGCTTCAGAACTACGGCCCAAACCTGGTGCGCGACCGTTCCCTGCGGCTCGCCGTGGTAGAAGTAGCTGGGCAGCAACGCGCCCACGAGGGCCGCGATTACCACGCCCAGCCACCACCGCCAGTTAAGCAACATGCGAAACAGTTTTCGCCACGGCAGCCGCCATCCCCACTCGGCCGAGGCCAGCGCATGCGGTATCACCTTCGCCGGTACCACGATCCAGCGGAAAATCCACACCAGAACGGAGATCGACGTCTCGATGTGCTCGTAGGTGAAGACTCTGGCGCGCGCTCCGGCCGGCAATCGCGAATTCAAATAGCTCGCCCACTGATACGACTGGTCGTCGCACCAATCCAGAAGCGTCCACGCAAGCCACACCACCGCGATCCACACAAGAAGCGTGAGCGCCCCGACGGCAAATCGCGCGCGGCGTTCTTCCTGATGGAAGAAACGGCGCATGGTTCCGGCTTCGAGCGTGAGCGTCGCGGCCACAATCACCAGCGGCAGCAGCAGAGTCAGCCCCACTTGCCACACATGCTTTTCGGGTACGCGCGTCCATCCCACTCCTGCCAGCACGATCAGCAGCGTGGCCCAGAACTGCGCAGCCGTCCAACCCCAGGCGTATCCAATGCGGCGCAATGTTTCTTTGAAGTAGCTCACAAGCGCACCTCGCTTTTGCAGTTCACAGTTCGCAGTTCACCCTTCGTAGCTCTTTCTCCAACCCCGGTCTTTTTCCCCCTGTCGCCGCCGCCCACATGCCTCGATGAGCTAAAAGCTAAGAGCTATCAGCTAGAAGCCGTCTCACGGTTGCACCTCCAGCAATGCGGCATCGGAGGTGGTCTCAATATTTGGCTGGTACATAGGTCCGGCATCGGCCGGGCTAATCGCGAATTTGCCGGGATTGTCCACCTTCAGCAGGTAGACATACTCGCTTCGCACCTCAAAATCGCTGTTGAAGAAGGCCGCTCGGTCGTCGTGGAATTCCTTGCGCGTGAAGATTTCCGACCACCAGTCCGGCTTGTGGTTGATTTTGTAAAGCCCGCGCTCCGGCAGAAACTCCGTGCCCGCGGGGATGGGGTCTTCGGCCAGCAGATACTTCCAGCTCGTCCCGCTGATCGCCAGGCGCACGGCCACAATGTCGCCGATGTGCGCGGAGCCTTTGAGCGGAACCAAATCGTAGGTGATGGGATCGGTCGGTTTGTCCTGCCGTTTCTGGAGCAGATAATAGTCGCGCGTGATGTTGAGCCCTAGCCGGCCCTGCTGGAAGGACCTGCGGTCGGCGGAGTACCACGCACTCTCGATGGACCAATAGGTGATGCCGTTGCCGGTCTTGCGGATGGTCACCTGACCACCGTTGCTCAACTGCGCCGCGGGAACCTTGATCTGCCACGGCGCCGCGAAGGCATCGTCGGGGCCGAAGTGGCGCTTGCCCAGGCTAGCGCCGTTCACCAGCACTTCGACGTCGGAGGTGTTGGCGAGCTCGCCGCTCAGCGAGAGGTAATCGGTGAGGCCTTGGATCACCATGGACGTTTGCTTGGTCGAGTACCAGTAGTCGCCATCGCGATGCGCGGCGAGCCAGCGCGCCGCCTTCGGGACCAGCGGGCTCGTGCGATCCTCTTCGATCAGCAGCTTGAGCGCGAAGGCCGTCGTCTCCGGCGAAGTATCGTCCCAGAAATCGAGCAGCCCGTCGTAGTTGCCCATCCAATACGCATCCACATCGGTGGCATGCGCTTTTTTCTCGACGAGATCCGCCACCTGCTTCGCGCGACTGTCGCTTGCTGCGGCCAGCGCCAGCCCGGCGAGCGCCAGCCCCTCGTCGCTCAACTTGTCGCGGTCGTCCCACGCTTTTTCGAGCGCATCCTGCGGCGCCGTGCCTGTTGTGGCCAGCGCGTACACCGTGTAGGCGCGCAAGTCGGGAATCATGTTGGGATGCGCTTCCAGTTGCGCAGACAACCAGTTGCGTCCTTTTTTGAGCTTGTCCTTGTCGATCTCCCACGTTTTGCTGGCTTGACCAAGTCCGCTCACCACGTACGCCGTCATAAATGCGCGGCTGTCGTCGTCGGGCCACCAGCCCCAGCCGCCGTCGTCGTGCTGGAAGCTATAGAGCCGCTCGACGCCTGCTTCCGTCATGTCATTCAGCGTCTTGCGATCGATGGGCGATTTGAGATGCAGTTCGTCAATTGCCTGCGCCACAATCACGTCGGGCAGGAAGCTCGACATGGTTTGCTCCGTGCAGCCCCATGGGTAGCTGGTCAGGTAATCGAGCGCGTCAAACACGGTTCCCGCCACCGACGGCGCGATGGAGATCGTCAGTCCGCGCGAGTTCACATCGGTTCCCGCCGGGTAGCTGTAGGACCACTGATTCTGCCCCGCGCCGGAAAAGACGATGCCCACGCCCGCAGTTCTCCGCTTCACGCCGTAAGGCAGGATCGGCAACGTCATCTCGAGCGCGTCCGACTCTTCGTTCGTCAGTGCCTTGGCGGTGAGCGTCGCGTTCCCCGTCACGCGCGCCTTCACGCGCCAATCCACATAGCTCTCTCCCTTGGCGGGAATGTTCACCTTTTGCGTTTGCCCGCTCAGCACATCCACTCCGCCCAAATCGAGCGAGAAGGTCACGTCCTTCGCGGCCTCGCGATAGTTGTGCGCGATCACGCGTAACACCGTCTCGTCGCCCTGACGGAAGAACCGCGGCGCCGCCAGCCGCACGATCAGGTTCTTGCGTACGAGCACGCGCGTCACCACGCTGCCGGCCTTGCCGTCGTCAGTCATGGCGCGGATCGTCGTGCGCCACGTTGTCAACGCGTCGGGGAAACTGAACTCCACGTGCGCGCGCCCATCCGCGCCGGTGCGAACATCGGGATTCCAATAGGCCGTGTCGGGAAACGCCTTGCGCACTTTGGGGACGACGAGGTCGGAGCCCGGTTTCACCTGCGCCAGGCGCGGATGGTAGAGCCCGGTCAACCCGGCGAGCATGGGGCTCTTGGTTCCCGCCTCGCCTTCGAAGTAAAACTCAAACGAAGTTTGCGGTTCCAGATACACTTCGCGCTTGGGATAGAACGACGCCACGATGTCGCTTGTGGAATCGGGTCGTACCGAATAGAGTGCTTCATCGACGACGCCGAAACTGAAGTCGGCCGCGACGGGCTTACCCGCGGAGTCGACTGCCTTCACGTCAAAGCTCGCCTTGTCGCCGGGCTCGTATTGTGCTTTGGCCGGCGTTGCGGTAATTGTCAGCGTCCGCTCCAGCGGCGGAACCTTCAGGCTTTTTTGCGTCGTCATCAACTGGTCGTTGTGCACGATGATCGCGGACACGACCAGATTCGGCTGCGCCTCAAGCGTGATCGGCACATCGAACGCCACGCCGGTGCCCGTGGCGTGGAGGACCCGCTGTGATTGCACGCTGTCGCCCTCGGCCGTTACCACCGCCCACGACTCGTCGAGGCCAGTAACGAGCAGCAGGTGCGCCGTATCGCCCACCTGATAGCTCTTCCTGTCAGCCACAATCTGCGCCTGCGCGTTCGGCTGGTACCACGCGCCTGCGCCGTTCCATATCCACAACCACGTCTGGCCCTGCACGGTGCGGTTCTCTGGTGTCTGCGCGCTCGCGGTGATTTCAAAATCTCCGCTTCCGCCAATCGGCAGATCCACCAATGCGGTTCCATCGGCCCCGGTCGTCGCATCCTTGCTGGCTACCTCAGTTTGAGTCCGCTGATGACTCGTCGAGTCCCACATCTGCACGGCAGCAATGTGCACCTGCGTCCGGACCGGCTTTGCGTCGTAATCCTGCGCCGTGATTTTCACGCGCGCCGGCTGGCCGTTTTCGACCACGTAACTCGCCGGCTCCACGCTAACACGGAACGATCCGTAGGTCGCGAGCACGGTGGAGTGGCCGCTTACCTCCCGGTTCGCCGCGTCGGTCACGCGTGCTTCAATGCGGTAGTCCACGTCGTTGTGCTTGTCGTCGACCGTCGTGGACAGCGTCACCGTCAGCCGGCCGTTGGCATCCAGCACGCCTTCGTGTTCCTGCTGCTCGGTCCCGCCCCAGCCGTATTCGGCTTCCTCTTGATCCATTTCCTCGGCGCTTGCAGAGTCTTCGCTGTTTTCGTCGGTTTCATCCTCATCCCACCAATAGTGCGTCGTAGTGTGCACGACATACGTGACCTTGGCCCCCGCAACCGGCTCGCCGAAAAAATAGCGCGCCTCGATGACTGCTTGAATGCCGTTGCCCTGAAGCGCGCGCGGGGCTGTGGGTTTTATAGTCACCTGGTATTCGGGCTTCTTGTACTCCTCCACGTAAAAACTGCCGCCGCCGTAAAATCCGTCGTAGCCAAAATCGTCTCCATTGTCATTGTTGGCTTTTCCGGCGAAATCGATTCTGTAGTAACCCAGCGCCGCATCGGAGGCGAGATCGAGATCTGCAGCCACCGTTCCGTGCGCGGAGACCGGCAATTCCTTGTTGAAGACCACCTTGTTGTCCGGTCCCGTCACGCGCATAGTGAGTGTGTGCTCGTCGGGCATCACCAGATTGTCATTCACTTCCTTGCGTACAATGGCCTTGATGTGCACCGTGTGGCCGGGCCGGTACACCGGCCGGTCCGTATAAATGTAGTCGTGCTCTTTTTGGTAGTTCGGCGTGCCGAAGCCGTATCCCCATGGCGTCACCACCGCGGCGTCGGCGCTGTGGCGCGCCATAATCCACATGTTTTCGGGCTCCGCGCCCTGCGCACCGCCGCGCACCGTGTACGTGAGCGTGGCCAGGCCGTCGCTGCCGGTCTTGCCCGACGACTGTAGCTTGCCATCGCTCCACATCGCCACATCGGCCTGTTCGACAGGCGCGCCGGATTTGCGGTAGGCCACAAAGAGGTAGGCCTGCCCATTCACAGCCCGCTCCACCATGGCGATCCGGGTCACGATGGCGACGGTGTACGCCTTGTAGGTGCCGTCGGTGGCCTCGATCAGGTACACACCCGCTTCCAGCCCGTCGATCGGCAGCTGCTGCGTCTCACTCACGATCGCCGGCGGCACCACCAGCTTCCATCGCGCCACCAGTTGGCTCTCGTTCAGCAGCGGAACCTGCGCAAACTGCGACACCCCCACCACCTGGCTGCGCTTGCCCAGCTTACCCTGCCCCTCGCGAAAGCTGTCGCGTGCTTCGTCGGTAAACTGGCCGCGGAAAAAGCGCCGGATGAGCCACCAGAGATGCGCCTTGAAATCGTGAATTCGTTCCAGCCACGTCTTCTCTTCGATTCGTTCGCTCGGCGAGTATTTCTTCACGCCAAAGCTGTGCGGGTCCTTAAGCCCCTCGAAGAACTTCTCCGCATCGCGCACCTTGTACACGCGAAATTCCAGCTCCGGAACATTGCGCGCCAGGAACTGGATCTTCACGCTCTCGCCCGGCGCAAAGGTGCGCGTGGTCGAAAGCGAAAACGAGCGCGGCGGCTCGCCCGTCGCGGCATGCGCAACAGCAGCGGCCGAGAACAGCATAAACAGAGCGGCGCAAAGCGCCGCTTTCCCGAAGCGCGAATACCGGTATTCCTTGCTCATGGGGTTCCTCGCAGAATGTTCCAGCGGTAGACGCCGAGAAAGTTGGGATTCCCGGGCGTAGGCCGCCATTGCGGCTGGGGATGGCGAAGAAGCTCGGAAAGGAGAACGCGGCGGAGGTCCCCGTGCGCGCCGTGATCGGGCCCGGTGTCATAGACCACCTCGGCCGCGGCTCCAACCTGCGTCACAATCATCGAGTGCCACGGCGACGACTGGCCGAACTGCCGGTAAAACAGAAGATCGCCGCGTAGCGCCGCGCGCACATCCCGGCTCACGAAATACGCGTTGCGTTCCACCAGAGTTTTCGCGTCGGCAAACTGCGCAAATGCGCCGCTGTTCACGTCTACGGCCGAAAATGCGCCCGGCTTCACGCGGAAGAGCGCGGTGCCGAGTGGCGAATGCGGGTAGCTCCAGGCGCGAATTTCGCCCGGCGGCGCCGCAACTTCAATTCCGGTGGTCTCGAACCAGCTCTCGTCGTGGCGCTTGAGCGCTTCGCGATACGCATAGCGCAGCAGGCTGGCGCAATCGATGATCTCCGCCGGAACCTTCGCCCGCGGCCTTGCCGCCTGGTATTCGGCAATGACCGTGAACCAGCGGCGAAACGACGCCTGGTCTGCCGGGTCGGTCAAGCGCAAAAAATCGGGCGTGCCGTCGCCGAAGCGGTCGCTCCAATCCAGGGTCGCCTGCGCTCTCTGTGGCGCACGGGTGTAAGCCGCCTGCGCGTGAACCGGCAGAAAGTGATGCAGCCATAGCCTCGCATGAGAGTCCATCAGGCCGGCGATTAGCAGTCCAGCAACGGCCGCTGCAACTGGCGCAGACGCAAGGAGCCGTCCCCTTCGGCGGATGCTTGCCGCCGAGCTGCCAGCCGAAGTTCTGCTGCGCGCGTCCACTGGAATAGGATTTCGCACCTATCCTACGTCATTTCTCGGAAATGTGCGTGAAATTCCTGCCACCGGCGATCGCTGCTTGCGAGTCGCCGCTCATGAGTTTTTCCATTCTCTGCCACCCCGTACACGGAATGATCGTCGGCAATCATGGGACGCAGCGGACTTAAGAGTCATTTTCTCTCAAGCATTGTTCCGACGCTTCCCGCAAGGTCTATTTAAGTCTTGATCTTCCCATTTCGGAGTTCGTCTCTCAGTTAGAGTACAAATCCTCAGCGCTTTCTTTGGCCTTGGAGAGGCTATCTTCCTTTTTCCAACGGCGCCGATTCCCTCTGGGGAGGCACGCAGCGGCCATCAATATTATGCGCAAGAAAAAGGTGGCCAAGAACATAGCGAAGGAAGTTCGCAGCGTCGCATGAGCCTTATACTTGAGGTGGCCACGCGGGCGTGGCGGAATCGGCAGACGCATCGGACTTAAGCGCAACTTGAGTGCTCGCCGGGAAACCAGCGAT